>Ga0129311_1000056_pt1 | contig 109537 bp, 115 predicted proteins | sample Go1ome_FD_94435 | JGI IMG/M metagenome (GOLD analysis project Ga0129311, IMG submission 94435) | Western lowland gorrila individual fecal microbial communities from Wisconsin, USA - Go1022B metagenome | ecosystem: Host-associated > Mammals > Digestive system > Large intestine > Fecal | place... | reverse complement strand
GAGCAGAGCAGAGCAGAGCAGAGCAGAGCAGAGCAGAGCAGAGCAGAGCAGAGCAGAGCAGAGTCTAAAAAGGCTTTTTTTGGCGTACAGTTATTTATTTTAAAAGTCACTTTTTCGTGTATCTATATAATAGTTATACGAAAAAGTGACTTTTTGTGTCTCTTAAATAGCAATGATTTTATATGAAAAGGTAAAGAACTCTATGAATGAACGTACACTGAAACAATTAAAAAAGATAGAACTCTATGAGATTTTATTGGCACAAAGTAAAGAAATTGACAGATTAAAACAAGAGTTAATAGAAACTCAACAAAAGTTAGAAAATAAGCAAATTATCATCCAAGAAGCAGGATCATTGGCAGATGCCGCTCTCAAATTAACTAAAATTTTTGAGGAGGCGCAGAAAGCTGCTGATATTTATCTTAAAAATATTACGGAGAATGATGATGAAGAAAAATAAATCCACTAAACCACATCCTCTCCCTGAGACGACTGTTATTGAACAAGCTTATAAATCAGCACAATACCGTAAAAACTTTTTGGAAATGTTTAGAAGCACTACTTTTATGTTAATTGTGGTTGCTGCCTTTGCTGTACTGGTTGCAATACTATTTTTACCAATTTTACGTATTTACGGCAAGTCTATGAAGGGAACCTTGAATAGCGGAGATATAGTTGTCTCTGTCAAGAGTGGTAATTTTGAGACTGGTGATGTTGTTGCCTTTTATTATAATAATAATATTTTGGTGAAGCGCGTAATTGCAGAGTCTGGTGATTGGGTTGATATGGATGAAAAAGGAAATGTTTATGTTAATGGAAAAAAACTGAATGAGCTCTACTTGAGTAAGAAAGCCTATGGTAAAACCAATATTACCTTTCCTTATCAAGTACCAGAAGATCGTATTTTTGTTATGGGGGATAACCGTGAAGTGTCGATTGATTCACGAAATACTTCTATCGGAGCGGTTTCAGATGAGCAAATTGTTGGACGTTTAGTTTTTAAAGTTTGGCCTCTTTCAGAAATGGGAATCATTGAATAGTGGCTTTATTAGTTAATATGAGAAAGGAGGATGAGAATTTATGAAGAAATTTTTTAGGAGAGAATATTTAGCTCAGTTCAAGGCTAAGTATAAGAAAGTAATTGGTGCTATTGCTGTAATTGTCGTCTTTGTGACGACCTATGCTTTGATATTGCCAGCATTGACTTTAGATAGTAATGCTGCCAATCAAACGCCTGGTATTAATACGGAACAGTCTGGCAGTGTAGATGACAATACAACAAGCACAGAAAATTCAGACTCGCAGGCTGTTTCTGAGACGAATGTGTCTAGCCAAGATGAACAGCTAGTTACTACAGATACGACTTTGATTGCAGATGATAAAAATTATCAAGTAACAGCTGATATAACAGCTGAGGCTAAATTACCAGAAAGTGTGGCACTTGAAGTTAACCAAGTTAAGCCAGAGGATGATATTTACCAGAGTAAACTACAAAAAATACAAGACACTTTGTCTTTAAATACTGTGGCAAATATTAGGCTTTATGATATTGCTTTCATGCAAGGTGATGCTGAAGTGGAGCCGTCTGCTTCTGTGAAGGTGACCATTACTCAAAAGGATAGTTTTGAGGCTAATAAAGATAATCTAAAAGTTGTTCATATCAAAACGGATGGTTCAACAGAAGTATTGGATGCTGAAGTGGCAGGTGATGGTAATCAGGTAACAACAGTTACATTTAATAGTGATAGTTTTTCTGATTTTGCTTTAGTTGATACTAGTACATCTGATGATTCAATATTAAATAGCAATGGTTCATCAACAGGAACGGATGTTGACGCTTCCGTGGAGAGCACAACAGAAACAGAGACGACGTCACAGAGTTACACCGTGACCTTCTACAATGACGATAGCGAAATCACTTCAACGCAAATTGAGGCTGGGACAGCATTAACAATTCTGCCAGAAACTCCTTTCAAATCAGGGTATCGTTTTGATCATTGGGAAAATGCAGAGACGCATGAAACTGTCACAGCAGATACGATTGTGACGAGTGATTTGACGGTTAAGGCAGTTTTTACGGAGATTTCAATTTATACGGTTACCGTAAATTACTATTATCACAATAATAGTGCCAATCAGGACGTCACCTTTGATAAGGAAATCTTCCAATTGGAAGAACGGGATACTCCCTATCAAATTACTCCACCTACCTCAACTGAAGTTAAAAGAGAAGAAGATAGTACTTTAACCGCTGATGCAATTTATTACCCACAAGAAGCAGTTATTGAACTCAAGTCAGGTGATTTGGCAATTAAGGATGAGTTAGATGGAAATATTGATGGTAAGGTGACCATCAATTTACAGTACGTGCCTTATACCGCCGAGTATACAGTACATTATATGTTGAAAAATTTAACAGATGATGACTATACTGAGATTCAGAGTGTTACCAATCACGGTGTTCTAGGTTCTACAGTAAGCCCTCAAGTCTTGTCTTATGATTATGCTATTTTTGAAAAAACAGAAGCGACAAAATTGACACAATCACAGGGACAAAATCTCTATGTTTATTACACACGCAACAGCTACACGCTTTCCTATAATACCAACGGTGGCTCTTATATCCCTTATCAGACAGGTCTATACGAAAGTAAAGTTAGTCTGACCGATAATGTGCCGACAAAAACGGGCTACACCTTTGTTGGTTGGCATGAAAAGGAAGATTTATCAGACACTGCTAAAACCAGTGGAACGATTACGCTGGATAGCGATAAGACACTCTATGCAGAATGGAAAGCTAATACTGTTAATTACACCATAAACTACTATAAAGAAGTTTATAATAATGCTACGGGAACAACGAGTTATGTTTATGATAGTGCTGTATCAGCTAGTGGAAAGGTTGGTGCTACCGTTCAAGCTGATGAAGCTCCTGACTTGACAACAGTTCCAACAGGATACGAACGTGAAAGCGCCTATGGTATGAATGCTAACTCTAATGTTACGATTGCAGCTGACGGTACATCGGTGCTGAAAGTGTATTATAGTTTAGTAAGATATACCTTTGTATTTAATTTGAATGGTCCATATTACTATACCAATGGTTTCTCAACGGGTAGAATTTCGAAGAATGGGTCAGACTACTATAATTCTAACTACACTATTCAAAATGTTGTTTTAGGGCAGGATATTTCAAGTCAATGGCCATCAGGTGATGATGTTACGGATACATATAATTATTATTCTTTTGTAGGCTGGTCTTCTAATACTACTACAGTCTTATTTGTTACACGTCGTCATGAAGTGACTGAAGATATGATTCTAGGAGCTGATAGTTCAAATCGTAAGACTTATACAGCCAATTGGCAAACGGGGTTAATCACTAAACAAGTTGATTATTATTTGCAATCAGCTAATGATCCAAATGTTTACGAACTATCAAGTAAATACAGTCAATTCTATAATAGTCAGGCGAATACGATGTTAAATCCTAAGAATATAGCTGGTTTTACTATTACTGAAACGCCTTCAGGCTATTCAAACTCGACGGGTTATTATTATGGAAGCACCTATGTCGTTGATCATTACCGTTTCTACTATACACGTAATACTTACAGTATTGATTATTACTATAATGGTAGTAATATAAATACCATTTCTAGCATTCCATTTGAGCAAAATATTAACTCTTCAACCTATAACTATACGCCTGAACGTCCGTCAGGTATTGATGCTGATTACACTTGGGGAGGTTGGTATACGGATGCTGGTTTGACGGTGCCTTATACCTTTGATACTATGCCTTCCCATAACCTAGTCCTTTATGCCAAGTGGGTTGCGCCAACTTTTAATGTGACTTTTGATTTGAATGGTGGCGATGGAGTAGCGCCTACGACACAAGAAGTTGAAAAATACAAAACAGCAACTTCGGTAGCAGATCCAAGTCGTCAATATTATAATTTTGATGGCTGGTACACAGCAAAAGAAGGTGGTGAACGCTACGATTGGTCACAGCCAGTAACCTCAGATACCACACTTTACGCTCATTGGTCCTTGAAACCATTGACCTACACAGTGCGTTACCTCGATGCGGACAATAATAACAATCAACTGGCAGCGGATAAAACTGTTACCAGCCCTGCACTGGATTATCAACAGGTGGTTAGTGAGAGTGCGCTAGCCATTACGGGTTACCGCCCAGATGCTAATAGCAAGAGCGTTGCACTTGATTATGACGCTGACAAGAACATCATCACTTTCTACTATACCAAGAAGTCTGCTCAAGTGTCTTATCGTGTCGACTATGTTTTGAAGGACAATCCGACAGTGAAAGTCGCTGAGAGCAAGTCGGTGACAGTGGACGGTAGCACGATTTCAGTTAAAGAAAGTGCGGTTACAGTTGATAAAGGCTATCTGGCTAGTCAACTCGACATGACGCCTGAACAATTGGATGATTACTATGCTCTGACAGATGTTGAAAGCCTAACCTTGACCTCAAGTTCAGATAACAACGTTATCACTTTCTACTACGTACCTTACGACACGGCTCATATCACGGTTAATTATCTAGATATGGATGGCAATCCGATTGTGGGGCAAGCACCTTTGAACACAACACGCAAGAAACCAAGTCAATATACTGTCACTCACAAGACTATTAGTGGCTACACTTATGCTCAGTCTGAAGATAGCAATGGTGATAAGAACAAAGTTAATTACAAGATTGACAAGGGCGATAACATCACCATTAATCTCTATTATCAAAAAGATCTTTACATCGAAGCTGTCAGCAAGGAAAAAAATTATGACGGCATCGCTTTGGAAAATAGTGGCTTGACTGACCTCAAAGATAGCTACAAAGAATTACTGGAAACAGATGATAGTTTGACAGGGATTTCCTTCACAGGTAGTCAGATAGACGCGGGATCTAGTGCAGTGACACCAAGCATCGCCTTGGTTAGCAGTTCAACTGGCAAGGCGCGGAATTATTACTATAATATCATCTATGTCGCGGGTACTTTAACGGTTAATAAACAACCTGTCACCGTTATCGTCAATGGTCAAGATAAGGAAAAGACCTACGACGGTGTAGCAGAAAGTATCAGTTATGACGACTTGGTCATTAACGATAGTAGTGGTCTTTACAAAGAAAGCGACATCAGATTTACAGGTGACAAGACCTTGTCGGCAACGGATGCTGGCACCTATAATCTGACTCTACAAGGTAAATTTACCAATAGCAATGCTAACTTTGAGGTAACTTTCCAAGTAAGTGACGGTCGCCTGCTGATTAAGCCACGTCCTGTTATCTTGACTTCGGCGACTGCCGAAAAAGGTTATGATGGCATGGCTTTAACAGCCCAAACAGTAACTGCTAGTGAGCCAACAGCTGACACAGGCTTTGTGACGGGTGAGGGTCTGCTCTATAATGTAACAGGTAGTCAAACAGCTACTGGCTCGTCTGACAATACTTTCACTTATACAGCTATGAATGCTGCTACCAAACTGTCTAACTATGACATTGCCACAGTCTATGGTCGCTTGACTGTGACACCAACGGTCAATATTCAAAAGACCAAGACGGATTGGACAGCCTTGACAGGTGGTAAGTTTGAGATTAGCAAGTGGAACGGCAATACTTGGACATCTATTGATGGAATATCGGATTTGACTATCACTTCAACTGATGGTGTGACTATTCCTGTTGGTCTAAATACTGGTCGTTACCGTATCACAGAGACAGCGGCGCCCGATGGCTATGTTATCCTTGATAACTCAGTTTATTTTGCTGTAACAGAAAGCCAAGCAGAGAATGGTCATTCTAGCTTTGCCATTTCCCTAACAGATGAAAATGGGAATACTATTTCTAACTTAGAGAATGTGAAAGTCTTGGAGGGAAATAGTAGTTATAGTACACGTATTCAAATTGCTAATGAGACTGGAAAGGCACTACCTCATACGGGTGGTAGCGGTCGTATGTTTTACGTGTTAGCCGGACTAGCTCTGATGTTGGTTACTCTGGCTTATCGTCAATATCAGAAACATCGTGAAAGGAGTGATTTGCCTTAAGAACTCCTAAAATACGTTAAGGGCTTGATTCTAGCCTAACTTTTACAGTTTTTTTCTAAAATTATCATTATGAAAAGAAAGAGGATTCTCATGAATAACCTTAAAAAGATTTTAACTCCCTTTTTGACCGTCCTCGCGTTGGTCTTTGTGTGTGGTGCAGTAAGTGCACAAACAGTTGACTCAGCAACAATCACTATCAATAATGCTTCTCAAGGGCAAACCTACACGGTTTATAAACTCTTTGATGCAACCGTTGATGGCAATGGTGCCATCTCTTACAAATTACCAAGTGGTAAAACTTCCCTTGGAGACGGTTCAACTTGGTTTGAAGTAGATGCCAAGGGCAATGTAACTGCTAAGGAAAATGCAGATGTGTCATCTGATGCCTTCAAAACATGGGCAGCTAGCTTTGGTACCCAAGCAGCTACAGCTGTCGCTGCTGACAACACTGTCACATTTACCAACCTTGCCTATGGTTACTACTATGTGCAATCATCACTCGGTGCGACGATCACAGTTGATAGCACAAATCCAGATGCGACAATCAAAGATAAAAATACCACTGCACCAAATATCCCAGATGACAATAATGGCGGTGGTAAACATATCCTTGTGAATGGTGAAACAGTTGATAGCACAACTGCCAAAGTTGGTGACACAGTAAATTATCAAATCAAATTTGAAGCAACTAACTATGTTACAACTGAAACAGATTCAAAACAAATCACGAAGTATACTATTATTGATACACCAACAAATTTAAGCATTGATCAATCAAGTGTGAAAGTCCTTGTTAAAGGAACAGAAGCTAAAGCTGCTAATGTTTCAACAACTTTTGATGATGCTGGTAAAATGACTATCGTCTTAACATGGGCAGATGAAAGTGGTAAAACCATTTATGACTCACCAGCTGATGTTGTCATTACTTATAACGCTACTGTTACAAAAGGTGCTGCTGACGTTGCTGCAACCAACTCAGCAACTATTGGCTATAATACAGCTGATAACCCTAATGAAGATCCTACACCAGTCGATCCTGACAAACCAACCGATACGACTGAGGTTAAAACTTACCAACTGACTGTTAACAAAACGGATGGTAGTAAAGCATTGACTGGTGCAACATTCAAACTTTATGACGCTGCAACAGATGGTAACGAAATTAAAGTCGTGAAAGTATCTGATGGAGTTTATCGTGTTGCAGAAGCAAGTGAAGAAGGTACTGAAATTGAAGCGGGTTCAGCTATTATTAAAGGACTTAAAGGTCTAGATACATACTACCTTGAAGAGACAAAAGCTCCGAACGGTTACAACATTTTGACAGCACGTCAATCAGTTCAAATGGCTTCAAGTGATGATGCTACCAAGGCAGCTGATACAACAACTGAAGTTATCAATAAAGCTGGTGCAGAATTGCCTTCAACAGGGTCATTTGGTACTAAGGTATTCTATCTTGTTGGTTCAATATTACTCATTGGTGCCTTAATTTTCATGATTTCAAAACGTCGCATGAATAATATGTAATTTTATCAAATAGAGTTATCTTCGGAAGGTTTGGCTTAATCGCTTTTTCCGAAGATTTTCTCTTTAAATCTAGTTCTCATACTTATTGGGACTAAGTTTAAAGAGAGGAACATACAGAGCACAGAGAAGGGAGGTGGTCAGCTGATGATCTGGCTAAAGCAAAAACTTTCTAAATTCGTTTTGCCATTTATTTTTATCATGGGCTTAGGGTTACTGACCTATCCGACTATCAGTGACTACTGGAATTCTTTTCATCAGTCTGAAGCTATTATGTCATACACTAAAAGTGTGTCCAAGATGTCAACAGAAGACTATAAACGCATTTTGGCAAGTGCCAAGCAGTATAATGCAACGCATGGTATGGATTGGAATTTTTCAGATGAGGATAAGGCAGCCTATGAAAAAGAACTTAATTTTAACAATGATGGTTCTATGGGCTACATTGATATTCCCAAAATTAACGTTAAGCTGACCATTTTCCACGGCACAGATGAATCTGTTTTGCAAACGTCTATTGGGCATTTGGAGGGAACTTCCTTGCCTGTCGGTGGAAAAGGAACACATAGCGTTCTATCAGGGCATCGTGGTTTGCCATCGGCTAAGTTGTTCTCAGATTTGGATCAGTTACGTGAAGGGGATACCTTTACTATTCATGTTCTCAACGAAACTTTGACGTATGAAGTGGATCAGATTCGTGTGGTAGAACCAACAGATTTATCTAATTTAACCATTGATCCTGACCAAGATTACGTGACTTTAGTTACCTGTACCCCATATGGAATCAATACTCACCGCCTCTTGGTTCGTGGGCATCGTATTGCCAATTCTGATGGTGATGCAAATGTCATATCAGATGCTGTGCAGATTAAGCCGATTTATATTGCACCATTTCTTGCGACTCCTATTTGTGTCGTTTTACTAATGTATATCTTTATCATAACAAGTAAGCACTACCGTAAAAAACACGCCAACCGCGTTGCGAATTACTTAGCTCAAAAAGAAATTAATTATCGTCCACAAGTTGATAGAAATGTTTATAAAGGTATTATTGAGCAACTAAAAAAATTCTTTGAAGATAGTTAAATGAATTAGGAAAGCTATATAACGAACGGACTCAATTGAGTTCGTTTTTTATGTTAATAAATATCTCAATATGATAAATCCATGTTAAGTTTTTCTCATAACATTAACATAGGTTAATGCGATATTATTTATTTTGCTATTTTAAGAGCATATTATTTGTGCTAATTAAAAAAATGAGATAAAATCTTGCCAGTGTGTTATAAATAAACCTTATAACAATAATAAAATTTATTTATAACAACACAATATTTACCTTATAAAATCCGTACATTTACTTATTTTTATTAATAAAAAAGCAATGTAAGCGGCAATTATTAGGTAAAACGAAAAATAAATTAATGGAGTTTTTGTTGATGAGAAAGTTTATTAGAATTGCTTTTGCGTTGGTCATAACGTTTTTAGTAAGTCTATCTGCTATTAATGTAGCTGCTGAAACGGATAGTTCTACTATTTATAAAGGTTACATTAATAATGCAGGAAAGAGTAGTGATTCTCGTATGAGTATTAACCACTTATACGTAGATGATGATGGTAAAGCAGTTGTCACTTACTGCTTTAATTTCCATAAAAATTACCCACTTAGTAGTGGAACGCCTTATGAAAAATATGCTAATGTAACTTCAGAACAAATGAAAGCTAATAGTAGCAGCAATATGGTGGATTCTGAATTGTATGATGCTATTATGAAAGTTTTATATAACGGTTATCCAAATAATAACAGTGGTATAAAAGAAAAGTATGGCTTAACAGATGATGAGTTTAGGGCTATCACACAATATGCTATTTGGCATTTTACAGATAATACCTATATTTCTGATTCTTATTTCCAAAATGCACAGCGTCAAGGTGCTTATTCAGAACTAACTGATGTTGCAAACCTTACTTATCCAGCGGATTTCAAACTTAACTTGTATATTAGCCAAGATTCAACTAGACAGAATCTAATGGCAGCAGAAGTATTAACTGAAAATACTGTTGTTAAAGAATACACAAGTGTATCTGTCAATAAAGTTTGGGATGATGCAAACAATCAAGATGGACAACGTTCAAGTGAAGTTACTGTTCAATTGTTAGCAAATGGAGTGGAAGTCTCTGGTCAGCAATTAGTGCTAAGTGATGCCAATGGTTGGAATGGTACTTTTGAAAATCTTGATAAATATGACTCTGACAATGTTCTTATTGATTACACTGTAAAAGAAGTTACAGATTTATCTGGTTATCAATCTGTGGTTTCAGGAAGTGACAATAACTACACTATTACAAATACTCATGTTCCAGAGGTAATTAATTTATCAGGAACAAAGACATGGGATGACAATAATAACCAAGATGGTATCCGTCCAGAATCAATTGTTGTTCATCTACTTGCAAATGGTGTAGATACTGGTCAAACTAAAGAAGTTTCACAAACTGATAACTGGACTTACCAATTTGAAAATTTACCGAAATATCAAAATGGTCAAGAAATTGTTTATACTGTTTCAGAAGACAGTGTTGGTGGTTATGAAACTATCATTTCTGGATTTAACATTACAAACAGTCACACCCCAGAAACGACAGAAGTGTCTGGAACAAAGACATGGAATGACAATGATGACCAAGATGGCAAACGTCCAGATTCGATTACAGTTAACCTTTTAGCCAATGGAACTAAGGTAGCTTCACAAGAAGTAACAGCTGATACGAATTGGACATATACGTTTTCAAATCTTGCCAAATATGCAAATGGTAGTGCTATTACTTACACAGTAACTGAAGATAGTGTTGACAATTACACAACAACAATTAATGGATATGACATTACAAATAGCTACACTCCAGGTAAAACAAGTTTGACAGTCACAAAAGTTTGGGATGATAGCAATGATCAAGATGGGCTTCGTCCTAATTCTATTGATGTCCAATTATATGCTAATGGCAAAAAATCTGGTGACGTTGTGACGTTAACAGCAGCGGATAACTGGACATATACATGGACAAATCTTGCTGAAAAAGCAAATAAAAAAGATATTGTTTACTCTGTCAAAGAAGTGACTGAAGTTGATGGCTATACAACTACTGAAGGAAAAGTAGAGAACGGAAATGTAACCATTACCAATACGCATGTGCCAGTAATTCCAGAAGAACCAGAGGACCCTAAGACAACAGATGTGACATTTAGCAAAGTTGAAGTTAACGGTAGCGCCGAACTCCCAGGCGCATCGCTCAAAGTTGTTTCAGGTGAAACCGCAGACGGTCAAATCGCCACAGATGCAAAAACGGGTGAAAACTTAGCGTGGACTTCAGGTGATACAGCTAAAGTGTTCAGCTTGTCAGAAGGTACCTACACTATGGTGGAAAGTCAAGCCCCAGCAGGTTATGAATTAGCAGAGTCAATCACTTTCCGTGTCACAGCAGACGGTCAAGTCGAGGTAAAAGGAACAGACGGTTCATGGACAGTCCAAGCCGATGCGATAATCAAAATGGAAGATGCTAAAACACCAGTAATTCCAGAAAAACCACAGTCAAATACCCCAACAGTTGATGATCCCACAACTCCGTCAAGTAATTCTGATAAACAATCAGAGAAGAAACAAGAAAAGAAATCACTCCTTCCGTCAACAGGAGATAGCAGCGGTCTAGGATTGATGATGCTTGGTCTAGCACTTGTATTATCAGTTATCTTTGGTTTTGTTTATAAAGCAAAAAGAGCTAAAGCATAGTATTAGTTAGTAATTGAATCCAACCTTTTAAAAAAGAGAGCCAATTTGGTTCTCTTTTTGTGTTTATCTTTGATATTTTACCGTTTTACTTGTACTTGACTTTGGTCTCTCTTGTGGTCTGTGTTATAATAAAATCATGGAAATATTTGACACACATACGCATTTAAACGCCGATGATTTTGCTGGGCGTGAAGCAGAAGAATTGGCACTTGCTAAAGAAATGGGCGTCACTCGACACAATGTTGTTGGCTTTGACGCACCAACTATTCAACGTGCTATTGAGTTAGCTGAAAAATACCCTGAAATCTACGCCACAATCGGTTGGCACCCAACGGAAGCAGGTTCATATAATCAAGAAATTGAGGATATGATTGTTGCCAATCTATCACACCCAAAAGTGATTGGTCTTGGTGAGATTGGGCTAGATTATCATTGGATGGAAGACCCAAAAGACGTTCAAATGGAGGTTTTTAAACGTCAGATTCAGCTTTCAAAAGACCATAACCTCCCTTTTATTGTCCACACTCGTGATGCGCTTGAAGATACTTACGCTGTCATCAAAGAAGCAGGCGTTGGACCTCGCGGCGGGATTATTCATTCATTTTCAGGCTCTTTGGAAATGGCAGAGCGTTTTATCGAGCTTGGCATGATGATTTCATTTTCAGGGGTTGTTACCTTTAAAAAAGCACTTGATGTTCAAGAAGCTGCGCAGAAATTGCCGCTTGATAAGATTTTAGTTGAAACGGATGCGCCTTACCTTGCTCCCGTTCCAAAACGTGGTCGTGAAAACCGCACCGCTTATACTCGCTATGTTGTAGATAAAATTGCAGAGCTCCGCGGTTTGACCAGTGAAGAAATGGCAAAAGCGACATCAGATAATGCAAAGAGGTTGTTTAACTGTGACTGAAAAAATCAAAATTCAAGAAGTGCTTGTTGTTGAGGGGAAAGACGATACCGCAAATTTGCGCCGTTTTTATGATGTAGATACCTATGAAACCCGCGGGTCAGCTATCAATGATGACGACCTTGAACGTATCGAAAAATTAAATGACCTTCGTGGGGTCATTGTCTTTACGGACCCAGATTATAACGGAGAACGCATTCGCAAAATCATCATGAATGCTATCCCAAATGTTAAACACGCTTTTTTAAATCGTGATGAAGCTGCGCCAAAATCAAAAAGTAAAGGTCGTTCACTCGGCGTTGAGCACGCAAGTTTCGAAGATTTGCAAAAAGCTCTTTCTGGCGTATTAGGAAATTTTGATGATGATAATCAATTCGACATCACAAGAGCTGACCTAATGCGTATGGGGCTTTTAATGGGAAATGATAGCCGCAGGCGCCGTGAATATTTGGGCGAAAAGCTCCGCATTGGTTACAGCAACGGCAAACAACTTCTCAAACGCCTAGAACTCTTTGGTATCACTTTAGCCGAAGTAGAAGAAGCTATGGAGAGATATGAGGGATGAAAAAAGTTGCGCTTTTACGGGGAGTTACGCCAGTTGGGCAGAATCGTATTCCTAAAATGGCTTATCTGGCAGAGATTTTAACAGAAGCGGGTCTTGAAAATGTTAAGACATATATTCAAAGTGGCAATATCGTTTTTGAGACAACCTTGTCTGACGATGACGTTTGTGCATTGATTCATGACACGATTCAGGCAAAAATCGGTGCTGATTTATCGGTTATCCTCAAAACGCAAGCCCAGTTTACGACGGCTCTTGCTGAAAGTCCCTTTGATGAAAGCTACGATGACTCACGTGTTCACTTGGTATTTACCAATGACCAGCTTAACCAAGAGATATTAAATGAACTACTAGAGACGGATTTTGGTGCTGAAATCTTGAAAGCTGGTAGTGAGTGCCTGTACCTCTATTTACCAAGAGAAGCAAAGAAAAAGCGACTGAATACCAATTACCTTGAAAAACAGTTACATATCACAGCAACCATGCGAAAGCGTCGCAGCATTTTGCGATTGAGCCAGATGTGATACAATAGTAACTTGCATTGATAGAAATGAAAGGAAAGACATTCCCTAACTAATGAGGGATTATTAATTATGAGAATTGCAGATTACAGCGTGACGCGTGCTGTCCTTGAGCGTCATGGATTTACGTTTAAAAAATCATTTGGACAGAACTTTTTGACAGACACAAACATTCTTCAAAAGATTGTGGATACTGCTGAAATTGACAAGAACGTCAATGTTATTGAAATCGGTCCTGGTATCGGTGCTTTGACTGAATTTTTGGCTGAAAATGCTGCCGAAGTCATGGCATTTGAAATTGACGACCGTTTAATTCCGATTTTAGCTGATACGCTCCGCGATTTTGATAATGTAAAAGTTATCAACGAGGATATTTTGAAATCAGACCTACAAAGTCGTATCAAAGAATTTGCTAACCCAGACCTTCCAATTAAGGTCGTGGCAAATCTTCCTTACTACATCACAACACCAATCTTGATGCACTTGATTGAATCAAAAATCCCATTTGCGGAATTTGTCGTGATGATGCAAAAAGAAGTGGCAGATCGTATTTCGGCAGAGCCAAACACAAAAGCTTACGGCTCGTTATCAATCGCGGTGCAATATTACATGACCGCTAAAGTTGCTTTTGTTGTACCGCGTACAGTCTTTGTACCAGCACCAAATGTGGATTCAGCGATTTTAAAAATGACTCGCCGTGAACAACCGCTCGTTCAAGTCAAAGACGAAGATTTCTTCTTCCGTGTTTCAAAAATTAGCTTTGTTCATCGCCGCAAAACCCTTTGGAACAACCTAACAAGCCATTTTGGAAAAGCAGACGAAACCAAAGCCAAACTTGAACAAGCGCTTGAAATCGCAGAAATCAAACCATCCATTCGTGGAGAAGCTCTCTCAATTGCCGAATTTGCCAAATTAGCAGACGCCTTAAAAGAAGTCGGATTATAAAAGTGAACCCCAGTCATTATTATGGCTGGGGTTTTAGGTTAATATCATAAAAATGGCTTTAGGACCATAGTTGACTAAAAAATGTAATAAAATCGGATAATAAATGGATTTTGTCCATTTAAAAATCAATCCCAAAGAAAGCCCCGCTGGGATATACTGAATGAACATGACCAAGATGCCCAGATAACATGAACAGAGGCAAAACAGATAGCAGACACTAAAATATCTAGATGGTAACGTGAATGTTTAAAATAAGTTGACATGAGAACACCACGATAAAATAATTCTTCATTAATTAGCGCAACAATGCCACCCCAATAAAATCTCACTAGCAATACATTTTCTGCTGAAATTATCCGACTCTCATTTAATAATTCTTGGTTTAAAGATATGGGGAGATAACAGAGAAGCGCAGCTGAAAGGGCAAGATTTGCTAGAGCTAGTAATACAACAACTCCAACATAGTGGCTATGAAACTTCACTTTGAAAAAAGCTCTGCCATTTTGTTTCAATAAATATCCCACTAATAATAAACTCACAAGGGTGTAATAAGCACATAGTAGAATGGTTCCACCGAAACCATTAATGGCGTATTTGGTAACGATTTTTCCTAACAAACATGGGAATGAACGAAAAAAGATGACATAAAAAAGAAGAGGATAGGCAAGTAGAAGTTTTTGTTGATACTGATTTGACACCTGATATTTCTCCTATCTTACTGTTTATAAACTTTTAAAAGCACCAACACGATGTAGATGAAATAAATGCCTGTATAGATTAATTTTTGTTGATAATTGAGAACGTTTAGTAATATAAAGCGTACCCAGATATAAGTAACTGCCAATAATGTTAACAGATAACCATATCGTTTTATGAATTTTTCCATAATATCTCCTTTTGTATTTATTGAGCAAAGAAAACAAATGCAATCAGATGCCAGCTAAGATAAATATTCCACGCCATGTGAACAAGAATTGATGGATAAATCGAACGTGTTTTTCTAAAAAGAATCGCTAAAATTAAACCAAGAAAAGCATAGTTTTTAAATACCTCTAAACTAACACCATAAGAAAATAGATGAGCTACTGAGAACATTACAGCAGATAGTAAGCAATCTAAGTAAAACTTTGATTGCTCAAAAAAGCTAGTCATCAAAGTGCCACGATAAACTAATTCTTCTAGGATTGGTCCGATGATAAAGGGTTGTAATGCTACCAAAAACGCCTGCGGTGAGTGACGAAAAAATAGTAAATCATTATTTATATCTCCACCAACAAATAAAAGTTTATTGAAGTAGGCGTATATCATCCCAAAAGCAAGCAAGGTTAATAGATAATCAAGGGGTTGCAGCGTTTTAATGCTGAACATTTCTGGTCTTCTTCGTCTTAGGTATATCACCAGTACGATAGTAAATATGATGGTAAAAATATTAAGAACAGGGTAATGATAATCTGTTAGTGGTAAATCAAGCCGCTCTAAAATAGTAAACATTACAAACTTCAATCCAAATAGATGATAATAGATAAAAAATATTGCCAATAGTTTTGGAACTAGTAAGTTCTTTAGTTTTTCTATCATAAGTACTCCTTTAATAAGATAGTTACAGGTTATTTTATCAGAATGTATCATCTTTTTTTATCCAAGTCATAAAATGTTGTTTTTTAGTCGTAAACAGTCAAATTTTAAAGAATAATGACCATTCACGACTGATTTTTGCTGTGTGATGACTTAGAAAAATTAAAGCCAGCCATTTATTATGGCTGGACTTATCAAAAATCTTTTAATAGCTTGTCTTTGTAATAATTAAAGAAAGTTTTTTTGCCGATAGTGCTGATTGTTTTGCCTTGTAAACCATATTTTAATTTGGAGCTATCTTGTTTATCAACGGTGGCTAGTGCTGTCACCTCAAAGACATTTCCTTCTTTGGTTTGTGTGGCAGAACTTGCAATTTTACTGATTTTGCCAGTGATAACAATGGCGTGATTGCTAATTTTTTCAAGGGTTAGGCGAACAGTCTGTCCTTTTTTCAATTGACTAACATGAGTGGAGTCAACGTAATAGCGGATAGCGACTTGCTGTGTTTTGGCAATATCTGGGTAAATCTCTGCAATCTGACTGCCTTGCGGCAAGAGCGTTTGCCCTTCAAATTCATCAGAAACATGTAAAATGCCACTTTGACTAGCTTTTAAAACGGTGTCAGCTTTGGAGAGATTTGTCTGGTCAAGCTGCGCTTGCAAATTTTCTTTTTCTTGAGTAATTTGCGTAAGTTGTGTTTCAGCTTGTGTCAATTCCTGCTGACGCAAGCTTTCAATTTGATTAGTGGCACTAGTGTCATAACTTCCCGTTGAATAATTGGAAGCAGCTTGTGTTTGCAAACTAGAGATAGAGGCATTAATGCTATCAATCTGCCCTTGTAGGTCTGTTAAAAATTGATTTTTAACGTTTTCTTTGCTAGCAGAATTGTTGTCAGTTGAACTGCTTTGTGTATTGATTGTTTGAATTTGGCTAAGATAGCTATTAAGAGTAGTTGCATATGGATTATTGCCAGATACGTTTGTTTTATCAGTTTGAATAGCATCTTTAACTTCTTGATATTGACTGGCTTGGGTTTGTAGGTTAGCAATCTGATTGGCGATAGCTGCATTTGCTTGGTTGACGCCAGCTTCTTGTTTAGCAACTGATTGGTTTGATTGAGAAACTTGAGCAGTAATTGTTTGAGATTGATTAAAAAAACGCTCAACGGTTGCTGAATAACCAAATTCATCATCACCTGTAAAAAGGTTTTGTCCTTGCTTTAGACTTTCTTTCAATTGATTGAGTGCCTCTTGTTGACGTTCATATCTTTCGATTTGTGTTTGAATGGCATTAAGTTGACTATCTTCCAATTTGTCGGAGTATTGGATGAGTAAATCCCCCTTTTTGACTGCCTTATTTTCACTAAGATTATTGGTTAAAACGGTGTTATTGCTACTTGATTGGACAACAGCGATGACTTTTGTTGGTCTAATACTACCAAGTGTCGTAACGGTAATTTCTTTTTTACCAATGAGAGAAAAGGCAAGCAGAAAAAAGACCAAGAGTGTCATTGGAATCACTAAGACAGTCGCAAAATTATGATAACGCCTATGATAAAATTCAGCAGATTGAAATAATTTAGGATTCATATGGTCTCCTTTTATTCATGAAATAACTGTGCATAGAAACCTTGATTTTGGATGAGTTGTTTATGATGCCCTTCTTCGATAACTTGTCCTTTATCTAGAACAATGACACGGTCAGATTGTTCAGCAATGCTCAAACGGTGGGCAACAAAAATAATAGTCTTGTCTGTGAGAGATAGTAAATTTTTAATCACACGTTTTTCCGTTAGAACATCAAGACCACTTGTGGCTTCATCTAAAATCAAGACGGGAGCTTGTGTCAGTAAAGTGCGTGCTAAAGCTAAACGTTGCTTTTGCCCACCAGATAACCCAGCACCATCTGAAAGTTCGGTATGGTATGCTAGTGGCATCAATTCAATATCAGCACGGATTTCAGCGATTTCACAAGCTTTCAGAATTTCTTCTTGCGTGATATTGTCAGGTGCTCCCAAGGTTAAATTTTCTAAAATCGTCCCTGAAAAGACGTAAGACTGTTGTGGTAGGTAATTAATGTATTGGCGAATGGCTTTTTTATCAATGGTTTTTAAATCGTAGCCACCAAGGGTAATCTGTCCATGGTTAGGTGTGTAAAAATTGACAATCATTTTAGCTAAGGTTGTCTTACCAGAACCGCTGATACCAACTAGGCTAATTTTTTCACCCTTCTTAATGTGTAAATTCACATGACTCAGTGTGTCACGACCAAAACCATATTTATAAGAAACATTATCAAAAACAATATCTCCTTGTAGAAAATGGCTGTCATTTAAGAGTTGTTTGCCATCAAATTCAGATGACACTAAGTAAACTTCGTTGAGACGATTGTTAGCTACTTTGGCAGATTGTAGTTTGGTTTGCAGATTAATAATATTTTCCATTGGTGTTGTAAAGTACGACAGAAGCGTATTGTAAGTAATCAATTGACCTACTGAAATGTTCCCAGCCATGACTAAATGTGAACCATACCAGAGAATGACGACGTTTAAAATCAGCTGTGCTCCCTGTTTTAACGACGTTTGCACAGCTTCATACTTACTAAGCGTAAAACTTTTATCCAAATAATCCACAAATTCACGGTCAATATTTTGATAACGGACTTCCTCGCTAGTCAAAGATTTAATCGTTTCAATACCATTGATATCTTCGATAATCGCAGAGCTAACCATAGAATTGGCTTGCATGACATCGTGATTCATTCGCTCAAAAGGCTTCATAAAAGCCAAAATAATAATAGCATAGATAGGCAATGCTATTAAGGTGATGAAAAAAAGATTGGCATTTTGCAGAATTAAGACACTTCCGACAATAAACAAAATACTCACATCTAAAAATAAAGAGAGAATCGTTGATGCCAGTGCATCAATAATCGAGTTAGCATCGGTGAAACGTGAGATAACTTCACCTGTCCGCCTTGTGGCAAAAAAGGACATGGGCAATTCAAAAATATGACGAATATAAGACAAAATCACGTCAATTGTTAACCGTTGGCTCAGCACAACAAGTAAATAATTTTGTGAAAAGCTCATGATTTGTTGCATTATGTAGGTTACAATCAACCCAACCGAGACAATGCCAAGAGTGGATTGCAAATGATTAGGAATATAATCGTCTAAGATTCCTTGCAAATAGTAAGACCCAACAATATTAATCAAGGTCACGAGCAAACTTGCCAGAATGATATAAGTTAGCAGTGCCTTTTGTTTGAAAATAATTGGTAAAAAGCTTGTTAAGCCATTTTTCTTATCTTTATGTGGTTGATAATGCGGAGCAGGCGCTAAAAAGATAGCAACCCCAGTCCACTCTTTGGCAAAATGCGCTTTGGACATTTTAGTGACCCCAACGCTCGAATCAGGGTCACCGATAATAAGATAATCTTTTTTGGCTTTGTAGATAACATAGTAATGCGGGAGTTTGCCTTCTTTGTTAACATGAACAATAAAAGGATAGGGAATATCAGCCATATCAAACAGTTCCATATTAGCCTGAATGGCGCGTGTTTCAAAGCCGATTGCTTTAGCTGCCTCAACTATCCCTAATGCTGTTGTCCCTTCCTTAGTTGTTTTGGCTAATTCTCTCAAATGAGCCAGCGAGAAATCTGATCCATAATGCTTGGCAACTGATGCCAAAGCTGCCACACCACAGTCTCGCAAATCAATCTGACTAACATATTTATATCTTCTCATAACCTTTCCCTTTTAAAAATGAAACTAGAACTATTGTGCCATAAAACAAGATTAAAAAACGCCCAAGTCGTAAAAAGTCAAAAATAGGTCGCAAACGGTCAAAAAATTATTTTTCTTTACCATTCTTCCAAAGAAACAATCTGATTCGGATAAAAAGATATGCTCCTAAGATGAGATAGGTAAATATTAAAAATAATGAAATGATAGATAATACGATTGCCACTTGTCGATTGATTTCGATGAAAAAATAAGTAATCCCTAGCAGAAGCAATGCAAGTGGTGCAAGCCAAGAATCAAAGACAGTTTTCAGCTTTTCTAAAAACGCCAAGGTGCGTGATGAAATAGTAAAAAATCGTGTTAGCATGGTCCCAATCTCCCTTTTTTCTCAGTAACAATTGTTCATTATGCCATAAAAATAACATTAAAAATGCCCAAGTCATAAAAAGTCAAATTTAAGTCGTAAACGGTCAAAAAATCATGAAAATACAAAAAAATTTACCATTTACGACCTAAAAACAACAAATTACGACTTGGGCGTGCATTAACCTCACAATCTGTTAGACTAAAATCTGTCAGTTGCAACGACAAAATATTATTGGGAGGTATTCAAATGAATACAAAAACTTTTGAACAATTTGATGTAATGACAGATGAAGCACTTTCTAAAGTTGAAGGTGGTTACAGCAAGACAGATTGTCTCAATGCAATGATTACAGGTATTGCTGGTGGAATTGTAGCTGGTGGTACTGGAGCAGGTCTAGTAACGTTGGGAGTGGCAGGACTACCTGGTGCATTTGTTGGTGCACATATTGGAGCTATAGGTGGTGGGGCTACTTGTGTAGGTGGTATGTTGTTTAATTAATTTTATAAGGAGAGAGTAATGAGCTTAAATAAGTTTACTAATTTTCAAGAGTTAGATAAAAATCATTTGCAAACAATTAGTGGTGGTAAAGGGAATATGGGTTCTGCTATTGGCGGGTGTATCGGTGGAGTATTATTAGCTGCAGCTACTGGACCAATTACTGGTGGTGGGGCTGCAATGATCTGTGTGGCTTCAGGTATTTCAGCATACTTATAGAATTTATGATTATAAAATATAGTATTATTATTTTTGTTAATTTAGTATGTTATTTATTAATTAACAAGGTATTTAAAGCTTCGAATGACGAGCGAGAGACAACTGGTAAAGTTTTATTGATTTTATCAATTGTTTATATTGTAGTAGATATCCTGTTCAATGCGTCTAAATAGCTATTTAAAAATTTTATAATGTATTACTATTGTGATAGTCACACATTTTCAAGCTGATAGATTCCTATCAGCTTTTGTTTTAATCAAATTTTACCGTTGACGACCTAAAAATGACAAATTACGACTTGGGCAAAAAAAGATGAAATATTCTGATAAAATAAATTTTGTCAATCGCGATGACAAAATATTATTGGGAGGTATTCAAATGAATACAAAAACTTTTGAACGACTTGATGTAATGACAGATGACGGAAGTTTTTGTAGATGAAAAATTGGAGAGCTATTCTAAAAAATATACTGTTTTTGGCAATAGGAGCGAAGGCAGTATTATCGACAGACGGTATGTTAGTAAAAGGAGTTCTCGTTTTCTTCACAATGTTTATATTGTATAGTATAAATAAAGCAAATTAATTTCTATGTACTATTCTATTTTTGTTATTTTATTCTGCATTATCTTAGCTATAATTTTTATTGACGGTTTCTTTATTAAGAAAAATAATAAAGCCTCATCTTATATCATTTTTTTGACTTGTTATGTTTTAAGTCAAAAGGAAGATAACACTAGCTTTCTGACGATAGTCTGTTTGCTTATTTTGCTATTGATATATTATGAAAATAGAGATAAAAAATAATAACTATTATTGATAATCAGATTCATATTTTTACGGCAATAATATTGCCTGAAAGAATAATTTATAATGTATTACTATTGTGATAGTCACACATTTTCAAGCTGATAGATTGCCTATCAGCTTTTGTTTTAATCAAATTTTACCATTTACGACCTAAAAACGACAAATTACGACTTGGTCGTTTATTTCCAAGAGAATTTGTTAAACTGAAATGGCCAATCGCGGTGACAATCTTAATTAAAAGGAGATTTTATGAAAAAGAACGTTTTAAAATCAATAATTTTATTATCTGCAACTGTTTTATCAATGGCAACCGTTTCTGTCTTTGCTGATGATGAGCTTGTGCCTACAACTGAAACGACAGAAGTTGTGGATAATGGAGATAATGTTACAGAAAATCTAGCAACAGATATTATTGAGCCATCAAATGAAATTTCAGAAAGTCAATCCGAAAAAACTGAGGAGGAATCATCAATTGAAACGGCTGATAATTCATCAGTTATAATGGAATCAACCGAAGCAACGGAAACGATAGCATCAGACACATCAGATGAGCCAGAAGAAGCTGAAGTTACCATTCCCCAATATGAAGAAAATGTCGCAGACTTTAATCACGTTCCAATGACAGATGTTTATGTTATGTTTACAGAGGACGGAAAAGAGCACGTGATTTATGTTGGACGTCCGACTTGTTACTATTGTCGTCAGTTTTCCCCAGCTTTAAAAGAGTTCAACACTTTAATGGATAATCGTCTAGAGTATTACAATACTGACAGTCAGGATTTTGATGAAGAAGCAGCGAACTTTCTTTTTGGAACGATCGGTATTCCAGGAACACCTACCATTATCCGTTTGCAAAATGGTCAAATTGTGAGTGCGTGGATTGGTGGTGGTATTTCTGGACAAGAACTTTATGACTATCTCTTTTATGGGAAAATTCCAGCGGCAATGGCAGCAGCAATGGCTGAACAATCAAATGAAGATAATACAGAAACGATAGCATTTGACACTAAAGAAATAAAAACTGATTCTAATATTCAGAATGTGATTTTTTTACCGCAAAATGATGTTAAAACTGCTGAAAAAGCCTTAATTGTTCCAGAAAGCCCACAAGCTTTCTCTAAAAATGAAATAAAAACTAATAACAGCAACGCCCTACCTAAATTAGGCATTAAAGCAAACAACTTTTCAGCATATGGACTGTTAATTTCTCTATTGGGACTGATTTTAATGAAACTTGGCAGAGGAAAAGTAAATGAAGAATAATAAGATTCAATTATCTAAAAATATAAAGAAATATCGCTTAATGAAAAAAATGTCACAAAGTGATCTTTCTAAAAGAATTGGCGTAAGTCATCAAGCTATTTCAAAATGGGAGACTGGTGAAAATTATCCAGATTTTATGAGTTTAATTAGTTTAGCACAATTATTTGAAGTTAGTTTAGATATTTTAGTCTACCAATAATATTTGCTATTTAAAGTTGCTTTACTAATTTTTAGTAAGGGCTTACAATATAATTGTTAAAACAAAATGGAGGTATCTATTATGCAAAAAGTAACTGAGTTTAAGGAATTGTCAAAAGAGTTATTAGCGGCTTATGAAGGCGGAGCTAGTACAGCGTGTAAATGGGCAATGGTAACTTGTGCACATGATATTGCACTTGGAGGCTATGGAACATCTGATCCGGGCAGTGCCTGTGCTTATATGAGAAGAGTTTGTAAAAATTAATTTTTAGATGAAGGTTGGAAAAGTTATGACTATATCTGGAGCTAAAAATTTTGTAAAGAAGATTATTTTTCCTGAAAATACTCATGAACAGGTTTTTGTTATCAATTTGGACAATGTTCAAAAAGAAGTTCTGTTTTCAAAAGAGTTGAAATCATTGGGAAAATGGTATATCACAAATGGTAAACACTGGATTTGCCATTCAGAATTATCATTTGAAGATTTTCAAGCTAATTTTTTAAACATGTCTAAACTAAGTGACAATGATGCACAAGCTGTTGAGTTTACGATTGATTATTTGCCATTTTGTGAAATATTGGGATTATAGAATGAAAATAAATCCAATATTAAAGAAAGAATGGCTTAGAGAAAATCAAGCGTATATTAAACAATCAAAAGTAGATTTTGAATTAATCTTACATCTTATTGAATTAATTGAATCTGATGATTGGAATATACTTTATACTAAAAATTCTAAATCATTATCGTGTAGACAAGTTATAGATTATGTTAATAAAGTTGATTTTAATAACCAATCAACAATCTCAGTAGTTTACATTGTAAAAAATGAGCAAAATACGATATTAAAAAGCATAAAGAGTTTAAAAAAACTAGCTGATGAGATTATCGTTGTAGATACAGGATCAACTGATGAGACTATTGAAATTTTAACTAATTATTCGATGAATGATACTTCAATTAGTTTGTATTCTTTTGAATGGTGTGATGATTTTTCTAGAGCTAGAAATTTTGCAAATAGCAAGGCGAGTTGCGACTGGATTGTTTCTCTTGATGCTGATGAAAGAATTACCAATTTTAAATTATTAAAATTATTGTTGACCTATTTGAAAAATTTTGGTGATTATCCTAAAACAGTATTCAACTTAAATATAATTCGAGGTGATAACGTTTACAAAACTGGTAAGGTTATCCAAAACCTATCTTGTTTTTCATACCGTGGGAGGGTCCATGAAACATATTTTTCTTCTGTAGGTGATGTTCATTATACTAATATTAATATAGATATTATTAGTCAGAATAGGATGACTTTGAAAAAAGCTGATTATTATAATAAATTGCTTTTGTTAACTATTGATGAAAATCCTATGAATCTAAGGTGGTTATATTTTTATTTGAGAGATAATTTTAATAGCATTGAGTATACAGAAATGAAAACATTATGTTACGACTCTCTTTATAATGATTCTTTGAGTAGAAATCTTAAAGGAAGTTATTATAGTGTAAGAATAACCCTCTTGCTTATGTTTAAGGCACTTCAAAATAAGAGAATATCTGACTTTGAAAAATATCAATACACGATAAAAGATGTTGCATGTGAACATTCAGATTATATTTTTTTGAAATATGCTTTTAAATTGTTGAAAATTCAGGAAATAATAGGCGATGAGTTAGAAGAAATGTTAAATGTTTGTCAAAAATTAAAGACTGAGAATAGCATTTTTCCTGTCGACTATTTATATTCTGTCTTAGCAACTTATTTATTATTAGAGGGAGAGCCCCAAAAAAGTAAGAGTATACTAGAAGAATTATTTAATAGGAATAGTGATTTTCCTTGTTTTTTAACTAATTCTATGAGGGAGTTCTTACTTAGAGCTAAATGAATTATAATAAAAATTGTCTGTTATTGTACGGACAATTTTTCTATTTTATGAGAACTAGTCATATATCATTTTACTATGTTACAATAAAAAGTGACCGTTCGTGACCTTATTTTGTCTGTTTATGACTTGGAGATTTTTTTATCAGTATTTCCTTTATAATGTTATTGGAGGGAATAATGATTTATGAAATATTTTAAATTTACAATTAACAGGAGAGATTATAAATTGGCTATTGACGATATCCTTTTTATTCAAGTCTCTAAGGAAAAAATTCATATGGTCAAGGTCGTAACCGCCGATGAGGAATATCACATTTATCATCAATTAAAAGATATTGAAAGAGAATATCATCAGTTCTTTAGGTGTCACCGTGATACTTTGGTAAATAGGGATAAAATACGGATAATGGATAGAGAGCAGCGACTTTTATATGTTGGAGATGAAAAGCGACCTGTACATTATGCACGAAGTAAAGGAAGTCAACTAAAAGAAATCATCTCAAATGACTGATTTTTAGAGGAGATTTATGTTAGATATTTATGTACTAGAGGATAATATCATACAGCAATTTCGTATGGAACGCGAGATTGCGACCATTATGGCAAAAAATAATTGGGACTATCAGAGAATAGAGGTGTTTAGTTCCGCAAATGAGATTATAGCTAAGGCAACTGAAAAAGGGGAGCATCAAATTTTCTTTCTTGATTTAGAAATCAGAGACGACGAAAAACAAGGAATTGACGTCGCTAAAGCTATTCGTGAAAAAGATGCAACAGCTATCATTGTTTTTGTAACAACTCATTCAGAATTTATGCTGCTGACCTACCAAGCGTTAGTAGGGGCAATTGATTTTATTGATAAGAACCTGAATGACCAAGCATTTAGTGAACGCATAGAGTTGTGCCTAAAGGAAGCCATGAAACATCAAAATGATAATTTCGGCGAAAATTCCTTTTTATTTGAAACTCCTAAAGCACGTGTACGCATGCCATATAGTGATATTCTCTATTTTGAAACCTCTCCTGCTGTGCACCGCGTGATTATGCATACAAAAAATGACAGAATGGAATTTTATGCAACGATTGCAGAGATTGCTAAATCAGACAAACGTCTTTTTAAGTGTCACCGTTCTTTTATCATTAATGTGGATAATGTGGTCAGATTTGATAAAGCGACACGAAGTGTTTATTTCGAAACTGGGGACACTTGCCTAGTTTCTAGAGATAAAATAAAACCTCTATTAAATGAGATGAGGTGAAAAGCTAATGAGCAATTATCTAAGTGAACTAGCTTACTATCCTGTGATTATGTTGATTTACTCTAATGTTAGAGGAGCAAAGCTGAAATTGTGGGAAATAGTAACGATAGCTGTTACTTTCTTTGTCATTGATTTTACATGGTTTTACACTATTATCGGTCGTATTTTAATTTTGATGCTTCTATCTTATTTGAGAGATAAAACCTTGCCTTTTTCTCTATACGTATTTTATGGGAGTATTCCATGGGTTATAGAGAGTGCTTTTAAAAGAATTATTAGCTTCTTCATTATTCCATTTTTTAATTTTAGTTATACCGATTTAGATAAAAATAATTTATTATTTGTCATTGTAGAATTTTCAATAATTCTGATGTATTTTATGATGGTGAAGTTGTTTAAAATTAACTTTCAAACTTTTATTGCACTAGGTGAGATAAAAAATCTACGAAAGAAACTAATATTTACAGATGTAACAATGATGTTTTACTATGTCATGATTGAATTTCTAACAGGTATGGAAGTTTATGGTGGTGTCCCAAACTTGGTTTATCGTCAATGGTTAGTTATTCTTTATTTTATCTTTTTTGTTTTGATGTTATTTTATATGAATCGCTCTTATCAAAATTGGCTTGAGAAAGAAGTATCATTAGCGCGAGAACAAGAACTGCATTCTTTGTCAGTGTATAGTAAACAAATCGAGAGCTTATATGAAGAACTAAGAGCTTTTCGTCATGATTATGCTAATATCTTAGCGAGTTTAAAAGAGGGAATTGACCAAGATGATATGAGCATGGTGAGAAATATTTATAATGCCGTTTTAGAGGATTCTGGAAAGTTTATTCAGCATAGTCGCTTCAATATTGGACGATTGACTAATATTGATAATGATGCGATAAAAAGCCTTTTATCAGCTAAATTTTTAGAAGCGGAATCTCATCATATTGAGGTAGAATTAGAAGTTAAAGATAAAATTGGAGCTCCAGATATTCCTTTGTTAGATTATGTGCGGCTCGTCTCCATTTTATGTGACAATGCGATTGAAGCGGCTATTGAAGCTGAAAAGCCTGCCATGATTATTGCTTGTTTCTATCAAGGGGATGACTATTTACTAATTATCGATAACACCACAAAAGAAGAGCGAGTTCCTGTGGAATTGATTTATCAGAAGAATTATTCAAGTAAGGGCTTTGGACGAGGTGTTGGTCTTAAAACGGTTAACCAGATGTTGAAAAAATATCCAAATATGTCGGTACAAACATCAAGTAAAAATTATCATTTCAGACAAACAATACGAATCAAAAAATCATTCGACTGAAATAGTCGAATGATTTTTGGTTTAAGCGTGTTTAGTAGGCTTATGATTTTTCTTTAACCAATCGAAAGGTCCAACAATTAAGAAATCCTTATTCTTTCCACCAATCGTTTTCTCTAATTCAGATTGATTTAATTCTTTAAACATTTTCTCTGTCATCATTTTTATAAACCTCCTTAGTGATTAATTGTAGCAGAAAAGTTCTTAAAAGCTTTTTCTAAGTCATAAAAAGTCATTTTTCGGTCGTAAACGGCAACAAAGAATATTGAAAAAGTCCAAGCCATCATTTTTATGCCATTTTAAAATCACAAGATGTCAAAGACAGCCGTAAACGGCAAGTATTAAAAAATAACCATTCGCGACTAAAAAACGGTGTTTTATGACTTGGGCATTTATTAGCTTAAAAATCTGTTATATTAAAGCTATCAAGAAAGGACAGCGCTCAACAAATGAAAGAAGCTCTTAATTTTATGAAAGATTATAAAACTCGTAAGAATGCTTTAATTAGCACACTTATATTGATTTTTATCGGAATAATCATGATGTTATTTGATTATTTTGTGTATGGTGAGAATTTTTGGAATTCAACAACTTACAATTTATTATTTGGCGGAATATTTGCCTTACATTTGTACAAGATTTGTTTCAAAAAAGATAAAAAATAACCATTCGCGACTAAAAAACAACGTTTTGCGACTTGGGTGTTCGTTATGAGTTGAAAAAGGGTATAATGTAGGCGTATTATAGGAAATATAAGTGAAAGCAGGTGATTGTCATGTCAGTGGCATCAGTAAAACAATTGATTAAAAAGATTGTTTTTCCAACCTATACGCATGAAAAAATCTATGTTATCGACCAGACAAATCTGACAAAAAAGTTGCAGTTTTCGACGACGTTGAAACCTTTGGGGAAATGGTACATCACAACCGGAAATCATTGGCTTTGTCATTCTGAGTTGACTTTGGCTGACTTTCAAAAAGCCTTCATTCAACAAGCTCAAGTCTCTACTGACGAAGCTCAAAAGTTAGAATTTACGACGGATTACCTGCCATTTTCTGAAATATTGGGATTATAGGGAGTATTTATGATAAAAACATTATTTTCACAGTATAAAACAGCGGTTTTGGTTATTGGCATCATTTTGTTACTAACCGTTTATCCGCAGATTTTTAAAATAATTTACATGTCTGGATGCGATTTTGATCGTAGTTTTGTCAATGCTTTATTGCCTTAGAAGGAGACATTATGACAAAATTAGTAAAAGAAGAGTTGTTAAATGAGGTTTATGACCTTGTCTTGTCTGTTGACATCAAAGACGAAGAACGTCAAGCACTACTAACTTTCAAAAATGCGGTAGAAGCAGGTCAGGATTTTGATAGAGCTGTGATGACTTTGTCATCTGATTTACGCCGAATCGGTGTTGCAAATATTGCCAAGAAAACAAAAATGAGCGCATCGGTGAACACTTTTTATCAAAAAATCGCGACATATGGAGAATTTGAAAAAAATCTCGGACGTGGTCTCATAGCTATGGGTGTCGTGGGCGGTGGTCATTGATAACTTTAGTATAAAAAAATAATAGAAAACATCATCACGACACTTGGGAAAGCTTGTCAATACAGCAATTATCAAACGATGATTGCAAGCATTTATTTTCAAAATTGTTACTGCTGTGCCAAAAAGGCAGGTAAGTCATAAAACGCCTTAACTGACAATTTTGACCTTTCACGACTATTTTTGGTCATTTCATGACATTAAATGAAATTATCACTCAAAAAGGATTATAGTAATTAGTGGTTATTAAATAACTTTCTGATGTGAGGGAATCGTGGAGAGATGTGAAAAATTTTTCTTGGACAGTTTGCCAAGTGTTCTTGATGATTTAGACTTTCAAGGAGAAAAGATGAAAAAAATAGTTAAAAATCCAATATTAAATAGCTTGATAATAGGAATGGGAGCTGGTGTTGTAGCGGCTTTGCTCGGTACTCGCTTTCTGCCATATTACGTAGTCGCTTTACTCATTGTCACCTTTATTCGTAGAGTTTCTTTTGACTAACTAATATTACCTAACAGCGAGCTAATAAGCAGGTATTTGGAGGGAGATTTATGCCGAATTTAAAGTGGTTTTCTGGGGGAAAAGAAAGAAGAGACGAAGCATTAATCATCATTGATGATTTGCTAGCAACTCTTGATAACAATATGAAAATCAATCCGTTACGACAATTATTGCAATCTTATCATGAAGAATTAAAAAATAGTGGGACGTCAACGCCCTATATTTTAAGTCGTTTAAATGTTGATTTATCAACCGTTTTGGTGGAAAATGCTATTCACCCAACAAGGGAACAATCGGCGAAACTAAAAGAGTTAAGAGCACTTCAAAACATCAGAATACTGTAAATTCTCTATCAATGTGATAGGGAATTTTTGATATGTTACAATAAGAGGGAGATCATTTCATGTTTAGAAAGCAAAGTTACTGTTTAGGAGAGAAGAAAATGATTGATATTTATGTTTTGGAAGATGACGTAAATCAGCAGTTTCGCTTGGAAAAAATGATTGACGAGGTGCTTGTGGACAATCAGTGGCAACATCGTTGTTTTGAATTGTTTGGTGAGCCTAGTCGTCTTATCACTCTTATTGATGAAACGGTTCCTCAAATCTTTTTCTTGGATTTGGATATCAATGGCGATAAAACGAAAGGAATTGAAGTTGCCAAGGCGATTAGAGACGTTTCGAAAACAGCAACACTTGTCTTTGTTACAACGCATTCTGAATTTATGCTCCTGACCTATCGTGCGCAAGTCAGTGCCCTTGATTTCATTGATAAAACTGACAGTGACTTGGCAATCAAGGAAAATTTGCAGGCTTGTTTAAAGAAAGTCGTTGAAGGACAAGTGCCTCGCCTAAGCTTGGATACCTTTATTTTTGAAAACAATAAAACTAAAATCAGAATACCATTTGAAGATATTCTTTATTTTGAAACGGCGGAAGCGCACCGTTTGATGTTGGTGACACGGACAGGACAGCGTAATTTTTACGGAACAATTAGAGAAGTTAAAAAGGCAAATCATAAGCTATTTCAATGCCATAAATCCTATCTGATTAATCCTGATAATGTCGTCAGTTTGGATAAAAAAGAAGGGCTTGTTTATTTTGTAGGTGGAAAATCTTGCTACGTTTCCAAAAAACACATGAAAGAATTAAAAACTAAACTAGAAAGTTAGAGTGGAGAAGTTTTGGATTTAAGGAGTTTAATTGCGTTTTTAGAAACCTTTGTCACGTTTTTGGGGTATGCTATCCTATTTAAGAGCATTACCAAGTACCGACTTGCCGTTTGGGAATGGCTAGTATCTGTTTTAGTGTTGCCAATTCTTGCATCAGGCTTTGCGGTTGTCATGCTTTTGTGCTTTGCGGATATGGACGGTTTTAAAACTGTCATGATTAAAAATATTGTGGTGTTGTTGTGGTTTACCACCTTATCTTACCGTCATGATAGGTCCTTGCTACCAAGGTATCATATTTTTTATGGGCTTTTCCCAGTTGCGGTAGAGGATATTTTGCTTAGGACGGTGTCTTATTCATTAGCAGCGCTATTTTCCACAAGAATCAATGCTATCGGACAGTCATGGATTGCTCATGTTGACATCTGGACACCCGTTCCGATTTATTTTATGGCTTCAAAATTACTGGAAATTGATATTTCAAATGTCAAAAAGACCTTGCAAAATTACCTTAGCTCGACAAGTCTTATCTTGATTAATTTGCTAATGGCTTTCTATTTTTTTGGAATAGATTATGTCGCTTTGAAAAGTCCATTTGGTAGCGTAGGTAGCGAATCGTTTAGAGAAAGAGTTACTTTTGTTTACATTATTCTTCTTTTTCTATTTTTGTTCTATCTGAATTACAAATACGTCCGTGAACAAGAGATAGAGTTACAAAGGCAGCAGGAGCTAGAATTAATTTCGCTGGAAAATTACAGCAAACATGTGGAAAGTTTGTACCAAGAGGTTAGAAGTTTCAGGCATGACTATGCCAATATTTTGTTGAGTATAGGAGAAAGTATCGAGCGAAATGACTTGGAAACTATCAAAAAAATCTACAATGACATTACTAATGATTCTGAGAAGCTCGTCAGAAATAGCAAATTCGATTTGACACGCTTGTCTCATATTTCAAATAGTGCCATCAAAAGTTTGATGTCTGCTAAATTTCTAGAGGCTGAAAATCTCGGAATCACCATTACTTTGGAAGTTCCTGAAGTCGTGGAGTGTCCCAAAATTCCACTTATTACCTACATTCGCATCCTTGCTATCTTGTTTGATAATGCGATTGAAGCTGCGGTGTTATCAGATGTTCCTAAAATATCCGTAGCGAATTTTTATCAAGATGATAACTTTGTTTTTATGATTGAAAATTCAACCAAAGAAGATAGTATTCCGATTGATAATATTTATCAAAAAGGCTATTCAAGCAAAGGAGACAATCGTGGTATTGGCTTAGCAACAGTTAGTGAATTTCAGCAAGAATATGACAATCTCTCCATTGAAACAAGCAGCTCAAATCACCTCTTTAGACAAATTTTGAGAATCTATGAATCCTAGCAATATGGTGCATTAGAAATGTTACGTTTTTTCTGATAAATTCAACAAAAAACTTGCATCATTTTAATAAAAGTATATACTTTATTTGAATGCACAATTAACAAAACTTCAAATGAAAAGAGGTAAATTCTATGTTAGAAGTTTTAGCTGGTATTGCTTGTTTATTGTTAGCTGTTTATCAATTATTTACAACTTACAAATTGTTTGACAACACAAAAAAACATGGTAACAAAAATACGTCACCATTTCTTTTGAATAGTTTGTGGAGTGGAGCTCTTATAGGTATTATCCTACTATCAGTAGGTACTGGTCTTATTGTTAATATTTTTTAAAAAATTGTGTTATTCAATGCCCAATAGGGCATTTTTTTAAAACTTTTTACGAATAATATAAATAGAGAGGTAGCTAACAGCTTCTCAATCAAATTTTTCCATCACGTTTAACAACTTTTTAAAATTAGAAAGGGAGTGAGATAAATAAAGTCTCCAGTGGAGACTTTATTCATGAGCCTAAAAATTAAAAGGCGAATCAGTAGTTTCGCAGAAATTCGATTTCTCAGCAAGTCTTAATTTCTTGTTGCTGACCAAAAACGGTCTATCCCCAGACCGTTTTTGGTTTTATTTCCCGATTATAAAGGTTCCCCGAACCTTTATAACTCACCCCCGCATGGCTCGAAAGATTTGGGGAATCTTTCGAGGTTGGAAATGAAGTCAAGCGTAGCTTGAGTCAAATGGGTTGTAAAAACTGATTTATCAGCGCATTAGAACCCACTCAGCAGTGATTGATTGCTCAAACAATTGAGAATTGTTTGAGGTTGGAAATCTAGCTTGCAAAGCAGGTGCCAAAAAGTGCCTAATCAATTGTGCATGGGAAACTCTAAGTTGACTAAAGTTGGTAATCGCTGTTTTAATATTTTTTGACAGCGCAACAATCTATCCCCAGATTGTTGAAGTCCAAACCACTGCGTCTTGTAAATAATAACTATGTAAACAAAGAAGCTGAGCACCTTTTGTCCCAGCTTCTTTATTTGTTATAAGGAAAGGACGGGATTTGAACCCGCGTGTGAATAACATCCACTTGCCAGATTTCGAGTCTGGTGCCGTACCAAGCTGGGCCACCTTTCCAAATGTCGTATTTAAGCGTTGTTTGATTTCAAATGATAATGTTGCTCAAAATACCATGCGGAAAAAGGGATTTGAACCCTCACGCCCATAATGGGCACATGCGCCTGAAGCATGCGTGTCTGCCGTTCCACCACTTCCGCAAAAGACAAAGTCATTATACGACTTTTAATCAAAAAAGACAAACATGAGAAATCTTTTGAGCTAGGTACTGAATAAAAGGGCATTTTTTGCTATAATGAGACTATCAATTATAAAAAGGAAGTACATTTGCAAGGTAGAATTATCAAGTCTCTAGCAGGTTTTTACTATGTTGAATCTGACGGAGTCATTTATCAGACACGTGCGCGTGGTAATTTTAGAAAAAAAGGTCAAACACCTTATGTTGGCGATTTTGTTGAATTTTCAGCAGATGACCATTCAGAGGGCTACATTTTAGCGATTCATGACCGAAAGAATAGTTTGGTTCGACCACCGATTGTCAACATTGACCAAGCGGTTGTCATCATGTCAGCCAAAGAACCAGACTTTAATGCCAATTTGTTGGATCGTTTTTTGGTCTTATTAGAGCACAAGGCGATAGAACCGATTGTTTATATTTCAAAAATGGATTTAGTGATAACTCCTGATGAGATAAGGGCAATTCAAAGACAATATCAAGAAATCGGTTATCAATTTTGCACGTCTTTGGAAGAATTGCTTCCGCTATTGACCGACAAAGTGACTGTTTTCATGGGGCAAACAGGTGTTGGTAAATCAACATTGTTAAATAAAATTGCTCCAGAACTCAAGTTAGAAACAGGTGAAATTTCGGACAGTCTTGGACGTGGTCGCCATACCACTCGTGCAGTTAGTTTTTACAATGTTAATGGTGGGAAAATAGCAGATACGCCAGGATTTTCATCGCTTGATTATGAAATTACGAATGCCGAAGATCTCAACGAAGCTTTTCCAGAGATAAGGCACCTTAGTCATTACTGTAAATTCCGTTCCTGTACGCATACGCATGAGCCATCATGTGCGGTTAAGGAAGGCTTAGAATCAGGCGACCTTTGGCAGTCACGGTATGATAATTATCTCCAATTTCTCAGTGAAATTGAAAACCGTCGTGAAACGTATAAGAAAGTTATAAAAAGAAAGTAGGTACTTATGTCAAACAATAAAATCGCACCATCAATTTTAGCAGCTGATTATGCAAATTTCGCTTCAGAATTAAAACGTATCGAAGAAACAAGTGCAGAATATGTTCATATCGACATTATGGATGGGCAATTTGTACCAAATATCAGTTTTGGTGCAGATGTCGTGGCTAGCATGCGTAAACACAGCAAACTCGTTTTTGATTGTCACCTTATGGTGGTTAATCCAGAACGTTATGTTGACGCATTTGCGCAAGCTGGTGCAGATATTATGACAATTCATGCGGAGTCAACTCTTCATATTCATGGTGCTTTGCAAAAAATTAAAGCTGCAGGCATGAAAGCAGGTGTTGTTATCAACCCAGGAACACCAGTTTCAGCTATTGAATCTGTCTTGAGTTTGGTTGACCAAGTGCTTATCATGACAGTCAACCCAGGATTTGGTGGACAAGCCTTCATTCCTGAAATGCTTGAAAAAGTGGCAAAAGTTGCTCAACTCCGCGATGAAAAAGGCTATGATTTTGACATCGAAGTTGACGGTGGCGTTGATAATGAGACTATCAAAGCTTGTTATGATGCTGGAGCTAATGTCTTTGTTGCTGGTTCATATCTCTTCAAAGCAAGTGATTTAGCTGCACAAGTAGAAACATTGCGTGTGGCGTTAGATGACTAAGATAGCTATCTTTGCTGGCGGTCGTTTGTCAGATTTCTCGACTGATTTTGAGCTTTTTGTCGGTGTTGACCGTGGTAGTCTTTTCCTATTAAAAAATCAATTACCTTTAGATTTAGCAGTGGGAGATTTTGATTCTGTCAGCAAAGAAGAATTACAAATGATTCAAGAAGAAGCTGGCGATTTCATCAAGGCTGCTCCAGAAAAAGACGACACGGATACAGAGTTAGCCCTAAAGGCGATTTTCTCAAAATACCCACAAGCACAAGTGACGATTTTCGGCGCTTTTGGCGGTCGAATTGACCACATGATGTCCAATCTTTTTCTACCAAGCGACCCAGAATTAGCACCCTTCATGCGTCAGATAACCCTACGCGATGAGCAAAATACCGTGCAGTTTTATCCTGCAGGTTCTAATCAAGTTTTGCCAGAAAAAGAAATGATTTACGTTTCTTTTATGGCTGATGGTGACGCTGATTTGACCATTAAAGGTGCTAAATACGAGCTTGACGCCAGTAATTTTTTCAAGAAAAAAATCTATTCAAGTAATGAATTTCTTGACCAACCAATTACAGTTACCTTAAAATCAGGCTATCTTATCGTTATTCAAAGTAAGGATAGGTAAAATGTTAATTATTACATTATTATTAGGACTTCTTAGTGTCGTTTTGCTGATTTATCTTTTGCTGAAAATGGCAAAGCTGACAGAAGATGTTTCACAAAAACTGGACGACAACGCTGATAATTTATCTGACCAAGTCTCATATCAGCTTGATTTAGCGCAAAAAGACCAAGTTTTAGCGTTGAATAATCAGATAAATCGTTTGCAAAATGATTTATACACACAATTAAATGATATTCGCGATGTTCTTCATCAAAGTTTGAATAAAAATCGTGACCGTTCTGACCAGCGTTTAGAAATCATCAACCGCAATTTGACAAATTCTGTCAAAGAAATGCAAGAATCAAACGAAAAACGTTTGGAAGAAATGCGTCAAACGGTTGAAGAAAAACTCGAACAAACCTTGCAAAATCGCTTGAAAGCCTCATTTGAGACAGTTTCTAAGCAACTGGAGTCTGTCAATCAAGGTTTGGGTGAGATGAAAAATGTCGCACAAGATGTTGGCACCTTAAACAAAGTGCTTTCCAATACTAAGACACGTGGTATTCTTGGTGAGTTACAGCTGGGGCAAATTATCGAAGATATTATGACGCCTAACCAATACGAACGAGAATTTCCGACCGTTTCAGGCTCTAGTGAGCGTGTTGAATACGCCATAAAACTTCCAGGAACAGATGATGACGGCTATGTTTATTTGCCAATTGATTCGAAATTCCCATTGGAAGATTACTATCGCTTGGAAGATGCTTACGAAAGTGGTGATAAAGAACAAGTTGAGCTTTACCGCAAGTCGCTTCTTAACAGCATCAAACGCTTTGCTAAAGATATTAATAAAAAATACCTCAATCCACCTGAGACAACTAATTTTGGAATTATGTTTTTACCAACAGAAGGTTTGTATTCAGAAGTGGTTCGTAATGCTAGTTTCTTTGATAGCTTGCGACGTGATGAAAATATTGTCGTAGCAGGACCGTCAACCTTATCAGCTCTATTAAATTCGCTTGCTGTCGGCTTTAAAACTCTCAATATTCAGAAAAATGCAAACGATATTAGCAAAATTTTAGGAAATGTTAAGGTAGAATTTGAAAAATTTGGTAATATGTTGGTCAAAGCTCAAAAGCAAATCAATACTGCCAATAACACTTTGGATAGCCTCATTTCCACAAGGACAAATGCGATTATTCGAGCTTTAAATACTGTCGAATCTTATCAAGACCAAGCAACGGCAAGTTTACTTAACCTCCCACCATTAGAAGACGAGGAAAATCATGAAAATTAATCAAATGAAAAAAGATGAACTATTTGAAGGGTTCTACTTAATAAAATCCGCAGAGCTTCGTAAGACGAGAGCTGGCAAGGATTATATTGCCTTTATTTTCCAAGATGATACTGGTGAAATTTCTGGTAATCTTTGGGACGCTCAGCCCTATAATGTTGAAGAATTTGTCGCTGGCAAAGTAGTGTACATGAAAGGTCGTCGTGAGGTCTATAATGGAACACCTCAAGTCAATCAAATTACCCTTCGTAATCCACGTGAGGGTGAGCCAAACGACCCAAGTGACTTCCGAGAAAAATCACCAGTTGACGTTGTTGATGTCAAAGATTATCTTGAGCAAATGATGTTCAAAATTGAAAATGCTGTTTGGCAACGTGTTGTTCGTGCGCTTTATCGCAAATACGACAAGGAATTTTTCACTTATCCTGCAGCTAAGACAAATCACCATGCTTTTGAATCTGGATTAGCCTACCATACAGCAACCATGGTGCGTTTAGCGGATGCAATTGGTGATATCTATCCACAACTCAACAAAAGTTTGCTTTACGCTGGTATCATGCTTCATGACTTGGCGAAAGTCATTGAGTTAACTGGTCCAGACAATACCGAATACACTGTACGTGGCAATTTAATCGGTCACATTGCTTTGATTGATGAAGAAATCACAAAAGTTCTCACAGAATTAAACATTGACGACACCAAAGAAGATGTTATCATTTTACGCCATGTTATCTTAAGTCATCACGGTTTGCTTGAATACGGCAGCCCCGTTCGTCCACGTGTTATGGAAGCAGAGATTATTCATATTATCGATAATATCGACGCCGAAATGATGATGATGACAACAGCATTGAGTCGTATTGACGAGGGTGAAATGACAAATCGTATTTTTGCAATGGACAATCGCTCATTCTACAAACCAAAATTATAAAAAGCAGAACATTTTAACATTACTCACTTAAAAATCCCTTTACATTAGGGAAAAACACAAAAAATGGACATTTTTTATTAAAATGTTCGTTTTTTTCGCCTTCTTATGATATAATGACAAAAAACAGATATGAAAATGGAGAAATTATGAAATTACGACGTAGTGAACGCATGGTTGTCATCTCCAACTATTTGATTAACAACCCCTATAAATTGACAAGTTTAAACACATTTGCTGAAAAATATGAAGCAGCAAAATCTTCAATCTCTGAAGATATCGCCATTATCAAAAAAGCTTTTGAAGAATCAGGAATCGGCGAAATTGAAACAGTTACAGGGGCGAGCGGAGGTGTCATTTTTACACCAGGAATCTCTGATGAAGAAGCTAAAGCAGTCATCGAAGAATTACGTGACCGCCTTTCAGAAAGCAATCGTATTCTTCCTGGAGGTTATATTTACTTATCAGATTTATTAAGTACCCCTAAAATTTTACAAAGTGTTGGACGTATCATTGCTAATGCTTTCAAGGGAAATAAAATTGATGCGGTTATGACAGTAGCAACCAAAGGTGTGCCTTTAGCAAATGCCGTTGCAAATATCTTGAATGTTCCGTTTGTCATCGTTCGACGTGACCTTAAAATTACGGAAGGTTCAACCGTTTCTGTCAATTATGCAAGTGGTTCAAGTGACCGTATTGAAAAGATGTTCTTGTCTAAACGTAGCTTGAAACCAAATAGCCGTGTCTTGATTGTTGACGACTTCCTCAAGGGTGGGGGAACGATTTCTGGTATGGTCAGTCTTTTGAAAGAATTCGATAGTACTCTTGTGGGTGTCGCAGTCTTTGCTGAAAATGCCCAAGAAAAACGTGACCGAATGACTTACAAATCACTTCTAAAAGTTTCAGAAATTGATGTTAAAAACAACCATGTCAAAGTAGAAATTGGTAATATTTTCGATTAAAAGAGGGAGTTCCCTCTTTTTTCTTTGAATGTTATATTGCCCAAGAGTGTTTAATCTTGACTATAACAATTTAATAGCTGCCAAAAAGTTTTATAAAAGCTATAAAATACGGCGAAATCATTTGACAGACGGTGCAAGTTGTGTTATCATAATGGACGGTACTTTTTACTTTTGGTCTCTCCAGAGTGTACAGAGACGTGCTGACAAATGTTGCAAAGTACACATTTTAGATAAGGACTGTCACCAAGTATCTTATCAACCAAAATAAAAAATCTTACAGGAGAAAAGTAGATGCCTACAATCAACCAGTTGGTACGTAAACCACGTAAATCTAAAGTTGAAAAATCTAAATCACCAGCACTTAACGTTGGTTACAACAGCCACAAAAAAGTTCAAACTAACGTATCTTCACCACAAAAACGTGGTGTTGCAACTCGTGTTGGAACAATGACACCTAAAAAACCTAACTCAGCCCTTCGTAAATTCGCTCGTGTACGTTTGAGCAACCTTATCGAAGTTACTGCATACATCCCAGGTATCGGACACAACCTTCAAGAACACAGTGTTGTTCTTATCCGTGGTGGACGTGTAAAAGACCTTCCAGGGGTACGTTACCACATCGTTCGTGGTGCACTTGATACTGCAGGTGTTGCTGATCGTAAACAAGGCCGTTCTAAATACGGTGCTAAACGTCCTAAAGGATAATAGAAGGGGGATAAGAAAAAATGAGTCGTAAAAATAGAGCGCCTAAACGCGAAGTATTGCCAGATCCATTATACAATTCACAACTTGTAACACGTCTTATCAACCGTGTTATGCTTGATGGTAAACGTGGTACAGCTGCATCAATCGTTTATGATGCATTTGAACAAATCAAAGAAGCTACTGGAAACGATGCACTTGAAGTATTCGAAACAGCTATGGAAAACATCATGCCTGTTCTTGAAGTACGTGCTCGTCGTGTTGGTGGTTCTAACTACCAAGTCCCAGTTGAAGTTCGTCCAGAACGTCGTACAACTCTTGGACTTCGTTGGTTGGTAACTGCATCACGTGCTCGTGGTGAACACACTATGAAAGATCGTCTTGCAAAAGAAATCTTGGATGCTGCTAACAACACTGGTGCTTCAGTTAAAAAACGCGAAGATACACACCGTATGGCAGAAGCAAACCGTGCATTCGCACACTTCCGCTGGTAATCTGCGATATACAGATACAAAGCTTCGAATACAATTAAACTTTTTTACTACTGGTATTCAAGCTGTGCTTAGCAAGTGTTTTGTTTGCTAATCTGTATCAAATTTAATAAAGCATGTTTAGAACGGGTAGGTCCTGCCTATCCGTTCTAAAAGTATGCTATAATAGAGTAGTAAATTAAATTTATACATAGGAGAAAAAAATGGCTCGCGAATTTTCACTTGAAAAAACTCGTAACATTGGTATCATGGCTCACGTCGATGCTGGTAAAACAACAACAACTGAGCGTATTCTTTACTATACTGGTAAAATCCATAAAATCGGTGAAACACACGAAGGTGCTTCACAAATGGACTGGATGGAACAAGAGCAAGAACGTGGTATCACAATCACATCTGCCGCTACAACTGCACAATGGAAAGACTACCGTGTAAACATTATCGACACACCAGGGCACGTGGACTTCACAATCGAAGTACAACGTTCTCTTCGTGTTCTTGATGGTGCGGTAACAGTTCTTGACTCACAATCAGGTGTAGAACCTCAAACTGAAACAGTTTGGCGTCAAGCTACTGAATACGGTGTTCCTCGTATCGTATTCTCAAACAAAATGGACAAAATCGGTGCTGACTTCCTTTACTCAGTAAGCACACTTCACGATCGTCTTCAAGCTAACGCTCACCCAATTCAATTGCCAATCGGTTCTGAAGATAGCTTCAACGGTATCATTGACTTGGTTAAAATGAAAGCTGAAATCTATACTAACGACCTTGGTACAGATATTCTTGAAGAAGATATTCCAGCTGAATACGTAGATCAAGCTAACGAATATCGTGAAAAATTGATCGAAGCAGTTGCTGAAACTGATGAAGAATTGATGATGAAATACCTTGAAGGTGAAGAAATCACTGAAGCTGAATTGAAAGCTGCTATCCGTAAAGCAACTATCAACGTTGAATTCTTCCCAGTTCTTTGTGGTTCTGCCTTCAAAAACAAAGGTGTTCAAATGATGCTTGATGCGGTTATCGACTACCTTCCAAGCCCACTTGACATCCCTGCAATCAAAGGTGTTAACCCAGATACAGACGAAGAAGAAGAACGTCCAGCGTCAGATGAAGAACCATTTGCAGCCCTTGCATTCAAAATCATGACTGACCCATTCGTAGGTCGTTTGACATTCTTCCGTGTTTACTCAGGTGTATTGAACAGCGGTTCTTACGTTCTTAACACATCTAAAGGTAAACGTGAACGTATCGGACGTATCCTTCAAATGCACGCTAACCACCGTAACGAAATCGAAACAGTTTACGCTGGTGATATCGCTGCTGCCGTTGGTTTGAAAGATACTACAACTGGTGACTCATTGACAGATGAAAAAGCTAAAGTCATCCTTGAATCAATCGAAGTTCCAGAACCAGTTATCCAATTGATGGTTGAACCTAAATCTAAAGCTGACCAAGATAAAATGGGTATCGCTCTTCAAAAACTTGCTGAAGAAGACCCAACATTCCGTGTTGAAACTAACGTTGAAACTGGTGAAACAGTTATCTCTGGTATGGGTGAACTTCACCTTGACGTCCTTGTTGACCGTATGAAACGTGAATTCAAAGTTGAAGCAAACGTAGGTGCTCCACAAGTATCATACCGTGAAACATTCCGTCAAGCTACTCAAGCACGTGGATTCTTCAAACGCCAATCTGGTGGTAAAGGTCAATTCGGTGATGTTTGGATTGAATTTACTCCAAATGAAGAAGGTAAAGGATTCGAATTCGAAAATGCTATCGTCGGTGGTGTCGTTCCTCGTGAATTCATCCCTGCAGTAGAAAAAGGTCTTCAAGAATCTATGGCTAACGGTGTTCTTGCTGGTTACCCAATGGTTGACGTTAAAGCTAAACTTTACGATGGTTCATACCACGATGTCGATTCATCTGAAACAGCCTTCAAGATCGCTGCATCACTTGCACTTAAAGAAGCTGCTAAAACTGCACACCCAGTTATTCTTGAACCAATGATGCTTGTTACAATCACAGCTCCAGAAGAAAACCTTGGTGACGTTATGGGTCACGTTACAGCTCGTCGTGGACGTGTTGATGGTATGGAAGCTCATGGTAACAGCCAAATCGTTCGTGCCTTCGTTCCACTTGCTGAAATGTTTGGTTACGCAACAGTTCTTCGTTCTGCAACTCAAGGACGTGGTACATTCATGATGGTATTTGACCACTATGAAGACGTTCCTAAATCAGTACAAGAAGAAATCATCAAGAAAAATTCTGGTGAATAATTTTTGATAGAAAGGATGCTCAAAAGAGCGTCCTTTTTTATTATGAAAACGGTAATAATATTTGCAATTTTGGCGAAATAGTTATATAATACTAACGTTGAAAGGTTGATTTGTGCCTACGTAAGTTAATCTTTTCACAATTGTCTAAAAGGGAAACCTTTTAAAATAAAAATTTTTTTTGATTTTCATAAGGAGGAAATCACTAATGGTAGTTAAAGTTGGTATTAACGGTTTCGGTCGTATCGGTCGTCTTGCATTCCGTCGTATCCAAAACGTTGAAGGTGTTGAAGTAGCTCGTATTAACGACCTTACTGACCCAGCTATGCTTGCACACTTGTTGAAATACGATACAACTCAAGGTCGTTTCGACGGTGATGTTGTTGTTAAAGATGGTGGTTTTGAAGTTAACGGTCAATTCGTTAAAGTTTCTGCAGAACGTGACCCAGAACAAATCGACTGGGCTAACGATGGTGTAGAAATCGTTCTTGAAGCAACTGGTTTCTTTGCAACTAAAGCTGCTGCTGAAAAACACTTGCACGAAGGTGGAGCTAAAAAAGTTGTTATCACAGCTCCTGGTGGATCAGATGTTAAAACAATCGTATTTAACACTAACCACGAAATTCTTGATGGTACTGAAACAGTTATCTCAGCTGGTTCATGTACAACAAACTGTCTTGCACCAATGGCTGATGCTTTGAACAAATCATTTGGTCTTAAAGTTGGTACAATGACTACAGTTCACGGTTACACTGGTGACCAAATGACTCTTGACGCACCACACCGTAAAGGTGACTTCCGTCGCGCACGTGCTGCTGCTGAAAACATCGTTCCTAACTCAACTGGTGCTGCTAAAGCTATCGGTCTTGTTATCCCAGAATTGAACGGTAAACTTCAAGGTCATGCTCAACGTGTACCAGTTCCAACTGGATCACTTACTGAACTTGTTTCAGTTCTTGACAAAAAAGTAACTGCTGAAGAAGTTAACGCTGCTATGCAAGCTGCTGCAACTGAATCATTCGGTTACAACACTGACCCAATCGTTTCACGCGATATCGTAGGTATCTCATTCGGTTCATTGTTTGACGCAACTCAAACAGAAGTAACTGAAGCAGCTGACGGTACTCAATTGGTTAAAACTGTTTCATGGTACGACAACGAAATGTCTTACACTTCACAACTTGTTCGTACTCTTGAATACTTCGCAAAAATTGCTAAATAATCAATGAGTTAGCTGAAGAAGAGAGGATTCGTTCCTCTCTTTTTTGTATATTGTAAAATGATACAGAAATTCACAGGTTTCCTCGTTTAGTAGTGGCTGGCGTACAAAATGTACTGATTTTGCTACCTCTTTTACAGGTTTTGTGATATAATTAGCATGTATAAAAAATAATAAGGAGTCCTATCAAATGGCTAAATTGACTGTTAAAGACGTTGATTTGAAAGGCAAAAAAGTTCTTGTCCGTGTTGACTTTAACGTGCCTTTGAAAGATGGCGTTATCACTAACGACAACCGTATTTCTGCGGCTCTTCCAACAATCAAGTACATCATCGAACAAGGTGGTCGTGCAATTCTTTTCTCTCACCTTGGACGTGTTAAAGAAGAAGCTGATAAAGAAGGTAAATCTCTTGCTCCAGTAGCAGCTGATTTGGCAGCTAAACTTGGTCAAGAAGTTGTCTTCCCAGGTGTTACACGTGGTGCTGAACTTGAAGAAGCTATCAACAACCTTAAAGACGGTGAAGTTCTTCTTGTTGAAAACACTCGTTTTGAAGATGTTGACGGTAAAAAAGAATCTAAAAACGATCCAGAACTTGGTAAATACTGGGCTTCACTTGGTGACGGAATCTTCGTTAACGATGCATTTGGTACTGCACACCGTGCACACGCATCTAACGTAGGTATCTCTGCAAACGTTGAAAAAGCTGTTGCAGGTTTCCTTCTTGAAAACGAAATTGCATACATCCAAGAAGCTGTTGAAAAACCAGTTCGTCCATTTATCGCAATCCTTGGTGGTTCAAAAGTTTCAGATAAAATCGGTGTTATCGAAAACTTGTTGAAGAAAGCTGATAAAGTCCTTATCGGTGGTGGTATGACATACACATTCCTTAAAGCACAAGGTATCGAAATCGGTAACTCACTTGTTGAAGAAGACAAACTTGATGTTGCTAAAGAACTTTTGGCTAAAGCTGACGGTAAATTAATCTTGCCAGTTGACTCAAAAGAAGCTAACGCTTTTGCTGATTACACTGAAGTTAAAGATACTGAAGGTGCAGCAGTAGATGCTGGATTCCTTGGTCTTGATATCGGTCCAAAATCTATCGCTAAATTTGACGAAGAATTGACTGGTGCTAAAACAGTTGTTTGGAACGGACCTATGGGTGTGTTCGAAAACCCTGATTTCCAAGCTGGTACAATCGGTGTAATGGACGCTATCGTTAAACAACCAGGCGTTAAATCAATTATCGGTGGTGGTGACTCAGCTGCCGCAGCTATCAACCTTGGTCGTGCTGACAAATTCTCATGGATTTCTACTGGTGGTGGAGCTTCTATGGAACTTCTTGAAGGTAAAGTACTTCCAGGTCTTGCAGCACTTACTGATAAATAATAATTTCTTCGTTAAGAAGATTCAAAAGGACGGTCTTGCCGTCCTTTTTTGTGTGTAAAATCCATAAATGAAAAGAAAACATTTTATTGCTTAAAAGTGGTACTATTATTTTGTTTTGTGGAATTCAAGTGAGAGATATTTTGTGGTAAACGCATTTATATTGGTGGAACGCTCACAAATCAATTTGAAAATATGTTAAAATAAAGAAAATGCAAATTGGTTGTGAGTTATGAATTATTTAAAAAATCTTTTATCGAATTATAAGTTTGACCCGAGTAAATTTAAATTGGGCATGCGCACCTTTAAGACTGGTTTAGCTGTTTTTTTGGTTTTATTAATTTTCCATTTATTTGGATGGGAAGGGCTGCAGATAGGAACGCTGACAGCTGTTTTCAGTTTACGTGAAAGTTTGGACAAAAGTGTTCATTTTGGCTTCTCACGTGTGGTTGGAAATAGTGTTGGTGGTTTGCTATCTTTGCTCTTCTTTTTTATCAATCAATTTTTCCATAATCAGTTTTGGGTAACGTTGATTTTTGTCCCAATTTTTACCATGTTAGGAATTATGATTAATGTTTCAATTAATAACAAAGCAGGAATCATTGGTGGAACATCGGCGCTTTTGATTATTACCTTATCAATTCCTGCTGGCGATACCATTTTATATGTATTTGCTAGGGTATTTGAAACATTTTGCGGAGTCTTTGTAGCTATTCTTGTCAATTCTGATGTTGATAAGATTAGGGGGCTTTTACGCAAAAAAAGCTAAAAATTTTTCGTTTATGTCATATTTTCTTACATAAGGGGTTGACAGTTTAGAATTTTCAGACTATAATAAGTGTCGGAAGGAGGTCATCATGAAAGAAAAAGAACTCAGACGTTCAATGGCGGTATTTCCTATTGGAACAGTAATGAAATTGACGGATTTAACAGCACGCCAGATTCGTTATTATGAAGATCAGGGTTTAATTACCCCAGAGAGGACGTCGGGAAATCGTCGTATGTATTCGTTAAACGATATGGATCGATTGCTCGAAATTAAAGATTTTCTTGATGAGGGGCTTAATATTGCGGCTATTAAGCGTGAATATGCGGAGCGACAAGATAAAGCACATCAGAAACAAAAATCTTTAACTGATGCTGATGTTCGTCGTATCTTACAAGATGAACTCCGTAACCAAGGTCGTTTTTCGGCCCCATCACAGTACATTAGCAACTGGCGCATCTAAAAATACGCGTCGCTCGGTTATTTCGGTTTTAAAAAGGAGACCTTAATTCATGACTATTACAGCAGCTGACATTCGTCGCGAAGTCAAAGAAAAAAATGTAACTTTCTTGCGTTTAATGTTCTCAGATATCGCTGGGACATTGAAAAACGTGGAAATTCCAGCAACTGATGAACAACTTGACAAAGTATTGGCAAACAAAGCAATGTTTGACGGTTCTTCAATCGAAGGTTTTGTTCGTATCAACGAATCTGATATGTTCTTGCATCCAGACCTTGATACTTGGACAGTATTCCCTTGGGGTGGTGAAAATGGTGCTGTTGCAGGTTTGATCTGTGACATCTATACTGCTGAAGGTGAACCATTTGCAGGTGACCCACGTGGAAACTTGAAACGTGCTCTTCGTCATATGGAAAAAGTTGGTTTCAAATCATTTAACCTTGGTCCAGAACCAGAATTCTTCTTGTTCAAATTGGATGAAAAAGGTGAAGCAACTCTTGAAGTAAACGACCGCGGTGGTTACTTCGACCTTGCACCAACTGACCTTGCAGATAACACTCGTCGTGAAATCGTTAATGTTTTGACTGAAATGGGATTTGAAGTTGAAGCAAGTCACCACGAAGTGGCTGTTGGTCAACATGAAATTGACTTTAAATACGCTGATGTTTTGAAAGCTTGTGATAACATTCAAATTTTCAAACTTGTTGTTAAAACAATTGCTCGTAAACATGGTCTTTATGCTACATTTATGGCTAAACCTAAATTCGGTATCAACGGTTCAGGTATGCACTGTAACATGTCATTGTTCGATTACGATGGAAACAATGCCTTCTACGATACTGAAGATCCAAAAGGTATGCAATTGTCAGAAACAGCATATTACTTCCTTGGCGGTTTGATGAAACACGCTTATAACTACACTGCAATCATGAACCCAACTGTAAACTCATACAAACGTTTGGTTCCTGGTTATGAAGCACCAGTTTACATTGCATGGGCTGGACGTAACCGTTCACCACTTATCCGCGTTCCTGCATCACGTGGTATGGGTACTCGTTTGGAACTTCGTTCTGTTGATCCAACTGCTAATCCATATCTTGCACTTGCTGTCCTTCTTGAAGCAGGTCTTGACGGTATTGAAAACAAAATTGAAGCTCCAGCTCCAGTTGAATCAAATATCTATGTCATGACTGAAGAAGAACGTAAAGAAGCAGGTATCCGTGACCTTCCATCTACTTTGCACAATGCTGTTAAAGCTTTACAAGAAGATGAAGTTGTCAAAGCAGCACTTGGTGAACATATCTTTGTAAACTTTGTGGAAGCTAAGAAAATTGAATGGTCAAGCTATGCGGCCTTTGTTTCACAATGGGAAATTGATAACTATCTAGATTTATACTAAGAAGTAGTAAAGAGACAGCTTCTGGCTGTCTTTTTTTTACCAATTAACCACATTAGCAGTTAGAAAAGTTCAAATAAGAACTATTCTAATCTAGCATAATGTGGTATAATTTAAAATAAATATTCTGAATAATTAGACTATTTTGGACTATTTGTACTAATGATAGGAGTAGAAGCTATGAATGAAAGTGCTTTGAGAGCGCAACAGACAACGCTTTGGGATCCATCTTTTGAATCGGATGCTTGTGGTATGGGGTTTGTTGCACAGCTTGATGGTAAAGCTAGCCATACTTTGATTGATTATGCCTTAACCATGTTAACTCGTATGAATCACCGTGGAGGTACAGGTGCAGAACCTGATACAGGAGACGGTGCAGGAATGCTGCTTGCTTTGCCTGATGAATTTTTCCAATTAAAAGCTAAAGAAGCAGGCTATGTTTTGCCTAAAAAAGGCGATTACGCCGTTGCGCAATTATTTTTACCTCAGGATACTGAAGCTAAGGTAAGTCTTTTGGAAGCTGTTAAAGCTGAAATTAAATTAGCAGGTTTTCATGTCTTGATGACACGTGATGTGCCATTTAATTACGATAATTGTGGTCCAGCAGCCCAAGAAATTATGCCAAGTTTTGTACAAGTTTTTGTTAAGAAACCTGATGACACAAAAGCTGGCCGTGATTTTGAGGATAAATTGTTCCGCTTACGTCGCCAACTTGAAAAGAGTTTTTCAGCTGATGAATTTTTCATTTGCTCACTTTCAAGTAAGACAATTGTGTACAAAGGAATGCTTCATGCTTTCCAAGTTGGGCTTTTTTATCCTGATTTACAAGATGAACATTTCAAATCTCATATTGCGTTGACACACTCACGCTTTTCTACAAATACTTTCCCATCTTGGGATCGTGCACAGCCATTCCGCTTTTTGGCACACAATGGTGAAATTAATACTCTCCGTGGTGCTGAAAATTGGATGCACAGTCACCAGATTGAAGTTTATAACGAAGAAAATTCGGACTCTGCCAAGTTGGAAAACTGTCTAGAATATCTTTACCGTAATGGTCGTGATATTCCACAAAGTCTTTTAATGATGGTACCTGAAGCTTGGGGTGATGAATCAGGGCTTTCAGATGATTTGAAGGCATTTTATGAATATGCGTCAAGTTTCGTAGCTCCATGGGATGGTCCAGCAGCGCTTGTTTTCACTGACGGTGATATGGTTGGTGCGCGTTTGGACCGTAATGGATTGCGTCCTAGCCGTTATTCATTGACAAAAGATAATTTCCTTATTTGCTCAAGTGAATCTGGTGTTGTCGATCTTGAACCAAGTCGTGTTATTGAAAAAGGTGTGCTTGGACCTGGTAATATGATGTTGATTGACACGACTTCAGGAAAATTAATGCGCAATGAAGAAGTGAAAGCATACTATGCTGCACAACATCCATACAAAGAGTGGGTTGACGAAAACATTGCTCATCTTAACGACTTTGAGGCTGCTGAATTGACTCAAGAAACAAATGACATTGAAACAATGTGGAAGGCTTACGGCTACAATGAAGAAGTTATTCGTACGGTCATTCTACCAATGTCTGAAAAAGGTGAAGAACCTGTTATTTCAATGGGATTTGATAGCCCACTAGCAGTTCTCTCTAATAAGAGCCAATCGCTTTTCACTTTCTTCAAGCAACAATTTGCGCAGGTTACTAATCCGCCAATTGATGCCATTCGTGAACAAATCGTTGTGTCAACTAGTGTTTACCTCGGTGGTGATGGTAATTTCAAAGCTGATGGTGCTGATAACTGTGTCAAAGTAAAAATTGACAGCCCAGTTCTTTCAAGTCAAGATTTTGCGAAAATTGCTAACTTGAAAGATGACCGTTATTGTGCAACAACCCTATCTACGGTTTATGACGTGGTTGAGCCGTCACATAATCGTTTGCAACGTGCGCTAGAAAATCTTTTCAAAGCTGCTGAAAAAGCCGTTGATAATGGTAGTAAGATTATTATTCTTTCAGACCGTAATGTTAAAGAAAATCAAACAACTATCCCAATGTTGTTAGCTGTTTCTGGTTTAAATAACTACATGGTTGTCAAAGGAAAAGCAAGCCAATTCTCAATTGTTGTCGATACAGCGGAAGCTATTGAAGTTCATCATTTTGCAACCTTGGTTGGTTATGGTGCGGCTGCGGTTCACCCTTATGGCGCTTATGCGACATTGAAAGAATATGGCAAAGACGAGCTTGCTTTTGAAAAATATCGTAAAGCTGCTGAAAAAGGTATTGTTAAAGTTATGAGTCGTATGGGGATTTCAACAATCCTTGGTTACAAAGGGGCTCAATTATTTGAAGCCGTTGGTTTATCTGACTCTGTTGTTAACAAATACTTTACAGGTACAGTAACTCGTATCGGTGGTTTATCACTTGACCAAATTGAAAAAGAATACCTTCAACGTATGGAAGATGCTTTTGGTCCTCGTCGTGGAGATTATCTCCAAAGTGGTGGTATTTATCAATTTAAAGCAGATGGCGAGTATCATCTTTTCAATCCACATACCATTTATAATTTCCAACAAGCTGTTCGTAAAGGGGACTACAAACTCTTTAAAGAATACACAGCTGAATTGGACAAAGAAGCATTATCAACGCCGACAACACTTCGTTCTATTTGGGAATTTAAATCTGACCGTCCAAAAGTTGACCTCTCTGAGGTAGAACCAGCAGAAACTATTGTTAAACGTTTCAAAGTTGGTGCCATGAGTTTTGGTTCACTTTCTAAAGAAGCACATGAAACAATTGCTGAAGCCATGAACTCAATCGGAGCGAAATCAAACTCTGGTGAAGGTGGCGAAAATCGTAATCGTTTCAAAGTGCAACCAGACGGACGTAATTTGAACTCTAAAATCAAACAAGTTGCTTCTGGACGTTTTGGTGTTAATGCAGAATACCTCATGTCTGCTGAAGAACTTCAAATTAAATTAGCACAAGGTGCGAAACCTGGTGAAGGTGGTCAATTGCCTGGTCAAAAAGTCTTCCCTTGGGTTGCAGAAATTCGTGGTGCAACGCCTGGTGTACGCTTGATTTCACCACCACCTCACCATGACATCTACTCAATTGAAGATTTGGCGCAATTGATTTATGACCTTAAAGCCATTAATCCTTATGCTAAAATCAATGTTAAATTGGTTTCAAGTACTGGTGTTGGTACAATCGCTACGGGTTGTGTAAAAGCTGGTGCTGATAAGGTTGTTATTTCTGGTTACGACGGTGGTACAGGAGCTTCTCCACGTAACTCTGTCCGTGATGCTGGGCTTCCATGGGAAATGGGCTTGGCTGAAGCACACCAAACATTGTCACTTAACCGTCTCCGTCAACGTATGACTCTTGAAACTGATGGTAAATTAATGACTGGTCGCGATGTTGCCATTGCCACTCTTCTTGGAGCGGAAGAATATTCATTTGCAAGTCTAGCATTGATTTCTATTGGTTGTGTGATGATGCGTGTTTGCTCATTGAATACTTGTCCTGTTGGTGTAGCAACTCAAAATCCAGAACTTCGTAAACATTTTGCAGGTAAACCTGAACATGTGATTAACATGATGATGTTTATGGCAGAAGAATTGCGTGAATATATGGCTGAACTTGGTTTCCGTTCTGTTGACGAAATGGTTGGTCATTCAGAAATCTTGAAAGCGAAATTCATTCCAAAAGGTAAAGCAAAATCGCTTGATTTTTCACGTATGCTTGGTACAGCCTATCCAATTGACCGCAAGACAGAAGATCCATTTGCTGAAGCACGTCAATGGAAAGAATTAGACGGATTTGCCAAAGCTGCTGTTGATAATGGCGCAAGCGTGACGGTTAAAGAATCAATTAACAATGTTCAACGTGCAGTCGGTGCTCGAATGGCAGGCTGGATGGCTGAACGTTATGGAAATGATACCGTTGAACCAGGTTTGATTAAATATGAATATACTGGTATTGCTGGTCAATCATTTGCAAGCTTTATCACACAAGGTATGGAATTAACACTAGTTGGTGAAGCGAATGACTACATTGCCAAATCAATGTCAGGTGGACGTTTGATTGTTAAGCCGCCGCATGATGCTGCTTATGATGTTGAAAATTCACCAATCGTTGGTAACGTTGCTCTCTTTGGTGCGGTTAAGGGTGAAGCTTATTTCGCTGGTCGCGCAGGTGAACGTTTCTGTGTTCGTAATTCTGGTGCTAAAGTTGTTGTTGAAGGTGTCGGAGCACACGGTTGTGAATATATGACAGGCGGTGTTGCTGTTATCCTTGGAACAACAGGACGTAACTTCGCTGCTGGTATGAGTGGTGGTGTTGCCTATGTTTATGATGTGGACGGTGATTTTGCCGAAAAAGTTAACCAAGAAATGGTTGACCTTTACAAAGTCGGTGAAACTCGTGGGGATGATGTCTTGGTTGATATGATTCAAAAACACTATGAATACACAGGTAGCGCTAAAGCAAAACGCTTGCTTGACAACTGGGCACAGGAAGTTGATAAATTCATTAAAGTTTATCCAACTGAATTCCATGAAATTAACAATATTGAATACGCACTTGCTAATACTGGCTTAGAAGGTGATGAACTTGAATTGCGTACCTTCGAAATTGCCACAGGTGGTGCAGAAACTGCTGCTAAGAAAGAAGAACTTCTCGCACAAGTAACAGGAGGTAAGTAAAATGGCTAATCCATTTGGATTTTTGAAATATGAACGTAAAGATAATCCGTTTCGTCCTGTTGCTGAACGCATCTTGGACTTCGAAGAATTACAAGTTCCATTGTCAGAAGAGGATCGTCAAAAACAAGCCGCACGTTGTATGGCTTGTGGGATTCCTTTCTGTCATTCTGGACAATTCTACGGTGGTGGACGTGCGGTTTCAGGTTGTCCAAATGACAACTTGATTCCTGAATGGAATGATTTGCTTTATAAAGGCGATTACAAACGTGCTTTTGAGCGTCTTTCACGTACAAATCCTTTCCCAGAAATGACTGGACGTGTTTGTCCAGCGCCGTGTGAAAAAGGTTGTACAGAAGGTCTCAATGGATCTGGTGTCACTATCCATGATAATGAACGCTTTATCATCGATACAGCCTTTGAAAATGGTTGGGTAGAGGAGTCAGGTCGTCCAGCCTACCGTACAGGATTTAAAGTTGCTGTTATTGGTTCTGGACCTGCAGGGCTTTCAACTGCTTGGCGCCTTAATAAACTAGGTCATACAGTAACTGTTTATGAACGTAGTGACCGCTTTGGTGGACTATTGATGTACGGTATTCCAAATATGAAATTGGATAAGGAAATTGTTCAACGTCGTATTGATTTGATGGAAAAACTTGGTATCAATTTTGTTGCCAATACGGAAGTGGGACGTGATGTAACAGCGGATGAATTGTTGAAACAATATGACCGTGTTGTTCTTGCAACTGGTGCAAGTGTTCCGCGTGATTTGGATGTCCCAGGTCGTCATCTATCTGGTGTGCGTTTTGCGGTTGATTTCTTAACTGAAACGACTAAAAATGTCCTTGCTTCTGATAATAAAAAACTTGGTCCAACGCTTGAAGGCAAACATGTTCTTGTCATTGGTGGCGGTGATACAGGTAATGACTGTATCGGTACGGCTGTTCGTTTGGGTGCAGCAAGTGTTAAACAGCTTGAAATCACTCCAGAACCGCCAGAAAAACGCTTACCAACAAATCCATGGCCACAGTATCCAATGATTAAACGCGTCGGTTATGGGCAAGAGGAAGCCAATTTCGTGCAAGATACAGAATTGACAACTTATGCCACATCAACAACTGAATTTATCGGTGCTGACCGTGGTCAAGTCATTGCTGCTAAGACTATCAAAGTTGGTCCTGGTTTCAAACCAATTGAAGGAACTGAAGAAATCATCAAAGCAGACCTTGTTTTACTAGCAATGGGATTCACAGGTGCTGAAAAATCATTATTTGAACAATTTGGAGTTCAAAGTGTCTATGATGACTATTCAACAAATAATGACCGTGTCTTTGTTGCTGGTGATGCACGTCGTGGTCCAAGTCTTGTGATTTGGGGAATCCGCGAAGGACGCAAAGCTGCAGAAAAAATCGACCAAGGTCTTCGTATCATGGTTGCACAATAAAACTAAGAAAGCTCGCTTTTATGGCGAGTTTTTTGCTTGGATTCAAGATGGTCTTTAGGTTTATGGACAATGGCGTCTTTATGGTCATATTTTAGATGTGGTAAATTGAAATATAACGCTTACATGATTTTATACAATTTGTAACAATTCCTTGATATACTAATGGTAATCAAAAATTGGGAGACGGATGTTTATGAATCGAAAAACACAATTAGCTTTAGCAACAGCAACAGTTTCAGGAGCTCTGCTATTTTCACAAGTAAATGCAGATGCTGACACTTATACACTACAAAGTGGAGATTCTTTTTATAGTGTATCACAATTGTACGGTATGGATGTTTATGATTTGGCTGCTTTGAATGGCATGTCAATTTATGATACGATTGTCCCTGGTCAGACACTTCAAGTACCAGACCAAGTTTCGGTAGAAACAACGTCAACTGAAGAAGTAGCAACAGAGACTAGCACAAATAGCGATAATACCTATCCAGTTGGTCAATGCACATGGGGAGTTAAAGAGTTAGCGACATGGGCAAGTAACTGGTGGGGAAATGCTGGTGATTGGGCTGCTAATGCTGCCTTGCAAGGATATACTGTCGGAACACAAGCAGAGGTTGGAGCGATTATTTGTTGGACTGACCCTGACAGTTACGGACACGTAGCATATGTAACAGCTGTTAGTGCCAGCGGTGAAATTCAAGTGCTCGAATCAAACTACGGTGATAAACAATGGATTGATAATTACCGTGGCTGGTTTGACCCAACAAATAGCCAAACAGCAGGCACAGTTAGTTACATTTATCCAACGACTTATTGATATCAATTTAAAACATAGAAAAAGCAGTTTGAAAAATCAAGCTGCTTTATTTTTGTGGACAAGTTGTGGAAAAAGGGAAAATGTGACTTTATTCATGGACTTAAAAATTCAAAAGCAAATCGGTAACTTCAAAGAGATTTGATTTTTTAGCTAGTCTTAGTTTTCAGCTGCTGACCTAAACTGATTTGTTCCCGATTTCTGCGTTTTGTCATTTATCATTTCGTAAACAAAGAAGCTGAGCACTTTTGTCTCAGCTTCGTTAATTCTATTTTTCATCTGGTGTGAGAATCATTGGGATAATGATTGGTTCACGTTCTGTTTTTTCGTACAAGAATGGACGAAGTGCGTTAACGATAGCACCGTTAACAGATTGAATGCTTGCGTCCTTGTTTTTCAAGGCAATGCGAATCGCGTTGAAAAGAACACGTTGACTTTCACGGATAAGGTCGCCTGATTCGCGCATGTAGATAAATCCACGGCTGAGAATGTCAGGACCTGCTAAAATCATTTGTGTGTCAAAATCGACAGTTGCGACAGCAAGAACGACACCGTCTTCTGATAAATCGTGACGGTCGCGCAGTACGGCAGCACCAATATCTCCAATACCATTACCATCAACATAAATGTCTTGAGCATTGAAGTGTCCAGCACGGCGAGCTGAATTAGCTGTAAGAGCTAGGACATCACCGTTTTCCATGATAAAGATATTATCTTTTGGCACACCTGTGTCCATTGCTAAACCAGCATGAATCTTCAGCATACGGTATTCACCATGAACTGGCATGAAGTATTTTGGTTTCATCAAGCGGAGCATGAGTTTTTGCTCTTGTTGACCACCGTGACCAGATGTGTGGATATTATTGACTTTACCGTGGATAACTTCGACACCAGCTTCTTGGATAGTGTTGATAAGTTTATTAACACTTGTTGTGTTACCAGGAATTGGGCTAGATGAGAAGATAACGGTGTCGCCAGGTTGTAGTGTGACTTGGCGGTGTGTACCATTGGCAATACGTGCTAGTGCAGCCATTGATTCTCCTTGACTACCTGTACACATGATTAAGATTTCACTAGCGTGATAGTCTTTGAGTTCACTTGGTTCGATAAATGTTCCTTTTGGAACTTTGATATAACCAAGTTCGATACCGTTGACAATGGCTTTTTCCATAGAACGTCCGAAAACAACGATTTTACGTCCTGTTTTAACGGCAGCTTCGGCAGCTTGTTGGAGACGGAAGATATTTGAAGCAAATGACGCGAAAATAATACGTCCATGAATGCCTTCAATAATCTTCATGATAGATTGTCCAACGACTTTTTCTGAATTTGTAAAGGTTGGAATTTCAGCGTTGGTTGAGTCTGATAATAAACAGAGAACGCCATCTTCACCAAGGGCAGCCATGCGGTGGATATCTGCTGGCTCACCAACTGGTGTCCAGTCAAATTTGAAGTCCCCTGTGCAGACAATTTTACCTTGTGGTGTGTGGATAACGATTCCAAGAGGTTCTGGAATTGAGTGGGTTGTGCGGAAGAAAGTAACACTAAGGTTTTTAAATGTTAATTCTGTGTTAGCATTAATTTCATAGAGTTTAGCATCACGGAGAAGTCCGTGTTCTTCCAATTTTCCTTTAATAAGTGCAAGGGCTAATGGTCCAGCGTAGATTGGGATATTAGCTTGTTTTAAGAGAAATGGGATTCCACCAATGTGGTCCTCATGACCGTGGGTAATAACGAGCCCTTTGATACGGTCAATATTTTCAACGATATAAGAATAATCTGGAATGACATAATCAATTCCGAGAAGGTCATCTTCAGGGAATTTGATACCAGCATCAATGATGATAATTTCATCTTTGTACTCAATACCGTAAGTATTTTTTCCGATTTCTCCAAGACCACCAATTGCGTAAACCCCAACTTCTTCGGGTTTTAAATTGATTTGTGACATGTTATAACTCCGTTAATTTAAAGACACCTGTTTCTTTTTCGTAAGCTAGGTGTTTATCTGATAGAAGTTCAATAAATTCAACGTTGTAAGGTGTTTTTTCTTCAACGAGTTTGCGTGTTTTGATGCGTCCTTCGAGTTCAGTTGTGGCATCAATGTCTAAGTAGAGCACTTTAGTTTGCTCACGGCGTGGGTTACGTTCTTTTGTTTCTTGGTAAAAAACTTTATAAATCATAGTTTTCCTTTCTTTATACCTGTGGCTAATCAAACTACAAAAAACCTGCCAAATAGCTTTACATCTACTTGACAAACATCTATGAAATTTTTACGAGTAATTGATTTAACCTTGATTCGTTGCAATTATTAAAATTATATCATAAAATAAGAGGTAGAATCAAGTGAGGGAATTTAAATGATGAAAGTTTTAGCCTTTGATACTTCAAGTAAGGCTTTGTCTGTTGCCATTTTAGATGGCAAGAATTTGTTAGCTGATGTAACGGTCAATATTAAAAAAAATCACAGTATAACATTAATGCCTGCGATTGATTTTTTGATGGCATCTGTGGATTTGCAACCAAGTGATTTAGATAGAATTGTTGTAGCGCAAGGTCCAGGGTCTTATACTGGTTTGCGCGTGGCGGTTGCGACAGCTAAAACGTTGGCATATACGTTAAATATTGAGTTAGTAGGGGTGTCAAGTCTGTATGCACTTGCTGCGGCAGCTGATTTTGATGGCTTGGTTGTTCCTATCATGGATGCCCGTCGTAATAATGTTTATGCTGGTTTTTATAAAAATGGTCAGTCTGTTAAAGCAGACCAACACATGAGTTTTACAGCTGTTTTAGAAGCCGTTAAGGCTGAAGCTAAGGTTATGTTTGTTGGTGAAGTGGATAATTTCCGCGACCAGATTGAAGAAGCTCTACCACAAGCTGTTATTTTACCTGTTTTGCCATCAGCTTATGCTATTGGAAAATATGGTCAAAGTCTTGAACCAGCTGATGTTGACAGTTTTGTACCAAATTATCTCAAACGTGTGGAAGCAGAGGAAAACTGGCTTAAAACGCATAAAGAAGATTCAACTGCAGATTATGTCAAACGTATCTAACATGAAAGATTTATCAGAAAAAGTGACTGCTGTTTATGCTATCTTGTCTGATGTCTATGAAGTGTCACCATGGACAAAAAAGCAAATTTTAGCAGATATGCAGCAGGATAGTGTGGATTATTTTTTTGTGGAAAAAGACAAGGAAATGGTTGGTTTTCTGGCAATTCAGCAACTTGTTGGCGAATTAGAAATCACAAATATTGCGGTTAAGAAAGCTTATCAAGGTTGTGGTTTAGGCAGTCAGTTATTGACTAATTTAGACCAGATTGACTTTCCAATTTTCTTGGAAGTGAGAGCATCAAATACTTCTGCGCAAGCTTTGTACCAAAAATTTGGATTTAAGGTGATTGGTGAGCGTAAGCGATATTACCATAATCCAATTGAGGATGCGATTATCATGAAGCGTGAAGGTAATGAGAGGTAAAAAAGATAAATGAAAGATAGATATATTTTAGCTGTGGAGAGCTCTTGTGATGAAACAAGTGTTGCCGTTTTAAAAAATGAAAGCGAGATTTTGAGCAATATTATTGCTAGTCAAATTGAAAGCCACAAGCGTTTTGGTGGCGTGGTGCCAGAGGTTGCTAGTCGTCACCATGTCGAAGTGATTACAACGTGTTTCAAAGATGCTTTGGATGCGGCAGGAATTGAAGCGAGTGACCTTGATGCGGTTGCTGTAACTTACGGTCCTGGCTTGGTTGGAGCGATTTTAGTGGGGATGGCTGCTGCTAAAGCTTTTGCTTGGGCGAACCATTTGCCATTGATTCCTGTTAATCATATGTCTGGGCACTTGATGGCAGCTCGTCAAGTCAAAGAATTAGCTTATCCATTAATGGCATTATTGGTTTCTGGTGGACACACAGAATTGGTTTATGTGTCTGAACCTGGCGATTATAAAATTGTCGGTGAAACGCGTGATGACGCTGTTGGTGAAGCATATGACAAGGTTGGTCGTGTCATGGGGTTGACTTATCCTGCTGGACGTGAAATTGACCAATTGGCACATCAAGGAAAGGATATTTATGATTTTCCGCGTGCCATGATTAAAGAAGATAACCTCGAATTTTCATTTTCAGGTTTGAAATCAGCTTTTATTAATTTACACCATAATGCTGCGCAAAAAGGTGAAACACTCTCAAAAGAAGATTTATCAGCATCATTTCAAGCTGCCGTTTTGGATGTTTTGATGGCGAAAACAAAAAAAGCTTTGGAAAAATATCCTGTCAAAACACTCGTTGTAGCTGGTGGTGTGGCTGCTAATCAAGGCTTGCGTGAACGTTTGGCAGATGAAATTACAGAAGCAGAAGTTGTTATTCCGCCATTACGTCTTTGTGGCGATAACGCTGGCATGATTTCGCTAGCAGCAGCGATTGAATACGATAAAGGGCACTTTGCTGACTTAGACTTAAACGCTAAACCAAGTTTAGCTTTTGATAGTTTGGATTAGGGGATTATTTTCCTGTAAACTAATGTCTAAATAGAAGGTAAAAAGGAATGAAAACGGCTTTATTTTGATTGATATTCAAAACGGCTTTTTATCTGAAACGTTTGGGAAACGTTATGACCCTTACGCTGAGAAAAGAATTTCAGAAATAGTAAACTATTTTAGACAAAATAAACAACCTGTTAACCACGTTGTAATATACTGACTGTGAGATAATGGTTGACTTTGAGCCGAAAGGTGATGAGCCAGTATTTGAAAAGCAAGTTAATAGTGCTTTTATAGGAGCATCTTTAGAAGCATACTTAACAGAAAAAGAAATTCATAATTGGTTATAGTTGGTTTTACTTTGTCACATTGTGTTTCAACAATGACTCGCATGGCAGGAAATTTGGAATTTGACGTTATTTGATGGTTGGATACTACAGTAACCTTTTCATTCCCTAATTTATCTGGTGAATTATTGGAACCAGAGAAGTTGCATCACTTCAAGGTGAATTTGTCTTTATCATGGCAGTAGATGATTACATTAATCGAGTAATCAATGTTTAGTCTTTTTTTTGGTATAATAATTTCTGATTGGAATAAAAGTCCCTAGAATTTCTAGGGACTTTTATTTGTTATGCCAGAATAACGGTTGTCTCTTTTTCAATAATTGAACGTTTGGCTTCGTCAGCATCTGAATCTGTAATTAGAGCGGTAATATCTGACCAGTCACAAATTTTATAGAGACTTTTTCTTTCAAATTTACTAGAATCAGCTAAAATGAAAGCTTTATCGGCTTGTTTTATTATTTCTTGGTCAATAGACACATCTGAAGAAGATGGGCTTGAAGGACCATCAATATTTGAAAAACCATCTGAACCAAGGAAACAGATATCAACGAAGACTTGTTTGATTTGTGAAATGGTCCATCCTCCGAAGACTGATGAGCTTTTAGGACGAAATTCTCCACCAAAAAAGAATAGCTGATTATCTGAATTAACCAAAGCATTTGTAACAGGTAAAGAATCTGTAAAAATTTTATAGCCAGATTTTTGAGCTAATAAATAAGCTAATTCAACAGTTGTACTACCTGTACCAATGATAATTGAAGCATTGTCTGGAATGAGTTCAAGAGCTTTTTGGGCGATTCTTTTTTTATCAGAAGTATTTTCTTTTTCACGTGTGTTGTAAGATAATTCGATAGCATTTTGTTTTAAAATAGCCCCACCATGGCTTTTTATAAGCAGTCCCTTTTTTTCCAGATAGGATAAATCTTTGCGAATTGTTTCATAGCTAACTTCAAATTGTTCAGATAATTTGCTGACATAGACAGTTCCATTATTTTTTAATTCATCAAGAATGAGTTGACGTCTTTTTTCTAATAACATAGTTTAACCTCGCTTGTTTCTAAAGATAATTATATAGTAAAACCAATAAAAAACAAGTATTTTACTTTAAAAGCCAATAAAAAATAATAAAAACCAATAAAAAACTATTGACACCAACTAAAACCAATGCTAAAATACAGATATAAAAAAGAAAGCGATTACGAGGAGGTAACAAATGAAAACAAAAATCGCAATTGCCTGTGATGATTTGGGATTTGAAACAAAAGAAGCTCTCAAAAACTATCTTATCGAAGAAAAAAATGCTGAGATAGTTTATGATCCTGTAAAAATCCCAGAAGATGGTGTCAATACTTTTGCAGTTCTGGCGGATGAAATGGCTGAGGTTATTCAACGTGACAAATGTCGATTAGGAATTTACATCTGCGGTACTGGAATTGGTTTTACTTGTCAAATCAATAAACATTGGGGAATTAGAGCGACAGCTGTAACGAATCCTTACTCAGCAAAGCGTGCAAGACTTAGTAATAATACACAGGTTATTGGTCTTGGTTGCCGTGTCAATGGTCTTGAATATCTTAAACAGATTGTAGATGCTTGGTATGATGAACCATTTGATTTTAGTACAGCTCGTGAAAATTCAAAGAAAAATTTATTGGAAGCAGAAGCTGATGATAATCGTTTATTGAAAAAGCCTGATTATGTCGCGTGGAACATGGGCTTTAGACCTGAATAGTAAAGGAGGAGGCTAGTTATAAGCTGGCTAGTAGAAAAATGGAAGTTGTTACAAATTTTATTAATGATTTAGGAAATTTTATTTTTATTCCACTAATTTTCTTGATTTTCATGCTGATTTTACGTCGACCGCTTTCCGAAGCAATTCAATCAGCAATGAAGGTTGGGATTGGTTTTATTGCTTTATCTCTTGTCATTAATTTCATGTTAGATAAAATGGAGCCAGCCATTACTGGACTAGCAGAAAAGACAGGATCTTCTTTAAGTGCTATTGATGTTGGTGGTGCTGCGACTGCGGTTATGGGATTTGGTTCAAATATGGGAGCAATTATTATTCCACTATGTGTTGGTATTAATATTCTTCTTCTTGTTTTGAAATTAACTGACTGTGTTAATGTTGATGTTTTTAATCTTCATCAAAATGCATCAATGGGTGCAATTGTGGCTGTTTATTCTGGTAATTTCCTTTATGGAGTTTTAACAGCAGGACTTTTCCATGTCTGGGCACTTATTGCAGCTGATTTAGGTGCAAAACGTAATAATGAATTTTTTGGGTTACCAAAAGGAGTTTCCATTTCACATCCTGTTGCTAATACTTATCTTTTATTTGCTTACCCGTTTAATTGGATTTATGATCATATTCCTGGTTTGCGTCATTGGAATGTTACCGCAGAGTCTATCCAAAAACGTTTTGGAGTCTTGGGTGATCCAACAGTTGTAGGTTTTATTCTTGGTGTGCTTTTAGGCTTATTTGGTTATGATTGGAGTAACCCTTATACAACAATTATCTCAAGTTTACAGCTTGGTATGTATTTGGCAGCTGTTATGCTTCTTCTTCCTAAGATGACTTCAATCATGATGGAAGGACTTGTTCCGCTTTCAAATGCTGCGCGTAAGAAATTGGTTAAAAAATTCCCAGACCGAGAAATTACAGTTGGTATGGATACGGCACTTATTGTTGGTAATCCATCAGTTATCGCTCCAGCCTTACTTCTTATTCCTGTAATGGTGATTCTAGCAGTCATTTTACCTGGGAATAAAGTCATGCCGTTAGGTGATTTATCACAGTTTGTCTTCTTCATTGCGTGTATGGTTCCTGTTTTTAATGGAAATATTATTCGTACTTGGTTGACTTCAGTGATTCTATTTGGTGGTGGTCTCTATATTGCATCATGGATGACACCAGCAACTAACGAGGTCTTCCAAAAATTTGGTGCAGGTGCTAAAGAAGGTGTTATGTATTCTTCTTTAAACCCATCCGCTAATCCTTTTACAGGTCTCTTTGCGGCAGTATCACATATTGGATTAATTGGTTATATTTTAGTTGGAGCAATTCTTGTTGCAGTAGGCTATCTACTTAAGAAAAAAGAACATGCTCAAATCGAAAATGCTTAATAAATAGAAATAGAGGTAATTATTATGGCTAAAAAAATTCTTGTCGTTTGTGGAAATGGTATTGCTTCATCATCAATTATGGTGTCAGTTTTACAAGATTTCTTAAAAGATGAAAAAATTGCTGACGTTCAAGTTGATAAAGCTTCTCTCATGGATTGTTCAACTGAAAAGTTCAATAGCTATGATTTAGTTGTTTCATCTACAAAACTTGAAAATGAAGGTTTAACAGTTCCAGTTATAGTTGGAGCAGGTTTACTTACTGGTATTGGTGAGGATGAAATCTTTGATGCTGTTAAAGGTGAAATGATTAAATAGGAGTTTATTATGGTTTATGTTGTAGTGAATGATGCAGATGAAACTGTAAACGATTATCAATCGGCAATTCGTTTTGCGGGAGAAGCACTTCTTGAAGTAAATAATATTAAAAGTGACTATATTCAAGCGTGTATTGACCGTGAGGTTGATTTTCCCACAGGTTTATCGTTGGCAAGTGGACAAGGCGTAGCAATGCCGCACGGTAATTCTGATTTTGTGACTGAAGATAGCGTAAGTGTTGTACGTTTATCAAAACCAGTTGCTTTTGGATTAATGGAAGATAAGAATCAAAAAGTTGACGTTACATTAGTTTTTAATCTAGCTTTGTCATCAGGAAAACAGCATATTGCAGTTTTACGTAAAGTGATTGCTCTTTTTCAAGATGACGTGTTTATTAAGAAATGCCAAAAAAATAGTGTTGAAGAAGTAGCTAGTGACATTAAAGCAAAACTAGATTCTTAAAAGTTGAGGTAGACAAAATGGAAGAATCTCAAATTATTCTATCTGATATTGAAAAAGCGGTAAATCAGATTGACGATGAGAAATTGGATGATTTGGCGAATAAAATTGTAAATTCACATCATATTTTTTTAGCAGGTATGGGAAGGTCAGGTTTGATGATTCGTGCATTTGCTAATCGGTTAATGCATTTAGGATTATCAGTAAGCGTTGTTGGAGACATTAATTCCCCCCACACACAGCCAAATGATTTAGTGATTATTGGCTCTGGTTCTGGAGAAACAGATAGTTTAGTTTCATTGATAAAAAAAGCTAACACGTTATCGTTAGATTCAGCTCTTATTACAACAAATTTATCATCTACAATTGGAAGATTATCAAATTTAGTTTTGGTGATTCCTGCTCAAAATAAAGCTAGTGAGCAAGTTGGAAAACAACCTATGGGTTCAGTATTTGAACAATCTAGTCTGGTTTTATATGATATTCTTATTTTAAAATTAATGAAGATTTTAAATGAATCTAATGAAAGCATGGTAAAACGTCATGCAAATTTAGAATAATAATCTCCGTTCTAAATCCCAAAATACCCTTGCAAGCTATGCAAGGGTGTTTTATAATGGTAACTAATATTTAATTGTCCAAATGGTAGAGAACTTAGATGTTTTCTGATTGATGTTACTATATTTAGGGAGTTTGTATGCAGGAAAAAGGGTTTAAAGCGGGGCTTCAAGATGCGCTTCCAACGGCTTTGGGTTATATTTCGATTGGATTAGCTTTTGGAATTGTGGCGTCTGCTTCAGGATTATCAGCTTTAGAAGTTGGCTTGATGAGTCTTTTGGTCTATGGTGGTTCAGCTCAATTTGCCATGTGTGCCATGTTGCTTGCTCATGCTGATTTGGCTTCAGTAACGTTGACCGTTTTTTTAGTTAATTTGCGTAATATGTTGATGAGTTTGCATGCAACAACTATTTTTACCAAAACAAGCTTCCTCAATAACATTGGGATAGCTAGCCTAATTACAGATGAAAGTTATGGTGTTTTGTTGGGAGAAAATGTTCACAATAAATCAATTGCAGCTAGCTGGATGCATGGTAATAATCTACTGAGTTATGCAGCATGGGTTTTATCTACAATTGTAGGGACACTCCTAGGAGGTATTATCCCCAATCCAGAAAGTTTTGGGCTTGATTTTGCTCTGATTGGTATGTTTATTGGTTTACTTGTCTTTCAATTTGATGCGATGTTGAGTGAAGGCATTAAAAAACTATTGCTTGTACTAGCAGCTGTGGCTATTAGTTTTTTAGTCTGTGCTGTTTTTCTATCAAGTGCCTTAGCGGTTTTAGTGTCAACGTTAATTGGTTGTAGTGTGGGGGTAATGTTGGGTGAGCGTTAGTAGTTATGTTTTGGTAGCCATTCTTTTAGGATTTGTTGTGTCGTGGGTTCCGCGAGTTGCCCCTTTTATCTTGGTAAAATATAAAGGCTTGCCCGAAATTGTCATTCGTTTTTTGAAATATTTGCCCGTTTCCATTTTATTTGCTTTGACGTTTTCAAGCCTTTTTGACGTTGAAATAGGGCATTTGCCACAAGTAAAAGACTTGGAAGCTCTAGCCAGTCTTCCCACTTTTTATGTCGCCTTAAAATCTAAAAATTTATTATATGCCGTCATTACAGGAATTGTTAGCATGGCGATTTTACGGTTAATATTTTAATTTTGCCATTAATTGTTTGAGTTGAGCAATTTCTTCTGTGGATAAGTTTGATAAAAGAAAATCAGATTGCTTTTGTTCATATTCGTGAAGCTGTGGATAAATGTCCATGGCTTTTTCTGTTGGATAAACACGTTTGATTTTCTGGTTAACAGCATCTTTCTTTAATTCAAAATAGCCGAGCGTAGCTAATTTTTTTATCGTTCTAAAGGCAGTTGTACGGTCAATTTGGACATTGTCTGCCAACTCGCCCAAAAACATTCCAGGTTTTTCACAGACACGAATAATATAGATGAATAGATTGTTATTTAGTCCAAGTTCTTTAAAATGATTATTAGAGTCAATTTGAATGGTGCGCGTGACAGCACCAATAGTACGAATAATATCAAACATAATAGTTTCTCCTTGCTAAAAATTTTAACAAAAAAATATTGTATTTACAATAAAAAGTGATATAATAATCTCAATATTATTGTAAATGCAATCAAAAGAGGTGCTAATATGTTACATTTTGAAAATGATTATAATAAAGGAATTCATCCACAGCTACTCCAAGCGCTTGTGGATAGTAATCAAGAAAGTCTTGCTGGTTATGGCATGGATAGTTATTGTGCACAGGCTGTAGAAAAGATAAAAGAAGCTTGCCATTGCCCTGAAGCTGAAATCTTCTTTTTATCAGGTGGCACACAGACTAATCAAGTGGTTATCGATAGCTTGTTAACCTCTTACGAAGGTGTTATCGCTGCTGAAACGGGGCATGTTAGCACTCATGAAGCTGGTGCTATTGAATTTACAGGACACAAGGTACTAACACTTCCTTCTCATCAAGGAAAAATTCAGGCGGCTGAGCTTGCTGCTTATGTGGATAACTTTTATCATGATGGCAACCATGACCATATGGTTTTTCCAGGGATGGTTTACATTTCTCACCCAACTGAATATGGCACGCTCTACACCAAGGAAGAATTGACCGCCATTTCAGATGTTTGTCGTCAATATCAATTGCCACTATTTATTGATGGCGCACGTTTAGGATATGGTTTGGCAGCTAAGGAGACAGAGGTCGATTTGCCAACTATTGCTGCATTGTCAGACGTCTTTTATATTGGTGGTACCAAAATGGGAGCCTTTATTGGTGAAGCCGTCGTGTTTACAAAACAAAATACACCAAAACATTTTGTGACAACAGTCAAGCAGCATGGAGCACTTTTGGCAAAAGGTTGGCTGATTGGTGTGCAATTTGACCGTTTCTTTACGGATAATCTTTATTTTGAAATTGGTGAGCACGTTATTAAAATGGCAGAGCAGTTAAAAGACATTTTACATGAAAAAGGCTATCGTTTCTATCTGGAATCACCAACAAATCAACAATTTATCATTATTGAAAATGCTAAATTAGCCACTTTAGGTGAAGTCCTTGCTTATAGCTTCTGGGAAAAATATGACGATACTCATACGGTTATTCGTTTGGCAACAAGCTGGTCAACAACACAAGAAGATATTGATAAATTACGAGAGGTTTTATAGAGGTAAGGTATGCAGATATCTATTTTTGAACCAAAGTTTAATCAGGCGGTGATAGACTTGATACTAACTATCCAGCAAGAAGAATTTTCGCTTCCTATTTCCTTAACGGAACAACCTGATTTATTGGACATTGAAAATTCTTATCAAAAACAAGGTGGTCAATTCTGGGTAGCTATAAATGAGAGGAAAGAAGTGCTAGGGTGTATTGGCTTAGTGGCTCTTGAACAAGACAATGTCGCTTTAAAGAAAATGTTTGTAAGTAAAAATTACAGAAAAGCAGGTTTAGGAAAAGAATTATTGAAGGCTTTTGTAGCTTATTGCCAAAAAGAGCAGAAGAAGGCTATTTTTCTTGGAACAACAACAGATTTTGAGGCTGCTCAGCACTTTTACCGAAAATTTGGTTTTCAAGCAATTGAATCATCAAATTTACCTGCTGATTTTCCACGTTTAGCTGTGGATAATTATATTATTAACTAAAAAAGCTGGGGACATCCCAGCTTTTTGTGTGATAAAAACTTTTGTCTTTCTATTTTTTTGAGGATTACCAGCTGGCTTTTTTGACGCCAGGAAGTTGTCCTTTGTGAGCAAGGTCACGGAAGTTGATTCGGCTAACGCCGAATTTACGCATGTATGCGTGTGGGCGTCCGTCAATGCGATCACGATTTTTCAAGCGATTTGGATTTGAGTCGCGTGGCAATTTACGAAGCGCTTCGTAATCGCCTTTTGCCTTCAATTCACGACGTAAGTCGGCATATTGCTCAATGAGTTTTAGTTGTCGGTTGTATCTAGCAATTTTTGATTTTTTAGCCATAATGTCTCCTTTTACTTAACTGGTTAACGATATTTATTATAACACCTTTGAGGAAATAATCAAGAGAAAAACTTAACTAGTTAAATATTTTTTAAAAAAGAAAACCACAAAAGGATTTCTCAACAATTGTTAATAATGTAAACTTCCAGCGACCCAGCCTGTGCATAACGCCACAGTGATGTTAAAACCACCTGTGTGGGCATTAATATCAAGCACTTCACCAGCAAAGTAAAGTCCTGGGACTTGCTTACTTTCAAGGGTTTTGGGATTAATTTCTTTCAAATCAACGCCACCTTTAGTCACAAAAGATTTTGCCAGTGACATTTTTCCGGTTACTTTAATTGGCAGCTCTTTGATGTTATCCACAAGTTCTTTTTCTTGTTGTGGCGTTAGTTGTTTGACTTTTTCGGGAAATGGCTGTGCTAAAAAGCTTGCTAATCGTTCTGGAAGAATCACTTTAAGAGCATTTTTGAGGGATTTCTCACGCTGCTCCGCTAAAAATGCGTGTAGCGCTTCTGTGGATAGTCTGGGGATAAGGTCAAGTGTAATGGTTTCGCCACCCTTGATAAAACTTGATAGGCGTAGTGCGGCAGGTCCAGACAAACCAAAATGCGTAAAGAGCAAATCATGTGTAATATGGTGTTTTTGATAGCTCAAACAAACATCATCAAGAGAGATTCCTTGAAGTTCCTTATGTGGAAAATCTGTTAATAATGGACTTTCAGCCGCTTCAAGTTCTGTAAGATTGAGTTTAAAATGCCTGGCAATATCATAACCAAAACCTGTTGACCCTGTGGAAGGATAGGCTTTACCACCTGTTGTGACAATGAGTTTTCCACAGATGAACTCATCTGTCGCAGATTTGACGTGGAAAAGGTTGTCGATTTTCTTGACAGAAACAACTTCAGTATTGGTTAAAACGGTGCCACCGAGTTCATTGATTTTATGGGCAAGAGCATCAATAATCGTTTTTGATTTATCAGTTTTTGGGAACACACGCCCATGGTCCTCAACTTTTAAAGCAACGCCATTTTCTTCAAAAAATCGGATAATGTCGTGGTTGTCAAATTGTGAAAAGACACTGTAAAGAAAGCGTCCATTTCCAGGAATGCCTTCCATGAGGTCATCAATGGTACCATTATTAGTGACGTTACAACGTCCACCACCCGTTCCAGCTAGTTTTTTGCCGAGTCGTTTATTTTTTTCGATAAGTAATGTTTGGTTGCCATAATAACTGCTTGAAATGGCAGCCATCATACCAGCGGGACCGCCGCCAATGATAATTGTATCGTATGTATTCATATAGCTATTGTAGCATAAAATATTGCTATCTTGATAAGCAAGTAATGGGATTTGTGAAAAGAAAGTCAGGACGTTTACAGAAAATGACAAAAACTTGACAGTAGTTCTAAAAAACAAGTTAATATCAAGTAAAAAGCGCACCAGAAACTTGGTAAAAATTGACAATTATAGACTGTTATGTTATCCTTTTCATAAGAAATTTCAACGTAAAAGAGGATATTATGGCAATTGAGAAAACAGTTAGCGAGCTGGCTGAGATTCTAGGAGTTAGCCGCCAAGCGGTTAACAACCGTGTCAAGAGTCTGCCAGAAGAAGATGTCGATAAAAATGAAAAGGGAGTTACCGTTGTCAACCGAAGTGGCTTGATTAAATTGGAAGAAATCTACAAAAAAACCATTTTTGAAGATGAGCCAATTGATGAAGAAACAAAACAACGCGAACTTTTAGAAATTTTAGTGGACGAAAAAAACACTGAAATTACACGTTTGTATGAGCAGCTCAAAGCTAAGGATAAACAGCTTGCTTCAAAAGATGAACAGCTTCGTGTTAAAGATGTGCAAATTAGCGAAAAAGACAAGCAGCTTGATCAGCAACAACAATTGACGCTTGCTGCCATGGAAGACACAAAGCGCCTTCAGCTTGAACTTAATGAAGCTAAGGCTGAAGTCGAAGAAATTCAAACGAAGTCAGAAGAAAAAATTCAAGAAGAAGCAGCTCCGAAGGGATTCCTAGCGCGTCTTTTTGGTGGAAAATAAGAACTCGAAATTTATCGGAAGCTGGGACAAAAGTTCCAGCTTTATTTTATAAACTCATTTTTAGGAGGTATCATGGAAAAATTAGCGGAGTACATTGCATTTGATTTGGAATTTAATACGGTTGCTGAGAAAAGTCATATTATTCAGGTTTCAGCAGTAAAATTCAAAGAAGGTCACGAAGTTGACAGCTTTGACACTTATGTTTACACAGATGTGCCATTGCAGTCATTTATTAATGGATTGACGGGTATTACATCAGAAAAAATTGCTAACGCTCCAAAGCTTGATGAAGTGCTTGCTGACTTTAAAACATTCGTTGGAGAGACTGCTTTGGTTGGTTATAATGCGCTAAAATCAGACCTGCCTTTACTTGCTGAAAATGAATTAGACTTGACAGAGCTTTACAAGGTTGATTTGTATGACGAAGCTTTTGAACGTCGTAGCACAGACTTGAATGGAATTGCCAATCTCAAGTTGACAAGTGTTGCTGAATTTTTAGGTATTTCAGGACATGGTCATAATTCACTTGAAGATGCTCGCATGACTGCGCTTGTTTATGAAAAGTTCATGGAATTTGATGAGAATAAATCTTATTTGAATCAGCAAGAAGAAGAGCATGGTGACAATCCTTTTGCAGCTTTAGGTGGCTTTTTTAGCTAAAAGCTCTGCTATTTTTTCAAAAAATAAAAAATCATCTAGGGTAACCCCTTGCTTGTGACGTTGGGGCATGTCCTATAATAAGGGCAGAAAGGAGGTGAAAGGAATGTCTCGCTCTTATACAACTGGCGATTTGGCGAAGTTGGCAGGTGTTTCAGTTCGCACGGTCCAATATTATGATAAACGTGGTATTTTGTCGCCATCTGATTTGACAGAAGGTGGACGGCGAATCTATGTGGATAGTGATTTAGAACAGTTGCGCATGATTTGTTTTTTACGGGAACTTGATTTTTCAATTGAACAGATAAAACGGCTGTTTGCTGAGGAAAATGCAAGACAAGTTTTAGAGTTATTGCTTGTTGAGCATATCAAGGAAACAAAGCGTGAGCTTGCTGAGAAGAAAGACAAACTTGACACTACTGTCAACTTGCTTGACAGGGTAAAAAATCAAACAGGTCAGTCGCTAGAATTTTTATCAGACATTTCTCTTACCATGAAAAATCAATTAGCTTGGCGTCGTTTGCAAAAACGGATGTGGATTAGTAATCTAGCAACGATTCTTATTTTTGTTCTTTGTGTTGCTTGGCTTGCAAGTCGTCCACAATCTGTTGTTTGGCAAGGTGTTGGTATCGGTATTGTTTTGGTGTATGTTGGCACATTATTAACATTGTCTTATCATTTTTCACGTAAAATAGCTTATATCTGTCCCAATTGCCACCAACTTTTCCAACCAACGTACAGGGAATTCGCATTTGCTCGTCATACTCCTAAAACGCGAAAATTAACTTGCCCACATTGTCATGAAAAATCTTATTGTTTAGAAACAGCAAAAGAAGCTTAAAAAGCTCGAACCTTAAAAGGTTCGAGCTTTTTTGATTATGTCATTAAAATGGTAATTTTCCTGCAAATGCGCCTAGTGTTTTTTGTGTGGCATCATCAATTTGAGAAAGTGCATCGTTGATAGCTTGTGTTGTCATGTCTTGAAGTGTTTCAACATCATCTGGGTCAACAATGGCATCTTTAAAAGTGATGTTCACTAATTTTTTATCACCTGTAAACTCAACAACAACTAAATCTTGAGCTGATTTTCCAGTGAAAGTTGTACTAGCAAGTTCAGATTGTTTTTTCTCCATTTGTTTTTGGAGTTTTTGAGCTTGACGCATCATATTTTGCATATTCATCATAATATTTTTGTGATTCCTTTCGTAGCAAGGGGTTAGACCTTGTTTATTTGGAGATATATCTTGAAAAAAGATATTAACATTATAGCATCTTTCGGATAGAACTTAAAGTTTGGAAAAAGCTTGGCGTGAAATTCTTAGCAAGTTTTGGAATGATTTTACAAAAATTTTACAAAAACTTGGTAATAGATTTGATATTTGCTCATTATAATAAGCAGCATAAAGATGTTAAAGGAGAATATCATGAAAAAATGGAAAATGCTAATGTTACTTGCATTTGTTGGAGTGGGAGTTGTTTTGACAGCTTGTAGTAAGTCAAATTCATCAGAATCCAAACAAATCAGTGTTGTTTCTCGTGAGGAAGGTTCAGGAACACGTGGTGCTTTTATAGATTTATTTGGGTTAGAGGAAAAGAATAGTAGTGGTGATACTGTTGATTTAACAACTGCGAATGCCATCGTGACTAACTCAACATCAGTAACTCTAACAACTGTTGCAGGAGACGATTTAGCAATCGGTTATGCCTCTTTAGGTTCTTTAAATGATAGTGTTAAAGTTTTAAAAATTGATGGCACAAAAGCTAGTGTAGAAACCATAAAGGATGGTTCTTATAAAATCTCACGTCCGTTTAATATTGTGACCAAAGAAGATATTAGTAAGGCTGCGAAAGATTTTATCAATTTCATTTTAAGTAGTGATGGGCAAGCCATTGTTGAAGAAAATGGTTACATTCCCTTAGACAATGTGGATACGTATCAAGCGAGTGTTACTTCTGGAAAAGTTGTTATTTCGGGTTCAAGTTCGGTGACACCTGTTATGGAAAAATTAAAAGAAGCCTATACGAAAGTGAACTCTGGTGTTACTATTGAAATTCAACAAAGCGATTCTTCAACGGGAATTACGGACACGATTGATGGAACATCAGATATCGGAATGGCTTCACGAGAACTAGAAGATAGCGAGATAGCACAAGGTGTTAACTCAACGGTTATTGCTATGGATGGTATTGCAGTTATTGTCAATAAAAATAATACGATAGATAATCTTACGAGTGAACAAGTCAAGAGTATTTTCTCTGGTGAGATCACAACTTGGAAAGAACTATCTGATTAAGAGGATTTCATGAATCATAAAAGCGAAAAAGTAATGCAAGCGGTATTTTTCCTTACCGCCTGTATTTCCATTGTTTCAGTTTTACTTATTTGTATTTTTCTATTTTCAAATGGACTGCCTGCGATTAAGGAAATAGGTATTATAAAGTTTCTATTTGGGGAGGTTTGGCGTCCATCTAGTAATGAGTTTGGGATATTGCCAATGATAGTAGGCTCACTTTATGTGACGTTGGGCGCTCTAGTCATTGGTGTTCCAATTGGAATTTTGACTGCGGTGTTTATGGCATATTTTTGTCCCAATAAGCTATATAAGCCATTGAAGGCAGGTATTAATTTAATGGCAGGTATTCCTTCAGTTGTGTATGGCTTCTTTGGTCTAGTAGTTTTGGTTCCCTTTGTTCGTGATTATATCGGTGGTTATGGTATGGGAGTTCTAACAGCAGCCATTCTTCTAGGAATTATGATTTTACCGACAATCGTTAGTGTTTCTGAGACGGCTATTCGTGCTGTCCCTCATCACTACTATGAGGGAGGTTTGGCTTTAGGGGCTTCACATGAGAGAAGTATCTTTTTTGTTGTTTTACCTGCTGCTAAGAGAGGCCTTCTAGCAGCAATAATTCTTGGACTTGGGCGTGCTGTTGGAGAAACCATGGCAGTTATTATGGTAGCAGGTAATCAAGCTATATTGCCGAAGGCATTAACATCAGGGGTGAGAACTTTAACGACTAATATTGTTATGGAAATGGGTTATTCAACGGGGCTTCATAGAGAGGCACTTATTGGTACAGCTGTTGTTCTATTTATTTTTGTACTCATTATCAATATCTGTTTCTCCCTACTGCATAAAGAGGAATAAGGTGTATGGAAAATATTAATCAAAGAACGTTAAAGCAGAGAGCAGCATCTCGTAGACAAGATTTTGTGTCATTCCTCCTTTTTGGTTTGGTCTATTTCGCGGCTTTCTTAAGTTTTTTAGTGATTATTTTTATTGTTGGTTATATTTTAGTCAAAGGTGTTCCACATCTCAATAAAGCTTTATTTTCTTTTACTTATACAACGGAAAATGTTTCGTTACTGCCAGCTCTTATCAATACTTTATTTATCACAGGGTTGACGTTACTTATTGCAATTCCAATAGGTATAGGTGGTTCCATTTATTTAACGGAATATGCTAAGAAAGGTAATCCGATAGTAAATATCATTAGAATTGCTACGGAAACATTATCAGGTATTCCATCAATTATTTATGGATTATTTGGAGCACTTTTCTTTGTAAAATATGTACATTTTGGACTTTCTTTGTTATCGGGTTCGATGACGTTGAGTATTATGATTCTTCCTTTAGTTATGAGAACGACCGAGGAGGCCTTACTTTCGGTTCCAACTAGTTACCGTGAAGGAGCATTTGCGCTTGGCGCTGGAAAATTAAGAACTATTTTTAAAATTGTCCTGCCGAGTGCTATACCAGGAATTTTTTCGGGAATTATTTTGGCAATTGGTCGTATCATTGGAGAGTCGGCTGCTCTTATATTTACAGCAGGTACAGTAGCTGAGGTTGCAAAGAATGTATTTAGTTCGTCTCGAACGTTAGCGGTTCATATGTACGCTATTTCGGGTGAAGGTCTTTATATCAATCAAACTTACGCGACAGCGGTTGTTTTATTGCTTTTGGTCATTGGCATTAATTTTTTATCTGGTTTGGTAGCAAAACGTTTAGGAAGCGAGATGGATGATGAGTAAACTAATTATTGATAACTTGGATTTATATTATGGGGAATTTCATGCTTTGAAATCGATTCATTTAGAAATTCCAGCAAATGAGATTACAGCTTTTATAGGTCCTTCGGGATGTGGTAAATCCACACTTTTAAAGAGCCTTAATCGAATGAATGACTTGGTCAAAGATTGTCGTATTACAGGAAAAGTGCTTTTGGATGGTGAAGATATTTACTGTGATTTAGATATTAATAAGCTTCGTAAAAAAGTTGGAATGGTCTTCCAAAAACCGAATCCGTTTCCGATGAGCATTTATGATAATATTGCCTTTGGACCAAGAACGCATGGAATCCATGCTAAAACGGAGTTAGATGAGATTGTTGAACGTTCTCTGAAACAAGCGGCTATTTGGGATGAGGTGAAGGATAGGTTAAGCAAATCTGCAATGGGGTTATCGGGGGGACAACAGCAGCGACTTTGTATTGCGCGTGCATTGGCTATTGAGCCTGATGTTCTTCTAATGGATGAACCAACAAGTGCCTTAGACCCTATATCAACGTCAAAAATTGAAGATTTGGTTATTGAGTTGAAAAAGAAATATAGCATTGTTATGGTTACTCACAATATGCAACAAGCTGTTAGAATTTCAGATAAAACAGCATTCTTTTTAATGGGGGAAGTTGTTGAGTTTAATAAAACTAGTCAGTTATTTTCACTTCCTCAGGATGAGAGAACAGAAAATTATATTACAGGGAGATTTGGATGATTCGTTCAAAATTTGAAAATCAATTGCAAGAGTTGACTAAAAATGTTATCTTCATGGGGGCTTTGTGTGAGGATGTTATTTCTAAATCTGTCCAGTTTTTAAAAACTGACGATTCTTACTTGGTTAATAATGTTATTAAAACATATCAGAAAATTGAGCAATTAGAACGTGATATTGAAGAGCAATGTTTGAAATTACTTTTACGGCAGCAACCTGTCGCTAAAGATTTGAGACGTATTTCGGCAGTTTTGAAAATGGTATATGATATGAAGCGCATTGGCGCACAGGCGGCTGAGATTGGTGAAATTATCAATCAAGGACATATTCAGCCTGGTCGTGAATTAGATCATTTGCAAAGTATGGTTAGTCATGTGGTTGAAATGGTTACGATCAGCATAGATGCTTTTGTTCATGATGATGAATCCTTAGCTAACCAAGTTATCCAAAATGACAATACAGTTGACCAAGAATTTGATACAATAAAGATGGATTTGATGACTTACTTTTCAGGCAGTGATGTAGATGGTGAGCATGCTATTGATGTTCTGATGGTTGCTAAATACATCGAACGCATTGGAGACCACACAGTTAATATTGCTAAGTGGATAATTTTTTCGATTACAGGGCAATTAGAGGGAGACGACTGATGATTTATTGTGTTGAAGATGATGATGATATCCGTGAATTAATGCTGTACACGTTAAAGACGACTGGTTTTGTTGCGCAAGGATTTTCAAATGCTGAGCTATTTTGGCAAGCTATAGAAAGTCAGAAACCTGACTTAATTTTATTGGATATTATGTTGCCTGGAAGTGATGGCTTAAGCATTTTAGAAGAATTAAAAGGAAAAATGTCTACTGCGGACATTCCAGTGATTATGGCGACTGCTAAGGGGACAGAATTTGATAAAGTTAAAGGATTGGATATGGGATCCGATGATTATTTGGTTAAACCTTTTGGCATGATGGAAATGATTTCGCGTATTAAAGCTGTTTTACGTAGAAGTCAAAAATCGCAAAGAAAACAGATATTACAGGTTGGAAACCTTTCTTTAGACATTCAAAATTATACAGTAAAAAAAGATGGTAAAGACATTAGCTTAACGCTTAAAGAGTTTGAACTACTTGGACTTCTTATGAAATATCCAAACCGCGTCTTTACACGTCAAGAATTATTAAATCAAGTCTGGGGAGAATATTTCGTTGGTGAGACTAGAACTGTAGATGTTCATATTGGAACTTTGCGTACAAAGCTTGGTGATGCTAGTCACTTGATCAAAACCATTCGTGGCGTGGGCTACCGATTGGAGGAAGAAAATGGTTAAAAAAATCTTTCGCTCAACACTCTTCGTCACTTTAGGTATCCTATTGTCAGCAACTCTTTTGATAATGGGTGTACTTTATAGTTATTTTACGCAAGTTCAAAAAGAACAGTTACAAACAGAAACTGTTTTAGTTGCTCAAGGTGTGGCACTAGAAGGTGATAGTTATTTTAACACATTAAATGTATCTGGTCTTCGTATCACATGGGTAGATAACGAGGGGAATATTCTTTATGATAATCAGTCAGATGCCACAAAGATGGATAATCATGCTAATCGTAAAGAAATCAAAGAGGCGTTGAAAGATGGTTATGGTGAAAGCACTCGTTATTCTGCTACATTGACTACAAAATCTTTGTATATTGCACAACGATTGGATGATGGCACAGTCATTCGTTTATCGATAACGCAGCATAGTATTTTGCTATTATTTATCAGAATGTTTCAACCTTTGGCATTGATTATTATTTTAGCAATCTTTCTATCTGTATGGGTGGCACGTTATACAGCAAAACGTGTTGTTGCACCTTTAAATGATTTGAATTTGGATCAACCATTAAAAAATGATACTTATGATGAAATTTCGCCGTTGTTGAGACGAATTGATTATCACCAAAAGGAATTAGCTAAGCAGGAAGCTTTACTTAACCAGAAAAGAGACGAATTTGATACGATTATTTCTAAAATTAAGGAAGGAATTATCCTATTGGATGCTCAATGTCGTGTCATTAGCATTAACTCGGCAGCACAAGAGCTTTTTCAAACAGATCAAAGTTGTCTAGGAAATGATATTTTACAAATTACAAGAGATTTATCGTTTAATCATTGGTTAGAATCTGGTCTTCAAGGTAATAAGCAAGAAGGTGTTTTACAGTTTGACCAAGAAAGTTATAAAGTGCTTATTCGCCCAATTTTGTCTAATGGTGTTGTGACAGGTCTAGTTGTTCTCTTGGTTGATGTGACGGAACAGTTACAAATTGAAAAACTGCGTCATGAGTTTACAGCAAATGTTTCGCATGAACTTAAAACACCATTACACGTGATTTCAGGTTATTCAGAGATGTTAGTGAATGGTTTGGTATCGGCTAATGACATTCCGCATTTTGCTGGAAAGATTTATAACGAATCACAGAGAATGGTGCAGCTGGTTGAAGATATTATCAATTTGTCTCATTTGGATGAAACAGACCAAGTACCAATGGAAGAGCTGGATATTTATGCTATTGCACAAAATGTATTGGAAAGTTTATCAACGAAAGCAAGCCAACGTCAGATTGGTTTGCATTTGAAAGGGCAGCCAACGACTATTACTGGTAATTCGGCGCTTATCCATTCCGTTTTGTACAATCTTTGCGATAATGCGATTACTTATAATCGGGATAAAGGCGCTGTTGATGTAACAATATCGTCTAATGAGGATAATGTTTTTTTAGAGGTTAAAGATACTGGTATTGGCATCTCTAAAGAAGAGCAAGAACGTATTTTTGAACGTTTTTATCGTATTGATAAGAGTCGTTCACGAAAGCTTGGTGGAACGGGTTTGGGCTTATCTATTGTTAAACACGCGCTGAAATTACACGATGCTTCGATCCATATTCAAAGTCAATTGAATCATGGAACAAGGATGTTGCTTACTTTTAAAAAATAGTCAAAAGAGGCTGAAGCAAAAATAAACTGCACCTCCAAACGTTAGACAAAAATCTAACGATAGAGGTGCAGTTCAAAGTGCCAGGCTTCCTTTGATTACTTAGTTATGACTGTAAGATGTAGTGGTGGTTTGCAATTGTAACTAGATAAAAGAAGAGGTTGAGAACTTTTTGTCTCAGCCTCTTTTTCACTCTCTTTGATTTATTCTATTGTTCGACTGGCAGTTCGATGCTTGATTGGTCTAAATCAACTGTCAAAATGTAATTGCTATTGTCACGGATAGTGTGCTCAAAGTCTGTTGTGTAGAGAAGCACACGGAGAGTGTCGCCTTTTTCCAATTTGTAGATACTTGGTTGAAGGGTGAAATCAATGGTCATCCACTCATTTGCAGGAATATCTTCGATTGTTAACAAGTCTGTACGATTTTGAAGATTTAGAACACCTTTTGTGATGACACGTTCTTTGGTTTTGGTAAATGGCAATTCTTTGAGAGCTTCACGTGAGAAATTGCGTCCATTATCAATAGCATATAAATCAAGTACAGAAGGAACATCTTTAAAACGTTTCTTTTCGCCATAGTCTAAGACTTGGGCAGAAAGAATTCCTTTATTTTCACTAGATTTGACGGTTAGGTGTAGAGTGATTTGCCCATTGATATGGTAATCGTGTTCAATCGGTAAATCGAGGCAAATGGCATTTGCTTTTCCAGTAAATAACTCACTCTTGAAAGTTCTGAAATTCTTGCTATAACGTTCAAATTCAGCTTTGGCGTAATGATTGTCAATGATTTTTTGGTCTGTACCAAGGGCTAAAGTTGCTTGATTGTTACTGCCAAATTCAGCTAAGCTTGTCCAAGCTTGTTCTTGGCTATTATCTTGCCAGATAAATGTTGGCAAAACGAAATGATTATCTTGTCCAAGCATTTTTTCAGAAAGTAAAGTGTTCATGCTTTCACGGAAATCAATGGATTGCCAGTTGTGCATGTAGACATGCTCACCGTGGTGAAGAAAAGCGTGTTTTTCGACAGTATCTGGAAGGGCATTGAAAATATTGAAGATGTGACGTGGTTTGACATTCCAGTCTTGGAGCCCATGAGTGAATACGCAGGTTGCTTTAACCTTGTCAGCGTGTGGCAGATAATTACGGTCATGCCAAAATTGATTGTAATCACCAGAAGCACGGTCGAGTTGCGCAGATTGCTCGTCAAGGAGTTCTTGGTAATGTGCATTATTACGAAGATAATCGCCAGTCAGCAGATTACGTGAATAAGTCAATTCGGTCAGCACATCAAGGTCCTCACCAGGATAGCCGCCAGGGCTGCAAACCAACCCATTTTCACGATAATAATCATACCAAGATGAAATAGCTGATTCAGCGATGATAACTTTCAGCCCCTCAACACCTGTCGTTGCTAGAGCGGTTGACATGGTTCCAAGATAAGATTTTCCAGTGGTACAAACCAGTCCACTCGCCCAATCAGCAACAACTTTTTGGTCACGACGGTGGCTAGAAAAGGCGATTGCTTTTCCATTTAACCAATCAATGACTGCTTTAAAACTTTCCACTTGCGCATAATCTCCGCTGGTCATAAAACCGTCAGAGCCTGCAGTTCCAACCCCAGAAACGTAGATATTTGCGAAACCACGTGCAAGGAAATAATCATTGAGCGTGTAGGGGTCAATAAAATTGAAACGTTCTTCACTTTCTCCGACAGGAAGGTCAACATCAGGAACAGCTAACGGTTCAAAGTCACGTGTTTCAACGTTGATTGTTCGTGCTGGTTTTACAGCTAAATCACCTTCCATTTTGTAAAGTTTTTTATCGTTAGCAACGACATTTGTTCCTTGGTGATAAGGACTAGCTGTCATCATGGTTGGCAATTGGTGGCTTGTTTTAGGGCGAATAATATTGACCTTAATCAAATCGAGTTGTCCGTCTTGGTCAGTATCAAGCGGTGATTGCACATAAACAACTTCACGAATCAAATCAGTTGTATCAAACGTTGCTAGTGATTTGCCATTGAAAAAATGATAATCATTATCTACTGGAATAAGCCCCTTACTAATTAAATCATCAAGCAAGGTCATACCAGATTTTTGGCGACTAACTAGCAAATGATAAAGCGCCTCAAGGATGTGTCCTTTTTGATAATTAATCGGAAAGGCAATTTTTTCTAAAAAGTCAGTTGTATTTGTAAAGTCAACATGCGGAATAAATCCGAGAAGTTGTAGTGAAATAGTGTAAAAAATATCCGCTGTCAATGGACGTTCAGAATTAAAAAATGTTAATAAATCTGTCTCAAAATCAGCGATTAATTGACGAAGTGGGTAGTCCGTATCTTTGTAATTAAAGAAAATCTTACGGCAGAAATTTTCAAGAGCTTTTTTATCAGCTTGTTGGTGGGTAATATCAAATCCCAAGGCTTGCAACTCTTGCTCTGCAATAGCGATAGGTCTTGGAATGAAAGAGAATTGATTATATTTCATGAAACTTTCCCTTCTAAAAAGTAAACGTTTTAATTTTACAGATAACCTTTACATTATCTATTATACTTGATAAAATGTTAGTTGTCTAAACTATATTTTTTTTCGGAGGAAACAAAAAAACATGGATGTTACATGGACTGTGAAATACATCACAGAATTTATCGGAACAGCCTTACTTATCATTCTTGGTAATGGTGCTGTTGCCAATGTTGACCTTAAAGGTACAAAAGGAAATAACTCTGGTTGGGTTATCATCGCACTTGGTTATGGTTTCGGTGTTATGATTCCTGCGCTTATGTTTGGTAACGTTTCAGGTAACCACATCAATCCAGCCTTCACACTTGCACTTGCAGTTTCAGGTTTGTTTGATTGGTCACACGTTCCACAATACATCATTGCTCAATTACTTGGTGCAATGTTTGGTCAATTGCTTGTCGTTATGACACACAAACCATACTACCTTAAGACTGAAAATCCAAATGCTATCCTTGGTTCATTCTCAACTATCTCAGCTGTTGACGATGGTACAAAAGAAAGCCACAAAGCTGCTTGGATTAACGGTTTCTTGAATGAGTTCTTAGGTTCATTCGTACTTTTCTTCGGTGCTATGGCACTTACTAAAAACTACTTCGGTGCAGAATTAGTTGCAAAATTGACTGACTACGGTTATGACGCTACTACAGCAGCAAGCCAAGTTGCACCTTACACAACAGGTTCACTTGCTGTTGCTCACTTAGGACTTGGTTTCCTTGTAATGACACTTGTTGCATCACTTGGTGGTCCTACTGGTCCTGGTCTTAACCCTGCACGTGACCTTGGTCCACGTATCGTCCATGCTTTGCTTCCTAAATCAGTTCTTGGTGAACACAAAGGCGATTCTAAATGGTGGTATTCATGGGTACCAGTTATCGCTCCAATTCTTGCAGGTATCGCAGCAGTAGCCTTATTCAAACTCTTGTACCTATAAGAATGAGACATATAGGAGACCTTCGGGTTTCCTTTTTTTATTTTTGATTGGCGCTAATAAAATATCTAATCAGTTCGTACATGAGAAACTCTGTTAGCTAAAGTTTTTCATCACTATTCTTATGTTTTTGATGTGCTCTTCACCAATTTTATCTCTAACATCTCTTGAACTTTGTGAATTATCACTGTATAAATAAAGAAGTTGGGTACTTTTTATACAAAAATTTCTTAAAAACGCATAATTTCTTGTCAAACTAAATAATTTTTTCTAAAATAGAAAAGACCTAGTCCTTATTTTGTAGGAACTGTATTGAAAATTTAATAAAAGAAACATTGTGAGGAGACAGTTATGACTTTATTTGACGAAGTCACGTTTAGGCATCCCGTTTTGCGAATCAATAATCGTGACCACAACATTGAGTTTTATAAAAAATTAGGTTTTAAACTAGTTAACGAAGAAAATGCAATTGCTGAGTTTTCGACCAAACAAAAAAATGCTCGTTTTGTTATTGAAGAATCACCAGCGCCCGATACACATGCTGTTGAGGGAACAAAAAAAGTTAATAAGATTGTTGTTAAAATTCCGAATGCCGATGAAGTGACAGCTATCTTAGGAAATGGTATTGCTGTTGAGCGTCTCTTTAAAGGTAAAAATGGGTATGCCTTTGAAACGTTATCACCAGAAGGTGACCTTTTTCTTTTACATTCTGAAGATGATATTCAACAATTAACTGAAATCGGTAGTGTCAATTTCCCTAAAAATGATGAGTTAAAAGAAGTTTCTGACTTTAGCTTCGAAAGTATGACACTTAACGTGGCTGATGAAGCAGCTGCGCGTGCTTTTTACAATGATGTCTTTGAAGGACAATTTCCGCTTGATATCCAATTTGTGCAAGCGCAAGGTGCAGATTTAGCCGTTGACCCGCTTGAAACTTGGGATGTGGAAATTTTAGAATGTCAAGTTCCTGACAATTATGATTTGAAAGCTTTGGCTAGCTTTTTAGAAAATAAAGGGCAAACTGTTTATTTGGATAAAAAAGCGAGTGTCTTAGTACTTTCTGACCCTAGCAATATTGAAATTTGGTTTATCAAATGACAAACTTGTTAGAAATTATTAATAACCAGATCAATCGCAATATTTACCATGGAGCTAGTTTAGCTCTTTTTAAAGACGGTCAATGGTCAGAACATTATATTGGTACGATTGACGGTGTCACTCCTGTAAAATCTGGCTTGATTTATGATTTAGCGTCTGTTTCCAAAGTAGTTGGCGTTGGAACAGTTATTATTTCTCTTTTATATCAAGGAAAATTAGAGTTGGATGCGCCTTTGGTGCGGTATTATCCTGATTTTCACGAGTCATCTGTAACCTTACGACAACTTTTGACACATAGTAGTGGGATAAATCCTTTTATCCCTAATCGTGATAATCTGAATGCAGCTGAGTTGAAAGAAGCCATTAATCACATTACTGTGGAGAGCAAGAAAGAGTTTCTTTACACAGATATCAATTTTCTTTTGCTTGGCTTTATGCTAGAAGAGATTTATGGCAAGTCACTTGATGTGATTTTTAAAGATGAAGTCTTTCAGCCTTTTGGCATGACAAATACTGGTTTTGGTCCAGTAAAAAATGCGGTGCCTACGGTTGCTGGCATCGGTGACGGGCTTGTTCATGACCCAAAAGCCAAGGTTCTTGGTGTTCATTCTGGTTCAGCAGGGTTATTTTCAAACCTGCAGGATTTAGAAAAGTTTTGTCAGCATTATCTAACAGATGATTTTGCGAGTGATATTTGGCAAAATTTCAGTCAAGCGAATAAAGAACGTTCGCTGGCATGGAATAAAGAGGGCGATTGGCTTGACCATACTGGTTACACAGGCACTTATGTGACAATCAATCGTAAGGAGCAAAAAGCTGCTATTTTTCTGACTAATCGTACATATGCTTATGATGATAGACCTCTGTGGATTGAGGAACGTCAGAGAATTTCACAATGGATTCAGCAGAATTATTAAAAAAACAGATATTTCTTTGAAAACGTTTTGTTTTTATCAGCCTTTTTAGCCCTAAAGTGTTATAATGAGGGTGATAAAGGAAAAGGAGGAACAAGATTATGGCAAATGTACTAACTGTTGTTTTTGATGTTGAAAGCGAAGCCTACCAAGCTTTTTCAGAACTAAAATCATTCAAGCAGGATAATGATACGCAAATTGCACAAATTGCATTGGTGAAAAATGAAGATGGTAAAATCACTATCAAAGATTCTATTGACTTTGATGATGCTAGTCGTGATTATGCAACTGTTGGCGGTATTATCGGCGGTCTGTTGGGCATTTTGAGCGGTCCTATCGGTGTTATTATTGGTTATGGTATCGGTAGCCTTGCTGGTGCAGCAAGTGGAAGCATGACTGATGCGAGTGACAATAGCTTGATTGAAGAAGTGACAACAAAATTGCTTGATGGTGATGTTGCCGTTATTGCTCTGGTTCACGAAGAAGATGAAAGTATTTTAAACCATGTCTTTGCTCCTTATAAAACGAATATTATGCGTTGGGATGCCCTTGCTCTCGCACGTGAAGTTGAGCTTGCAGGACAAGTCCAAGATGAATTGTACGATAAAGTTCAGGAAGATTTGAACGAACGTCGTCTAAATCGTCTCAAAGAACAAGGAAATGACATCGCAGATGCTATTAAAGCAACTTTCCGACGACTAAGAGGAAAAGAATAACTTTAAAAGTTTTGTAAAAGCTGGTCTATCAGCGTATTAGAACTTATTCAGTGGTGATTACTTAAATAGTTGAAAATATTGTTTGAGGTTTGGAAACCTAGCTTGCAAAGCAAGTGTTAAAAAGTGCTTAATCAATTGTGAATGGGAAACTCTAAGTTGACTAAAGTTGGCAATTTCTGTTTTTAGATTTCTTGACAGCGACCTTTAACAGTTGATTTCCAGATTCTTGAAGTCCAAACCACTGCATTTTGCTTATTACAGCTATATAATAGCGAGGCTGAGCACTTTTGTCTCAGCCTCGCTTTTGTTATGTCAAATTGCAAATTTGCCTAATATAATGAATCTAAGCCAGTAAGCCGTTAAAGAGTTTTATAATGATTTTTCCATACTGATGTGCATGATACCAGCTTCTTCAAATTCTTCGCCGAAGCAAGTAAAGCCAAGCTTGTCGTAGAAACCTTTTGCTGTTAATTGCGCGTGTAATACCATGCGTTTAAAGCCTTGTTTTTGACAGAATTGAATCACATCCTCTAAGAGAAGTTTTCCAAGATTTTGGCCTTGATAGGCTGGTAGTACCGCCATACGTTGTAGTGTCGCTTCACTATGGTCTTTATTTGGCAAAATACGGCAGGTAGCGGCAGCTTGACCTTTCTCATCATAAAGGACAAAATGAAGGCAATAAGCCTCGTTCTCGTCGATTTCAAGCGACATTGGCACACCTTGTCCCTTAACAAAGACTAATTGGCGGATTCTGACAGCATCTAGATATGTATTTGATAATGTATTTCGTGTCTGTTTGATTTTCATAGCTATATTTTAAAAGCAAAAAAAGACCTTGTCAACTGACAAAGTCTTTTCTTCTATTCTTATTTTCCAGCAACGGCTTCAGCAGCGTCGTCCATTGAAAGGACTTCGTGGAAGACACGTTGTGTCAATTCAGTTTTTTGTTCTTTTGTAAGATATTTAGTGTTGACACAGTAACCAGAGATACGAACGATAACATCTTCACCACTCATAATCTTGTCATAGACATCTTTAAGGTCCATAACGTTCAAGTTAACGTGTTGTCCACCGTTTTCGAAGTAACCATCAAGGATAGTTACCAAGTTATCAACTTGTTCATCGAATGTCTTACCAAGGGCACGTGGAGAAACTTGAGTTGTAAGTGAGATACCATCTGCAGCGTATGAGAAGTCAAGGCTTGCAAGTGAGTTAAGGTTTTGCAACCAACCACCACGAGCTTTGTTAGATGGATTAGCACCTGGAGAGAAGAATTCAAGTTTAGAAAGGTTCACAGTGCCATCTTCGTTAAGGTAAACACCTTTGTGGACTGGAGAGTTACCAGTTTGTTTAGAATAAGCAACGTTTGAAGTGATTGTAAGAAGTGATACAGTAGCTTCTGCATCCTTGTAGAGTTTGTGGCTACGAAGACGAGTAGTGTATGCTTCTACCAACCATTCTGCCAATTCGTTTGAACGAGGGTCATCTTCACCCCAACGAGGGTAATCACCAGTTGTTTCGTAATCGTAGATGTAACCATTTTCATCACGGATTGGTTTAACAGTAGCGTATTTGATTGCTGACAAAGTATCAACAGTATTTGCAAAACCACAGATACCGAATCCCATGTTAGCACGTTGTTTTGTTGGTAAGAATGCCATTTGGACAGCTTCGTAGTTGTACTTATCAGTCATGTAGTGAATGATGTTAAGGGCATCTACGTAAGTTGAAGTCAACCAATCAAGTGATTTTTCAAAGTTAGCTTTGACAGTTTCAAAGTCAAGAACTTCGTCACGGACAGGGTCAATATCAAAGACTTTGTAGTCTTTGTGAACATCGTCGTAACCACCGTTCAAACCAGTAAGAAGAGCTTTAAGGACGTTTACACGAGCACCAAAGTATTGGATGTTGTGACGTTGTTCTTCATTTTCTGGGTCAAGTGGTGATACACAACATGAGATACATGACATTTCACCATAACCGTCTTTAGCCATTGTTGTCACACCTTCGTATTGGATTGAAGAGTGTTTGTGTGACATTTTCATACAGTAGCGACGGAATGAATATGGCAATTTGTCAGTCCAGAGAACTGTCAAGTTTGGTTCTGGAGCATTACCGATATTATCAAGTGTGTTCAAGAAACGGTAGTCCATTTTAGTAACACGGTGACGTCCGTCTGCACCCATACCAGCCATAGAAGTTGTGATGAATGTTGGGTCACCTGAGTAAAGTTCGTCGTAAGCTTTTGTACGTGCGAATTTTACAGTACGAAGTTTCAAGACAAAATCATCAACGAATTCTTGGATTTCTGATTCTGTAAATGTACCACGAGCAAGGTCACGTTCTGCAAAGATATCAAGAACAATTGGCACACGTCCAAGAGAAGTTGCAGCACCATTGATAACACGACAAACAGCCATAAATGCGATATTTACCCATTGGATAGCTTCTTTAACGTTCATCGCTGGTTTGCGGACATCAACACCGTAAAGGTCACCAAGTTTGACAACTTCACCAAGTGCTTGGTATTGCAAGTTAACTTCTTCACGAAGACGAATTGATTCTTCATCAATTTCAGTAATTGCATTCCAGTCGTTGGCTTTTTCTTTCATCAAGTAGTCAGCACCGTAAAGAGCAAGACGAGCGTAAACACCGATGATACGTCCACGAGAGTAAGCATCTGGGAGTCCAGTTACAGTGTGTGCGTGACGTGCACGACGGATATTAGATGTATAAGCACGGAAGATACCGTCATTTACTGTAGTTACGTGTTTTGTAAAAATTTCGTGAACAGCTGGGTCAGGTTCATAGCCATGTTCCTTGAGAGCTGTTTCTGCCATACGAATTCCGCCTTTTGGCATGAAATTCAGTTTGAATAACTCATCATTTTGAATACCGTAGATTAGTTCGTCGTCTTTTGAAATATAGCCGGCAGGAATATCTGCGATTGATGTTGGACGAGTATCCATTGGGAAACGAGTTTCTTCGTAGTGAGCTTTAGTTTCTTCAATGATTTTTTTCACTTTAAGTGAACGTTCTGTAGCAGGAGCTAAGAAGCTTTCATCACCATCATAAGGTGTGTAGTTAGCTTGTACGAAACGAGAAACGCTGGCTTTTTCTTTCCAGTCAGTACCTTTAAAGCCTTCCCAGGCTTTTTCAAAAACATCTGTATTAGTTTTAACAGTCGCCATAATGAGATTTCTCCTTAAATTCTAGTAACAGACCATCTGTTACATTTACAAGTATAGTTTATCACAAAGGAAGCGTTTTCCAAAGCAGAAAACTCGCAAAAAACGATAATCTTTTCTAGTACAGTTTCATAAAAAATACTTAACTGTACTAGAAATTTGTAAGTTTGGTTGAAAACCATGAAAATTGTTATAATAGATTCAGAAACAATCAGAAAGGACAGGCTTATGTTGATTTTTCCTTTAATTAATGACACTTCTCGAAAAATTATTCATATTGATATGGATGCCTTTTTTGCGTCAGTAGAAGAGCGGGATAATCCAGACTTGAAAGGTAAGCCTGTCATTATCGGTTCTGATCCACGAAAAACAGGTGGACGTGGTGTTGTTTCAACTTGTAATTATGAAGCCAGAAAATTTGGTGTTCATTCAGCCATGTCCTCAAAAGAAGCTTATGAGCGTTGTCCGCAAGCCGTTTTTATCTCAGGTAATTATCAAAAATACCGAAAAGTGGGTATGCAGATTCGTGAGATTTTCAAGCGTTATACGGATTTGGTTGAACCCATGTCCATTGATGAAGCTTATTTAGATGTCACTGAAAATAAACTCGGGATCAAATCAGCTATAAAAATTGCCAAAATGATTCAATATGATATTTGGCAAGAAGTTCATTTAACCTGCTCGGCAGGTGTCTCTTATAACAAATTTTTAGCTAAACTCGCTTCAGATTTTGAAAAACCGAAAGGATTAACTTTAATTTTACCAGAAGATGCCCAAGATTTTCTAGAAAAACTTCCTATTGAGAAATTTTACGGTGTCGGAAAACGGTCTGTTGAAAAATTGCATCAACTGGGTGTTTTTACGGGAGCAGATTTGTTGGAAATTCCTGAAATGACCTTGATCGATTTTTTTGGTCGCTTTGGCTATGATTTGTACCGTAAGGCGCGTGGCATTTCAAATTCGCCAGTCAAGTCTAACCGCATTCGCAAATCAATTGGAAGTGAGCGAACTTATGGTAAATTATTATATGAAGAAGATGATGTCAAATCGGAAATTTCAAAGAATGCCCAGCGAGTGGTTGACACGCTTCAACGTAATCATAAAGTTGGTCGGACAATTGTCTTAAAAGTGCGTTATTCGGATTTTTCAACCTTAACCAAACGAATAACCCTTGATGATGTCACCAATGATTTTGAAGTGATTGACCAAGTTGCTAAAACGATTTATGATAGCTTAGACGAGTCAAAATTGGGTGTTCGCTTGTTGGGGGTGACTGTCACAGGTTTAGAGGATAATATCCAACCCTTGAATTTATTTGACAATTAAAATACCGCCTTAGTAAGTTGCTGAGACGGTATTGATTTTTATAGATTATAATACTTATTCAGCTTCAGTGACAGCCTCGTCATTTTCCTCTTCGTCTTTATCTAATAATTGCCCTGCTTTTGCATAGACATAGCCATAAAGAGCTAGGAAAATAACTGGGAGAAGGAAAGTTGTAACTGATAATGTGCTACCTAAAATGACTGCAAGAATAATGCCCGCTACATTATAGACAACTGTGTAAACCAAACCAAGGCGGTAAGGTGTCAAGCTTGGAGCATCTTCTTTGATTTTTGGTAAATTTTTGAACGCTAAGAAGGCAATGGCAATATTTGCAATCAAAGCAACAATCATGATAATAACGTTCCAGATATTTGTAGCTGCCACGATTGTTTGGTAAGTATCGGCATCATAAGTACTTTTAATGGTGTCAAGATTATTCAGTAACGTGAAATAGCTGATAATAGTAAAGATTTTTGCAAGGACTGCAAGAACATTTACCCATGCAATAAAGAGCGTCCAAGAACGCAATGATTGACGAATTTTTTCATAAGAAACCATATCAAACCTCCTAAAACAATGGTTATACTAATGTGATAGTACAAATATTATAACACAAAATTTCTCTCTGTAAATAGCTTTTTATCAATACTTAGTATTTTGATAAAGCTTGTCGTTTCAAGGGATTGGACTGTTTTAAACATCAAAATATTTTAAGTATAGAAGCTTTGAAACATTTGTATCACATTCTGAGTTATAAATAACCCCATGATTTTGAGCATCATGGGGTGGCTGTTATTTCTTAAAAAATTGTTCAATGTCGGCTTGGGTAATGCCAATCATTGGGTTGATAAATGCCAAGTTTTCTTCTGTCAAGCGATAGATTTTTGGTTCTTGCTCTGTTTGTGTTTGCTCATTTTCGGCAATATCTAGTGTCAGTTGAATGTTTTCTTCTTTAGAAATATTTGTTTGGGGAGAAGTTGGAGAGGTGATTTTCTCAGCTTCATTATCTGTTTTAGGTGATGTTTGTTGGGAAATCTCAGTTTGTAAATCAATACTTTCTTCTTCTTGAGCGGAGCTTGTAAAGCGTTGAACAAGATAGGTGTTGCGCTTAGCGCCTTCGTTTTTTATGGCGTAATCAAAGGCGGCAATTTCCCCTAACATCACTAATTTACTCTTAGAGCGGGTGATAGCTGTGTAAATGAGGTTACGTTGTAAGAGTCGGTGACTTTGGCGAGTGATCGGCAAAATGACAACCTGAAATTCGCTACCTTGTGATTTGTGGATTGACATGGCGTAAGCAAGGGTGATTTTATGCCATTCATTACGAGGGTAGATAACTTCGGTGCCGTCAAAAGACATGTAAAGCTCGTCTTGTTTGGATTCGGTATATTTAGCAGGAATAAGGTCTGTAATATAGCCGATATCACCATTGAAAACATTGAGTTCAGCATCGTTGATGAGGTGGAGAACTTTGTCACCCTTACGGAAATTCATCTCACCAAAGGCAAACGAGAGTTGATCTTTAAGCGGGTTAAGTAAATCCTGAATAATGGTATTAAGTCGATTAATCCCAGCTGCGCCACGGTACATTGGGGCAAGAATTTGTATTTCTTGTGGGTCAATGCCACTCTTAACAGCTGCGCTGACAATTTTAGGAATCATTTCTGGGATATATTGTGCACTTGCTTCAAAATAAGAACGGTCAGCTTTCTTTTGTGTGAAGTCAGCTGGTAATTTTCCAAGTCTCATCTGATTAGCAAGTGTAACAATGGTTGAATCTTCCGATTGTCTAAAGATTTTAGTCAATGCTAGTTGAGGAAGAGCTTCAATTTTTAATAAATCAGCTAATACTTGCCCAGGACCGACAGACGGCAATTGGTCACTATCTCCAACGATGATGACTTGAGTATTGGACGAAATGGAACTAAAGAGTTGATTGGCAAGCCAAGTATCAACCATTGAAAATTCATCAATGATAATCAAGTCACAGTCGAGATAGTCATCAATAGCTTGGTAGTCGTTATCACCATTTAAACCCAAATGGCGGTGAATAGTCGCACTTGGCAAGCCTGTTAATTCATTCATACGGCGGGCAGCACGTCCTGTTGGCGCTGCTAAGATGATAGGAATATCTTTTTTCTCAAGGTCAATTTGATGAAGGTCTGCGTAGGCAGCAATCAAACCGTTGATAACAGTCGTTTTTCCCGTCCCAGGACCACCAGTCAAAATAAACACCTTGCTCTTGAGCGCTTCTTTGATAGCATTTTTTTGCACATCATCGTAAGAAATGCCGAAAGCTTCCTCAACGTCAGCGATTTCTTCTTGCAAGTCATCATCTGAAAAGTTTTGGTCGAGTGGCGTATCAAGGATACGTGTCAGGTGTTTTTTGATACCAGATTCAGCATAGAAAAGAGTATTGTCAAAAATTTTGGTACCGACATTTTGCACCTTATCTTCAGCGATAAGCGTTGATAATTCTTTGGCAACGGCTGCGGGGTCTAACTCAATTTGTCTAGCTTCTTCAAGGGTGGTAATGGCATTTTCAAGCAAATCACGCGCTTCGACGTAAGTATCTCCTCGCTCAATAGAAGTTTCAAAAAGACTATGCACGAGAGCAGCACGAAAACGTTGGGGGGCGTCTGCTTCGATTCCTAATTGTTCAGCGAGTTGGTCAGCGATTTTAAAACCAATCCCTTGAATGTCTTCGACCAATTGATAAGGATTTTCTTGGATAATATCAAGATTGTCTTCCTTGTATTGATTAAAAATTTCAAAGGCAACGCGGTTAGTCAAGCCATACTCTGCCAACTTGGCTAAAATGAGCTCTGTACCATAATTAAGCTTGAGTTTGGTTAAAAAGTTGTCTTTATTTTCCTTAGAAAGGCCAGAAATACTGTTTAATTTACTAGGGTTTTCTAGGATTTTATCAATGGTATTGTCGCCGTAAAGCTGCACAATTTTTTCAGCAGTTTTTTTACCAATTCCTTTGAAATGGTCGCTTGAAAAATATTTAATAAGACCGGAAGAAGTTGGTTTGCTGCGCTCGTAACGTGTGACTCTGAGCTGTTCGCCATATTTTGGGTGTTGCGTTAATTCACCCCAAAACGTATAATTTTCTCCCTCGATAATATCAGCAATTGTTCCAGTAACAATGATTTCAAAATCATCAAAGTCTGAATCAGTATCCTCAATTTCGAGCAATAAAATTTTAAAGAAATTACTGGCATTTTCAAAAATAATACGGTCAATTGTGCCAGAAAAGAAGTATTCCATAACGTGTCCTTACTTGATTACTATAATGGTTTTATTATATCATTGCTAATCAGATAAACAAACTTTTAATCTGTTTAGGTAGTGGGGGTTAAGAAAAGCCTGGAACAAAGAGTCCAGACTTATTTATTAATTAATAAAGCCAATTTTTGAGAGTGGCCAGAAGCGGAATTTGACTTCACCGACGATGTCTGATTTAGAGAAAGTTCCCACTTCACGACTATCTTTTGAAACGATACGGTCGTCTCCGAGGAGATAATATTGTCCTTTTGGAACTTTGACTGTAAACTCGGTATTGCCATCACTATCAGTTGTGAAAGCATCTGAGCTCTCAGCTAACTCTTGGAATAAGGTATTGTACGAATAAGTATCTTGCAGTTGGTCGTCCTCAAAGGCTTTTTTATATTCGTCTAAGTAGTCCTCATCAACTTTTTTGCCATTAACGTAGAGGACATCATTTTTATAAGTAATGGTATCGCCTGGCATACCAATCACGCGTTTAACAATTTCTTTTGTCTTACCGTCCTCGGTTTCTTTAGCAACAACAATGTCAAAACGGTCAATAGATGTGGTTGATAGGACAATAAGACGCTCACCGTCAGCTAACGTTGGATCCATTGAATGACCGTCAACTTTTACAGGTTGCCAAATAAAGGCACGACTAAGTATAAGAATAAGAAAGAAAAGGATTAGTGGTCCCCATTCTTTAATAAAGTGTTTCATAAATCTTCCTCTACTTTTATTTTTTTAATAATGCTTGCGCTTTTTGGGTATTTGCAAAATGAAGCTTGGCAGTATGTTCTAAGCCAGACATGCCATAGGCTGCTAAAATTTGACTCGCGACTTTATCTGACTGGCTACCAGCACCGCTTGGGAGTTTGTATTGCACCTCTTGGCTAAGTTTGTCGAGATTTTCTAAGAAAAGGTTGCGAGCGATGATTGAGCTGACGGCAACTGCCAAATATTTTCCTTCGGCTTTTTCTTCGAGTGTCAGCGGATTAGCAAATTGATTGGCTTCATTTTTAAGGTATTTTTGATAATTTTGCCGACTGGTAAAAGCATCGATAACAATTTTTTCAGGCTTGACACCGTCTTGGAGAAGTAGATAAATCGCTTGATTGTGAAGAGCTACCTTGACAGAGACGGCGTTGTGCATTTTTCCTTTACCGACGACTTGGTTGTATTTTTGTGGGGACAATAGCAGAGCTTTATGCTTGATATTGTTTTCTAAGACTGGGGCGATTTGACGGATTTTGCTGTCTGTTAAGTTCTTGGAATCATCTACTCCAAGCTTTTTAAGCAGGGCATGGTCATCAGGGGTCACAAAACTAGCAACAACAGCCAGTCCACCAAAATAAGACCCATTACCAACCTCATCTGAGCCGATAAGGGGCATATTCTGACCACTAACGGTGTCGCTTGTTGACTGGTTAGCTGATTGATAGCCAAATTGTTCAGCGATAGTTTCCGCATTTGCGCCCTGAAAGACGACTTTGCCAGACGTGTAAACAAGAACCGTAACACCCTTTACTTTTGCCGCAAAAGTGACATAGGGATTGTTATTGTTGACTTGCTGGCTAGTCAGCGCCTTTATCAGATTCTGCAAATCATCTTTACCCATTTTCATAACAATGGTATTCATGATTTTATTTTATCATAAAAACGCTCTAAGAGGGCAAAACAGCTGGTAGAAAGTGAGATTTTTCCGTGCTTACATTTTACGAAATGCTTATTTTAAGGTATAATGTCAAGGAGGTGACTATATGAAAAGTAAAAATCGTTATAAATTCGTCTTTGGTGACAAACCACTCACATTGACAACGGATAAGGATAATCTCTTCATGGAAGAGGTTGAGCGTGTAGCCAAAGAAAAATATAATACTATCAAGGAAAAATTACCGCAAGCTGATAATGAAACGATTGCTATTTTGATGGCTATCAATTCGCTTTCTACTCAGCTTAGTCGTGAGATTGAAGTTGAAAAGATGGAAAAAGAATTGACGGCTCTTCGTTCTGAAGCGATTGTAGATATTAAGGAGAAAGCCAGCAAGTCTGATTCCGATGAGGATTAATTATGTTATCAATTCTTCTTGTATTGATTTTAATCTGGCATTTTTATATCGGTTATTCACGTGGGATTATTTTGCAAACCTACTATTTTATAGCAAGTATTGTCTCACTTGTGATTGCTAGCCAGTTTTATCAAACATTAGCTGAAAAAATAACGCTGTGGATTCCCTATTCTAATGCTAGTCAGGGAGCAACGGTGAATTTTTTCACGGACGTTAATATTTTTGATTTAGACCAAGTTTATTATGCGGGAGTAGCTTTTACAGCCATTTATGTGGTGGTTTATTTGCTTTTTCGCTTCATCGGTATTTTGGTGCATTTGGCGCCAATCAATCACTTTGATAATGTTAAAATGAATTGTGTCAGTGGTGTTTTAGCGATTTTAGTCACACTGATATTTTTCAATCTTGTATTTACAATATTAGCGACTGTTCCTATGACGACGGTGCAAAATATTCTATCAGGCAGCTTTCTTGTGCGCGTGATTGTCAATGATTTGCCACCTTTATCGAATATTATAAAAGCGTTATGGGTAACAGCAATTCTAGGATAATAAAGGAGTCTGGGGTAAATCACCTCAGACTTGTTCAATATATAATAAAAGCATCAGCGTGCCTAGGAAGCACGAGAAAAGTTAGGTTTTTGGTATAATAAAGATATGAACAACAGAATTTTAGAACAGTTAGAATTTGATAAAGTCAAGCAACTTTTTGCTGGCTATTTACAGACTGAGCAAGGCCAAGACGAGTTACGTAAACTTGAGCCAATGACTGAGCCTGACCGCATTTCACGTTCTTTTGATGAAATGTCGGACATGGAACAGATTTTCATTGAACACCATTCTTTTGGAATGGGCAGTTTGCGTGACATTTCTGAAAGTATGCGTCGCTTGGAATTGGATGCTGACGTTAATGTCTCAGAAATTATCGACATCAAGAAAGTCTTGCAAGTCTCAGCTGAAATCAAACATTTTTATAATGATTTGGAAAATGTAGAGTTGTCTGCATTAAATACTCTTTTTGAGAAGATTGAATTGTTGCCAAGTCTGCAAGGTAGCTTACAAGCGATTAATGACGGTGGTTTCATTGAAAATTTTGCAAGTTCAGAATTGGACCGTATTCGTCGCCAAATCAATCATGACGAAGGTAGAGTTCGTCAAATTTTGCAGGATATTTTGAAAAAACAAGCTGATCATTTGACAGAGACTCTGATTGCTAGTCGTAATGGTCGTGCGGTTTTGCCTGTGAAAAATAGCTACCGCAACCGTATTTCAGGGGTTGTGCATGATATTTCGGCATCAGGAAGTACGGTTTATATTGAACCGCGCGCAGTAGTGCAACTTAATGAAGAAATCACGCAATTGCGAGCAGATGAACGTCACGAAATGGCACGTATTTTACGTGAATTGTCAAATATGCTTCGCCCACATACTAATATTATTCGTAACAATGCGTGGGTTTTAGGGCATTTGGATTTTGTTCGTGCTAAGTTCCTCTTCATGCAGGAAAACAACGCAATCGTGCCACAATTATCAGCAGATAAAACCGTGCAACTATTGCAAGCTCGCCACCCGCTTTTGACCAATCCAGTTGCCAATGACCTTCATTTTCTTAACGAATTGACCGTTATTGTTATTACAGGACCAAATACTGGTGGTAAGACAGTCATGTTGAAAACATTGGGCTTAGCGCAGCTTATGGCACAATCAGGTTTGCCAATCTTGGCTGACAAAGGTAGTAAAGTTGCCGTATTTAATGAGATTTTTGCAGATATTGGCGATGAGCAATCTATCGAACAAAGTTTGTCAACATTTTCAAGTCATATGACAAATATTGTTGAGATTTTGGCAGCAGCAGATAAAGATAGTCTTGTCTTGGTTGATGAATTGGGAGCAGGAACTGACCCACAAGAAGGTGCCAGTCTTGCGATTGCCATTCTTGAACACCTTCGCCTCATGGAAATTAAAACCATGGCAACGACACATTATCCAGAATTGAAAGCTTACGGTATTGAGACAGAATTTGTGGAAAATGCCAGCATGGAATTTGATACAGAGACGTTAAGTCCAACTTATCATTTTATGCAAGGTGTACCAGGGCGCTCCAATGCCTTTGAAATTGCTCGTCGTCTTGGTTTAGCAGAGATTATTGTCAATGAAGCAGAGCGTTTGACGGACTCTGATACGGATGTTAACCGCATCATCGAGCGTTTGGAAGAACAAACCCATGAAAGTCGTAAACGACTTGACCATATCAAAGAAGTGGAACAAGATAACCTCAAATTCAACCGTGCGGTCAAGAAACTTTATAACGAATTTTCACATGCCAAGGACAAAGAATTTGAAAAAGCTAGCGCCAAAGCGCAAGAAATTGTGGATAAAGCCATGGCAGAGAGTGAAGAAATTCTCAAAAATCTTCATGATAGAGCAAGCCTTAAACCGCATGAAGTTATTGAAGCCAAAAGTCAGCTGAAAAAATTGGCGCCTGAAGTTGATTTGTCGAAAAATAAAGTCCTCAAGAAAGCTAAAAAATTGCGCGCACCGCGTGTGGGTGATGACATTGTCGTCACAGCTTACGGACAACGCGGAACATTGGTTAACCAAGGGAAAAACGGGAAATGGGAAGTGCAAGTTGGTCTTATTAAAATGACACTTAAAGAGGACGAATTTACCCTTGTTAAAGTTCAAGAGGAAGCCCAAAAGCCGAAGAAAAAACAAGTCAATGTGGTCAAGAAAAGCAAAAAATCAGCTGGTCCACGTGCCCGTCTTGATCTTCGTGGTAAACGCTATGAAGAAGCCATGCAAGAATTGGATGAATTTATCGACCAAGCCTTGCTAAATAACATGGCACAAGTCGATATTATTCACGGTATCGGAACAGGTGTTATCCGTGAAGGTGTCACAAAATACCTTCGCCGCAACAAACACGTCAAATCATTTGGTTACGCCCCACAAAACGCAGGTGGCAGCGGCTGCACCATTGCAAATTTAGGGTGAAAAACTGTCCATAGGACAGTTTTTTATCTTATAGTCATAAAAAAGAATATCCTGAAATATTCATTTTCAAGAGAATTAATATATATTTTTATAAAATTTTACGATTCCCGACTAAATTTTAACCGTTTATGACTTAGACGTTTATAAGCGAGATTTTTTGTTATACTGAAATCGTATTTTAGCTTATTAAATTGGGAGGTTTTTATGACTGAAAATAATTTTATAGCATTTCATTCTATGACAGATACTGATTTAGAGGAAATTGTGGGAGGAGCCACACGTGTAGCTCCTGGAGTTTATTGTTGGGATGAACCAGGAAAAAAAGTTGCAACCTGCCGCATGAATCCTAGGGAAGCAGGTTCTTATACTGCTAGAACTATTGGTAATGGATGGGTCAATTATGGTCCATGGAACCCAAGACCTGGTTTTGGAATTATTATTCCATAGGGAGAATTATGAAAGAACATGATTTTATCTTATTGTTAGAAAAAACGATGGCAGATGATGAGGTTCGGAAAACTCCAGAGTGTTTACAAATGTTATCAGATTCTAAAAAGCGTATAAATCAAGGTGAGCCAGCTAGTTTTGTGGCAGCAAGATTAAGTAAATCAATTTCTTGGTATTTAGTAACTCATCATTACAGGGCGCCTAAGGCAATTATTGATTTTTCAAAATCATTCTTGGATGCTCCAGCTAAATATAGAGGACAAATTTCAATAGCTTTTTGGCTATCAAATCTATTTCACTGGTAAAATTATCGTCTAGTTAAAATACAAGCAAAAAGCCTACTTGTGGTAGGCTTTTTGTTTGTAGAAAATGCACGTAAAATTTATTTTTGTCCGAGTAGAATCATTTGGTCAATAGAGCGGCGTGCACCGTTGATTGTTTCTTCGTCTAGGGTGATTTCTTCGCCTGCTTGACCGAGTAGGCAATTATAAATGTCAGCTAGCGTTGTCATTTTCATATTGTGGCAAACACACTCGGTTGATAACAGATAGAAACGTTTGTCTGGACATTCGAATTGCAAGTGTTGGACAATACTGCTTTCGGTACCGATGATAAATTCTTTTTCAGAACTGTTTTTGGCGTAAGCCATGATTTCTGTGGTACTTCCTGCAAAATCAGCTAATTCGGTAACTTCTGCTAGACATTCTGGGTGGACAAGAACCTTGGCATTTGGATGTTCTTCACGCGCACGAATGACATCACGTTTACGCATGCGCATATGCGTTGGACAGCCACCTTTGAAAAACTCAAATTGCTTATCAGGACATTGTTCAGCGACCCATTGTCCAAGATTGCGGTCTGGAACAAAAAGGATTTTATCATTGTCAATGTTACTGATGATTTTGACAGCAGAAGAAGATGTCACACAAACGTCAACAAGTGTTTTTACTTCTGATGTTGTGTTGATATAAGCAACAACGGTGTAATCTGGGTGAGCTTCTTTTAACCAGCTGACTAACTTTTTATCAATTTGCGCAGCCATTGGACAGCCAGCCATTGGATTTGCTAGGATAGATGTTTTTTCAGGAGATAGAACCTTGACAGTTTCTGCCATGAAACGAACGCCACACATGATAATTGTGTCTTGTGGTGCTTTGGCAGCGTATTTACTCAAGGCAAAAGAGTCACCGACAAAATCAGCCACTTCCCAAATATCCTGACTTTGGTAGGTATGGGCTAAAATGCAGACCCCCTTTTCCTTTTTGAGACGTAAAATCTCATCTTGCATCTCTCTTGTATTCATTGTAGATTGTGGTATCCTTCCTTGAATTGTCTTAGTTATATATTATAGTCCTGCAAACGCCAGGTGTCAAGACACCTGTAAATAAAATTAGCTTGGTGTCTTGTCAGGTGTAAGGTTTAGTGGTAAAATGTTTCCTAAGTCGTATGATTTAATAACTAACCTATTTTAAATAGTGTTAATAAAAGTGACGGTTACAGTTTTAGTTCACTTGTAATTGTCAAAAAAGAAGGTTTGTATGAAAACAAATGTACTTATTGTAGGTAGTGGTTGTTCAGGGCTTTATACGGCGCTGAATTTGCCACAAGAACTGCAAATTACTATTATTACTAAAGATACATTAGAAAATAGCGATTCCTTTTTAGCTCAAGGTGGGATTTGTATGTTAAAAGATGATTCGGATTATGAATCGTTTTTTGAGGACACTTTGCGAGCTGGTCATTATAAGAATGACAAGGTTTCTGTTGATTTGATGATTAAGTCATCACCTGATGTTATCAAAGATTTGCTTGATTTTGGTGTGGATTTTCAACGTGATGAAAATGGCAATCTAGCCTTTACACGTGAGGGTGCGCATTCGGATAAACGTATTCTTTTTTATCAAGATACAACAGGAAAAGAAATCACAAGCAGATTGCTTGCTGCGGTTAAAAAGCGTCCAAACATTACGTTAATGGAACACATCTGTTTGCTTGATATTTTAGAAGAAGATAATCGTTGTTACGGTGGCGTGGTGCGTCTTGAAAATGGTGATTTGGAAAAAATCACAGCTGACGTGACTGTTCTTGCCAGCGGTGGTGTTGGTGGTTTGTATAAAAACAGCACCAATTTCAAACATTTGACAGGTGATGCGCTAGCTATTTCTCTAAAACATGATATTGAACTCAAGGATATGTCTTATGTGCAAATTCACCCAACCACTCTTTATCAAGAAAATCCAAAAGAACGCTCATTTTTGATTTCTGAATCCGTTCGTGGGGAAGGGGCACTGCTTTACGATAAAAATATGAATCGTTTTGTGGATGAATTGCAGCCTCGTGACGTTGTAGCACAAGCTATTTTAAAACAAATGGAAAAAGACGGCACAGACCATGTTTGGGAAGATTTACGCACCATTCCCAAAAAAGAATTGGAAGAGCATTTTCCAAATATCTTGGCACATTGTCGTGAGGCTGGCTACGACCCATTCACAGAATGTATTCCTGTCGTGCCAGCGCAGCATTATTTCATGGGTGGAATTAAGGTTAATCACCACAGCAAAACAACCATGGATGCTCTGTATGCGGTTGGTGAAACAGCTTGTAATGGTGTGCATGGGCAAAACCGTCTGGCAAGTAATTCGCTGCTTGAAAGTCTCGTTTTTGCGAAACGTGCGGCTAAAGATTTGGTGGCTCATTATGAAACCGTTGCTAAATTGCCAGAAAGCTTGTCAGAGCTAGATTTGGAAGATTATCAAGACCAAGAAAGTCTCGAAGAGGACTACAAGAAAATGGTGCTTGAAAAGTTAACCGAGCAAAATCAACTGGCTAGTTATATTGTATAGTCAGAATTGAGAAAAGAAAGGATAATGATGTTAGACCCAATTACCCTAAAATTAAACGTTGACCCGCTCATTTTGAGTGCTTTGTCTGAAGATATTAACAATGAAGATGTCTCAACGAATAGTGTTATGCCTGAAAATGTGGCTGGTCAAGTTGATTTGATTTGTAAAGAAGATGGGATTATCTGTGGCTTACCTGTTTTTGAACGCGTTTTTTACTTGCTTGACCCAACGACAACCTTTGACGTTTGGGTGAAAGACGGTGAAGCTGTCAAGGCAGGACAACATTTGGGAACCGTTCGTGGTGATATTCGTGTCTTACTGTCAGGCGAACGTACGGCTCTTAACTATTTGCAACGCATGAGTGGCATTGCGACTTACACGCATGAAATGGCAGAGCTGTTAAAAGAGAGTCCGATTACACTTCTTGATTCACGTAAGACCACGCCAAATAATCGTATTTTTGAAAAATACGCTGTTAAAGTTGGCGGCGGTAAAAATCACCGTTACAATTTATCAGACGGTGTCCTGTTGAAAGATAATCACATTGGCGCAGCAGGTGGCGTCAAGGAGGCTGTTCTTGCTGCTAAAAATTATGCTCCGTCTGTTCGTAAAATTGAAATTGAAGTTGAAACGCTTGAAATGGTCAAAGAAGCTGTGGAAGCTGGTGCTGACATTATCATGCTTGATAACATGGATCATGACACAATGAAAGAAGCAGTTACTGTGGTTAACGGCAAGGCAGAAATCGAAATTTCTGGAAATGTGACTAAGGAAAATCTGGCTTCTTATGTTGATTTGAATGTCCAATATGTCTCAAGCGGAGCGATTACTCATTCTGCTAAAATTTTGGATTTATCCCTTAAGAATCTACATCCTGTTGATAACTGAGTTGATAAATTTCCAAAAGCAAAAATTATGGTTTGAAAAATCCCCAGCTCTTTAAAAGTTGGGGATTATATGTTGATAACTAAAAAAGGAAAAGCAGTAATCCACAGACGATTCCAACGAGAAAACCTGCCATGACATCGCGAGGATAATGTACACCGCCTAAAACGCGGCAAAGTGCAATCACTAGGGATAATATCAGAAAGAAAATGCCCAAAATAAGGTTCAACCGTAAAATAGCCATGCTGATAATGGTTGCCGAAAAGACATGACGACTTGGCATAGATTGTCCCTTGGTATTTTTTAAAATAAGTGGTGTGATGTTCCAAGTCTCGTAAGGACGAGGGGCATTGAGCAGCTTGCGCACAACTGATACTAGCACAAACGAAAGAGCTGGGATAAGAACGAAAGCAAGCAGTCTATTTGACTGTGCGCAAAACAGGTAAATTAGCATTAGTGGATAAATCAAATACATGATTTTTGTTAATAAACTGTTGACAACTTGCAGGCAACGAGTGGCAGTTGGCTTATTCTGAAAACCTCGTGTTAGCTTGTTATAAAATGTAGCGTAATTTTTCATAGCAGTCCTTTGTGTAATAATAGCTTCATTATAGCATATAAGTCAGACAAATATGGAAAATGAGAATTTTTTCAAAAAAATCGTTTTCCGTAGCAATTAGTTGTCAAATCAACAATTTTCTCGTAAAATAGGCTCATAAACTAATAGAAAAGGAAATGAACTTTAGGATTGTTTAGCTGGTTGTAGTTTACTATTTAGAAATAGTTTGCCTTTTAATAAGGTATTTTCCAGTAGCTTCTAGAGTTCTAGGTAATTTATTATGGCACATAATATTACAGATGCGACATTCGAAGCAGAAACAAGTGAAGGGCTTGTCCTTGTTGACTTTTGGGCAACTTGGTGTGGTCCATGTTTGATGCAAGCGCCAATTTTGGAACAATTGTCAGAAGAAATCGATGAAGATGAACTTAAAATCGTCAAAATCGATGTTGATGAAAATCCAGATACCGCACAAAAATTTGGGATCATGTCAATTCCAACATTGCTGTTTAAAAAAGACGGCGAAGTTGTGAAACAAGTGGCTGGTGTGCACACAAAAGAACAAATCAAAGAAATCGTTGCTGAATTAAGCTAACGACAAGGTCAGGGGAAGCCCTGACCTCTTTTTTATCAATTAATGAAGTTTTCGGCTTGACTTAGAGTTAACTCAAAGGTATATAATGACTGTGTCAAGAGGATGAAACTCTGACAAGATTTACTTTCTAGATGTTGTGAACTAGAAAATAGAAAGGTTTGGTTGTCATGTTTGGTGATAATTGAACTTGCCTAATGATTTTGTAAACTCATTTAGAAGCGTGGGAAACTTGTAAGTGAGAGTTGTTATCCCAAATTTTAGAAAGGAAAGGTTCGATTGTCATGTTTGATATGATAATTGAACCCGCCCTACCGACTGTGTAAAAAAGATAAATCTTCCTAGATGCAAGCATCGTCGGTCGATTTCCTATTTTTACTTTGTCGTATACGGGCTCGGTATCTTATTTATGAAATCTGCTATTTTTGAAAAAGCTGGTTTGATGACTGTTGAAGAAGTGGCTAAGCCAACTTTGCAAGCTGACGATGATGTTATTATCAAGGTTGTTCGTGCATGTGTCTGCGGTTCTGACCTTTGGTCTTATGCTAATGGTGATGAAAAAGCTGCACATTCTGAAAACTCAGGTCACGAAGCTCTTGGTATTGTTGAAGAAGTTGGTTCTGCCATTACGACCGTACAACCTGGTGATTTTGTCATCGTGCCATTTACTCACGGTTGTGGGGAATGTGATGCTTGCCGTGCTGGTTTTGACGGAACGTGTGATAACCACCCTGGCTATACAAACTGGTCTTCTGGTTTCCAATCAGAATATGTCCGTTTCCACTATGCTAACTGGGCTTTGATTAAAATCCCTGGGCAACCGTCTGATTATTCAGAAGGTATGATGAAATCACTCCTTACTTTGGCTGATGTTATGCCAACAGGTTACCATGCTGCGCGTGTTGCCGACGTAAAACGTGGCGATAAAGTCGTTGTTATTGGTGATGGAGCGGTTGGACAATGTGCCGTTATTGCGGCGAAAATGCGCGGAGCTTCTCAGATTGTCTTGATGAGCCGACACGAAGATCGTCAACAAATGGCGCTTGCTTCAGGAGCTACCGCTGTTGTTGCTGAACGCGGTGAAGAAGGCATTGCTAAGGTTCGTCAAATTCTCGGCGGAGGAGCTGACGCTGCTCTTGAATGCGTCGGTACAGAAGCCGCTATCGAGCAAGCTCTCGGTGTTATCCACAATGGCGGACGTGTTGGATTTGTTGGTGTTCCTCATTACAATAATCGTCCGCTAGGTTCAACATTTGCACAAAACATTACTGTCGGAGGCGGTTCAGCTTCTGTCACTACCTACGACAAACAACTCCTTCTTAAAGCAGTCCTTGACGGTGACATCAACCCAGGTCGCGTCTTTACAAACACTTATCGCTTGGACGACATCAACCAAGCCTACAAAGACATGCAAGACCGCAAAGCAATCAAATCAATGATTGTCATGGACTAACCTAACGCTTAAGCTGTTAACATAATCTCCCGAAATTTTTCGGGAGGTTTTTCTTTCTTTTTTCGAATAAATAGGTAGGAGGGAAAAATGAGAGTAGTGAGTGTGTTGGGGTTGTTACTCCTATCTTTTTTATTTTATTGTGGTGATGTTAAGGCTGAAACGGCTGATAATATTTGTTTTGTTACGCTTGATGCGGTGAAAGAAAAAATGGCGGCTAAAGAGGAATTTTTCCTTTTTGTTGGTCGTTTGGATAATGTGGATACGCAGAGAGGTTTGAAGCGGCTTGAAGCTGTGGAACAAACGATTTATTTTCTTGATACTAAGGAAATTGATTATGTTGCTTATAAGAAATTTGCCAAGAAATACAATATCAGAACCATGACACATTTGGGACATTTTAAAGGGAAATATCAATTTGCGGTGGCTAATGTCTTTACGGTAGATTTGCCAAGTTTTCTAGGTTATCAAGGCATTCTCTTTCAAAATTAGCAAAATCTGTTATACTAAAGCTGACATAAAAACACATCGCAGTTGGTAGTCTGTGAGTACAACATGTATCAGTAACCTTCCCCTTCCGAGGTCGTCCATTGTCAATTTTTTTAAGGAGGGGCTGTTATGAAAATGACAGTATATTTTGATGGGGCATTTTGGTCGGCTTTGATTGAATTTACGGATTCGAAGAAACGTTACAAGGCTTTTCGTTACGTGTTTGGCAAAGAACCAAAGGATGATGATATTCTAAACTTTATTGATGTTTCTTTGGGAAAATGGCTGCGCAGGTATGATAAGGTCGAAGTAAGCTCTGAGTTTTCAGTGCCAGCTATTTCACAGAAAAAACGAAATCCAAAACGAGTGCAACGTGATATCAATAAGGCAAAGTGTAAGCCTGTGGTGTCAACGAAAGCTCAGCTTGCTATGCAGGAAATGCGTGAGGAAGTCAAGAAAGCTCAAAAGTCTAAGCAAAAGGCGAAGCGTGAGCTAGAAAAGGAACGAAAATACTTGCTTAGTCAAGAAAAGCGTCATCAGAAAAAGCGGGGACATTGAAAAGAAAAAAGTTTAAGTTTTCTGTAAGAAAAAATTTAGGTTTAGTTAAGCAAGCGGCTCTATACTATAAACAATCCTAATAAACTTTCTTTTTCATAATCTCCTAGAGGTTCCAGTTTTAAAAAGCTGGAATCTTTTTTTGTAGAAGTTATAAAATTCTGATGACTTTCGTAAATCTCCTAGAGAGCCCTAGCTTGAAGAAGCTGGGGTTTTCTTTTGTTATCTGAAAATAAAAAACAAGATGAGAAATTCTCACCTTGTTTTTAACTTAACCCAGATATTCTGCGATAGCGGTGTCGGTTGCGATGCGACCGAATGTGAAAATGTCTGTTAGCGAATTTCCACCGAGGCGGTTACCAGCGTGGAGTCCGCCAGCTACTTCGCCAGCTGCAAAGAGCCCTTTAATCGTTTGCCCGTTTTCGTTAATAACATGGGCTTTGGTATCAATTTTCAAGCCACCCATGGTGTGGTGAACGGCTGGTTTGCGTGGTGTCGCGTAAAATGGTGCTTTTTCGACTTTGAGGTCGAAGGCACCCTTGTCAAATTCAGGGTCGTGACCAGCATCAACGTATGAATTGTAATTGGTGATTGTTTCTACCAGAACGGCTGGGTCAATATTGATTTGCTCTGCTAATTCTTCCAAAGTATCAGCGCGGAAAAGCGTTCCAGCTTCTACTTGAGCATCAATTTTTTCTTGGCTTGTATTATAAGCTGTTTCTTTGATATTTTCATCAGCAATCAAGTAGAAAAGTCCACCGTTATCAATTGCCGCTTGGGACAATTGGTCACGGCTGCCGTATTCGTCAACAAATCGTTTTCCTTTGGTATTGACCATGATAAAGTTAGCTGGTGGGACTTGGAGACCTGAGAAGAGAGCACCAGTAACTGGGTCTGATACGGGCATCATTTGGCTGAATCCCATTCCAACCAAGTCAGCACCGACGGATTGACCAAGTAAAATGCCGTCACCAGTGGCTGCTGGGGTATTAGATGTGGCAATGTCGTCATCAATTTCTGACCAGTAAGTATTGTACTGTTGGAGCATTTTAGTATTTGCTCCAAAGCCACCTGTTGTCAGAATGACAGCTTTCCCATTTACGGTAATGGTTTGACCATTGCGTCCTGTTCCCTTAACACCTGTGACAATACCGTCTGTAACAAGCAATTCTTTGACTTGTGTGTCTGTTAAAATAATGCCACCATTTTTTAAAACAAAGTCTTTCAAAACAGAAATAAAGGCAACGCCCATTGGAACTTTTGGTTTATGACCGCGGCGCCAGAGAGCTCCAACTGGCATGGTGACTTCGTCACGGACAAATTCAACACCGATATTTTCCAGCCAGCGGACAGATTCGAGGGCGCGCTCGGTTAAAACGCTGATTAATTGATAATTTCCGTGAATTTCATTGCCTTTAAGGTCTTTTCGTTTACCGCCAAGATAAGTTTGGATACGGTAGAGTAATTTTGAATCAAAAAGGTAAGTCGGGTCTTTGAGGTATTCTTCGATTTCAACTTTTAAAGCACGGAAATCATCGATAAATTCAGGGTCGATTGTTGCTTCGTCAATGTCATGCAATTCTTGAAGCGTATTAGCTTCACCAGGGTTAGCAGCAAATGTATTTTGCCAAGCAGGGTCAGGAGCATTCATTGGTCCACCGGCACGAACAGTGTTTCCACCAACAGATGGGAATTTTTCAACGACAACCACTTTTTTACCAGCTTGAAGGGCACGAGCTGCAGCAGCAAGCCCTGCTCCGCCGCCACCGACAACGACGAGTTCGGTATCGTAAGTTCTATCTTCTTTATCAAGCGCTGATGGTGCTTTTGGACGTGAGCGGAGCGCATCTGGATTGGCACCTGCTTGTCGAACAGCACGAGCAACTCCGTCAAGAACACCATTTGATGTTACCGAAGCACCTGATACCGCATCAACATTTAAAGTTTGTCCTTCAATAATTTCACTTGGGATACGAGTAAAGACAACGTCAGCAATTCCGCCTGTTTCACCAGAAGAATCAATGTCAATCGCTTCAATACGTTCTTCTGAAAGGGTTACGGACATTGGCAAATCTCCGTTGTGCCCAACTGTCGTGACTTGATAAGTACCAGGTTCAAAACGAACTTCTTCTGGTTCATTGAGTTGATTGGCAATGGTTGCAAAGCGAAGGAATCTGAAGAAACATGATTCTAGAAAATCAATAGTTCCTTGGTCTTTAAGGTCACCATTTTCATCAAAAGCAGTTTGGACACGTCCTAGTAAAAATTCACTTCCTGGCATGACAGTAGCATTAACACCTGGTGCATCCAAAATTTGGCGGAGATGCAATTGCGCACGAGATGAACCTTGAATGTCATAAGAAGCTCCAACAATCATGGTTGGCTTACCAGCTAAAGGATGAATGTTGAAAGAAAGCCACTCAAGAAGGCTGTTTAAACTTGAAGGAATCGTGTGGTTGTGTTCAGGTGTGGCAATGATAACACCGTCCGCTTCTGTGATTTTGCTATTAAATTCTTGAATAATAGCTGACTCTGTCTGGTCAGCTGTTTCATTGAACATTGGTACATCTGTGATTTCTAAAATCTCGATGTCTGCCTTTTTGGCAAAATGTCTTGCCATGTATTGTAATAGCAGTCGATTATATGATTTTTTGGCGTTAGTTCCGACAATAGCGACTAATTTCATAACTTGTCACCTCCTATTTGGCTTCCCAAGCAAATGCTCTTTTGCGGTCTGTGTCTGCTTGGCTAACGATTTGATTACTAATCTCAACAAATGATTGGAATTCTTTGAAATTATCTTCAAGTTCGGCGACTTTTTCAGGGTTATTGAGATTAAAATCATCATCTAAAACTTGTTCAGAATGTCCGAGGAAAAATTCTGTTCCTGGCATGATGCGTGCTTTTAATTCAGGAGCATCAAGGATTTGACGGAGATGAGCTTGTGCGCGTGAAGTACCGAGAGCACCAAGAGAAGCCCCAACAATCATGGTTGGTTTATTGATAAGAACACGGCTAGTGTAGGCAATCCATTCAAGAGCAGAGGCAAGTGGTGCAGGAATCGTATGGTCATATTCTGGAGTTGCGATAATGACACCATCCGCGCTAGCGATTTTTTGAGAAAAATCAGCGACAGGAGCAGGAGCTAACTTATCTTCTGGTTCGTTGAAAGCTGGCAAGTCCTTGATTTCAAGGATTTCAATATCAGCTGAATCAGAAAAATGCTTCGCCATAAATTTTAATAATTTTCGGTTGGTAGAACGGTCTGAATTCGTTCCAACGATAGCAACTAATTTCATATAGTTTACCTCTTTTACACAAATAATTACCTATATCATACTCCTTTTTTAAATAAAATGTAAACGTTTTTATAGACAACCTACGATAGTATCAGTTTTTAATGCTATAATACAATTTTCTGATTTTTTTAGTATTTTAGTATTAATTTTTACAATGTAAGCGTTGACATTTTAAGGCGATTTTGTTATTATCTTTGTCAAAATAAGGCAAATGTAATCCAAAAGGAGGTCTCTTATGGATAAAAAAATAAATCGCTGGCTAGTGCTGGCAGCCTCAACTGCTATCTTACTATGCACAGGTGCAGTTTATGCTTTTTCAACTTTTGCGCAGCCTTTGAGTGAACAGACAGGCTGGACAATGCCCCAAATCATGTTAGCTTTTTCCATTAATTCAGCCATTGGTCCGATTCCGATGATTTTAGGTGGGTATTTTGCAGATAAAGGCTGGGTGAAGTGGTCAATTGCGATTGGTGCGATTCTTTTTGCTGGTGGTTTTTATCTCACTGGTACGGCAACTAGTTTAGCGCAGTTGTATATTTACTACGGTTTGATTGCAGGGCTTGGTCAAGGTTTTGCTTACTCTGGTTGCCTGTCCAATACCTTACGACTGTTCCCAGATAAGCGTGGCCTAGCTTCTGGGATAATAACAGGCGGTATGGGTTTAGCGGCTGTTTTTGCTTCACCGATTGCTAATAGCTTGATTTTATCTCATGATGCTCAGTACGCCTTTCGGACAATTGGTCTAGCTTATATTGTCATTGTTATTGTGGCAAGTGTCTTTGTCCAAAAAGCACCTGCAGGATATAAGCCTGACGGTTGGAATCCACCGACTTCGTCAGCGCAAAATGTGGTCAACAAAACATGGATTGACATGCTAAAGACACCAGTTTTTTACGTTGTTATTGCGATGTTTTTTGTCGGAGCTTTTTCAGGACTTATGATTGCTTCAAATGCTCGGACGATTGGCACGTCAATGTTTGGGCTTTCGGCAACGGTCGCCGCTCTTTACGTATCACTCTATTCAATTGCTAATTCGAGTGGACGTTTTATCTGGGGAACTGTTTCAGATAGGATTGGGCGTTCAAATACCCTCTATATTATTTTCACCGTTATTGCCTTAGCGCTCGCGGTTCTGGCATTTGTTCCAGGACAAGCTGGTTTTGCTGTTGGTATTATTGGGCTTGGCATTTGTTTTGGTGGTGTCATGGGAGTTTTTCCGTCAATTGTTATGGAAAATTATGGTCCTGCCAATCAAGGTGTAAACTACGGTATCGTGTTTACAGGATATTCAGTAGCAGCTTATTTTGCACCAAGTATCGCTTCAAATATAGCAGTAGCAAGTAATGGCAGCTTCTCAATTGCATTCTACATTGCTATCATATTAGCACTTGCAGGGCTCTTGCTCAATTTCCTATACGGGAAAATTAGCCAAAAAGCTTAAATAAAAATAAGGCTGAGACAAAAAGTGCTCAGCTTCTTTGGTTATATAGTTATTATTTACAAGACGCAGTAGTTTGGAGAAACTCTGTTGACTTTAGTCAACTTAGAGTTTCCCATGCACAATTGATTAGGCACTTTTTGACGCTTGCTTTGCAAGCTAGATTTCCAACCTCAAACAATTCTCAATTGTTTGAGCAATCAATCACTGCTGAGTGGATTCTAATGCGCTGATAAATCAGCTTTTACAACCCTTTTGACATCAAGCTGCGCTTGACTTCATTTCCAACCTCAAAAGGTTCCCCAAACCTTTTTGATGTC
>Ga0129311_1000052_pt1 | contig 113208 bp, 109 predicted proteins | sample Go1ome_FD_94435 | JGI IMG/M metagenome (GOLD analysis project Ga0129311, IMG submission 94435) | Western lowland gorrila individual fecal microbial communities from Wisconsin, USA - Go1022B metagenome | ecosystem: Host-associated > Mammals > Digestive system > Large intestine > Fecal | place... | reverse complement strand
CCCTTTTTTGCGTTAATCTTCCGAGGCAATGTGGCTGGCAATGCGCTGCATGATCATGTCGAGCGCGACTAAGTTGTGCCCGCCCTCGAGCACGATGATGTCGGCATACTTGCGGCTCGGCTCGACAAACTGCTCGTGCATGGGCTTGACGGTGGTCAGATACTGCGTGATGACGCTCTCGAGCGTCCGCCCGCGGTCGCGCACGTCGCGCAGCGCGCGGCGCAGGATGCGCACGTCCGCGTCGGTCTCGACGAAGATCTTGATATCGAGCATCTCGCGCAGCACGGGGTCCTGAAAGATGAGGATGCCCTCGACGATGACGACCTTGCTGGGCCGGATGAGCTCAGTCTCGCTCGTGCGCTGGTGCTCTGCGTAGGAGTAGACCGGGCAGTGGATGGCCTTGCCGGCCTTGAGGTCCTTGAGCTGCGCGACCATCAGGTCGGTATCAAAGGCGTCGGGATGGTCGTAGTTCTGCTTGCAGCGCTCCTCAAAGGGGCGGTCCTGATACTTGTAGTAGCTGTCGTGGTGAACAACGCTGATATCATCGCCGAAGTGCTGCTTTAGGTGCTCTGTGAGCGTCGTTTTGCCCGAGCCGGTGCCGCCCGCAATGCCAATGAAGATGGTGTTCATCGCCTGTGCCTCCGTGTCGTTTTTTCTTCTATTATAGGGGCGGCACACGGGAAAAGCAAGGGCGGGCGGCGTCTGACGCTAAAATTTTGCGCCTTACGGTTGACGCGGCGCGAAAAAGCAAGTATTATGTAAAGAAACGGCGCGCCCTGTGCGCGCGGAACATAAGACCACCCGTGAAAAGAAAGGAGCGGCGCCATGGATCTCATCAAATGTCCGCGCTGCGGTGAGGAATATTCTCCCAGCTATCGTAAATGCCCGTTCTGCGAAGAGGGCGATCATCCCCGCAAGATCGGAAAGCACAATACCGGCACCGGCAGGACCGGCCGCCGCGTTTCGGATAAAAAGCAGACGCATTCGGCGCGCGGCGCGATGGCCGCGGTGCTCGTGGTCGCGCTGCTGCTTTTGAGCTGGTCGCTGTTCGGCGACAAGATCGTCGCAAAGCTCGGTCCCTCCGCCGACGACAGCAACCCCGGCGTGCAGGATGACGCGAACAAGCCCGACGACAGCAATGCAGGCGATGCGAACGCGGACGGCGACAGTACCGATCCCAACGCCGGCGACGTACCCGACCCGAACGGCACGAGCGACAGTACAGGCGACCCCAATGCCCAGGCCCCGGATAATAACGGCTCCACAACTACCCCGACGGTGGACGCCTCGGCCCTGAGCGTGAAGACGAACGTCGGCACGACCCTTCCCAAGGACGTGACCGGCAACTTCGACTGCACGATCAAGGCGAGCGAGACCATCCGACTGAGCGTTTCCGGCACGGACGCGGCCGTCACCTGGGCGGTGGCGGACGCGAGCGTTTTGTCCATTGCGGCGGACGGCACGATCTCGCCGATCAAGGCGGGCAGCACGACCGTGACAGCCACGGTCGGCGGCGCGGTGCTCGATATCACCGTGCGCATCAAATAAATGACGAAAAAGAGCAGCCTTTGGCTGCCCTTTTTTTCTGTGAAAGAAACGGGGCCCTGCCTTGCAAGGCAGAGGGGGCTGTGATACAATTACCTTGAATCAGTATATGTAAACAGGAGCTATCAAATATGACGACCCGCGATTTCCAGAACCGCAGCCCCCTTGCCATCCTTTTTGCCTACTTCAAGCCGCACCGCGGCCTGTTCATCCTCGACCTTGTCTGCGCCACGATCGTCGCGCTCATTGACCTCGCCTTCCCGCTCGTCACGCGAAAGTCAATGTACGACCTTCTGCCAAACCAGGAATATCAGACGTTTTTCATCGTCATGGCGGTGATGATGGCGGCGTTTACGGTGCGCGCACTTTTGTACTACGTCATCGCCTACTGGGGCCACACCTTCGGCATTCTCGTGGAGGCCGACATCCGGCGCGACCTCTTCACCCATGTGCAGGAGCTGGACATCAGCTTTTTTGACCACAACCGCACGGGCCAGCTGATGAGCAGGCTCACGAGCGACCTTTTCGAGATCACCGAGCTTGCCCACCACGGGCCGGAGGATCTGCTCATCTCCTCGCTGACGATCCTCGGCGCGCTCGGCATCATGGCTTCGATCGAGTGGCGGCTGACGCTCGTGGTCGCGTGCATCCTGCCGGTGTTTCTCGCGGCCATCATGTCCCGCCGCCGCAAGATGAGCGCGGCCTCGCGCGGCGAAAAGCAGAAGACCGCCGCCATCAACGTCGGCATCGAATCGTCGCTCTCCGGCGTGCGCACGGCGCGCGCCTTTGCCAACGAGACGGCGGAGATCGGAAAATTCAACCGGGCGAACGAGGAGTTCAAGGTCTCCAAGCGGAGATTCCATCACGAGATGGGCGTTTTCAACGCCACGATGGAGTTTTTCATGACGCTGCTTTCCGTCGCCGTCATTACGGTGGGCGGATACCTCATCATGCGCGGCGAGATGAACTATATCGACCTTATCACCTTCTCGCTCTATATCACGACCTTTATCAGCCCCGTGCGCAAGCTCGCGAACTTTTCCGAGATTTTCGCGCGCGGCTTTGCCGGTCTCGAGCGCTTCACCGAGCTTATGCGCGTGGAGCCGAAGCTCAAGGATGCGCCGGACGCGAAGGACCTCACGGCCTGCCGCGGCGGCATCGACGTGGACCATGTGAGCTTTTCCTACGAAACGGCGGAGGAAAGCGGCGGCGTGCTGCATGACGTGAGCGTGCACGTCACGCCGGGCGAGATGCTCGCCATCGTCGGTCCCTCCGGCGGCGGCAAATCGACGCTCTGCCAGCTCATCCCGCGCTTTTACGAGGTCAGCGGCGGCGCGATCCGCATCGACGGGACCGACGTGCGCGCGATCACACAGTCCTCGCTCCACCGCGCCATCGGCATCGTGCAGCAGGATGTGTTCCTCTTTGCCGACACCGTGCGCGAGAACATCCGCTACGGCCGCCCCGACGCGACGGACGAGGAGATCGTCGAAGCGGCGAAGCGTGCGGAGATCTACGACGATATCATGGCCATGCCGAACGGCTTCGACACCTACGTCGGCGAGCGCGGCACGATGCTCTCCGGCGGGCAGAAGCAGCGCGTGTCCATCGCGCGCATCTTTCTCAAAAACCCGCCCATCCTCATTCTGGACGAGGCCACGAGCGCGCTCGACAGCGTGACGGAGGTGAAGATCCAGCACGCCTTCGACGAGCTTGCGCGCGGGCGCACGACGATCGTCATCGCGCACCGGCTCTCGACCATCCGCGCGGCGGACCGCATCCTCGTCATCGAGGACGGGCGCATCGCCGAGCAGGGCAGCCACGACGCGCTGCTCGCCCGGAACGGAGAGTACGCCGCCCTCTGGCGCACGCAGAACGGAGCGCGCTGATGGACAAACGACAGCTTCTGGACCGCGCCGCGCAAAGCGGCGAGGAGCGCGTGCTGCTGGCGCACATTCTGGATAAGTGCGAGCAGTGCAGAAACCGCAATATCCCGTCGGCGACAGACTTTTTGAGCCCTGCCGAGCAGCGCAGCGCGCAGGACCTGCTGCATGCCGCCGCCATCCACGACGGCTACGCCTTCTGCGGCGGCTATGCGCGCGCCGAGCGGAAAATGCTCCTGTTTCTGCCCGACTGGCAGGAGCAGGCGGACGAGGACGAGTATATGACGGCGCTTCGCTGCACCTACCGCAAAGAGGACGTGCTGACGCACCGGGACTTTCTGGGCTCTCTCATGGCGCAGGGCATCACGCGGGAAAAGCTCGGCGACATTTTGGTGTCGGAGGGGGCGTGCGATCTGATCGTCTCGCGCGATATCGCGGACTATCTATTGCAGAACGTCACGAGCGCGGGGCGCGTGAAGCTCTCGCTCAGCGAGATCGACCTTGCCGCGCTCCGTATCCCCGAACTCAAGATCAAAGAGGTCCGCGACACGGTCTCCACGCTGCGGCTCGACGCCGTGGCGGCGAGCGGCTTTTCGATGAGCCGCGGCAAGGCGCAGGAGCTCATCTCCTCGGGCCGCGTGCAGCTCAACCACCGCGAAACGCTCAAAAGCGACGCGCCCGTCGCGCAGGGGGATGTGATCTCCGTGCGCGGGCTTGGCAAATTCGAGGTCGCCGAGGTCGGCGGCCTGAGTAAAAAAGGAAGAACGGCGCTGCTTCTGCGCCGGTACCTGTAAGGAGAAAAGAAACGATGACGATGGAAGAAAAGATCGCGCGCATCAACGCGCTGGCCCACAAGGCCAAGGCCGAGGGGCTGACGGACGAGGAGCGCGAGGAGCAGGCGCAGCTGCGCCGCGACTATATCGACGCGGTGAAGGCAAATCTCAAATCCCAGCTCGACACGCTCTACGTGCTGGACGAAAAAAGCGGCAAAAAGACGAACATCATCGACTTTGAACGCGAGCGCGCCGCGCGCCTTAATAAAAAGAAGGAGAAATAAATGGGTAAGGATTTTGAGTACGATCCCGAAAGCGGCTCGTTCCGCTTTGCCGGCGACGGCGGCGCGCCGAAGAAAAAGAATGACGGCGACATCGGCGGCTGGATCCTGATCGCGGCGCTGTTTGCCTTCGGCCTGTGGCCAATCGGCCTCATCGCGCTGATCTCCAAGCTTTCGGACAAGCCGAAAAAGACGAGCGCGCCGCGCAGCAGCGCGCACGCCGGCACGCGCACGAGCACCAGCCCGAACGCGGCCCCCGCGGCCAAAGGCGCGCGCAAGGTAGAAAAGACCGTGGTGCAGACGGCGAAGAAGATGAACCGCGCGCCGGAGGCGTCGAGCAAATCCGCGCGCGCCCTGATGATCGTCGGCGGCATCATCGCCGCGGTCTTTGCCCTCGGGCTCATGTCGGAGGTCGGCGAGATCCTTGCCTTCGGCTGGTATTCCTACATGCTCGAGGACCTTCTGCCCGAGATCGGCTTTTTCGCCGGCGGCATCACGATGTTCGCCGCGGGACAGCGCATGAAGCGCCGCGGCGCGCGCATCGCGCGCTACCTTGCCGTGATGGGCGAGCGCAGCCACATCAGCGTGGACGAGCTGTGCGCCGTGACGGGCAGGAGCCGCAAGAAGGTCGAAAGCGACCTTGACTTCATGGTGGAAAAGGGCATGCTCGGCGCGGGCGCTTACTTAGACAGCGGGCGCGGGATGTTCTTCCGCAATGCCGACGCCTTTGCCGACTACGCCAACGAAACGGCGAAAAAGCAGAACGCGACCCCGAAGGAGGCCAACGAGGGCTACGCCGGGGCGCTGCGCGCCATCCGCTCGGCCAACGACCGCATCGCCGATCCCGTGCTCTCGGAGAAGATCGACCACCTCGAGACCGTCGCGGGGAAGATTTTCCGCGAGGTGGAGGAGCACCCGGAAAAGCAGCAGCAGGCCGCGACGTTTTTGAACTACTACCTGCCCACGACCTTAAAGCTGCTCGACAGCTACGCAAAGTTTGAGGAAGCGGGCATCGAGGGCGAGAATCTCTCCCGCGCACAGGAGCGCATCGAGGAGACGATGGACGCGCTCATCAAGGGCTTTGACAAGCAGCTCGACGATCTCTACCGCAACGAGGCGATGGACATCGACAGCGATATCCGCGTGATGGAAAACATGCTCCGCCGCGACACGGCGAGCGTGGAGGACGATTTCGGCCTTGGCGGCGCGGCGGTGCAGCGCGCGCCGGACGAGGAGTGAGCGGCGGGATTCGACGGGGCATTTTCCCGTTTTTGTGCTATGGTAGAACGCAGCAAAGGAGATACGCATGAGACAAACCGGCAGACGATTTGACGCAGCCGCCTTTTACGGCGGCACGAACAGCGAGGCATACCGATACCTCGGCGCGCACAGCGCGCGCTGCGGCGGCGAGGCGGGCTGGCGCTTCCGCGTGTGGGCGCCGAACGCCGCGCACGTTTCCGTGGTGGGCGATTTCTGCGATTGGAACGGCTTTGCCCATCCGATGCAGCGCGACGGCGACGGCTTCTGGGCGTGCTTCATTCCCGGACTGAAGCGCTTTGACGCCTACAAGTACGCCGTGACCGATCAGGCGGGGAACACGGTGCTCAAGGCCGACCCCTACGCCTTCCACGCTGAGACCCGGCCCGGCACGGCCAGCAAGCTCTACGATCTGCACGGCTACCGCTGGGGCGACGAGGCCTGGCGCGCTTCCCGCGCCGACGCGCCCCTTGAAAAAAGCCCGCTCAACATTTACGAGGTCCACCTGGGCTCGTGGCGGCGGCGCGAAAACGGCGATTTTTACGACTATCGCTCGCTTGCGCGCGAGCTTGCCCCCTATGTGAAGGACCTGGGCTACAACTGCATCGAGCTCATGCCCGTGACGGAGTACCCGCTCGACGATTCCTGGGGCTACCAGTGCACCGGCTACTTCGCCGCGACCTCGCGCTACGGAACGCCGAAGGACTTCATGTACTTCGTGGACTATATGCACCGGAATGGCATCGCCGTGCTGCTTGACTGGGTGCCCGCGCACTTCTGCAAGGACGCGCACGGGCTCATCGACTTTGACGGCACGCCCTGCTACGAGTACGCAGACCCCCTCAAGCGCGAGCACGAGGGCTGGGGCACGCGCGTTTTCGACTACGGGCGCGGCGAGGTGAAGAGCTTTCTTCTCTCCTCCGCCGCCTTCTGGCTGCGCGAGTTCCACCTCGACGGCCTGCGCGTGGACGCGGTTGCATCCATGCTGTACCTCGACTACGGCCGCGAGAACGGCCGCTGGACGCCGAACGCAAACGGCGGGCGCGAGAATCTGGAGGCCATCGATTTCCTGCGCGCGCTGAACGAAACGGCGTTTTCCGTCGATCCGCACGCGCTGATGGTCGCGGAGGAATCGACCGCCTGGCCGCTCGTCACGCGGCCGGCGAAGGACGGCGGCCTTGGCTTCAACTTAAAGTGGAACATGGGCTGGATGAACGACATGTGCCACTACTTAAAGCTCGACCCGTGGTTCCGCCAGTTCCACCACAAGGACATCACGTTCTCGCTGATGTACGCCTTTTCGGAAAATTTCGTCCTGCCGATCTCCCACGACGAGGTCGTGCATATGAAGGGCTCGCTCCGCGGCAAGATGCCGGGGGACGACTGGCGGCAGCTTGCGGGCGTGCGCGCATTCACGGCGTACCTGCTCGCCCATCCGGGCAAGAAGCTCACCTTCATGGGCGCGGAGCTGGGCCAGTGGCATGAGTGGGACTTTGCCTCGCAGCTCGACTGGTACCTGCTGGACAACGAGGACAACCGAAAGACCTATCGCTTCTTCAAGGACATCAACCGTTTTTACTTATCGCAAAGCCCCCTCTGGGAGATCGACTTTTCATGGGAGGGCTTTGAGTGGCTCGTGTCCGACGATAACCACAACAACGTCGTTGTGTTCGTCCGGCGCGACAGAGAGGGCCGCGAGCTGATCGCGGCGGTCAATTTCTCGCCCGTCGGCCAGGCGGCGTACCGCTTCGGCGTGCCGCCGAAGGAAATTTACCGCGAGGTATTCACCACCGACCGCCCGGAGTACGGCGGCACGGGGGACTGGCTCAACGGGGAGAGCATCGAAACGCAGTCCGTGCCCTCGCACGGCCGGCCCTGCTCGATCAGCGTGAAGATCCCGCCGCTGGGCGCGGCGTTCTTCGCGGGCGAGGGGGAGTGGACCGCGCCGGACGCGGACGAAACCACCGGCGCATCGCCGGACGATGAAAAGGAGGAGAACAAAGCGTGAAGAAAGAATGTATCGCCATGCTGCTTGCCGGCGGGCAGGGCAGCCGGCTCTATGTGCTCACGGAGAACATGGCAAAGCCCGCCGTGCCGTTCGGCGGCAGGTTCCGCATCATTGATTTTCCGCTTTCCAACTGCGCCAACGCGGGCATCGACACCGTGGGCGTTCTGACGCAGTACCGCCCGCTGGAGCTCAACCGCTACATTGGCTCGGGCCAGCCCTGGGACCTTGACCGCGCGGACGGCGGCGTGCACATCCTGCCGCCGTATCAGAGCGCGAACGGCGCCTCGTGGTACAAGGGCACGGCGAACGCCATCTTCCAGAACATCGGCTTTGTGGATATGTACGACCCCGACTATGTGCTCATCCTCTCGGGCGACCATATCTACAAGATGAACTACGCGAAGATGCTCGACCATCATAAAAAAAACGGCGCGGACTGCACCATCTCCGTCATGGAGGTCCCCTGGGAGGATGCGCCGCGCTTCGGCATCATGAACGTGGACGGCGAGGACACGATCACGGAGTTTGAGGAAAAACCCGCAAAACCGAAGAGCAACCTCGCCTCCATGGGCATTTACATCTTCTCGTGGAAAAAGCTGCGCGCCTACCTCATCGAGGATGAGAGCGATGAGACGAGCAGCAACGACTTCGGCAAGAACATCATCCCCCGGATGCTCAAAAACGGGGAGAAAATGGCGGCCTACCGCTTCTCCGGCTACTGGAAGGACGTGGGCACGCTCGATTCGCTCTGGGACGCGAACATGGATATGCTCGCCACCGGCAGCGGACTGGACCTTCTTGAAAGGGACTGGCCGATCTATGGCCGCGCGGGCTCGCTGCCCCCGGCCTATCTCGGCAGGAACGCGCGCGTGGAGCACAGCGTCGTTGCGCGCGGCTGCACGGTGGAGGGCAAGACGGAAAACTCCGTGCTCTCCGAGCGGTGCACGGTGGAGGAGGGCGCGAGCGTCCAGTATTCCATCCTGATGCCCGGCGCGGTGGTGAAAAAGGACGCGCGCGTGTCCTACGCCATCATCGGCGAGAACGCCGTGGTCGGCGAGCACGCCTTTGTCGGCGCGCCGCCCGAGGCGTGCCGGCCCGAGGACTGGGGCATCACCGTGCTCGGCCCCGAGGCGGCCGTTGTGGAGGATTATGTGCTGGCGGCGAAGCGCATGCGCAGCGCGGACGGAAAGGAGACGGTACGATGAACGGAATGCACGGCTTGATCTTTGCCTATGAGGAAGCGCCCGGCCTGCGCGAGCTGACCGAGGTGCGCATGCCCGGCTCCGTGCCCTTCGGCGGGCGCTACCGCGCGATCGACTTCATGCTCTCCAACATGCACAACGCGGGCATCACAGACGTCGGCGTCGTGCTGCAAGGCAACTATCAGAGTCTCATCGACCACATCGGCAACGGCAAGACCTGGGACATGGCGCGCAAGAACGGGGGCCTCAAGCTCCTGCCGCCCTTTGCCAACGAGCGCAGGTACCGCGGCGAAGCCTTCCGCGGCAAGCTCGAGGCGCTCGCAGGCGTGCGCTCGTATTTAAGTGAGATCCGGCAGAAATACGTCGTCCTGTCGGACAGCAACCTCATTATCAATCTGCCGCTCCAGCAGGTGCTGGACGCGCACCTTGCAAGCGGGGCGGACATCACCTGCGTCTGCACGGAAAGCGGCGCGTTCGTGGAGAACGCGACCTACTTCACCCTTGACGAGACCGGTAAGGTGAGCGAGACGCGCTGCGCCCCGCGCACGGCGTCCGGTTACCGCAGCCTTGAAATTTACCTTCTGAGCCGCGACCTTCTCTTAGCGCTTGTGGACGAGTGCGCCGCGCAGGAAAAATACAGCTTCCGCAGCGACGTGCTCTGCGCCATGGGCGGTAAGCGGCTGACGCTGCGCGGCTTCGTGTGGGACGGCTTTGCCGCGCAGCTGCGCACGGTGAACGAATACTTCGAGCGCAGCATGGAGCTGCTGGACGGCTCCATCCGCGCCGAGCTCTTCTGCCCCGCGCGCCCCATCCTCGCCAAGGAGGACGACGAGGCCGCGTCCTATATCGCGCCTGAAACGCGCTGCACGAATTCCCTCATCGCCGACGGCTGTCAGATCGAGGGCACGGTGGAGGGGAGCATCCTCTTCCCCGGCGTGAAGATCGGCAAGGGCAGCAGCGTCAAAAACTGCATCCTCTTTAAGAATACCGTCGTGGAGGACGGCGTGGCGCTCAAGTGCGTGATCGCGGACAAGAACGTGCACATCCGGCGCGGCGGCACGCTCATCGGACACGAGAGCTACCCGCTCGTCGTGAGCAAGAACAGCGTGGTTTAAGGCAAAAGGAAAGGAGACTCAACGGCATGAATATCCTGTATGTGACGAGCGAAGCGGTGCCCTTCTGCAAAACGGGCGGCCTTGCCGACGTGGCGGGCAGTCTGCCGCCGTCGCTCGCGGCGAACGGCGATCGCGTGAGCGTCATTCTGCCGCTCTACGAGCGCGTGAAGAACCAGTGGGGCGATAAGCTGCACTTTGAAAAGTGGACGTTCGTGCGCCTTGCGTGGCGCAGCGTGTACTGCGGTCTTTTCTCGCTCGAGCGCGAGGGCGTCACCTGGTATTTTATCGACAACGAGAGCTACTTCCGCCGCGGCGACCTCTACGGCTACTTTGACGACGGCGAGCGTTTCGCCTTCTTCTCCCGCGCAGTGACGGAGCTGCTCAGGTCGCTGCCGGAAAAGCCGGATGTGGTGCACTGCAACGACTGGCAGTCGGCCCTCGTGCCGGTCTACATCAGAGACGAGGCCGTGCGCGACGATTTTTATAAGAGCATCCGCACCGTCATCACGGTGCATAATATCGAGTATCAGGGCCGCTACGGGCGCGACACGCTCGAGGACCTCTTCGGCCTGGACCGCGGCTGGTTCGACGGCGGGACGATGGAGTTCGGCGGGGATGTGAACCTTTTAAAGGGTGCGATCGTCACGGCCGACGCCGTGACCGCCGTGAGCCCGACCTACGCTCAGGAGCTCAAATACGCCTATTTTGCCCACGGGCTTGAAAACGTGATGATGCAGTACAAGGGCAAGCTCCACGGCGTGCTCAACGGCATCGACATGAAACGCTACGACCCCGCGCACGACAAGGCCCTCGCGGCGGTGTACAGCGCGGAGGACCTTTCCGGAAAGAGCAGGGACAAGGCGGCGCTGCAAAGGCTGCTCGGCCTGCAGGAAAGGCCCGATACGCCCATCATCGCCATGGTCACGCGCCTTGTCTCCCACAAGGGGCTGGACCTTGTGTGCGAAACGCTGGACGCGATCATGGAAAAGGACGTGCAGTTCGTCGTGCTCGGCAAGGGCGACGCGAAGTACGAGACGTTCTTTGAGTACGCCAAGCAGCGCTATGGCACCCGCATGGCCGTGCACCTCGGCTATTCCGAGGCGCTTGCCATGCAGATCTATGCGGGCGCGGATCTGTTCCTCATGCCGTCGAAGAGCGAGCCCTGCGGTCTTTCGCAGATGATCGCCATGCGCTACGGCACGGTCCCCATCGTGCGCGAGACCGGCGGGCTCAAGGACACGGTCCACGCCTATGAGGCCTGGAACGGCGCGGGCAACGGCTTCACCTTTGCCAACTACAACGCGGGCGACATGTGCTATGTCGTCTGTCAGGCCATCGACCTTTACCATGAAAACAGGAACGCCTACGCGCGTCTCCAGCAGCGCGGCATGACCGCCGATTTCAGCTGGACGCGCTCGGCGCAGGCGTACCGCGAAATTTACAAGGCCATCTGCCAATAAAAGAAAAGGAAAACGATCCAATGACCATTGACTCCGTGAAGAAAATGAAAGAAGCGCTGTGCGAAAAGCTCAAGGTGAGCTTCGGCAGCACGGTCGAGGAAGCCAGCGACGAGCAGATGCTGCGCGCGAGCGCGCTCGTGCTGCGCGACGTGATGGCCGAGCGCGGCGTGGACAGCGCGCGCCGCACGCGCCAGGAGCACCGCCGGCAGGTGCATTACCTGTCGATGGAATTCCTAATGGGCAGGAGCCTGATGAAAAACGCGTTCAACCTCGGCGTCGGCGAGATTCTGACCGAGGCGCTCGACGAGCTGGGCTTCCGCGCCGCGGACATCTTCGAAAGCGAGCCGGACGCGGGCCTTGGCAACGGCGGCCTGGGCCGTCTTGCCGCCTGCTACCTCGATTCCATGACCACGCTCGATATCCCGGCCGCGGGCTATTCCATCTGCTATGAGCTGGGTATTTTCCGCCAGCGCATCGTGGACGGCCAGCAGGTCGAGCTGCCGGACAACTGGAAGGACCTCGGCGGCGCGTGGCTCATGCCCAAGCCCCAGGAGACCGAGACGGTCCGCTTCGGCGGCACGATCCGTCAGTTCTGGGACGGCGGGCGGCTGCATGTCGTGCCCGAGGGCGCGACGGAGGTGCTGGCCATCCCCTGCGATATGGAGATCGCGGGCTATGGCACCGATCATGTCAACACGCTGCGGCTGTGGGACGCGAAGTCGCCCGTACCGCTCGATATGTCGCTCTTTTCGCAGGGCGAATACCTGCGCGCGCAGGAGCAGCACGCCATGGCCGAGACCATCGCCAAGATCCTCTACCCCGAGGACAACCATCCCGAGGGCAAGAGCCTGCGCTTAAAGCAGCAGTACTTCTTCGTTTCGGCCACGGTGCAGTCCATCATCCGCAAGCACATCGAGGTCTACGGCACGGCCGCGAACTTCCACGAAAAGAACGTCATCCAGATCAACGATACGCACCCCGCGCTCGTCATCCCCGAGCTGATGCGCATCCTGATGGACGACGCGGGCTTCGACTGGGATACCGCGTGGAACATCACGACGCATTCCGTCGCCTACACGAACCACACGGTCCTTGCCGAGGCGCTCGAGCGCTGGCCGCAGGAGCTGATGCAGTCGCTGCTGCCGCGCATCTGGACGATCCTCACCGAGATCGCGCGCCGCTATCAGGCAAAGATCGAGAATTACTACCACGACGAAGCTAAGACGCGCGAGCTTGCGATCATCTGGGATGGGCAGGTGCGCATGGCAAACCTCTGCATCGCGGGCGGCATGGCCGTCAACGGCGTGAGCGCCCTGCACTCCGACATTCTGCGAAACGACGTTTTCAAGTACCAGTGCGCCATGGAGCCGGAGAAGTTCAAAAACGTCACCAACGGCATCGACCACCGCCGCTGGCTCGCACAGATCAATCCCCGGCTCGACGAGCTGGTGCGCACGCTCTGCGGCGGAGACGAGTACCTCCTGCACCCTGAGGCGCTCAAAAAGCTGGAAGCGCACGCGAACGATACGGCGGTGCTCGACCGCCTCGGCGAGATCAAGCGCGCCAACAAGCTCGACTTTGCCGCCTACGTTAAAAAGACGCAGGGCGTCGTGCTCAACACCGACGCGATCTTCGACGTGCAGGTCAAGCGCCTGCACGAGTACAAGCGCCAGCTGCTGAACGCGATGCACATCATCTACCTCTATCAGCAGCTGCAAAACGACCCGAACCGCACCATGCAGCCGCGCGTGTTCCTTTTCGGCGCGAAGGCCGCGCCGGGCTACGCGGTCGCCAAACGCATTATCCGCCTTTTGAACTCCCTGTCCGCCGAGATCAACGCGGACCCCATCTGCCGCGACAGGCTGCAGGTGGTGTTCCTTGAGAATTACCGCGTGTCGCTCGCCGAGCACCTGATGCCCGCGAGCGAGGTGAGCCAGCAGATCTCCACCGCCGGCAAGGAGGCCAGCGGCACGGGCAACATGAAGTTCATGATGAACGGTGCACTGACCGTCGGCACGCTCGACGGCGCGAACGTCGAGATGCACGAGGTCCTCGGCGACGAGAACATGTTCCTCTTCGGCCTGCACGCCGACGAGGTCGTGCGTCTCAAACGCGAGGGCTACGCCCCGCAGAAGCTCTACGCGCGCGACGCGAACCTGCGCGCCGTGATCGATAAGCTCAAGACCGGCTTTTCCGACGGTGTGAGCTACGACGATCTCGCCGCAAGGCTCCTGATGAACGACGAGTACATGCTCCTGCAGGACTTTGCGTCCTACTGCGCCGCCGAGCAGCGCATGGCGGACGCCTATGCAAATCGCGAGGAGTGGAACCGCAAGTCGCTTTACAACATCGCCCGCAGCGGCATCTTCGCCGCTGACCGCGCCGTCGCGCAGTACGCGGACACGATCTGGCACGTACCGCACAAATAAAGAACTTCAAAAGAGGGACAGCTCCGCTGTCCCTCTTTTGAGCTTTCGGAACTTTTTGGATGGATTTTTCGTCTAAAGGGACAACGACTGATGAGGAGGACTCTGCCATGAAGAAGCTTTTTTTCCTTGCGCTCGCGTGCTTGCTGCTCTTTTCGCTCTCAGCCTGCGGGCGGGAACCGAAGGAAGAGGTGAGTGACGAAAAACCCGTGATCTACCTCTACCCCGAGCAGGAGACGGATGTGCGCGTGACGCTCGAGCTTTCGGGCGAGCTGACGTGCGCCTATCCCGCCTACGGTGGCGGCTGGAGCGTCCGCGCCGCGCCGGACGGCACGCTGACGGACGAAAATGGCCAGACCTACCGCTATCTCTACTGGGAGGGCACGTCTGCCGCGGACTATGACTTTTCCACAGGCTTCTGCGTCGCGGGAAAGGACACGGCGGCATTCCTTGAGGATGCGCTCGCGCGGCTGGGTCTGACGCGCGAGGAAGCAAACGAGTTCATCATCTACTGGCTGCCGCAGATGCAGGACAATGCCTACAACCTCATTTCCTTCCAGCAGGAGCGCTACACGGATTCGGCCAGACTGACGATCGATCCCGCGCCCGATACGCTTCTGCGCGTCTTTATGGCGTGGCAGCCGTCGGAAAAATTTGAGGATATCCCCGCGCAGGAGCTTACCGCGCCCGAGCGCACGGGCTTCACCGCCGTCGAGTGGGGCGGCTGTGCGGTGCAGAAGTAAAAGAGAGGGCTTGCAGAGCAAGCCCTCTCTTTTGGCCGATTTTCAGCGCAGGTTTTTGCCGAGCTCGTAGGCGGCGGGAAGGTCCGCCGCGCGCCAAAGCCGGAATTGCGCCCGAAGGATTATGTATTGACAGCCGTGATATAATCATACACGACTGAAAATATGGGAAACAGAGGAAATCACTATGGAATTCACACAGGGCGTGCGCTTTGACGCTCTCGGGCTGACCGAGGAGGTCCAGCGCGCGCTGAAAAAGAAAAATATCGAAGAAAGCACTCCCGTGCAGGCGGGCTGCATCCCGCCGATGCGCGAGTGGAAGGACGTGATCGCCAAGGCCCCCACCGGCACGGGCAAGACCTTTGCCTTCGGCATCCCCATCATCGAGCACATCGAGCCCGGCAGCGAGGAGACCGAGGCCGTCATCCTCGCGCCCACGCGCGAGCTTGCCATGCAGATCACCGCCGAGCTGCGCGACCTCTGCGTGTTCCTGCCGGGCGTGCGTATCGTGTGCCTGTACGGCGGCGCGCCCATCGGCAAGCAGATCGACGCGCTCAAAAAGCACCCGCAGATCGTCGTGGCGACGCCCGGCCGCCTGAGCGACCACATGAAGCGCCGCACCGTCAAGCTCGACAACGTCAAGACCGTCGTGCTCGACGAGGCCGACCGCATGCTCGACATGGGCTTCATCCACGATGTGACGCGCATTCTCGACAAGCTCAAGAGCCGCCGCAACCTCGGCATGTTTTCCGCGACCATCTCGCGCGAGGTCATGGACATCAGCTGGATGTACCAGCGCGACCCCGAGGAGATCACCGTGCAGGCCAGGGAGGAGAACAAGCCCGACATCGCGCAGTACCGCATCGACGTGGGCCAGAACGACAAGGCGCACGTCATGGCGCAGATCATCCGCGCCGAGGGCCACGAGCGCGTGATCGCCTTCTGCAACACCAAGGGCATGGCCGAGCGGCTCAAGGCCTTCCTCATGATGGAGGGGCTGGAGGTGGACTGCATCCACGGCGACATTCCGCAGAAAAAGCGCGAGGCCGTGATGGCGCGCTTCCGCCGCGGCGAGCTGCCCGTTTTCGTCGCGACCGACGTGGCCGCGCGCGGCATCGACGTGGACGATGTGGACGCGGTGTTTAACTACGATGTGCCGCTTGAAAACGAGTACTACGTGCACCGCATCGGCCGCACGGGCCGGGCGAAGCACAGCGGCGCGGCCTACACGCTGGTGTCGGATTATCCTTCCGGCATGCGGCTCGACAACATCGTCAAGCTCACGGGCAACGAGATCAAAAAGGCGCACGTGGATGAAAACGGCAAGCTGGCCGTGGATTGACCGGTGCGCAAAAGGACAAAAAGCGGGAGCCATCCTCTCAAAAAGAGGGTGGCTTCCGCTTTTGTGCAGCCGGACGGGAAAACGGACTGATTTGGTAACAAATTGTAACTTTTCGCCGCGCCGCCTTTACAAGCGGGTATTTTTCCGTTATAATCGCATGGATCGATGAATAAAACGCGGCGGAGCACGCCGCGGCGAAACAGCGGGAGTGCCTATGAAACGAAACGGAAAACGATATCTCAGCGCGCTGCTCAGCGTGCTGATGCTGCTCGGACTGCTGTCGGGCTGCGGGAAGAAAAATCAGGAGGGGGAGAAGCTTACGTTCAGCGCCGGCATCTGCGGCGCGATCGGCTCGCTCGACCCTGCGATGAACACGGACACGGACGCCGACAGCATCTTCTACGCGCTGTATGAAAACCTGATGCGCGCGAATGACAGCGGCGACGGCGAGGCCGAGATCGGCAGCGGCATGGCCAAGGAATACACCGAGGAGGTCAACTACGACGGCACGGTGACCTACCGCTTCACGCTGCGCTCCTCCGCCCGCTGGTCGGACGGGCAGAAGGTCACGGCGGACGATTTCGTCTACGCTTGGCAGCGCCTGGCCGACCCTGCCACGGCCTCGCCCAACCATTCGCTCATGAGCGTGGTGGCGGGCTACGACGAGGTGCGCGAGAGCGGGGATAAGACGAAGCTCAAGGTCGAGGCCAAGGACGAATCGACCTTCGTCGTGACGCTCAGCTCGTCGTGCGCGTACTTTATCGAGGGCATCTGCACGGCGGCGGCTACGATGCCGCTGCGCCGCGACCTTGCCGAGAGCACGGACTTCACCTCGGCGCAGATCGTGACGAACGGCGCCTACTGCGTGAGCAGCTGGGCGAAGGAGAGCGAGCTGACCCTCGTGCGCAACGAGGAATACTATGAGGCAAGGCTCGTCGGCCCCGACACGCTGCGTTTTGCCTTTGTGCAGGGCAGCGCGCAGGCATGGCAGCTGTATGAAAACGGTGAGATCGACTACATCGCCCACCTGCCCGACGAGGTGATCGCGGAGCTTTCCCAGCAGGACGGCTGGTCGCCGCGTGCCATCTACGCGACGACCTGCGTGCTCTACAACAACGAAACGGACCTTTTCTCCAACGAGCATATCCGTAAGGCATTTGACCTTGCCATCGACCGTGCGGCCGTGACCGCGGCGGCGGGCGCGGAGAACCGCCCCGCCACGGGCCTTGTGCCCTACGGCATCCCCGACTCCGGCGAGACGGAGGACGATTACCGCACGACGGGCGGCGAGCTGTGCGCCATCGACGAGGAGACGCTTTCGCAGCGGCAGAGCGAGGCGAAGGAGGAGCTGACCTACGCGGGCTATTATGCCACGAGCATGTTCCCGCCGGTCGAGCTGCTGTATGTTTCGAATCCGGAAAACGACGCGGCGGCCGCGGCGCTGCAGCAGATGTGGACCGACACGCTGGGTGTGACGGTGATGCTGCGCGGCGTGACGCAGACGGAATACGACGCGCGCATGGAGGAGGGCGGCTACGAGCTGGCGCTGCAGAAGGTCGCGGCGCTCTACGACGACGCGATGGGCTTTCTTGACCGCTGGTGCAGCGAGAACGAGCAGAACCTGATCGGCTATGAAAACGGTACGTATGACGTGCTGATGGGTGTTGCGAAGGCGTCTGAAAATCTCGTGGCGCGCACGGCCTTCCTCCACGATGCGGAGACGATGCTCCTCGGCGACACGGCGCTCTCGCCAGTATACTTCGACGGCACGGCGTCGCTGCTGCGCGAGGACTATCGCGGCGTGTACAGCGACGGCTTCGGCAACAGCTACTTTACCGGCGTGCGCGTGAGCACGGACTGAGAAGGGAATGAAAAAAGAAGAAACGGCGCAGGATTTACGCCGTTTCTTCTTTTCCTTCACGCAAAATTTGCAAAACGTCTTGCAATTTCTGCCGCGGCATACTACAATACAAGCCTTGGGCGGCCCTGCCGCTCCGTATTTTCAGAATTGTGAAGGTGTTACCATGACTGCGATTTTACATCTGGCCGTTGCGCTGCTCGCAGGCCTTTTGATGACGCGAATTTTCAGCCGCTGGCATTTGCCTGACGTAACGGCGTTCCTTGTGACGGGCGTGCTGCTGGGGCCGTTCGTAGTGGGAAGGCTCGGCATTCCGGGCCTGGGCTTTGCGAGCTATGACGAGGTCGAGGCGCTGAGCATGATCTCCGATGTGGCGATGGGCTTCATCGCCTTTTCCATCGGTAACGAGTTCCGTCTCAGCCAGCTCAAAAAGACCGGTAAGCAGGCGATGGTCATTGGCGTTTTGCAGGCGGTCGCCGCCATGATCTTCGTCGATATCGCGCTGATCGTGTTTCATTTCCTGCGCCCCGACGTGCTCTCCATCCCCGCGGCGATCACGCTCGGCGCCATCGCTACGGCCACCGCGCCAGCGACCACGCTGATGGTCGTGCGCCAGTACAAGGCCAAGGGCGAGCTGACCGACCTGCTGCTGCCCATCGTCGCGCTCGACGATGCGGTGGGCCTTGTCGCGTTTGCCGTGTCGTTCGGCATTGCCCGCGCGATGGACAGCGCGCAGCTGAGCATTGCGAGCATCCTGCTCTCCCCGCTTTTTGAGATCGCCGGCTCGCTGCTGCTCGGCGCGATCGCGGGCTTCGTGCTTACAAAGCTTGAGACCATGTTCCACTCGAACTCCAACCGCCTGTCGCTGAGCATCGCGTTCATCTTCCTGATGGTCGGCTTTTCCGCGCTGGACTTCACCATCGCGGGCGTGGAGTGCGGCTTTTCGCCGCTGCTCGTGTGCATGATGCTCGGCACGGTGTTCTGCAATATCTGCCCGCTGTCGGACGATCTGATGAGCCGCGCGGACAAGTGGAGCACGCCGATGCTCGCGGTGTTCTTCGTCGTGAGCGGCGCGAACCTGCGCCTGAGCGTTTTCTCGCAGGGGATCCTTGTGCTCATCGGCGTTGTGTATATCATCATGCGCTCGGCGGGTAAGTATCTGGGCGCGCGCTGGTCGGCCAAGGCCGTCGGCTGCGACCATACGGTGCAGAAGTACCTCGGCATCATGCTGCTGCCGCAGGAGGGCGTGGCGCTCGGCATGTGCGTGAGCGCGCAGGCGCTCGGCGCGGACGGCGAGCTGATCCGCAACATTATCCTCTTCTCCGTGCTCGTCTACGAGCTGGTCGGCCCGCTGGCGACGAAGGAATCGCTCAAGGCCGCCGGCGCCATCACGGAAAAGCCGAAGGAGGTCCTCGAGCGCCGCGAGCGCAAGCTCGCCGAAGCAGAGCCCAAGGAATTCCTCGAGCGCCGCAAGGAGCGCGCGAGCAAGAAATAAGCATGCGCAAAGGGAGACGGCTGTGCCGTCTCCCTTTTTCGTGCCCATGGGCGTGCCGCCGCATCGGAACTTTTTGTGAATTTATGCGTCTAAAGTGGAAAGCCACTTGACCGGAGCGGTCGAATTTTGTAAAATAAAGCTGGAAAGCTCTAAAAAGGAGGAACGGAATATGGAAGGACGTCGGGTCAGCCGCAAGCGGCGGCGCAATCCGCTTTATACGATCTTCATGTCGCTTCTGGCGCTCTTGGTCGTGCTGATCATCGCGGTGTTCGTGCTGAACGTCAAGCTGCACTCCGCGCGCCGCGACCTTGCCGACGCGCAGGCGAAGATCGAGCAGCTGCAGAAGGGCACGGCGCAGAGCGGCGTTACGGAGGATGGCCAGCTCTCCGATGAAAACGGCGAGAACGGCAGCGGGGACGGCACAAGCGGCGAAACACCGACGGACGCTTCGGGCGGCGACGTGATCGACTGGCTCGATCTTACGGGCCACGACGAGGTGCAGGTCAAGCCCTCCTCTGTTTACGATAAGTATTACATCTACTACACCACCGGCGGGGTCAACCTGCGCAGCGGCCCCGGCACGAGCTATGACAAGGTTACGACGGTGGATCTCGGCACCGAGGTGCAGGCTGCGGCCAAGCAGGACGGCTGGACATTTGTCGCCGTGAACGGCAGCTTCGGCTGGATCAATTCGGATTATCTCGCGACCACGCGCCCCGGTTCGTAAAAAAGGCAAAAAAGGAGCAAGCCAATCGGCTTGCTCCTTTTCTTTATTTCAGTTTCCCGCGCAGCCGCCCTTGTCTTTGAGGGAGCAGGCCCCCTTGAAGCCGCAGGCGTTGCAGTGGTTGTTCGGGTCGGACACGACGCTGCCGCTCAGGAAGGCGAGCGCCGCATCGTCCGCCCTGCCGGACGCGCCGGGGAAGAGCATCAGCCCCGCCATACCGGCGGCGCGGCGCTCCTCCTCGCTCACGCTGCCGCAGATCAGCGCGTCGATGCCGTACTGCTCCAAAAGCGCGACGGCGCCGTCAAGGCCGGCTTGTTCCATCGGGATGGAGAATTGACGGGTGATGCGTCCGTGGTCGTCCTCATAAAAGCGGAAGGCTTCCGCTTCGCCCAGCGGGGAAAAGACGGTCTCACCGCGGACAGGGATCGCGATACGCATGGCCTTGCCCTCCTTTTCAGGCTTCGATGCCCTTGCCGTCGTTCCACTGCCACTCGCGGACCTCGGGCAGGTCAACGCCGTTGTCCTTGATATACTGGCGGTGCTCAACGAGCTTGTCGTTCATCTTCTGGATGAGGTAAGCGCCGCAGTTGCCGAGCTGCGGCAGGCGCTGCACCGTGTCGATAACAAGGTCGAAGCGGTCGATGTCGTTGAGCACGCGCATGTCGAACGGGGTCGTGATGGTGCCCTCTTCCTTGTAGCCGCGCACGTGCAGGTTGCGGTTGTGGCGGCGGTAGGTCAGCTCATGGATGAGCGTGGGATAGCCGTGATAGGCGAAGATGATGGGCTTGTCCTTGGTGAAGAGCGTGTCGTACTCCTCGTCGGTCAGGCCGTGGGGGTGCTCGGTGTGCGGCTGGAGCTTCATGAGGTCCACGACGTTCACGACGCGGATCTTGAGCTCCGGCAGCTCGCGGCGCAGGATCGTCACCGCCGCGAGGGTCTCGAGCGTCGGCGTGTCGCCGCAGCAGGCCATGACCACATCGGGCTCCTGGCCCTGGTCGTTCGAGGCCCACTCCCAGATGCCGATGCCCTGCGTGCAGTGCTTGACGGCCTGCTCCATCGTCAGCCACTGGGGACGGGGATGCTTGCTGGCCACGATGACGTTCACATAGTTGCGGCTCTTGATGCAGTGGTCGAAGCAGGAGAGCAGGCAGTTGGCATCGGGCGGCAGATACATGCGCACGACGTCGGCCTTCTTGTTGGCCACATGGTCGAGGAAGCCGGGGTCCTGATGCGTAAAGCCGTTGTGATCCTGCTGCCAGACGTTCGAGGCGAGAATATAGTTGAGAGACGCGATGTCGTGGCGCCAGGGCAGCTCATTGCACATTTTGAGCCACTTGGCGTGCTGGGAGAACATCGAGTCCACGATGCGGATGAAGGCCTCATAACTGTCGAAGAAGCCGTGGCGGCCCGTAAGAAGATAGCCCTCGAGGAAGCCCTCACAGAAGTGCTCGGAGAGCATGGAGTCCATCACGCGGCCGTCGGGATCGAGGTTTTCGTCGATGCCTGCGATCTGATCGTCGAGGAAGCGGCGGCCTGTTACGTCAAACACGGCCTGCAGGCGGTTGGACGCCGTCTCGTCGGGCGCGAAGATGCGGAAGTTGCGCGATTCCATGTTGAGCTTCATCACGTCGCGCACGTAGGTGCCGAGAACGTACATATCCTGCGCCTCGACCGCGCCGGGGGCGGGGATGCTGACCGCGTAATCGCGGAAGTCGGGCGTGCGCAGGTCGCGCAGCAGGAGACCGCCGTTCGCGTGCGGGTTCGCGCCCATGCGGCGCGTGCCCTTGGGCGGGAAGGACGCGATCAGCTCGACCGGCGTGCCGTCCGCGTTGAAGAGCTCCTCAGGCTTGTAGGAGCGCAGCCACTGCTCAAGCAGCGGCAGGTGCTTCTGCTCGTCGGCGCCCATGGAGATGGGCACCTGATGGGCGCGCCAGCTGCCCTCGACGGCGTTGCCATCGACCTCCTTCGGGCCGGTCCAGCCCTTCGGGGTGCGCAGCACCAGCATCGGCCAGCGGGGACGGCTCGCCTTGCCGCTCGTGCGGGCGGCGCGCTGGATGCGCTTGATCTCGCGGATGGCCCAGTCAAGCGCGGCGGCCATCTGCTGATGCATGAGCGCGGGCTCGTCGCCCTCGACAAAGCGCGGCTCCCAGCCGCAGCCGCGGAAGAAGCACTCGACCTCCTCATGGCTCATGCGGGAGAAGATGGTGGGGTTGGCGATCTTGAAGCCGTTGAGATGAAGGATCGGCAGCACCGCGCCGTCGGTGATGGGGTTCATGAACTTGTTGCCGTGCCAGGAGGTCGCGAGAGGACCGGTCTCGGCCTCGCCGTCGCCGACGACGCAGGCCGCGATCAGATCAGGGTTATCCGCCACCGCGCCGAACGCGTGAGCAAGGGAATAGCCCAGCTCGCCGCCCTCGTGGATGGAGCCGGGGGTCTCGGGCGCGACATGGCTCGGGATGCCGCCGGGGAAGGAGAAACGCTTGAAGAGCTTCTGCATGCCCTCCTTATCGCGCGTGATGTTGGGGTAAACCTCGGTGTAGCTGCCGTCCAGCCAGTCCTGCGCGACCATGGCGTTGCCGCCGTGACCGGGGCCGGAGAGGTAGATCATATCGAGGTCGTCGCGCTTGATGACGCGGTCGAGATGCGTGTAGATGAAGTTCTGGCCCGGGCAGGTGCCCCAGTGGCCGACGATGGTCTGCTTCAGGTCGCTCTCGCGCAGCGGGCGCTCGAGCAGGGGATTGTCGAGCAGGTACAGCTGGCAGGCGGTCAGATAGTTTGCCGCGCGCCAGTAGGCGTCGATCTGCCTGAGCTCCTCAGGCGACAGCGGCGGCTTTTTCGACAGCCGCGCGGTGGCTTTTTGTATGGGCATGAAAAGGTTCCTCCTTTTTCTGATTGTCGAGGTTAGTATATCACTTAATATGGAAAAATCAATAGTAAGAAGAAAATTATTTCGAAAAATCGAAATCGATTTAAAATAAGACTGTTCTTAATTTTTGAATCGCGGAGAACCGAAAAATAAGAAGAGAATAAAGCAGTGGAGCGGCGGCGCATCTTGCGCCGCCGCTCCACTGCTTTGTCAAATAAGGAAGAAAAAGGATCACACGCGGCAGGTCCAGCCGAAGGGATCGGGCTTTTTGCCCCACTGGATGCCGGTAAGTTCGTCGTAAAGCTTCTGCGAGGTCTCGCCGATCTCGCCGCCGTTGACCTTGTAGTCGCGCTCGCCCCAGCACAGCTCGCCGATGGGGGAGATGACCGCCGCCGTGCCGACGCACCAGGCCTCCTCGAGCGCGCCGCTGGCCGCAGCGTCGAAGAGCTCGTCAACGCTCAGAAGGCGCTCCTCGACCTTCATGCCCCAGCTCTTTAAAAGCTCGATGCAGGACTTGCGCGTCACGCCGCGCAGGATCGAGCCGGTCAGCGCCGGGGTGACGACCGTGCCGCCTATCTTGAACATGACGTTCATGCCGCCGCCCTCTTCGACGTACTTGCGCTCCACGCCGTCGAGCCACAGGACCTGGGAGAAGCCCTTTTCCATGGCGCGGTCGCCCGCGCGGTTGGCCGCGCCGTAGTTGCCGCCGCACTTGGCCTCACCCGTGCCGCCGCGCACCGCGCGCACGTCCTCGGTCTCGACCATGATGGGGACGGGCTGTAAGCCGTTTTTAAAGTAGCTGCCGGAGGGGGAGAGGATGATGGCGAACGTCGCCTCGTGCACGCCGTGCAGGGCAAGCGTAGGGTCGGTGCCGTAGAGGAAGGGGCGGATGTAGAGCGATGTGCCGGGGTCGCTCGGGACCCAGTCCCGGTCCACATCGACCACGGTCTTGATGGCCTGAAGGGCGTCGTCGGGGTCGAGTTGGGGCAGGCCCAGACGGTCGCAGGAGCGGTTCAGGCGCGCGACGTTCTCCCATGGGCGGAAGAGCTGCACGCCGCCGTCGGGCAGGCGGTAGGCCTTCATGCCCTCAAAGACCTCCGTGCCGTAGTGCAGCACGCTTGCCGCCGGGGACATGGTGATCGGGCCGTAGGGCACGACGCGCGCGTCGTGCCAGCCCTGATCGGCGCTGTAGTCCATGAGGAACATATGGTCGGTAAACACGGTGCCGAAGCCAAGCTGGTCGGACGGCGGCAGCGTGCCGGGATGAGTCGTTCTGGTGATGCTGATATTCATAACGATAGCCTCCTATTGCGTATCGCGCGTCAATTAGATTTCTTTGAGGTGCTCCATGTTGTGACGGATGCCTTCGCAGCAGGCGTGGAAGGTGGACTTCTCCTCCGCAGTCAGCGGCAGCTCCACGACCTGCTCGACGCCGTTTTCGCCGATGACGCAGGGAACGCCCGCGAACAGGCCCTCCTCGCCGTACTCGCCGCACAGCTCCGCGCTGGCGGGCAGGATGACCTTTTCGTCGTGCAGCACGGCGTAGACCATGCGCGCGGCAGTGGTGGCGATGCCGTACTCGGTGCAGAACTTGCCGGAGAAGGTGACCCAGCCGCCCTCGATGGACTCCTTCTGCAGCGCGCCGCGGTCAAAGCGGAAGCGCTCGTCGTTCTTTGCGCACTCCTCGAGCGGCATGCCGCGGAAGCTGACGCAGGACCAGGGCGCGAACTGCTGGTTGCCGTGCTCGCCCATCATGTAGCAGGTGATGGACTTGTGGTCAAGGCCGGTCTGGCGCGCAAGGGCGCTCAAAAGGCGGGAGGTGTCAAGGCCCGTACCGGTGCCGAACACGCGGCCGCGGGGCAGCCCCAGATGCAGCGCCAGCTCGCGCGTGACGATGTCGCAGGGGTTGGTGATGTTGATGAGCACGCCGTTAAAGCCGCTCGCCTTGATCTTGTCGGCATAGCCGCGCACGGCGGGGATGGTGAAGTCCATCTCGGTCACGCGGTCGTGCGTGCCGCGCAGAAGGTCAATCTTGCCGACGCTGTTGACGATCACGTCGCACGCGCCGAGGTCTGAAAAATCGCCGCCGCGGACCGTCACGCGATGGGGCATATACGCTACCGCGTCGCGCAGGTCCTGCACCTCGCTTGCGAGCTTATGCTCGTTCTGATCGACGAGCACCAGCTCGTCCGCGATGCCCTGGATCGCCAGAGCGTAAGCCACATGTGCGCCGACATGACCCATGCCGACCACGCCGAGAACTCTTTTCTTTGCCATAAGAATACTTCCTTTCTCAAAACGGGATGCCCGTCAATATAAACTGATTTGAATGTTCCCTTACGCGCCGTAATTCGGGAAAAGCACGCAGGTATAAAGCATGGCGAGGACCATGTACAAAACAAGGATCACGGCGAAGGCCCTGAAGGTCTTTTTCATGACCGCGCTCTCGTTGCCCACCTGATCGACCGTCGCGCAGGCGGCGACCGTGTTGTTCGGGCAGATGAGGTTGCCGAGCGAAGCGCCCGCGTTCTGCCCGGCGAAGATCGTGATCGGGTTCATGCCGAGCGAGGCCGCCGCGTCGATGTGCATCTGGGCGAACATGATATTGGAGCCAAGGCCCGTGCCGGTGATGAACGCGCCGCTCGAGCCGATGAGCACCGCTGCTGCGGGATAGAAGCGGCCCACGACCGCCGCGATGTCGGAGGCGAGCAGATTCATCATGCCCGTGGAGGAGGACTGCATGATGTAGGCTACGATGAGAAGGCTGCCCATCGTGATGAGCACCGGCAGCACGCCGCTCACGGTGCGCTTGCAGACTTCTTTGTAGGTCGCAAAGTTCACGCCCAGCGTGAGCGCGCCGAAAATGCCGCAGATGAGGATGACCACATCGACCCAGAAGATATAGCCGAAGGTGCACATGATGGAAAAGCCGTTGGGGACGACCGCGGGGAAGCCGTAGCGGACCAGCGGGAGCAGCACGAGCATGTAGACGTAGGGCGACATGGCCTTAAAGGAGCTGTACTTGCGCTGGTGGCGGGCAGATTCGTTGCGGAACTCGTCCGGCGTCTTTACGCCCACGAGCTTGACATACGCGACGGAGAGGAGGATGGAGATAAGGCCCGTGCCCATGGATGTGACCTCCGCGCCGACAAAGTTGGAGAGGACGAACATCGTAAGGCAGGTGCTCACGCCCGCGAAGGTGAGGTAGGGGAGAATGCCCTTGTAGCCCTTTTTGCCGAACACCATGCCCACCATGAGGAAGGGGATGACCAGCACGCCGAACATGTGGAAACGGCCGGCCATGGCGGCATTCTGCGCGACGGTGGCAAGGCCCGCGTCCACGAGCGCCGCGCCGCCGTTGATGGTGGTGAGGCCCGCGCCGCCGAATGAGGCGGGCGTCGCGTCGCCGAGCAGTGCGATGGCGATGGCCGTGGTGGGATTAAAGCCCAGGGCCACGAGGAAGGGGGCGGCGATGGCGGCGGGAGCGCCCGCGCCGGCCGCGCCCTCAAGGAAGATCGGCAGCATCATGCCGATGATGACGACCTGCACGCGGCGGTCGTCGCTGATCTGCGCAATGGTGGCTTTGACGTCCTCAATGGCGCCCGTCTCGCGCAGAAGGTTCAGGATCGTGAACGCGCCAAAGACCATCAGTACGATCTTGAGGCCTTCCTTAATGCCCTTCCAGACCAGCGGGTCGAGCACCTTGACGTTTTCGGCAAAGGTCGCGCCGTCCACGTTAAAATAGGTGAAGGCCAGCAGAAGCGTCCATAAAAGAGCGATGGGGGAGACGGTTTTTGCGGATTTTTTGAAGCCCAGGATGCCGACGAGTACGACGACGATGGGGCTGAGCGCCATGAGGAAGTCTAAAAAGTCCATTGGAGTGATCTCTCTTTCTGAAATAGTGGAAAATGGGTGGATAGGGTCTATTTCCGCTTTTTTCGCCGGCCGAACGAGAAAAGTGAAACGCTAAGAGGAAGAGGCCCCGTCGAATCGACGGAGCCTCTTTCAGCAATATCAATCTCTATCTCGCACGGAGAATCGGGAGAGAATTCGAAGGACGCGTCGCGATCCGGACGGTATGAAGCTGTTTCGTAAGCTGTACTGCCAGGGGCAGAATAATAAGAAAGGACGCCAGCAGAATCAGGCTGGCGTCCAGAATAATCATGCAGTTCATATCGGCGCAGGAGAAAGCGGCACAGGCGGCCTGTGCGGAATGAAACACGGTGGGGGCAACAGTAAAGCAGGTCATCGCGGCGTTCTCCTTTCCGGAAGATGGGTGAAGTGTAGCACAGATTTTTCGCCCTCGCAAGGGGGAAGGGAGACTAATTATGCAAAATCGGATGAACACACAAAAAAAGAAATGACCCGGTTTTGCGCATTGTTAAAAAGATATAACGATTTTTCATGGAAATCAAATACCGCGTCCGCGCTTTTGCGCATAGGGACTTCCCGTGCGGCCATAGGATTGGTAAAAACGGGAGGAATGACCTATGCTTTCTGTCGCGCTTGCCCTGCTGACCCACGCGATGCTGCTGTCGCTGCACCTGTCAAACGGCTCGTTTCCAAAACCGCTTTCCGCCAAAGAGGAGCGCGAGTGCGTCGCGCGGATGCTCGAGGGGGACATGGACGCGCGCAACAGTCTCATCGAGCACAACCTGCGTCTTGTGGCGCACATTGTAAAAAAGTACTACACGCAGTCGGATGAGCAGGACGACCTCGTCTCCGTCGGCACGATCGGCCTCATCAAGGGCGTTTCGAGCTACCGCCCCGAAAAAGGAACCCGCCTTGCGACCTACGCAGCCAAGTGCGTAGAGAATGAGATTCTAATGTACTTTCGCAGCCGGAAGAAGCTGCAGGGCGAGGTGTCGCTCAACGATTCGCTTGACGCGGACGGCGACGGGGAGTCGCTTTACCTGATGGACGTGATCGGCGTGGAGGACACGATGTATCTCGACATTCAGGACCGCGACGACTGCCTGCGCGTGCGAAGGCTCGTGCGCGAATGCCTGACGGAGCGGGAGGCCGGGATCATCACCGCGCGCTACGGCCTTGGCGGCAGGATGCCGCGCACCCAGCGCGAGGTCGCCGAATCGCTCGGCATCTCGCGCAGCTATGTATCGCGCATCGAAAAGCGGGCGCTGCAGAAGCTGGAGGAAGCGCTCGGCGAGCGCGGATGAGCATAAAAAATGCGGGGCGCAGGAATTTCCTGCGCCCCGCGCCCGCTCAGGGAAAAGCGGGAGGGGATGGAAGAACGATTCTTCAGACGATCGTGCCGCCGCCGAGCACCGTGTCGCTGTCGTAGAGCACGACGGCCTGCCCCGGCGTGATGGCGCGCTGCGGCTCGTCGAAGAGAAGCTGCACGCGCCCATCCTCGAGCACCGTGACGCTCGCCGCCTGCTCGCGCTGGTGGTAGCGCACACGCGCGGTCACGCGCAGCTCGCGCGGCGGAACGTCGAACGCGATCCAGTTGAAATCCTGCGCCGTCAGCGAGCGGGAGAAGAGCGACTCGTTTCCGCCGAGCACCACGCGGTTTTCCTGCGCGTCGATGCGCTTGACGTAGAGCGGTGCGTCCGCCGCGATGCCGAGACCCTTGCGCTGGCCGACGGTGTAATGCACGATGCCCTTGTGGCGGCCGAGCACATGGCCGCTTTCATCAACAAAGTCGCCCGCGGGGCAGTCATGGCCCGTATAGCGCGCGATGAAAGCGGCGTAGTCGCCGTCCGGCACGAAGCAGATGTCCTGACTGTCGGGCTTATCGGCATTGTAGAAGCCCTGCTCCTCGGCGATGCGGCGCGTCTCGCTCTTGTGGAGCGCGCCGAGCGGGAAGCGCGTGTGCGCCAGCTGCTCCTGCGTGAGCGAATAGAGCACGTAGCTCTGGTCCTTGCTCTCGTCGAGCGCTTTTTTAAGGAGCCAGCGTCCGTTTTCCTGCTCGATGCGCGCGTAGTGGCCCGTTACGATGGCGTCGCAGCCGAGGACGCGGGCGCGCTCGTAGAGCCGCTCAAACTTTAAATAGCGGTTGCAGTCGATGCAGGGGTTCGGCGTTGCGCCGCGCTCGTAGGACGAGATGAAGCGGTCGATGACCTGACCCTTGAAATCGTCGGAAAAGTTGAAAACATAGTAGGGGATGTCGAGCCGGAAGGCGACCGAGCGCGCGTCCTCCACGTCCTCGAGCGAGCAGCAGGTCTTTGTGCGCTTCACGCCGATGTCCTCATTGTGGAAGAGCTTCATCGTCGCGCCGATGCACTGGCAGCCCGCTTCCTTCATCAGGAACGCAGCGACGCTGGAATCCACGCCGCCGCTCATGGCAATGAGTACCTTGTCCATTTTGCTTCCTCCTTGGGAAAATGGGATATGCCCCGCCGCTATAGGGCGAAGGGGACCTCGCCGCGCTCGCGCGCCTGCCACGCCGGGGACATGGCGCGAAGATACGCGACGGTCTCCGGCACGGCGGCAAGGATGCGGTCCACATCCTCATCGGTGTTGTGCGCGCACAGGCTCAGGCGCAGCGAGCCGCGCGCGGTCTCGCGCGTGCGGCCGATGGCCAGCAGCACGTGGCTGGGGTCGAGCGAGCCGGACGTGCACGCGCTGCCGGAGGACGCGCAGATGCCCTTCGCGTCGAGCAGCAGAAGAAGGCTCTCGCCCTCGACGCCGTCGAAGCAGAAGCTCACGTTGCCGGGCAGACGGTCCACAGGATCGCCGTTGAGCGCGCTGTGCGGAATTTGAGAAAGACCGTCGATCAGGCGGTCACGCAGGGCGATGACCGCCCTTGCGTTTTCCTCCATATGCGCGCAGGCCTCCTCCAGCGCCGCGGCCATGCCCATGATGGCGGGGAGATTTTCCGTGCCCGCGCGTTTGCCGCGCTCCTGCGCGCCGCCCTCGATGAGGCTTGTCAGCGGAACGCCCTGGCGGGCGTACAGCACGCCGGCGCCCTTCGGCCCGTGGAACTTGTGCGCGGAGAGGGAGAGAAGGTCGATGCGCTGCGCCTTCACATCGATTGGCAGGTGGCCCGCCGCCTGCACGGCGTCAGTGTGGAAGGGAACGCCCGCTTCCCGGCAGATCTGCCCGATCTCGCCGATGGGAAGGATGGAGCCGATCTCGTTGTTCGCGTACATGACGGTGACGAGGCAGGTGCCCACGCGGATGGCGCGCTGGACCTGCCGCGCCGTCACGGTCCCGGCGGGGCCGACGGGGAGAAGGTCTACGGAAAAGCCCTCGCGCTCGAGCCTTTTGAGCGTGTGCAGCACGGCATGATGCTCGAACGCGGTCGAGACGACGTGCTTTCTTCCTCCGCTCGCGCCAAGGCGCGCGGCGGAGAGGATGGCCTGATTGTCCGCTTCGCTGCCGCCGGAGGTGAAATAGATCTCGCGCGGGGAAGCGTTCAGACATTTTGCGATGCGCTCGCGCGCACCTTGCAGCGCCTGGTTCGCCTGTTGGCCCATGGAATGCAGGCTCGAGGGGTTGCCGTAAACGCCGTCGAGATAGGGGAGCATCGCCTCGATGGCGGCGCGGCTCATGCGCGTGGTGGCGGCGTTGTCGGCATAAACGGTGGTCATGGTATATGCTCCTTTTCTGCCGGAAAAGAAATGAAATCCTACCTTAATAGTATGTAAAATGGTACACGATTCAAGAGACTTTGTCAACGGACTTTCGAAAAATGCGAAAACGGCGGTTTCCATGTTACAATTTCAGGAATGTGTGAAAAAACTGCCTTTTCCGGTTGAAAAGAGCGGCGAATTATGGTACAATACTGCCCGCAAATTCCAAATGCACCATATTTTATTAAGGAGGAAAGACATTGAAAAGAAAGATCGGAAGTCTGCTTCTCGCGCTGACGATGCTGGCGGCGTCGCTCAATATGACGGCGTTTGCAAAGCAGAGCGATGAGGACACGACGCTCAACGCGCAGTACACGTACACCAACAACGGCTACACGCTCGAGAAGGTCTCCCACGCGGACGTGGCTGCCGGCAGCGCCGACGGCTTTGTGGACTACTACCAGTACACGGATCCCGACGGCAAGATCTGCACCGGCGTGATCGAGCACATGTATGCCGAGGGCGCGGACACGCCCGCGATCGACACGGCCGCGGAGCTTGCCAGGCTCAGAACCAAGCTTGAGAGCAAGTATCCCGGTGCGACTGCCGAAGAGATCGACGGCATGATGGCTGAGATCAAGGAGAGCCTGACCGGCGATGCCTGCCAGTCCTACGCCTTCTCCGCGCTGGGCTACGGCGACTGGGTCTACATCGGCACGATGTACGGCGGTACCGGCATCACCAAGAACAACGCCAAGACGATGTTCAAGTCCATGGGTCTTCTGAAGGATGAGACCAATGAAGACGGCTCGACCAATGAGGAGGCTGTGGAGTACAACCAGAAGCTCGTGGACAGCGCCGTCGGCCTGCTCTACGGCGACAACTATTACACCGAGCACCCGGTCCCCACGCAGGGCATCCTCTTCAAGATGAACGTTAAGACCGGCGAGAGCAAGATCCTGATGGCAGGCTCTGTCAACGGCTATCAGGTCACGCTGCGCAATGCCGTTGCCTATAACGGCCGCTTCTACTTCATCGGCACGCAGGTCGGCACGGAAAGCGTGGCGTCTGCTGCGACCGGCATTCCCTCTATCTTCGAGGTTAACCCCGAGGACGATTCCTTCCGCACGGTCTATCAGGCCGTTACGATGGAGGAATACAGAGCCATGCAGGCGGCCTACGTGTTCCCCATCCCCCGCGCCATCGCGGTCTACAAGGGCTCGCTGATCGCCTCCGTGACGCAGAAGGACGGCGCGCACATCATCGCCTACACGCCGGACGCGGATGATTTCAACGCCGACGGCAGCTTCAAGGGTATCAAGGTGGAGGGCAGCGCGCTGCGCAACAGCGAGTTCACCGAGATCGCCGAGCAGAGCGAAGAGCTCCTCAACTACCCCGCCTACCACATGTATGACGCCAACTACGGCGGCACGGTCTATCAGATGATCGAGTACAACGACAAGCTGTACATGGCCATCAATGCCGGTCAGAAGGCGCTGCGCTCCACGCTGAACCCGACCGAGGGCGTTTACACCGCGGTCGATCCCGATACGCTCGAGGAGACCAAGTGCTTCGCGGGCTACGCCATTCTGGAGGGCACGCTGAAAGACGGCGCGTCTCCCTCTGACCGCAGCGCCTGGACCTGGAAGCCGATCATCGGCAACACGGCGGACGATCAGTGGGACAACAGCATTAACCACGCCGATACCGACCCCGCCATGTACACCTTCAACATTGACCCGAACCGCTTTGCGGCTGCGATCTGCACGATGGAGGTCTACAACGGCTACCTCTACATCGGTGACTACAACGACGTGACGCAGGCGACCTATCCCATGCTGCAGATGGACTTCATCCATCTGGCGACGGTCCTGTCCCAGTCGGTGAACCTTTACCGCATGGACGGCGATTACAATATTGAGCTTGTCGTCGGCGACAAGACCAAGACCTTCCCGAACGGCTCCCTTTCCGGCTGGGAGAGCGGCTATACCGGTCTCAACGGTCACGGCAGCCGCATCAACCAGTACACCTCGATGACCCAGATCTGGGACGAGGACAAGACGGACGACAACGACGGCGTCATGCTGCTCGGCACGCTGGACGAGGGCTCGCTCCTGCGCCCGATGGTCAAGATCATGAACGGCGATGTGCTCAAGATGAGCGAGGAAGAGTGGGCCGAGAAGATCAGCTACCTCAAGGTCCTCATCCAGCTGCTTCTCGATAAGGACTCCTCCGGCAGCAACGCGCTGAGCGGTCTCTACAAGGGCCTTGATTTGCCCGGCAGCACCGCGCTGACGCCGGAAGAGGAGGTCGCGAAGGCGCTTGCGGCCGCGCAGACCTATGAGCGTATGTTCGGCGGTCAGGCCGCGGCGCAGTTCGGCCTGGATGGCGACAAGGCTGCTTCTTCCGAAAAACTCACGCTGACGAGCGAGCAGACAGCCGCTCTCACCGAGGGCATCCGCAGCGGCGCGATCGTGCCGCACAGCATGTCCGCCCGCGAGATCGTGAAGCTGCTCGCCCTGCCCTATGGCATGAGCACGCTCAGCGACCTTCTTGACGCCAGCGGCCAGGAGAACGTTGACGCGTTCTACCGCGTGTATAAGGCGCTCGTGGAATACTACGAGAAGCTCAAGGAAAGCGGCTATGTGGAGCTTCCCGAGGAGCTGCAGAAGGTGCTCGACCAGGTCCTCAACGAGGAGAGCGCCAGACAGCTCAACGCCCTGCTCACCTGCCTGAACGCGGTGTCGGCCTCTGTTGTCGGCTGCGACACCTATGCCATTACCACGGACGCGAACGGCGGTAACCTCAAGATCGACGTGATCACGCTCGACGGCCTTGGCGACGATTCCAACCAGACCATGCGCAACTTCGCCCTGACGGCCGATTACGTGGTCTTTATCCCCGGCAACGCCATCCGCGGCGGCTCTGTCTACCGCCTGACCGATTGGCCGGGCAAGAAGGAAGCGCCCACGCCCGACCCGGATCCCACGCCCGACCCGAAGCCGGATCCCGACCCGGATCCCACTCCTGACCCGAAGCCCGATCCTGACCCGGATCCCACGCCTGACCCGAAGCCGGATCCCACGCCCACCCCGACCCCGACGCCTGGCAGCGGCTCCGCCCTCTGCACGCTGCACTTTGAGACCAACGGCGGCAGCGAGCTGGCGGACCTGCGCGTGTCCACCGGCACGACGGTCGATCTGAAAGAGCATGTGACGCAGAAGGCCGGCTATACCTTCGCCGGCTGGTACACGGACAAGGAGCTGACCAACGCCGTTGAAAAGGTGAAGGTCAGCGGCTACACCACCGTTTACGCCAAGTGGACGGTCAAGTGCCCGTTCACCGACGTGTCCGATCGGGACTGGTTCTATGACGATGTGATGTCCATGTATGAAAAGGGCCTGATGGGCGGCACGAGCGATACGGCCTTCAGCCCCGACCTGACCACCACCCGCGGCATGATCGTGACCATCCTCTACCGCATGGAGAACTCTCCCGCCGTGAGCGGCAAGAGCAGCTTCCAGGATGTGAAGGCGGACGCGTACTATAACGACGCCGTCATCTGGGCCGCGTCCAACGGCATTGTGACGGGCGTGAGCAGCACGGAGTTCTGCCCGGACAACGCCATCACGCGCGAGCAGTTCGCCGCGATCCTGTTCCGCTATGCGCAGTATAAGGGCATGGATGCCGTGACGCTGGAGGAGAACCTCGGCGGCTTTGCTGACGGCAGCACCGTGAGCGCCTATGCGGTGCCCGCGATGAACTGGGCGGTCGGCGCAGGCCTGCTGCGCGGCGACGACAGCGGCCTTCTGCTGCCGCGCGGCGAGGCGACCCGCGCGCAGGCGGCCGCGATGCTCAACCGTTTCATCGAAAACGTGCTGAAGTAAATACGCTGCCTTTCCGAAAGAAAAATGAAAGGCGGGCAGGCGAAAGCGCCTGCCCGCCTTTTCTGCCGCCGCGGCGGGAGGAGCGCCGCCCTTGACGGCAGGAGCGTTTTGTGATATCCTGTCGCAGCAACTGAATAAGGACTTGAGGTGCCGCCGGGAGGCGGCCGAACAGGGAAGCGGGGTGCAAATCCCCAGCGGAGCCGCCGCCGTAATGGAAGAGCCCGTTTTCGACATGCCACTGGAGCGATCCGGGAAGGTGAAAACGGACGGGGACGCCTGAGCCGGAAGACCTGCCCCAAGTGCCGTACAAAGCGCCGCGGACCTTCGGCTAAAAAGTACATTCCTCAGCAGGGCAGAAATTTTTCCGGCCTGCCGGTCTCTTCTTTCTTTGTATGGCTTGCCAAAACAAAAAAGGAGAGATTTTTTCATGGAGAAAAAAAGCAGCAAAAAGGGCCTGATCGCCCTCGTCGTGGTCCTCGCACTGGCGGTGGCCGCGCTCGTCATCTGGCAGGTGAACAAGCCTGCGGCCCAGAAGGGCGGCAAGGAGATCACCGTCAACATCGACCACCTGAACGGCGACGATACGTCCTACACCATCAGCACCGATGAAGAGTACCTGCGCGGCGCGCTCGAGCAGGAGAACCTCATCGAGGGCACCGAGAGCGAGTACGGCCTCTATGTTCAGACCGTGGACGGCGAGACCGCCGACGAGAGCAAGCAGGAGTGGTGGGGCTACAGCGTCAACGGCGAATTCGCCGAGCTGGGCGTGGACAGCCAGCCCGTCGCGGACGGCGACGTGTACGACTTCGTCCTGAATGTCGGCTGGTAAAAAGAGCGCTCTCAGCATCCGCGAGATCGCGGAGCTGTCGCTCATCTGCGCGCTGATGGTCGCGGGCAAGGAGAGCCTGCGGCTCATCCCGAACGTGCATCCGGTCACGCTGCTGCTGCTTCTGGCCGCGGCGGTGTACGGCGTGAAGGCGCTTTACCCGGCCTTCGGCTTTGCATTGCTGGAGATCGCGCTCTACGGCGCGGGGCTTTGGAACCTGATGTATCTTTACGTCTGGCCGCTCGCCGTTTTGATGGCGCTGCCGCTGCGGCAGAGCCGCAGCCGTGCGCTCTGGGCCGCCGCCGCGGGGCTGCACGGGCTGTGCTTCGGCGCGCTGTGCGCCATTCCCTACCTCTTCATCGGGGGATGGAAGATGGCGGTCTCGTGGTGGATCTCCGGCATCCCGTATGACGTGATCCACTGTGTGTCCAACACCGTGCTCACCTTTGTGCTTCTGCCGCCGCTGCGCGCGCTGCTCGAGCGTCTCAAGGCCCGCCGGAGCGCAAACTGACGAAAAAAGGAAGGACCGCTCCGGCGGGCCTTCCTTTTTTTGCAATTTCTCCCGATTGGACGGAGAAGGCGTTAAAATTCTGTTCATATTTAGGGAAAAATACGGTTGCTATTTTTCCGCCTGTATAGTATGCTCGTAAAAATCGCAAACGCGGGCCGGAAAACGGCGGGCGGGCGCGGGAAAAGAAAGGATATTGCAAATGAAAGTAAGGAAAGAGAAAACCCTGGCGACAAAGATGGCCATTTCCCTTGTTTCGGGACTGACCGCCGGCATCCTGTTTTTGCTTCTCCGTGAGCACCTGAATTCCTCCGGACAGGAAGCAGCGTGGACCGCCATCAACAACCTCCTGTTCCAGGATATCACCGCCGCCGGTGCAAGCAGCGCGCTGGGCCTCTTCTATTTGGCCGGTCAGATGTTTATCCGTTCCCTTCAGCTCGTGATCGTGCCGATGGTGTTTACTTCCATTACCTTAGCGATAGGACAGATCTCCGATACCAGTACTCTTGGAAGAATTTCTTTCAAGTGTATCAAAGGTTTCCTGATCTGTTCTTTTTTTGCGCTCGTTCTGGCCTGCGTCTGCGGCTACATCTTCTACGACATGGGCGTGTTCCACATCGCGGTCGAGGGACTTGAGAGCGTGTCCGGCTCGCAGGGCTCGAACCCGCTGCTCGTGGTGCTCAACGTCATCCCCTCGAACATTGCTTCGACGTTCTCGAGCAACACGGCGGTGCTCGCCATCGTGTTTCTTGCGGTGTCGCTCGGCCTTTGCATGAAGACGCTCGGCGAGGAAAAGACCGCCGCGCTGCGCAGACTCATCCAGGAGCTCAACGATGTGGTCGTCGTGTTCCTGAACTTCGTTGTCAGCAAGTTCGGCCCCGTCGCCATCTTCATGCTGCTCACGCGCACCTTCGCCTCCTACGGCGTCGAGCACCTCAAGCCCGCCGTCGCCTATGTGCTGCTCACGGTCGCGCTGCTGCTCATCTTCCTCTTCCTCGGCTACCCCGCCTTCGTCGCGATTTTTGCGCATGTCAACCCCTTCAAATTCGCTAAGAAGATCACCCGCGTCGCGGTGTTCGGCTTCTCCACCTCCTCGAGTGCGGCGACGCTCCCGCTGAACGTCAAGACCACGGTCGAGGAGCTCGGCGTGGATGAGAAGATCGCCTCCTTCGTCCTGCCGCTCGGCATGACCATCAACATGAACGGCACGGCCATCATGCAGGTCGTGGCCACGCTCTTCATCGCCGGCTGCGCGGGCTACAGCATCAGCTTCACCCAGCTCGTCATCATCGCGCTGCTCGCGCTCATCGCGTCCGCCGGTACGCCCGCGGCCCCCGGCTCCGGCGCGATCATCCTCTTCACGATCCTCTCCGGCCTCGGCTACGTGAACGACGCGGCGATGCTGGCCTACAGCCTGATCCTTGCGATCAACCGCCCCATCGAGATGCTGGTCACGGCGCTCAACGTCGTCGGCGACTCCGCCACGAGCATCTACGTTGCCAAGTCCGAGGGCGTGCTGAACGAAGAAATCTACAACGCGTAAGAAATATTCAAAGGAGCGGCCCAAAGGGCCGCTCCTTGTATGTCCGCTTGCGATCTGCTTTATTCGGCACAGGCGTCTCCTCACGTATAACTGACAAAATCCTGTTCAACCAGCGCATAATCGACGGATGATTGAAGCCGGCCGAGCTGGTCTTTCCAGGAATCGATATTGGTTCGTACCTTGCGGAATCCAAGTGATTCGTAAACATGCTGCGCTCTTGTGTTCGTCAGGTTCGTATCGAGAATGATTTTGGCATAGCCGTTTCTGAACAGCCGGCTGATCAGCATACTCAAAACCTTTTGCCTTGCCTCCCTGCTGTTCGTGTGTACACATGTTGTATCACAGGGATAGCTCTTTTTCCCTTTTACACGCTCAGCCAGTCGTCGAGGACAAGGCCCTCGTTGTGCTTGGTGAGGAAGCCCACGCTCCATTCGCCGCCGAAGGCGATGAGCTTGCGGCCCTTGAAATCCTCGAGCACGCGGGACCCTGAGCAGAGCAGCAGGTCCTTCACGTCGCATGGGCACTCGCGGATCAGGCGCAGATGCTCGTAGGGCAGGCCGCTCATGCGAAGGTCCACGCCGTACTCGTTTTTCATGCGGTATTCGAACACGTCGAACTGCAGCGTGCCGACCACGCCGACGACCACGTCCTCAAAGCCGCTGTCGGGGATCTTGAAGATCTGGATGGCGCCCTCCTGCGCGATCTGCTCCACACCCTTGACGAACTGCTTGCGCTTCATCGTGTCCTTGGGCGAGACGAGCATGAAGTGCTCGGGCTCGAACGTCGGGATGCCGGAGAAGCGGAACTTCCGCCCCGGCACGGTGATCGTGTCGCCGATGGAGAAGATGCCGGGGTCGAACACGCCGATGATGTCGCCTGCGTAGGCCTCGTCCACGATCTCGCGCTCGGCGGCCATCATCGTCTGCGGCTGGGAAAGGCGCATCTTGCGCCCGGACTGCATGTGGAAATACTCCGTGTCGCGCTCGAACTTGCCCGAGCAGATGCGCATGAAGGCAAGGCGGTCGCGGTGGGCCTTGTTCATGTTGGCCTGAATCTTAAAGACGAAGGCGGAAAACTCGGGAGAGTAAACGTCCACCTCGCCCGCGTCGCTCACGCGCGGCAGCGGAGGCGTGGTCATCTCCAGAAACGCGTTCAGGAACGGCTCGACACCGAAGTTTGTGAGCGCGCTGCCGAAAAACACAGGGGAAAGCTTGCCCGCGCGCACGGCGGCTAAGTCAAAGTCGCGGCCTGCGCCGAGCAGCTCGACCTCTTCGGCGAGCGTGTCGCGGCGCTTTTGCCCCAGCATGTCGGCGAGTTCGGGGTCGTCGAGCTCAATCTCGGTGATGCCGGCCTTTTTCGCGTGGCCCTCGTCGGTGAAGTGCAGGATGCAGTGCTTGTCGCGGTCGTACACGCCAAAAAATTCCTTGCCGCAGCCGATAGGCCAGTTGACGGGATAGGTGTCGATGCCGAGCTCGCGCTCGACCTCCTCGCACAACTCGAGCGGGTCGCGCGTCTCGCGGTCCATCTTGTTGATGAAGGTGAAGATGGGGATGTTGCGCAGGGCACAGACCTTGAAGAGCTTGCGCGTCTGCGGCTCGACGCCCTTCGCGCCGTCGATGACCATCACGGCGCTGTCCGCCGCCATCAGCGTGCGGTAGGTGTCCTCGGAGAAGTCCTGATGGCCCGGCGTGTCGAGGATGTTGATGCAGTAGCCGCCGTGCTGGAACTGCATGACCGACGACGTGACGGAAATGCCGCGCTGCTTTTCGATCTCCATCCAGTCGGACTTGGCCGCGCGCTCGCGCTTGCCCTTGACCTCGCCCGCCTGCGCGATGGCTCCGCCGTAGAGCAGGAACTTTTCCGTCAGCGTGGTTTTACCGGCGTCCGGATGCGAAATGATCGCAAATGTCCTGCGGCGGGAGATCTCTTGCTGTAAAGTGGCCATGGCTTCCTCCTGAAAATTACGAATGTATCAAAAAGTGTATCACAGCGGCCTGCAATTTGCAACAAGTTCCGGTAGAAAAATGTAAATTTGCCCTTGACAAACGGCGGCTCATCTGGTATAGTACTCATTGTTCCGCGGGCGTAGCTCATCTGGTAGAGCGCCACCTTGCCAAGGTGGAGGTAGCGAGTTCGAGCCTCGTCGCCCGCTCCATATTAATACAGGACATCCGGTTTGGGTGTCCTGTATTTTTGTTCGCCGCAAAAGAACTCGCTGCCTCCACCCGCGCCGAAGGCGCATTGGATCCGAGGTGAGGCAGGGCTCCTGCGAATCGCCGTAAGGCGGTTCGTGGGATGCCGGGAAGCGAGTTCGAGCCTCGTCGCTCCTCCGTCCCTGCGCAAGGCTGGGCGCCACCGGCACGGCGCGGCATTGCTTCGCTCGCCGCGCAGGGTCAGTCCTCTGCGTTGATATAAATCTCTTCCGCGTCCCGCTGGGCGGTGATAAGGATATCTCTGGCTTTGCCGTAGTTTTGTTCGGCAATCTGTTCCAGTGCATCGGTCGATGCGTTGAATAAGAGCGTGTAAAGCTGTTTGTAATCCATTATGTCCTCCTTTTGTATTCGTTTTTGTATTCTATTTTAGAATCTATATTTAGAATACACCACAGCATACTATATTGCAAGAGGTGATCACATGGCCGATTTCATCCCGAAGCAATATACCAAAGAACCCATCACGGTCCGCATCGCGCCCGACAAGCTGGCGCAGATCGACGCAGCTGCCGCAAAATTCAATATGAGCCGAAGCGAATTCATCAACCAATGCATTGACTATGCGCTGAAGAATCTTCCTCAGACCTAAAGCGACCGCAGCCGCGGCCGCTTTTTTTGCGCATCCCTCCTTACCGGCAGTTTATCGCATTGTGGATATATACACAATACTGATTTTCAGCTTCGCTCCATATAATAAGCTCGTAAGAAGGTGGGGTGAGGACGATCATCAGCTACGAGCCTTTGTGGAGGACGCTGCGGGAGAAGGGCATTTCGCAGTATTATCTGCTGCAGAACGGCCTTGATAACAAGACCCTGGATTCGCTCAAAAAGGGAAAGAACATCACGCTGCTGACGCTGGAAAAGCTCTGCAAGCTGATCGACTGCACCCCAAACGATATCATTGAGTTTCTCTGAAAGCTGCCGATGTTGGGTCGGCGGCTTTTTATATTTCCGCGCGCTGCTTGCACTGCTCTCCCGCTCGTGCTATGATACCCACAGAAAAAGGAAAGCGAGGAGACGATCTATGACTCTCAACGAAGCGAAGCAGTCCCTGATGGCCCTGCAGGCGAAAATGGCCGCCTACAATCACGCCATGGGCCTGCTCTTTTACGACGGCGCGACCACCGCGCCGCGCGGCACGGCGGCGAACCGCGGCCAGACCATGAGCATCCTGAGCGAGGAGAGCTACAAGCTCGCCACCGGCAAGGAAACGGTCGAGCTGCTGGAATTCCTCGACGCGAACAAGGCGGAGCTGGATGAAAAGCAGCAGCGCATGGTGTTTCTGCTGCTCAAGCACATCCGCGACATGCAGAAGACCCCGATGGAGGAGTGCGTGGCCTACGAGCAGCTGCTCGTGGAGGCCGACGACGTCTGGCACCGCGCGAAGGAGACGAGCGATTTTGCGCTCTTCGAGCCGGTGCTCGAGAAGATCGTGGAGACGAACATTCGCTTCGCGCACTACCGCGCGCCGGAGAAGGACCCCTACGACTACTGGCTCGGCGAGTATGAGGACGGGCTGACGATGGCGCAGTGCGACGAGTTCTTCGCCACGCTGCGCGCCCACATCGTGCCGCTGCTCAAAAAGATCAAGGAACAGCCGCAGGTGGACGACAGCATGCTCTATGGCAGTTTCCCCGAGGAGAAGCAGGCGGCGCTGTCCGACGATCTGATGCGCACGATGGGGCTCGATCTCGATCACGTGGGCCTTTCCACCACCGAGCATCCCTTTACCACGTCGCTCGGCTCGCATTTTGACGAGCGCATCACCACACACTATCTCGAGGACAACTTCGCCTCCTCGATGTTCTCCGTCATCCACGAGGGCGGCCACGCGCTCTACGATACCGGCAGCGCGGACGAGCTTGCCTATACGGTGCTCGACGGCGGCGTGTCGATGGGCATCCACGAGAGCCAGAGCCGCTTCTACGAGAATCTGCTCGGCCGCTCGCGCGCCTTCACGGGCTTTGTGTTCCCCAGACTCTGCGAGCTCTTCCCGGAGCTCGGCGGTCACACGGCGGAGGAGTTCTACCGCGCCATCAACAGGGCCGAGCCCTCGCTCATCCGCACCGAGGCCGACGAGGTCACCTACAGCCTGCACATCATGGTGCGCTACGAGCTTGAAAAGCGCATGATGCACGGCGAGCTCAAGGTCCATGACCTGCCCGCGGAGTGGAACCGCCTTTACAAGGAATACCTCGGCGTGGATGTGCCCGACGACAAGCACGGCGTCCTGCAGGACAGCCACTGGTCCGGCGGCAGCATCGGCTACTTCCCGTCCTACGCGCTCGGCAGCGCCTACGGCGCGCAGTTCCTGCGCAAGATGAAGGAAACGGTCGATGTGGAAAAGTGCCTGAAGGAAGGCGACTTCGCCCCCATCAACGCCTGGAACCGCGAGCACATCTGGCAGTACGGGTGCCTCAAAAAGCCCGGCGAGCTGCTCGAGCTGGTCCTTGGCGAGAAGTTCGACCCCACGGTCTACACGGCGTATCTCGAGGAAAAGTACGGCGAGATCTACGGCCTGTAAGCAAAACGAAAGAAAAAGGAGATATCCCGCGGGGATATCTCTTTTTTTGCGCGCAAAATGGGGAAAGTCCATTGCATTGCCGCCGCGCATCCGATACAATGAAAGAAGAAAGAGCGGCCGCGGCCTGGACGCGGCCGGAATGAAAGATAGGAGAGACATTATGGATACTACGCTTTATTCGGTGTATGCCGATATCCTGCGCGAGGAGCTCGTGCCCGCGATGGGCTGTACCGAGCCGATCGCCGTTGCTTACGCGGGCGCGCTCGCGCGCGAAACGCTCGGCACGGAACCGTCGCGCATCGAGCTGACGGTGAGCGGCAACATCATCAAAAACGTCAAGAGCGTCATCGTGCCGCACACGAACGGGCGCAAGGGCCTGAGCGTCGCGGTGGCGGCGGGCGCGTGCATCGGCGACGCCGGTGCGCAGCTCGAGGTGCTGGCGAACGTGACGCCCGCGCAGCTCGAGCAGCTGGACGATTATCTCGGGCGCGTGGAGATCGCGGTGCTGCGTTCGCCGCTGCGCTGCCCGTTTGACATTCAGGTGCGCGTCCTCGCGGGCGCGGACGAGGCCTATGTCCACATTGTCGGCAGCCACACGAACGTCGTGCGCGTCGAGAAAAACGGCAAGGTCCTGCGCGATCAGCCCTATTCCGAGGAGGCGGCGCAGCCGCCCGAGAACCGAAGGCTTCTGACGGTCGAAAACATCATCGCCTTTGCCGACGAGGTGGACCTTGACGATGTGCGCGCGCCCATCGCGCGCCAGATCGCGTACAACACCGCCATCGCCGAGGCGGGACTGACGGGAAAATACGGCGCGGCCATCGGCAAGATCCTGCTCTCGTCCTATGGCGAGAGCGTGCAGAACCGGGCGAAGGCCTGGGCCGCCGCAGGCTCGGACGCGCGCATGAACGGCTGCGAAAAGCCCGTTGTCATCAACTCCGGCAGCGGCAACCAGGGCATGACGGCCTCGCTGCCGGTCATCGTCTACGCGCGCGAGCTAAACGCAAGCGAGGAGCAGCTCTACCGCGCGCTCGTGGTGTCGAACCTCGTCACCATCCACCTGAAAACCGGCATCGGGAGCCTCTCCGCCTACTGCGGCGCGACCAGCGCGGGCGCGGGCGCCGGGGCCGGCATCTGCTACCTTTACGGCGGGCGCTATGATGAGATCGCCCACACGATCGTCAACGCGCTGGCCATCAACTCCGGCATGCTCTGCGACGGCGCGAAGGCCAGCTGCGCGGCGAAGATCGCCTCGGCGGTCGAGGCGGGGCTGCTCGGCATGCAGATGTACCGCCACGACAGCCAGTTTTACGGCGGCGACGGCATCGTCGTCAAGGGTGTGGAGAACACCATCCGCGCCGTCAGCGACATCGCGCGCGACGGCATGCGCGAAACGGACAACGAGATCATCCGCCTGATGATCGGGGAGGAACGCGTCAAGTGAAGCTGCTCATCACAGGCTTTACGCCCTTCGGCGGAGAGAAGCTCAATCCCTCGTGGGAGGCGGTGAAGCGCCTGCCGGACCGCGTCGGGGAGACGGAGCTCATCAAGCGAGAGATCCCGACGGCATTTGACGAAAGCGGCGCGGCCCTGCGCGCGGCCATCGAAGCGCTGCGGCCCGACGCGGTGCTCTGCGTCGGCCAGTACGGCGGCGCGAGCTGCATCCGTGTCGAGCGCGTGGCCGTCAACCTGCGCGACGCGCGCATCGCCGACAACGCGGGCGCGCAGCCGGTGGACCAGCCGGTTGTTCCCGGCGGCCCGGACGCTTATTTTGCGACCGTCCCCACGCGCGGGATCGTGGACGCCCTGCGCGAAGCGGGGATTCCCGCGCAGCTTTCCTACTCCGCGGGCACGTTCGTGTGCAACGATCTTCTTTACTGCGCCCTGCACGAGAGCGCGCGGCGGTATCCCGCCATGCGCTGCGGCTTTCTCCATGTGCCGTTCCTGCCCGAGCAGACGAAAGACGGCAGCGCCCCGAGCATGAGCCTCGAGCTGATGACCAGGGCCCTGACCATCGCGGCGGAAACGATCGCGCGGGGGTAGAGCGCGGCAGAGGGTCCGGAATCCTCTGATAAATGAGGTGGCAAAGTATTTATGATGACATTTGTCTTATTGTGCCTGGCCTTTTTTGGGCTGCGATGCATGACTCTGGGGACAATTAGATGGGCAGTCGATAGTATGTACTTAACAGCAAACAGCCACAGCATGTATAAGAAGATAATGCCAGAATTGAAGGGGAAAAGCAGATTCCTTTGGCCTACGCGCTTATGCTTCTGGAATGAAAAATCGCAAAAGGAAGGGACGATGCATTTCTTAATTGTGCTCAATACCGTCGCCGTCCTTTCAATTGTTATAGTTGTCATATTCATTCCTGTGCCATTCACGGACGACTACGTACTAACCGGTGTTCGTCGCGTGATCTATGCAGTTTATTGCTGGTTTCATTTTTGATGTATAGTAGGTGTAAGTATCTGGATCAATCGCTTTCATAACAACAGAATGAAAAAGAAACGCTCCCCGCGAAAATAGCGGGCTGAACCGGTATTGATGAACGGAAGCTTACGGAAAGGAGCGCTGTGATGCGATTTTTCGCCCGCCGGGCGGCATACGAGGTTCTGCCGCCGCCCTATCCGCTGGACTTTGACCATTGGACCGCCGGCACGGCGCAGGATTACCTGCAATGGTACACCGCGCATATCCCGGAGCGCGCGGCCTACGTTTACCGGCGCGCGCTGGGAAAGCCGCTGCCGGATGGACCGATCGATCCGGAGAGCCTGACCGGTATATGGGCGTGGTTTCTGAAAACTGCAAAGACCGAGCCGGTCCCGGAAGAGCGCAGACGGGAAGAGTGCGAAAAATTCGGCCGATTCGGCGACACATTTTTGTCAGAAACGCGCTTTACCATCCTGACGGAGTTCATTCTGCGGGACATCGCCATGTTCATCAGCCTTGTTTTTACCACGAATCATCCCTCGCTTTATTGGGATACGGTCCAAACGCCGGAGCGGGACCTCGTGAATCTGTACCGCCTTTGGGAACAGGATATTCCGGGGTGATTGGCAATGCGGCAGAGAAAGTATGGATGGACCGATAAAAAGCCGGAATTGAAGGGGAAGTGACACTGTGAGAAAGAGCTTTAAACCGTTTCTCAGCGAGCTGTTTGATACCGCTTTGATGGATATTCTTGTGCCCGGAGGACTGCTTGCGGCGGGTGTGATCAAAATCACCGTTTCTGACCGGGGCGGGGTGCTCGGTAGTCTCCTGATCGCCGCGGCCGCGGTCTGTCTCATTTGTTACCTTGCCGGGCGTTTTATCACGGGGCTGTCCGCGCTCCTCGATTTGACGGCGCACAGCTTTCAGACCGAGAATATGACGTTTGTGCGCAGCTATTCGGCATATTGGCGGTATACCCGCGAGCCGCGGCACCCCTGTGAGCCGTCGGCACACGACCCTTCGGGGCGCCCCAGTCTGAATCGGGATCTCTATCTGGTGGTCGTTTTGGCGGATGAGCGCGGACGCGCTTCTTATTTGACAGCTGACTTCCATTCGATGAAAGAGGACGAGACCTATACCGTCACCTATGGGAAGCATTCAAGGATCCTGATCTCGGCACGTTCAGTGCAGGGAGAAGAAATGCTGTACTGCGCCGGTTAACGGCGCAGTAAAAGGAAAGGCGGACCATGACATGAAAAAGAGGTTCAGGCCGTATCTGAATAAATTTTTCGGCATGACGCTGTTATGGGTTATACTGCTGATACTGCTGATCTGGGCGGAGCCAATCCAGATCATTGTTGTCTATCGGCGATGGAATTACAAGCTTCTTGCGGCCATCGCGGCGGTCATCTGTGCCCTTCGTTATGCTGTCAGGCACTTCATTCCCGGCGTCTTGGCGATACTCGATTCGGTGTCAAACAGCTTCCGAACGGAAAAGATGGTGTTTGTGTCCGGCCGCATCGTGGGCAAAGGCTATTTCTGCCGGTCATCGGCATCTGAAAAGAGCGGTTCAGGTCGGCCCGGACTGTATCCGCGATTTTATTCGGAGGTCATTCTGGCCGATAACCTTGGCCGGACAGCCTTTTTGACGACGGATCTCCACCTGATGAAGGAAAACAACTATTACACCGTCACCTATGGCAAGCACTCGAAAATACTGCTCTCCGTCCAGTCAAAGCAGGGCGAGGAGATGCTTTTTGAGGCGGAATAAAATAGCAAGAGCCGCCTGATTTCAAACGAAATCAGGCGGCTCTTTTCTTGTTATGATGAGATTTTGCTGCCAAATTGCCGCCGCGAGGGGCATCAAGGCTCAAAAAATCCAGTGTTTACGGGCATTTTTCAAGCTATGCAATCATTCCCACTCGAGTCTTGGGCTTTGATTTAGGGTTATAAAATGCACTCTCGATACGCATTTTGCCCAAATAATCCACGCATTTCAGACTGTGCACAGGTTCTACACGAATTTTGTAGCCGTTTTGTAGCCAGCTATTTTATACGTACTAACCGTTCGCAACGACTTGTTTTGAATGATTTGCGGCAGATTTCGATATGATTCCCGCCAATAATCACCCGGAATTGACCGCCTGATTCACCTCAAAAAACATCTTGGAGATATGACTATGAGTAAACTTATTTTCTGTCAATTCAACATCGACACAGCTAGCGTAGAACTGGTTTTTGACGATGGAAGCCGGATTTCCATTGACTGCACAGCCGTTGAAAACGAAGTTGCCGACAACCGCTTCCAGCGGTCAGAGCTGAACTATCTGATCTACAAGGATCCGCTTGCCTATGCCGATCTGATTCTGAACAGCAAGCTGAACGTCCTGTTTGAATAAACCGACATGAGCATAAACGACAGCGTCCCGGTTCATAATGATTGGGACGCTGCTTATTATATCGTTGTATTCTGCGAACTCATTCCTCGAACAGATACAGAAGATATCCGTAGCCCTCGGCCTCCATCTTCGCATAGGGGACGAAACGGAGGGATGCGCTGTTGATGCAGTAGCGCACGCCGTTGGGGGATTCCGGATCGCCGGTGAACACATGACCAAGGTGAGAATCTCCGGCACGGCTTCTGACCTCTGTGCGGCGCATTCCGTGGCTCAGATCCTCTTTTTCCACCACAGCGGGGCCCTCGATAGGCTTTGTAAAGGCGGGCCAGCCGCAGCCGCTCTCGTACTTATCCGTGGAGGAAAAGAGCGGCTCGCCGGTGACGACATCCACATAGATACCTTTTTCAAACTTATCCCAGAACTCGCCTGTGAAAGCGCGCTCCGTGCCGCTCTCCTGCGTGACGCGGTACTGCTCCGCCGTCAGCTTGTCCCGGATGGACTCCGCCGCGGGCTTCTGATAGTCGCCCGGATCGATGCGCAGCCGGGAAAACAGCTCCATCTCCGCGCGCGGGATGTGGCAGTAGCCGTTCGGGTTCTTTTCGAGGTAGTTCTGGTGGTACTCCTCGGCGGGGTAGTAGTTCTTGAGTGGGGCAATCTCCACGAAGAACTTTTCACTGCGTCCCCGCTCGATCTCCGCGATGCGCTTCACCGATTCTCTCGCACTTTCGTTGGTAAAGTAAACGCCGGTTTGGTACTGGCTGCCCCGGTCGTTGCCCTGCCGGTTTTGTACCGTGGGGTCGATGACATAGAAGTAGGCCAGCAGCAGCGCGTCAAGACTCACCTGCTCGGGGTCGTATTCCACCCGCACGGTCTCCCGAAAGCCGGTGTCGCCCTTGCAGACGGTCTTGTAATCGGCGTCCGCCTCGCAGGTGCCGTTGGCGTAGCCGCTCTCGGCGTCGATGACGCCGGGGATGGACTGCATCAGCTGTTCCATGCCCCAGAAGCAGCCGCCCGCCAGATAGATGACATTTTCCGTGGTATCCATATAGGTGATCTCCTCGTCGGACCGGTCAAAAGCCTGTCCGCCCATGTTTGTTTCCTGTCCGTTCTTTTCCTTCGGCACAGTCTGCTTCCCGGCGGCGCAGCCGCCCAGCAGCAGTACTGCTGCGAAAAGCAGGGCCAATACGCTTCGATACATCGCGTTTCCTCCTTTCAGGGGAAGCTGGGCTCACTCTGCCCCTTCGTGCGCCGGAGGCAATGCAATGGCGCGCAGCAGGCGCTTTTTTAAATCTCGGGTCAGCCCACATCGGCGGCGAGCGCCTGCTCGATGAGCTTTTGCAGCGTCTCCGCCTGCTTCTTTTCCGTGATGGCGCCGACGATGGGGTCACCCACGATATTGCCGTTGCGGTCAACCACATAGGTGGTGGGGTAGGCAAAAATGTTTGTAGTGAACTTTCCCGCCTCACCATCGGAGTCAAAATACACATTCTGATAGGTGGCGCCTTTCTTGGCCAGCACATCCTTCGCCTCGGAAATTGCCGTTTCGTCGCCGTCCAGCGTGAAGGTGTTGATGCCGATGAGGGAGCCGCCCTTCTCCGCCAGTTCCTTATTCAGCGCATCCAGCTCGGAAAGCTCTCCCACGCAGGGATTGCAGGTCGTGAACCAGAAATTCACTACGGTGACGGCGTTGCCGGAGAACAGCTCGTCGCTCTTCACCGTGTTGCCATCCAGGTCTTTACCCTCAAAGGCGGGGAACTTCTGCATACTGCCGTCGTCGGGAGGGGTGCTCGTGTCGCTGCCCGCGGGCACGCTCATAGCGCCGTCGATGGATTCCTGCATGATCTCGGGATACTTCTCTTCCAGCTCGGTCAGCTTGTTCTCGATATTGCTGATCTCCGTGGCCGACTCCTTCAGCATCTCATACTCTTCGTCGGTGAACTGGTCTTTGGCACCCTCGATGGTATCCAGCAGGAAGTCGCCGTAGTTTTTCCCGTCCTCGATCATGGCCATGCCCTTGTCAGCCTCCATAAAGACCTTTTCCCAGAGCTCGGCATTTTCCGACAGGAGCGCGTTTTCCCGCTCCAGCAGCTCCTTGTGCAGGGTGAGCGCCTCCTCGGCGGTTTTCGGCTCGCCGGTCATGGCGGAGCCGTCTCCGCTCATATCCGCCTGCTTGTCGTTGTCCTTTGCGCCGCAGGCCGCCAGGGCCAGCACCATCAGCACGGCAAAAGCCAGTGCAAAAATTCTCTTCATGTTCATTTTGATTCCTCCATCGTTGTTTTCTTTGATGTTTCTTTCCCGTTGCCGAAGCCGTAACGGAAGCACACGGCGTTCGTCGGACAGGCGCGGATGCACATCCCGCAGCGGATGCACTCGGTATGGTTGGGCGTTTTCGTCACATCCACGTCCATCTTGCAGGCTCTGGCGCATTTCCCACAGGAGACGCACTTACTCTTGTCCACCTTCATCTGGAAGAGGGAGACCCGGTTGAACAGCGCGTAGAACGCGCCCAGCGGGCAGAGCCACTTGCAAAACGGCCGGTAGAACACCACGCTCAGCACGATCACCGACAGCAGGATGCTGAACTTCCATGTAAACAGCTTGCCCAGCGCCGCCCGGATGCCGGCATTGGCAAGGGACAGCGGGATGGCTCCCTCCAGCACGCCTTGGGGGCAGAGGTATTTGCAGAAGAAGGGGTCGCCCATGCCCACGTCGTTCACAAGAAACGCCGGCAGGAGAACGACCATCACCAGCAGGACAGCGTACTTGAGGTATGTCAGGGGCTTGAGCTTCTTTGTGGAGAGCTTCTTTGTCGGGATCTTATGCAGCAGCTCCTGAAACCAGCCGAAGGGACAGAGGAAGCCACAGATGAAGCGCCCCAGCAGCACGCCCAGCAGGATGAGAAAGCCTGTGATATAATAGGAAAAGCTGAACTTCGATGACCCCACCACCGCCTGAAATGCCCCGATGGGACAGGCTCCGGACGCCGCCGGACAGGAGTAGCAGTTCAGCCCCGGCACGCAGACGGTCTTCCCAGCGCCCTGATACAGTCCTCCCTTGAGGAAGTTCGGCAGGTGCAGGTTGGTCAGCAGCGTTGCACCCGCCTGGATCCAGCCCCGGAAGCGGGACATGGTCTGTGAAACGCCTGAAAACTTCTTACCCAATGCCCACACACTCCAGACATAATTTGATGGCTTTGCTCAGCACCGTCGCCGCCTCGCCCCGCCATACGCCGAAGCACAGCATGGCGGCTCCGGCCATCAGCAGCGCGACCTGCGCCGCGGCCTTTTTCCCGCAGCTCATTTTTCATCACCCTTTCCGATTTTGTGCCCCCATCATAGCGTGGGAGAGTTAAAGTCTCTGTTAAGAACGAAAACTTAACGCAAACCTTATCTATTTTTGCTATAATAAAAACAACACAAAAACGGAGAAATAAAAAGGAGGGCTCTCATGCACCTTTTAGTAATTGAAGACGAACGCGCCCTGTGCGAGACGATCGTTCGCAGCCTGCGGCGGCTGGCCTACAGCGTGGACTACTGCTATGATGGGGAAAAGGCGCTGGCGCTTCTGGGCGTGGAGCGCTACGATCTGGTACTTCTTGATCTGAACCTGCCGAAAAAGGACGGCATGACGGTGCTGCGCACCCTGCGGCAGACTGACCGGGAGACAAAGGTGCTGATCCTCTCCGCCCGCAGTGAGGTGGAGAACAAGGTTGCGGGGCTGGACGCCGGGGCAAACGACTATCTGGCAAAGCCCTTCCACTTGGCTGAGCTGGAGGCCCGCATCCGCAGCCTGACATTGCGGCAGTTCACCCAGCAGGATGTGCTGCTGAGCTGCGGAGACCTGAGCTTCGACACCCGCTCCCGCACCGCCGCCGTCAACGGACAGACCTTGACACTGACCCGCAAGGAGACGGGTATTCTGGAATATTTGATGGTGCATCAGGGGCGGCCTGTGAGTCAGGAGGAGCTGATGGATCACGTCTGGGACAACAGCGTGGACAGCTTCAGCAATTCCATTCGCGTCCACATCTCCGCCCTGCGCAAAAAGCTCCGCGCCGTGCTGGGCTATGACCCCATCCGCAACCGCATCGGCGAGGGCTATCTGATGGGAGGCGAGGACGCATGAAGCGGCTTTCCCTGCAGTGGCGCATCACGCTGATGTCCGTCCTGCTCATCGGCATCACCTGCGTGGCCATGAATTTGCTGCTGTGCTCCTCCGGTGTGTACTATATGGACACCATTGCGGACAGTTTACAGGGCGGCGGCACGGTGATCCTGAATGAGGACGGAGCGGCGAGCTTTGACCCGCAGCTCATAGCGCCCAACGAGGAGTTGACCATCGTCGTCGATGGGGTGCAGGGGCGCTTCCGCACCACCAACTGGTACATCACGGCGGCGGTAACGCTGCTCAGCGGCATCCTCGCCTATTTCGTCAGCGGACGCGCTCTCAAGCCCCTGCGCAGCTTTACCTCGCAGGTGGAGCAGGTGCAGCTGAACAATCTTGCCGATATGAGGATCGATGAAGATGCTATTTCGGAGTTCCGGCAGCTGAGCCGCTCGTTCAACCAGATGCTGGAGCGGCTGAACAACGCCTTTTCCGCCCAGCGGCAGTTCACCGGCAACGCCGCCCACGAGCTGCGTACGCCATTGGCACTAATGCAGGCGCAGTTGGAGCTGTTTTCCGCGGAGCATCCTGATGTGCGACCGGAGACGGCGGAGTTCCTCACGCTTTTGCGTGAGCAGACGGAACGGCTGATACAGATGACCAGGACACTGCTGGAGATGAGCAATCTGCGGCAGGTGGCGCGGAACGAGCAGCTCCAGATCGCCCCCATGGTCGAGGAGATATTCACAGATCTTGCGCCGCTGGCGGAGAAGCGAAGCATCACGCTGACGGCGGAGGGCGACGGCATTATGACCGGCAGCGATGCACTGATCTACCGGCTGATCTTCAACCTGACGGAGAACGCCGTCAAGTACAACCGGCCGGGCGGTTCGGTGCGGATTTCTGTCACACAGGAGCCGGAAAAGCTCCTGATTCGCGTCTCCGACACCGGCTGCGGCATCCCAAAGGTGTATCAGCGCAGTATCTTCCAGCCCTTCTTCCGGGTGGACAAGTCCCGCAGCCGCGAGTACGGCGGCGCGGGACTAGGACTTTCTCTGGTGTGGGAGATCGCCGATCTCCACGGTGGCTCCGTTTGGGTGGAAAAAAGCTCGGAGAAGGGCACTACCATTGCGGTGGGGTTGCCAACGCAACAATCAACGAAGCCCTAACCCCCTTTTATTCGTTTTTCGCCGCTTCGCTTGCCGCCCTGCGGCGTTCCTCTCTGTATGGGGCGGTGAGCCGGAAAAAGAAGCGTCCCTTTTCAATCTCAAATTCCTTGCAGCCCGTGTCCTGGTCTACGTCCGTCAGCTTGCAGACGGCAGGGTGTTTGCGGCTGTATGCGGTCAGCCTGTTTTTGAGGTCGGTGTTGTGGGTGCGGATATGGATAAGGGGGTCTTTCTCATCAAACCAAATATCGGTGGTCTTTTCCTGCTTCGTAAGCCCTGTTCTCATAGGCTTACGGAACCGATACGCCAAGCTCTTCCGCAACTTCATTTACTCTCATAAAAATTTCTCCTGCCATAGGCAAAATACCTTCCTTTCCCGATTTGTGGTTGATTTCTTCTGCCGTTCTATTCGCAGGACTCTGGCAGGCAACCCTTTTCGGCACTGTGCCGTTTTCTTTCCTCTTTGGCACGCTCGTCTCATCGCGTGCTTCCCCGGAGAAAGTATCCTTTGGACGGTCATTCAGTTTGGCTCTTTTGGATTTCACCCCCCTCTCACCTTACAACGGACATTTTTTCTGCATTTTGGGGTATCCTAAATTGTAAAATTTCTATGAATTAAGCCAAAATGCTTAGTTTACAACTATTGTACTATACATATAAGTTTAAGTCAAGCTGGTTTGCAGGAAAATATTAAATAAATTTGCTTAGATTTTTCTTGACGAAATTAAACATATCTGCTATACTCGTCATCAAAGACAACCGACACAGGAGATGGCTATTATGGCGATTGGGGAACGCATCCACTTTTTCCGCACGATGCGGGGTATGACGCAGAAATACCTTGGCATGGCGCTGGGCTTCCCGGAGAAATCCGCAGATGTCCGCCTTGCGCAGTACGAGAATGGCTCCAGAACGCCCAAAGCGGACGTGACCGCTGCGCTGGCACAGGCGCTGGATGTTTCACCCAAGGCGCTGGACGTACCAGACATTGACTCCTATACTGGGCTGATGCACACGCTGTTCACACTGGAAGACCGATATGGGTTTGAAGTTTGCCAGTGCGAGGATGAGGTGCATCTGCGCGTTCATATCCACAAAGGACGCGACGCAGCGGAGCTTCACAGGATGCTTGCCGCATGGGGCGAAGTTGCCGCCAAGCTGAAAGCAGGGGAGATCACCAAAGAGGAATACGACCGCTGGCGCTACCGCTATCCTGAGTTCGATACCACGCAGCGTTGGGCAAATATTCCGTCGCAGGCTCTCAGTGATATGCTCATAAAAGAATTAAGAACCAGTTCTCCATGTAATAAAGACTGAGTATACGGGGGCGCATTATGGATAAGCTTCAGTATGATAATTTATATAAATTCCTCGTATCATTGGGGATTGTATTAATCGTGCTTCCTGTTGCAGCGTTAGTATTTTTGTTTAATATGGAACCAATATTGATAAGCCAAGCTGACTATGATTTGCTTTCAGATTTCTCACTACAAATGATAGCTACTCGCAACAAGCTAACCTCATATTTTATTTCAATATTTCCGTGGGTTGCTGGTATCCTCACTTGCATTGGAATAGTTGTATTACTCATTGGCATCTTCAAATGGGTAGGGCTCCAAAAGAATCTTGATAAAAAGCTTGATGCTGAAGCAGCCATTCAAACATTGAATTTACTAAAAATGAGTAGTGCAGAGGTGGCTGCTAAAATAGAAGAGGAGGTAAAAGAAACAGCTTCCATTGAGGCTCCTACTCCGCCAGTTTCATCTGCTGTCAATGATCACTCAAGCGCGATGAATAAATACATCGAAATTGAAGATTTGTGCTTTAACTATTTTACAAAAAGGTACGCAAACAAATATTCATTTGAACGAAATATCCGTATGGGAAAATACTGTTACGACTTCATTGGTGTATCTAAACTCAATAACATTGATTTAATAGTTGAGATAAAATACCTGAAAATCGCTGCAGGAAATTCCAGAATGATATACGATGTATTTGAACGTGTGTACAATTCTGGTGTTAATTATGAAACAATAGCTCATCGAAATTTTAGGTGTATAGTCGTTATGGTAACTCCTAAAGAGGAGTTGCCGCGCTTGGAAAATATTGTTGAGACCTACTGTAAGGTACATAAAGAGAGCGCGAGCAGGATTGAAATAAAGTGCATGGCAGAGGAATCCTTATAAAGAAAAAGAGAGCTAACTGACTAATCAAAATCAGTTAGCTCTCTTTTTATGAATAATGAAAAATGTTGCCAAATCGTTGCCACAAAGGGCATCAAGCCTTAGAAAACCCAGTCATTCCGGGCTTTTTCAGGCTTCTGGAATCATTCCCACTCGAGAGTGGGTTTTAACTTCTACGTTATTTCCTGTATGTATCAGCTATCAATCTTGCCTTTCAAGACTGGCAGTATCGTGCGTCCGCGTATTCCTCAGAAAAAGTGGAACCATAGTGGAACCGCTGATACAGACAGCACCATTCGACCGACCGACTGACCGTCGGTCTTTTTTTATTCTGTCGGTGCCTTCACATGAGCGATCACGTCAGGAATCTCACAGTCCAGCGCAGAGCAGATTTTGTCGATGACCTCCAATGCCACGTACTCGTTCTTCCCCATCTTCGAAATGGTCGCTGAACTGATGTTGGCCATTTCAAGCAGATCCTTCTTTTTGAGTTCCTTGCCTGCCAGAGTAACCCACAGCGGCTTGTAGCTAATCATCCGATCACCTCCTTACTCCGTCAATATATCACACATTCCTGCCTTTGTCAAAGAAAAACTTTGCGTTCTAAAAGATTTTTCTTGACTTCTCAATGTGCATATGCTAATATACGAACATAGAGAATCTAAAGTTTTTCTTTGAGAACAAAAAGGAATACACGGACTTTGAAAAGCACGTGGACAAGGAGGAAAAAGTTATGACGATTCAGGAAAAGCGCTGGATGAATATGGACGATCTACGGGAGCTGTGCATCAGACACGATTGGTTCACACGGGGCGGTTGCAAGGCATACGACAAGTTTTTGAACATGCCGTATGACACCAAAGGCAACCAGCGGAACATCACTACCAAGCTGCTGTATAGCATGGCGCGGACAATCATGCGGTATAGCGATCCGAAAACCTATGACATTATCGAGGTAGGCGGAATCATGTACAGTCTTGGCCAGATTTGTACAACCACATTTTATGTTTCTGGAGTGTGAGGAGGTTCATCATTTGCGTGCAGCTGGATTCAAAGTTGGAGAGGAGAATGAAAATGGATAAGGTCTTGAACGAGAACGAAGCCAGAGCGCTGATCGAGCGCTTTGCGCAGAAGCAGCAGGGCGGGCATTTTGCCTGCCCCCGCTGCGGGAAGATGGCGATGGATGCGGAGAGCGTCACCCGCAACGCACTGAGCCGCAGGGCAACGGTCCATATCTGCGATGCCTGCGGAATGCAGGAGGCCTTGGATGACATGACTGCCAGCATAACTCCGCTGACCGCATGGGCTATCGTCGCCGCGCCAGGAAACTGGCGCATAGAGAAAGGGGGTAATAAGCGTGAAGCGTGACGACGAGCTGATGTTCTACACAGAGTGCTGGCGTGAGCTGCAAAGCTTTCTATCAGAAGTCGTGCGGGACAACACGGGCGAATATCCCTTCGCACAGGATGTCTTGAATCTGATGCGCAGCATCGAACGGAAATACGAGGGGTGCTGATATGAGCAAATCTTGGACGCCAGAGGAGCTGGCCGCTGCCAGTGCCGCGATGAAAGCGGAGGGCCACATGAGCTACGAAGATTTCTGCACCGCGCCGGTGCTGCGGTTGGAGTACCGCGGCCGCGACAGCTGGGATCGCCCTGTCTACGAGTGCGATGGTCGGCTCTATGTCGATGTTGACCCGCGCCGGAGCAGGCCAGCCGACATCTGCACGAAGCAGGGAAACACCTTTGAAGGTGAGCCGTGCGACCCAGTGCCGGAGAATACCATCATTGAGTTTGTCCCCAAACGGGACACATGGAATTTTTGAAAGGAAGGTCACAATGAAGCATATTTGTATTACATACCACATGACCCGCCCTCACGAGGTCGCGGAGACCTGTATCACGATTGCGATGGCCGACGGCATTGCAAAGGACCTGCTTAAAAAGCAGGAGAACAGCGCCTACGTTCTCGCGCCGAAAAGCCACACGCGCTTTTCGATTCCGGCTCTACTTGCCCAGCTCACCTTGGCACAGGGGTATGACAGTGCCACTTTCTGTTGTGCGGAGGAGAGTGATTGATATGGAGGACTTCATCATTCTTTTGAACTATCTTGCTGCGCTGCTGGCGGTGCTGGCTCTTGGCTGCATAATCGCAGACTATATTCTTCCGCACATTCCTTTCTTGGACAAGACGCTCTGCAATTTGCCTGAGTACGAAGATGATCTCGAGCATCCGAACGTCATTGCATTCCCTTATGATGATTCCACGGAACGTTGGGGCATTTGGGCGCTGAGATCTTCCGGCTCGGTATTCGGTGCCGCTGAATCGTGGGTGCGCGTTCATGGAGAAATGCTTATTTTTCCGTCTTTTACGGAAGCGGCAACTGCAGCAGAAACCTATAACAGCACCATAGGAACAGAAAATCTTTTCTATATGCCGCGTGCGGTATAAAACAAAAACGCCCTCCCGTTGTTGACAACGGGAGGGCGTAAGGCTATAATGAAAGCAGGAAAGGGCGTTGCCGATAAGCGGTCAGCCCAGACTGTCCTAAGTAGTGCTAAATAGCGTCGTTAGAAACCGTCACTTGGCAGAGTGGCGGTTTCTGCTTTTTACGCTGATTGTCACAGTCCAATGGAGGATGTGAAAAGTCAATGTAATCGGCATGACCTCACCCCCTTTCGGGTGGTGTGGCTGAACCGCCTACCGTTATATGGCAACGCCCGCCCCTTGCGGAGCATACCCATCATAGCAGATGTGTCGCAAAAAGTCAAAAAGTATCTATCATGGCACCTTTTCAAAAATTGCGGCACGAAGGGAGTGTGCAGACGGCTGAACGTTACACACTCCCTTTTTTGCGGGTACCGGCTCGATAATGAGTAATCTGTGGCTCGGAGTTAGGCTCCCGAACCAGAATTTCGGACAAATCGCAGTCCAACGCTTCGCAGATGAGGTCGAGATATTCAAGATTGACCCGATCTACCATTTCATGATACATCTCATTGATCGTTGTTGGGCGGATGCCGGTAGCCCGTGCGAGGTCGGCTTGCGTCCATCGAACTTCGCCAAGTTTTCTGGATAATAGAATTCTAATCATGCTCTGCGCTCCTCTCGTTACAATATAACAGTTGCTGTCATATCAGATTGTAAATCGTCAGATTATGGACGGTATATGGACGATGGCTACTTAATCAGTGAAAGCAAGGAATATTTGCAGGAATGTCTGGCGAAGATCCGCACACTCTGCGACGAACTCGGCATTACGCTCAATGAGAAGAAAACGCAGATCGTAAAAATCTCGCATGGCTTTACCTATCTGAAAGCGCGCTTCTTCCTGCTCCCGTCCGGAAAAATCGTGAAGAAAATCTATAAGCGCAGTGTTACCAAGATGCGTCAGAAACTCAAAAAGTTCAAAGGGCTGCAAGCAGCAGGCAAACTGAAAACTGAGGATATTGATATATCCGTGACCTGCTGGGTCGCATACGCCCGAAAGTTCAACGCATGGCATACAACCGAAAATATGATACAGCTTTTTTACAGGCTGTTCCCCAAGGAGGTACTGCATGTATAAAATCGTTTATGGATCGTCCGTCATTGATGTGGTGGACGATCTTGTTTTTGTCCGTTATGACCCCGATGCCAAGTGCATGATGCGCTGCAAACGGCAGTACGCGCAAGGCATGGCCGCCATCAGTTTAACGGTCAGGCGGTCGAGCTCAGCAACTTCAAGCCGCTGGTGAGTGCGGCATCCGATAGGACAGACATCGCAGCAATAGTAGTTGAGCAGTTCGGGCGCATTGTAGCCATCCGCCATGAGCAGCACTTCTTCGGGGTACGGCCACAGACTGCCCAATTCGATGCGTGCCATACGGCTCCGATCAAGGCCAAGGGCTTCTGCCGCTCCCTCCCGGCTGTTGAGCCGGTCGTTGAACGCTGCGGCCTTTTTTCGTGCAATACAGAACGCATTATCAGCCGCTTTCGTGGGATTTCTGGACATTTATCTATCCCTCATTTCTTACTATAATTGAGTTGCAGTTGAAGTTTCTTGAACTACTCGTGCAAAAAAATAGCCGCATACTGCTCAAGGCTCAATGCCAGCACTCGTTTGATTTTCTTCGACTGCTCGACGGTACATTTAACGGTGCCATTTTCAAGTAAGCAGTAGCTGGACTTGTCTTTATACCCAAGAGCATCGGCCATTGCCTCCTGCGTCACCCCTGCGGCCATACGGGTTTCTCTCAGCAGCTCATAATCCACGCCGCTCCCTCCTTTCATGTGAGTTTGAGTTTCTTAAACTTCCGTAGGTTTAAGATACTACAACTCGGCCGCCTTGTCAAGCACTTTGTTGAAGTTTTATCAACTTACGAGAAATCCTGTTGTGCAGGAGGAAACTTAATGTATAATGAGTTTAGAAATTATCAACTTGCACTTGATACCTATGGAAGGTGGAGCGATATGGCCACAATTGGTGAACGCATTCGCGGGCTGCGCGAACTTGCAGGCATGACGCAGGAGGAGTTTGGTAAGCTCTTCGGCGTTGTCAAATCTACAGTTTCCCTTTACGAAAGCGGGAAGAGCACCCCGAATGACCAAATTAAAATGCAAATCTGCAAACACTTTGATGTTTCGTTAGATTATCTTCTTGGGTTAAGCGATAAGCCAGGGCAGAGTAAATTTGACGATATGCCGGAAGACAAAAAAAGCCCCCTTGCCGTGGGGCAAGGGGACCGAATTATTCAGAACGCTCTGAAGGATACTGGCCTTCTATCAGAGGATGGATCTCTGACACCAGGCGGAGAAAAAGCTATCTCTGATTATCTTGCGAGGAACGCGGATCTTCTGAAACTTCTTGCCCGCGAGGAGGACAAGAAGTAACCAACGCTGCGCATAGGGAATTTAGTACGACACAGAGTTCAGCTTCTGTCATTTCAGGGGCGCTGATAATGCCGTACTTATAGCACAGACTTACAATTTGCCTGTACGCAGATTGCTTTGACGGTCTTTCATTCAACGTGTAGCACCACCTTATTTTTTCTCTACACGCGTGTACTACGATTAGTATACTCCACTTGGAATGATTTGGGGAGATAATGTTATATTATCCTTTTCTCCGAAACGAAATAACCAAACCAATAGGATGAGGCCCCCTATATTGCGCAGATACTGCTTCGGATTGCAAGCAGTGCTCCAGATCTTGAATCATAGGCAAAACGCAGAATGAAGAAGGTGCAGTCATGCCGGCATACTACGATAAAGAACGTAAAAGTTGGGGCGTTCAGTTCCGCTATACTGACTGGACCGGAACACGAAAGAAAAAGCATAAGCGCGGATTCAAGTTGAAGCGTGAAGCCGAAGAGTGGGAACGCGAGTTTCTGCTCCGCAGTGCTGGCGATCCGGACATGACCTTCGCGTCGCTCGTTACGCGCTACTATGCAGACATGGAGAATCATATCCGCGGATCGACCCTTGAAACAAAAATCAGCAATATTGATACTCATATTCTGCCGTACTTCAAGGACAAGGCTATATCGGATATTACCAACGCGGATGTCCGGCAGTGGCAGAATGCTATGCTCAAGAAGCGGAAAAAGAATGGTGAGCCATACAAGCCCACTTATCTTCGGTCCATCAACAGCCAGTTGTCGGCTATCTTCAATTTTGCCGTTGAGTATTTCGGGCTGCAAAGCAACCCGTGCTCTCGCGTGAAAGCGATGGGAAAAAAGAAAGCCGATGAAATGAACTTCTGGACGCTGGATGAATTCAACAAGGCGCTGGCCTACGCCAACGGGCCAGCGTACAGGATGGCATTCCTGACGCTGTATTGGACAGGCATCCGAGAAGGTGAGCTGCTGGCTCTTACCCCGCGAAAAATCATTCATTCGGCCAAGGCGCTGCGCATCAGCCAAACCTTGAAGCGCGAAAAAGGCGAAATGGTCTTGAGCGATCCGAAGACAGAGAACAGTATCCGGACAGTTACGATGCCTGACTTCCTTTATGACGAGCTCACGGCCTATGTCAAAGCTCTGTATGGAATTGAAGACGATGATCCGATCTTCTACATGGGAAAACACGGACTTCTGGCGGAAATCAAGCGCATGGCCGATTCTGCCGGCGTGCAGCGGATTCGGGTGCATGACCTGCGACATTCTCACGTCGCCCTGATGATCGAACTTGGCTATCGCACTCATGCCATAGCGCAGCGCATCGGCGATACTCCCGCAGAGGTCGATAAGACATATGCCCATCTGTATCCCAATAAGGCGCAGGCTATCGCAGAAGAGCTGAACAAGCATCGAGACGGCATAGTGCGGAATGAGATCAAGTCCATGGACGAGGACGGTAAAGTTTACAACGAAAAGGAACTGCTGGAGCAGTTGGAAGAAACACACGAAAAACGCACGCATACATAAACGCACGCATGCATAAACGCACGAAAAACGCACGTATGCAGAAAGTGGAACCATTGTGGAACCACAGGGCAAAATTAAAGCCCCGGAAGTCCTGATTTTTCAGGCCTTCCGGGGCTTTTTTATCTTATTCCCACTCCACCGTGGCGGGCGGCTTGCTGGTGATGTCGTAGACGATGCGGTTGATGCCCTTGACCTCGTTGACGATGCGGCCGCTGATCTTGTCGAGCAGCTCGTAGGGGATGCGGGCCCAGTCGGCGGTCATGAAGTCCTCGGTCGTCACGGCGCGCAGCGCGAGCACGCGGTCGTAGCTGCGACCGTCGCCCATGACGCCGACGGTGCGCGTGTTGGTCAGCACGGCGAAATACTGGTTCATCCTCTTGTTTTCGCCGGCCTTTTCCAGCTCCTCGCGGTAGATCGCGTCGGCAAGGCGAAGCGTGTCGGCCTTCTCCTTCGTGATCTCGCCCATGATGCGGATGGCAAGGCCGGGGCCGGGGAACGGCTGGCGGGAGACAAGATACTCCGGCAGACCCAGCTCGCGGCCGAGCTGACGGACCTCGTCCTTGAACAGCAGGCGCAGCGGCTCGATGATCTCCTTGAAATCGACATAGTCGGGCAGACCGCCGACGTTGTGGTGGCTCTTGATGACCGCGGCGTTGCCGAGACCCGATTCGATCACGTCGGGATAGATCGTGCCCTGAGCGAGGAAATCGACCGCGCCGATCTTCTTCGACTCTTCCTCGAACACGCGGATGAACTCCTCGCCGATGATCTTGCGCTTGCGCTCGGGGTCGGAAATGCCCGCGAGCTTGGCAAGGAAGCGGCCCTCGGCGTTCACGCGGACAAAGTTGATGTCCCACTTTTTGAACGCGGCTTCAACCTCGTCGCCCTCGTTGAGGCGCATGAGACCGTGATCGACAAAGACGCAGGTGAGCTGCGGGCCGACGGCCTCCGCCAGCAGCGCCGCCACGACGGACGAATCCACGCCGCCGGAGAGCGCCAGCAGCACGCGGCCGGCACCGACCTTTTCGCGCACGGCGGCGATGGCTGTATTTTTATAGTCGCCCATCGTCCAGTCGCCCTTCGCGCCGCAGACCTCGTAGAGGAAGTTGCGGATCATGGCCTTGCCGTACTCGGTGTGGTTGACCTCGGGATGGTACTGCACGCCGTAGAAGCCGCGCTTCTCGTCGCAGATGGCGACGTTGGGGCAGGCGTCGGAATGCGCGACGAGAGAGAAGCCCTCGGGCACCTTTTCCATATAGTCGCCGTGGCTCATCCAGGTGACGCTCTTTTCGGGAAGACCCTTGAAGAGCTTGCAGTTTGTGTCGAAGAACGTGTCGGTCTTGCCGTATTCGCGCGCGGTGGCGTCGTTCGCGGCCACGACCTTGCCGCCGAGATGGTGCGCGATGAGCTGGCAGCCGTAGCAGATGCCGAGCACCGGCACGCCTGCGTCGAAGAGCGTAGGATCGACGTGGGGCGCGTCCTCAAGGTAGACGCTGTTCGGCCCGCCGGTGAAGATGAAGCCGATGGGCTTCATCGCGAGCAGGTCCGCAAGCGGGGTCGTGTAGGGCTTGACCTCGCAGTAAACGCCGCATTCACGCACGCGGCGGGCAATCAGCTGGTTATACTGACCGCCGAAATCCAGTACGATGATGGTTTGATGATTCATGTTTCAGTTCTCCTGCCGTATCCGGTAATATGGTAAGAGCATCATATCATAGCTTTTGACATTTTACCAGCGGTATTGCAAAAATAAAAAGGGCGCGCGGTCATAAGACCGCGCGCTCGAGCGCTGCAGCGACAAAGCCGCGGAACAGGGGGTGCGGCTTATTCGGGCGGCTCTTGAATTCGGGATGGAACTGCGCGCCGACGAACCAGGGGTGGCTCATGGATTCCACGATCTCCACGAGCGTGCCGTCCGGAGAAAGACCGGCAAGGCGCATGCCCGCGTCCGTGAAGTCGCAGCGGAAGTCGTTGTTGAACTCGTAGCGGTGGCGGTGGCGCTCCCAGACCTCCGGCGCATCGTAAAGCGCGCGGGAGAGCGAGCCCTCCTCGAGCATGCAGGGATACTTGCCCAGACGCATCGTGCCGCCCTTGGCCGTCACGCCGACCTGCTCTGGCATGAGCGCGATGACCGGGTGCGCCGTGGTGGAGGAAAATTCCGCGCTCGTCGCGTCGTCCCAGCCGAGCACGTGGCGCGCAAACTCGATGACTGCGATCTGCATGCCAAGGCAGATGCCAAGGTACGGGATGCCGCGCTCGCGCGCGTACTGCGCGGCCAGGATCATGCCCTCGATGCCGCGGTCGCCGAAGCCGCCGGGAACCAGGATGCCGCTGCACCCGCAGAGCTTCTGGGCGATGTTGTCCGCCGTCAGCGTTTCAGAATCGACCCACTGGATCTCGACGCTCGCGTCGCAGGCCGTGCCCGCGTGGAAGAGAGACTCGACGACGCTCAGGTAAGCGTCGTGCAGACCGACGTATTTGCCAACGAGCGCAATGCGTACATGGCGGTGGACGCCGTGGATCTTACTCACCAGCGCGCGCCATTCGCTCATGTCCGGCTCGCCGCAGTCAAGGTTCAGCTTGCGGCACACCACGCGGCAGAGCCCCTCGTGCTCGAGCAGCAGCGGGACCTCGTAGAGCGTGGAGGCCGTCGCGTTCTGGATGACGCAGTCAGGCTCCACGTTGCAGAAAAGCGCGATCTTGCGGCGGATGTCCTCGGTGATGGGCGCGTCCGTGCGCACGACGAGAACGTCCGGCTGGATGCCCTCGCTCAAAAGCTCCTTGACCGAGTGCTGCGTGGGCTTGCTCTTGAGCTCGCCGCTGCCGGGAATGGTGACGATCAGGGGCACGTGGATGAAGAGCACGTTCTCGCGTCCGCGCTCCGCCGCGACCTGGCGGATAGCCTCTAAAAACGGCTGGCTCTCGATATCGCCGACCGTGCCGCCGATCTCGGAGATGGCGACGTCGGTCTCGCCGTCGTCCATGTCGTAGATGCGGCGCTTGATCTCGTCGGTCACGTGCGGGATGATCTGCACCGTGCCGCCAAGGTAGCCGCCCTGACGCTCGCGGTTCAATACGCTCCAGAAGATCTTGCCAGAGGAGACGGAGGACTTCTGGTCGAGCGCTTCATCGACAAAGCGCTCGTAGTGGCCAAGGTCCAGATCGGTCTCCGCGCCGTCGTCGGTGACAAAGACCTCGCCGTGCTGATAGGGGCTCATCGTGCCGGGATCGACGTTGAGGTAGGGGTCGAACTTCTGGTTTTTGACCTTCAGCCCGCACTGCTTCAGGAGCCGCCCGAGCGATGCCGCGCAGATGCCCTTGCCCAGCCCCGACACCACGCCGCCGGTGACAAAAATGTACTTCATAGACTTTCTTCCTTCCCAAAAATTTCGCGCCGCAGCGCGAAATAAATTTCAATCGTTTTTTCTGACGACATGCGCGTCAGAAAAAACACTTCTCGCTCCGCAAACGTGCGCGCCAGCGGCGCGTGCGCTGCGGCGGAGCGCAATCCCCACTCAAAAAGGACGCTCGTGAGAGCGTCCTTTTTGACTTTTAAACAGAGAAGAGCAGTTCGCAGAAGGTCGGGTACGGCCAGTACTTCGAAGCCGTCAGCACCTCCAGCTTGTCGATGATCGCGCGCACGGCCTTCATGCGCTCCTCGACCTTGTCGTGGTAGTAGTGCAGCAGCTCCTCGGGCTGGGCGCTTTCCGAAACGGTCTCCAGCGCGGTCTTGAGGGCGATGGTCTCCTCAAGCAGCTGCTCGTTGAGCGAGCTGACCGCGTTCGCGAGCGAGGTCTCCACGTGGCAGGCAAGCTCCGGCGCGGCCGCGCGCTTGGCGGAGATGGTGGAGCACAGCGCCGCTTCATACTCCGACGCGGCGTTCAGGATGCCGTGCTGGACCATGTCCACGAGCGTCGCCGCTTCGATGCGGATGACCTTGCAGTACTTCTCGATATGAACTTCGTGGCGGGAGAGAATCTCCTCGCGGGTATACACGCCCTCACGGGTGAGCATTTCGATGTTTTTCGGCAGGATGTAGGCGGGCAGGGCCTCGGCGGTGTTGCGCAGGTTGGCAAGGCCGCGTTTTTCGGCCTCGTGCACCCAGGCCTCCTCATAGCCGTTGCCGTTGAAGATGATGCGGCGGTGGGCGCAGAAGGTATCGCGGATGAGCTTGTGCAGCGCGGCGGTAAAATCGTCCGCGTCCTTGAGCTGCTCGTAGAACTCGTCGAGCTCCTCGGCCATGATGGCGTTGAGGATGGTGGTCGGTCCCGCGATGGACTGCGTGGAGCCGGGCATGCGGAACTCGAACTTATTGCCCGTGAAAGCGAGCGGGGAGGTGCGGTTGCGGTCGGTCGTGTCCTGCGGGATGGACGGCAGCACGTCCACGCCGATGCGCAGGGACTTGTGCTCGGGCGCGGTGTAGTCGTTCTCGTCCACGATCGCGTCGATGATGCCCTCAAGCTCGGTGCCGAGGAAGATGGAGATGATGGCCGGGGGCGCCTCCTGTGCGCCGAGACGGTGGTCGTTGCCCGCGAAGGCGACCGAGCAGCGCAGCAGCTCCTGATACTCATCCACGCCCTTGACGAAGGCGGCGAGCACCAGCAGGAACAAGGCGTTCTGGTTGGGGGTCTTGCCGGGAGAGAAGAGGTTCTTGCCCGTGTCGGTCGCGAGCGACCAGTTGATATGCTTGCCCGAGCCGTTCACGCCGGCAAAGGGCTTTTCATGCAGCAGGCACACAAGGCCGTGACGCTCGGCGACCTTTTTCATCGTCTCCATGACGAGCTGGTTCTGATCGCTTGCGGTGTTGGCGTCGATGTAAATGGGGGCCATTTCGTGCTGGGCGGGCGCGACCTCGTTGTGCTTGGTCTTGGAGAGCACGCCAAGCTTCCACAGCTCCTCGTCAAGATCCTGCATGAAAGCGCTCACGCGGGGACGGAACGCACCGAAGTAGTGGTCGTCGAGCTCCTGACCCTTGGGCGGCTTTGCACCGAAGAGGGTGCGGCCGCAAAGCCGCAGGTCCATGCGCTTTAGGTACAGCTCGCGGTCGATGAGGAAATACTCCTGCTCCGCGCCGATCTGCGGCGTGACCTTTTCCGCGTCGTCGCCGAAGAGCTTCAGAACGCGCAGCGCCGCGCGGTTGACCGCGGACATCGAGCGCAGAAGCGGGGTCTTTTTGTCGAGCGCTTCGCCTCCGTAGGAGCAGAAAACCGTGGGGATGCAGAGACTGCCGTCCTTGATGAAGGCGAAGGCCGTGGGGTCCCAGGCGCTGTAGCCGCGCGCTTCAAACGTGGCGCGCAGGCCGCCGGAGGGGAAGGAGGACGCGTCGGGCTCGCCGCGCACCAGCTCCTTGCCGGAGAAGTCCATGATGATCCGGCCGCCGCCGGCGTTGTTGATAAAGCTGTCGTGCTTTTCCGCCGTCACGCCGCTGAGGGGCTGGAACCAGTGCGTGAAGTGCGTGGCTCCACGCTCCAGCGCCCAGGTCTTCATTGCGTCGGCGATTTCGTTTGCCGCGGAAAGAGGAAGGGGCTGCCCGCTCTTCAAACAGCCGCGCCAAACGTCCATGGCGTCCTGCGGCACATACTGCTCCATTGTGCGTTCGTTGAACACAAGCGAGCCAAAAAGCTCAGGAATGCGAGTCGCTTCACTCATGATCCAGACCTCCTGATTCTGAAATAAAAAATTTGATAAGTAATGATACTGCACGGGGGCGAGCAGCGTCAATACTTTGTTTTTCCAACTTTCCCCGCGCTTTAACAAGGTGGAATGTGCGGGGTGAACGAAATTATGAAAGCTGCAAAACTTTTTCTTGCATGGAAAAAACCGCTGTGCTATAGTTAGCCTGAACCCACCCTTGCCGGAAGGAGCTTTTGCGGCAGGAGCGGGCCGTTCTTTTTTGCCGCCGAGGCGAAGAAAAAGAACGAAAAACGACAAAAAGGGAGCGTGCACGCCGCAATGGCGCGCACGCTCCTTCTGCAATTATTTGATGGTCGAGCTGTCGTTCAAAACGCTCGTGCTGTAAAGAAACAGCACGTCCTGCGCGTCAAACTCAATGAAATTGCCGAGCATCGCCGGGGAGAGGTAGCGGATATCGACGAGCGTGATCTCGCTGTAGCCCTGCGCGAGCAGCGGTATCAGGCTCGCGGCGAAGGAATCACGGAACACGATGAGCTTCCGCTCTGTTTCAGCGTTCGGATTTTCGATGCGCAGCAGCGACTTCGGCCCCGAGAGGAAGATTTCGTAGGGGTCGTTCCCCGCGGCTTTTTCCAGCGTATAAACGGGGAGATATTCGCTGCTTTCGTAGTCGTACACGCGGCAGCTCTCCAGCGTGTCGTTTGTGAGATACGTGAGCGCGTCGGGCTGCATGGGCAGCGCTGACTGGCCGCGGTACACGCCGGAAAACGGCGTATCGAGCGTGACGGGCGTGAAGTCGCCGGAAATGCTCACGTCCATCGCATCGGCCAGAAGAGAAGCAACGGGCAGGAGCGCTTCCTGCCGCCAGTGCGTGTCGGTGCGGTAATAGGACGAGAGGGAGAGCCGCCCCGTCAGGTCGATATACCCGGCAAAGTCCGTCTTTTCGCGCACCAGACGGAAGAATTTGTCGTAGTCCATCGCGGGATAGCCGTTCGGCGCTGCAAGAAAATAGTTCTTGTCGGGCACGACGGAGAGGTACACGTTCGCGCCCGTGTCCTTCAAGTATGTCTCGTACACGTAGCGGAAGCGGTCCGCCGCGTGGTCGATGGAATCCTCGTGGATGGTGTCGTCGAGCTTGGCGGCATAGCCGTCCGCGGCGTAAATGCCATTGTTGTCCCGCTCGCCGAAAAGATAGCGGACCGAGAGCGCCTTGAGCGTGCGCAGCTGCTCGCGCAGCGGGAACTGATCGAGCGTGTAGCTCTCAAAATTCTCCTGAAAGCGCCCGGAGAGCACCTCCTGCGCGCTCAGTGCGGGGAACTGCTTGAGCGGCCGCCGCTCGCTGACGGAGACGGCGTCGTCCGGCTTGAAAATGCCCCAGAGCGCGAAGATGAGCACGAACAGCCCGGAAAGGCCGAGGGTGAGAAGATCCTTCATTCGTTTGTTCATCGTGCACCCTCCTTAAAAGCGGAAATAGAGGAAGGGGTTAAACGACCCGTCCACCAAAAACGCCGTGCCGATCAGAAGCGGCACGAGCAGAGCGATGGGCTCGAGCACGTCGAGCACGCTCTTAGCGCCGCGCTTTTCGCGCAGGGCGGAGAGGGCCTTTTTCGGCAGCGGCGTTGCGCAGAGAATGCCGAAAAGCAGCAGGGGACCGTAGCTTTTAAGATAGTAGACCGCCTGCGCGCTTGATAGCGGCAGACCGCCCGCGCCGAGCATCGCGCCGATGCGCGAGAGCGCCTGCGCGGCAGAGTCCGCGTCAAAGAGCACGAAGCCGAGCGTGACGAAAAAGAGCGTGTAGACATGGGCGAGCACGCGGCGGCGCTCAAGAAGGGGCAGCAGCCACAGCTTTTCAATAAGCAGCAGCACCGCGAACCACAGCCCCCAGAGGACGAACGTCCACGCCGCGCCGTGCCACAGGCCCGTTGCAAGCCAGACGATCAGAATATTCAAAAGCTGGCGGGCCTTCCCCTTGCGGCTGCCGCCGAGGGGGATATAAAGATAGTCGCGGAACCACGAGCCGAGCGAGATATGCCACCTGCGCCAGAACTCCGTGATGCTTGCGGAGATATAGGGGTAGTTGAAGTTCTCCGGGAAGCGGAAGCCGAGGATGCGCCCAAGACCGATGGCCATGTCGCTGTAGCCGGAAAAGTCAAAGTAGACCTGGAGCAGGAACGCGAGTGCGTAGAGCCAGACGAAAAGAACGCTTGCGTCCTGCGTCTGCTTATAAGCGCTCGCGAGCGCGCCGAACTGGTTAGCGAGCAGTACCTTTTTCGCAAAGCCGACCGTGAAGCGGCGCACGCCCTCCGCCGCGGCGGAGACGCTGTGCGTGCGGTCCCTGAGCTGCCCGGCAACGTCGCTGTAGCGCACGATCGGCCCCGCGATGAGCTGCGGGAAGAGCGAAACATAGGCGGCAAGGTCGATGAAGCTTTTCTGCGCCGCCGTCTCGCCGCGGTAAACGTCGATGACATAGCTGAGCACCTGAAAGGTGTAGAAGCTGATGCCGATGGGAAGGCTGAGCTTTAAAAGCGGCAGTGAAAGCCCTGTGACGGCGTTGACGCTCGAAAGAAAGAAGTCCGCGTACTTAAAATAGCCGAGAAGCCCAAGGCTCACGAGGACCGAGAGCGCCAAAAAGAGCTTTGACGCTTTCTCGCCGCGGTGCTTTTCCACCAGCAGGCCGAAAAGATAGCCCTGCACGATGGAAACAAGCATCAAAAGCACATACTTCGGCTCGCCCCAGGCGTAGAAAAAGAGGCTTGCAAGCAGCAGGATGAAGTTTTTGAACCGCCCGGGCACGAGAAAATACAGGATCAGCGCTGCGGGCAGAAAATAGAAGAGGAACGGAACGCTGGAAAAGAGCATGGCTTCTCCGCCTTTCGGAAAATAAGGATCAGACGATCGGCTCGTCGCAGGCGACGGAAGCGCCGTCGAAGGCTGCGCTCATCGCATCGCGGAACTGATCGACCAGATCCTCCGCGCCGAAGCAGGAGACGATATAGTCGCCATAGGTCACGATGACAAGCTTATCGGGGAAGCCGCACATCCACTGGCGGGACATGATATTGTCCTTGAGGTCGGAAACGACGGCGTCCATGTCGGAAGAATCGTTCAGGCGGTACGCGCCTGCGGTAAAGGTGTTGGCGTTCATCATGTGGGTGAGGGACGCGGCGCCCGCGAGCTTATCCGCGTCGGCGGCGGGATAGCCGAGGGAGTAGTCGAGCGCGTCGCCGTCCTCAATGGAGAAGCTGCCGGGAGCGTCCTCGACCGTGTTGCCGTCGCTCATGTCGCCGCCTATCGCGGGGAACTTGTCGTCGTCGCTGTACTGCGACCAGACGGCGCTGAGCAGGTCGAGCGCGCTTTCGGGCTGGCCGCCGCTGCCGGCGTCATTTTTGCTGCCGCAGGCGGCAAGGGACAGGATCATCGCTGCGGCCAGCAGCAGAGAAAAAAGCTTTTTCATGGGTGATTACCTCCAAAATTTTTCTTGTGAATTGTTGAATGCTTTACTTACGCCCGCGCGGCGGTCCAATAGCCGCTCGCCGCGTCGTAGCGCAGCACGGCGGCGGGCGCGCCGTCAAGACAGAGCGTATAGACCGCGTCCTCGTCGGGCGATTCGATCGTCCACGTGAGCGTTTCGCCGCCGGAGACCGTGCGCGAGGAAAGGCCGCGCGCGGCCGAGTCGAGCGGAGAATCGAGCACGCCGCCGGATACCTCGGCGGTCAGCGGCGCATCTGCGCTGGCGTCAAAGGTGAGCGATACGCTGAGCGGCTGGGCGCTCTCTACAGGGGCAAGCGCCATCGGCGCGGGCTGGTCGATGGGGACGGGCGCGCCTGTCAGCACCGTGCCGCCGATGAGGATATCCGTTTCCGGGGCGCGGCGCGTCAGCGTCAGCGCGGCGGTCACGATGAGCGCAAGGCAGGCCGCCGCCGCGAGCACGCGAGGAAATGCGCGGGCCTTGCGCGGTCCTGCCGCGCTGAGCGCTTCGGCGATGAGATCGTCGTCCAGCGCGCTCATCGCGCGCACCATGGCTTCATGCTTCATCGTATCCCTCCCTGACAAGGTGCTGCTTCAGCTTCCTGCGCGTGCGCAGGAGCGTGGTTTTCACGCGGCTCTCGCCGCAGCCGAAGCGTGCGCTGATCTCCTCGATCGAGTCGCAGCAGAAGTAGCGGAGAACGAACATGGCGCGTACCTCCTCGCTCTGCGTGCGAAGAAACGCGCTGATGAGAGCGCCAAGCTCGCGCGCGGCGGTCTCATCCTCGGGGCCTGGCAGCGTGACGGCGCAGTCGTCCAGCTCGTCGAGCGAGAGGGCGAAGGCGCCGCCCGCGCGCTTTTGCGTGTTTCTTGCCTTATAGCGGTTGAGCGCGAGATTGCGCGCAATCTTACCGAGAAAGGCGGAGAGGATCGCAGGTCTCTGCGGCGGCATGGCGTGCCAGGCCTTTAAGTAGGTGTCGTTCACGTTCTCCTCGCTGTCGGCGCGGTCTGAGAGAATGTTCTGCGAAATTTTCATACAATAGGGTCCGTATTTGGCGGCGGTGGCTTCGATGGCGTGCTCGTCCCGCTGCCAGTAAAGTGCGACGATCTGTGCGTCGTCCATAGGCTCGCTCCTTTCCGTTGTCTGCCATCAGAGAGATAAGACAACTTTTCCGCGCGCTGCGTTACACAAAAAAGAAAACATTTTGGAAAGTATACCACATCCGCCCCGCGCGTAAAAGCCGGAAGCGGAATTTTTCCGCGCGCGGGAACTTTTTTGAGCCCGCGCCGTCTAAAGAAACAAATCCCGGAACGGAGGTCACCGACATGAAACGATTTTTAACGCTGCTGCTCAGCGCGGCGCTGGTACTCTCCCTTGCCGCCTGCGGCGGGCAGGGAACAACGGCAAAAAACGATCCCAAGGAGGACACTGTGGAAAAAGATCCGATCGCCGCGCAGTATTTGCAGGACCTCGCCGTAAAGACGGCGGAGTATCCCGCGCTTCCCGCCATGCCGAGCGAGGAGGAGCTGAACGAGGCCTTTGCCGCCATCGACTACGACAAGATGGGCGCGGAGGCCTACGAGGAGGCGCAGGACAAGATCTGGGCGGACTGGGACGCGCGCAGCACGGCCTATTATGACGCGCTCAAGGCGCTGCGCAGCGAGGGCACGGCGCAGCCGAGCGCCTTCCTCGGCTTTACGGAGCGGACGGCGCAGGCGCTGCTCTCCGGCACGGACAATACCGTTGTCTCGCCCGCGAATCTCTATCTCGCGCTCGCGATGCTGAGCGAAACGACCGGCGGCGAGAGCCGCGCGCAGCTTCTGAGCCTTCTGGGCCTTGACGATACCGCCGCGGCGCAGAGCGCGGGCAACTACATCTGGCGCAATCTCTACGGCGAGACCTCAACGGGCAAAACGGCGCTCGCAAGCTCCGTGTGGCTCAGCGACAGCGTGCCCTACAACGAGGAGACGCTCACGACGCTCGCCCGGCAGTACCTTGCCTCGACCTTCTCCGCGCCGATGGGCGAGGAAAAGACGAACAAGGCCATCGCCGAGTGGATCAACGAAAATACCGGCGGCCTTTTGGAGGACGCGGCGGGGAACATCCAGACAAAGCCCGAGACCGTGCTGCTCCTTCTCACGACGATCTACTTTAAAGACCAGTGGAGCGACGAGTTCTGGGAGAACGCAACGCAGCAGGACGTCTTTACGTCCGCAGGCGGCGCGCAGCAGACCGTCGATTTCATGCACCTGACGCAGGACCGCGCCGGATACTATCGCGGCGAGAATTACACCGTCGCGGAGCTGAGCTTCCGCGGCGGGCAGGCGATGCGTTTCCTGCTGCCCGACGAGGGCGTGACGCTTGAGAGACTGCTCGCGGACGGCAGCGCCGTGGGCGGACTGATGGACTATGACACGCAGGAGAAACTCTCAGTCGCGAAGCTCATCTGGAGCGTGCCGAAGTTCGACGTAAACTCCGACCTCGAGCTGACTGACGCGCTCGAAGCGCTGGGCATTTCGGACGTGTTCGACAGCGGCAGGGCGGACTTCTCGCCGCTCATCGACCCCGGAACGTTCGACGAGAGTGTTGCCGTGACGCAGGTGCAGCACGCTGCGCGTGTGAAGATCGACGAAAAGGGCTGCGAGGCCGCGGCCTTCACCGCCATCATGGCGGACGCCGCCTCCGCCATGCCGCAGGAGCTGCCGGAGATCGAGATGGACCTGAACCGCCCGTTCGCATTCCTCATCACCGGTGTGGACGGTTTGCCGCTGTTTATCGGCACGGTCAATACGCTGCAGTGATCCCCCCCGCACCGCGGGGGGCGGATGTCCCATTGGCATGGGACTGCGCAGGGAAAAGGGGGCGTTCTCTCACGTGAGAGAACGCCCCCTTTGATTGGCAGCAGCGCCGAACGCTGCACCACCCCTCATGCCCCGCATGGAACATTTTGCATTTTTTCAAAAGGAAGAAAAGAAAACAGAAAATGACTGACCCTTGATCGCGGTTACTCAAGTACGATCAAGGGTCAGTCATGATGAATATTTGGATCTCTCATATTCAGTTTTTCGGCCTTCCTTTCTTTCGTGATATGGTGCCGTCTGATCACTTACTCCGGTTTCCACTCCTGCTCTATTCAAAACACCGGTATTCCGGCGGTTTACCTGTATGACGGTATACATCAGAGAGTGCTGCGCGATGGATAAGATCGGAACCATTGCATCCAGTTGGTGTGGATCACTTGTACATTGGTCTCACCCTTTCTGTGATTCAAAAGATACCAGAAAACGCGGGGAAAATCAAGCGGCGGAACGGATAAAGATTCGAGAAAAAACTTGTGCAACAGGCTGATTATCCGGAAAATAGCGAAAAATGCTTGAAGTTTATCATGCGCTTTAGTATAATAAAGCTGTTGGGCCGCTCTTTCGGGCGGTCCGATTTTTGTTATTCGCGGAAATAGACGCGCTCCCATTCGACAGAACCGGGAATGAGCGGCGGCTCGACCGTAAGGCCGCTTTTTCCGCCGCGCGTCCCTTCAACAAAAAGAAGCGAGGGCGCGGCGTCCGGCGCTTTGGTAAGAAAGCGCAGCCGCTTCGGCTCGATGCCGCCCGCGCGCATGGCGCACAGCACGTCGGCGAGCCGCTCCGCGCGGTGGACGAGGGCGAAGCGCCCGCCCCAGCGCAGGATGCGCTTCGCCGCGGCGCAGACGTCTTCAAGCGTGCAGGCGCTTTCCTCGCGCGCGGTTTTTCGCGCCTCGCCCTTCGCGCTCGCGCCGCTGCCTGCGGGAAAGTACGGCGGGTTGGAGATCACATAGTCGATGCTGCCGGGCTGGGGCAGGTTCCCGTTTTCACGCAGATCGCCCAGGTGAAAGACCGCGCGCTCCGCCCAGCCGTTTTCCGCAAACGTCTTTTGCGCGAGCGCCATCGCGGGTGCGGAAAGCTCCACGTTTTCAAGCGTCAGCGTTTCCTCGCGCGCGAGCAGGAGCGTGCCGAGCAGCCCTGTGCCGCTGCCGAGGTCGCAGACCCGGCTGCCGCGCGGGACGCGGGCAAAGTACGCAAGGGCAAAGCTGTCCGTCCCCGGCGGGAAGAGGTCCGTATCATAATAAAAGCAGGGCCCGCCCTGCCAGAGTTCGTCTCGTCGTTCCATAGAAGGCTCCTTGCACAAGAGATCAGGGTAAAAAATAAGGACGCGCCGAAAAGCGCGTCCTTATTTTTTAAGTAGCTTAGCCCTGGGAAATAGCGCCGTTGGGGCAGGTGTCCGCGCAGGTGCCGCAGTCGAGGCAGGCATTCGCGTCGATCTGATACTGGGCATCACCCTGAGAGATCGCACCAACGGGGCAGGCATCTGCGCAAGCACCGCAGCTAACGCAGGCAGAGCTGATCTGATAAGCCATAATTCTTACCTCCATAAGTTGATGACGTTATTATAGCATGCAACCGCGAAAATGCAAGAGCAAGAATACAGGAAAATGATTGAATTTTTTATGACCATTTCCGGGGTTTATTTTAAGAAGAAACAGGAAAAGATGAGGGAGACGAAAAACGGACAGGAGGGGAAAAGCCTTGCAGGAAAGAAGGTTCAGCACGGGCTGCGAGCATTTGCTGCGCAGCGCGCAGGCGGCGGCGCTCGAGCTGGGACACGGGTATGTGGGCTGCGAGCATCTGCTGCTGGCGATGGCGCGCGAGGAGGACGATGTGCCGGGGCGCGCGCTGCGCGCGGCGGGCGTTGAGGAGGAGCGGCTCTGCGCGCTCATCACGCGCACGCTCGGCCGGGGAGAGCGCGATCTTGCCCCGCCGCAGGGGCTGACGCCGCACGCGCGCTGCGCCGTTGAAATGGCGGTGACGGAGGCGGTCAAGTCCGGCAGCCGCGAGATCGAATCGGGGCACCTGCTGCTGGGCCTGCTGCGCGACGGGAGCAACACCGCCGTGCGCCTGCTGCACCGCGAGGGCGTGGACACGCGCAGGCTCTACGCCGAGACCGTGCGCGCCATGAGCCTGACGGCGCGCCGCGGCGGCGCGGGCGAGGTGCGTGCAAGCCGGGGCGAGAGCCGCGGCGGCAAGACGCTCGCGGAGTTCACGCGCGACCTGACGGCGATGGCGCGCGAGGGACGGCTCGACCCCGTCATTGGGCGCGAGGAGGAGATCGAACGGGCCATCCGCATCCTCTCGCGCCGGACGAAAAACGACCCTGTGCTCATCGGCGAGCCGGGCGTTGGCAAAACAGCGGTCGTCGAGGGCCTTGCCGAGCGCATTGCCGAGGGCGGTGTGCCGGAGGAGCTGATGGACCAGCGCATTCTCTCGCTCGACCTTGCGGGCATGGTGGCGGGGACGAAGTACCGCGGCGAGTTTGAAGAGCGCATCCGCGCCGTGCTCGACGAGGTCCGGCACGACGGGAACGTCATCCTCTTTATCGACGAGCTGCACACCATCGTCGGTGCGGGCAGCGCCGAGGGAGCGGTGGACGCGGCGAATATCCTGAAGCCCGCGCTCGGGCGCGGCGAGATCCGCGTCATCGGCGCGACGACGCTCGAGGAGTACCGCAAATATATCGAAAAGGACGCGGCGCTCGAGCGGCGCTTTCAGAGCGTGCAGGTCTCAGAGCCCGACGGGGAAAAGGCGCTTGCGATACTGCGCGGGCTGCGGCCGCGCTACGAAGCGCACCACGGCCTGACGATCGGCGACGACGCGCTCATTGCGGCGGTGACGCTCTCAAAGCGCTATCTTCCCGACCGCTTCCTTCCCGACAAGGCCATCGACCTTGTGGACGAGGCGGCGGCCAGCGTGCGCATGGACGCGCGCAGCGCGTCGCCGGAGCTGCGGGCGCTCGAGGAGCGCGCTGCGGCCGCGGCGCGGGAAAAGGAGGAGGCCATCCGCGCCCAGCAGTATGAGAGGGCCGCGCAGGCACGCGACGCGGAGGAAAGCTTCCGCGCACAGGCCGAACGAGAGCGGATGCGATCGCGCGGCGAGACGGAGAAGGCAAAGCTCGCCGTTTCGTCCGAGCACATCGCGGCGGTGGTGTCGAGCTGGACGGGCGTTCCCGTCACGCGCCTGACCGAGAGCGAGGGCAGAAGGCTTTTGGCGCTCGAGCAGACGCTGCACGAGCGCGTTGTGGGGCAGGACGAGGCTGTGCGCGCGGTCAGCCGCGCCATCCGGCGCGGGCGCGTGGGCGTGAAGGACCCGAAGCGGCCCGTCGGCTCGTTCCTGTTTTTAGGCCCCACGGGCGTGGGCAAGACGGAGCTGTGCCGTGCGCTGGCCGGGGCGGTCTTTGGCAGCGAGGAGGCCATGATCCGCGTCGACATGAGCGAATACATGGAAAAGCACAGCATCTCGCGCCTGATCGGCTCGCCGCCGGGCTACGTCGGCTACGACGAGGGCGGGCAGCTCACCGAGAAGGTGCGGCGAAAGCCCTATTCCGTCGTGCTCTTCGACGAGATCGAAAAGGCGCACGAGGACGTGTGGAACCTGCTGCTGCAAATTCTGGAGGACGGCACGGTGACGGACGCGCAGGGGCGGCGCGTGGACTTCCGCAATGCGGTGATCGTGATGACCTCGAACATCGGGGCGCGGAGCATCACGGCGGCGGGCGCGCCGCTCGGCTTTGCCCCGGAGGGGCGGAAAACGGACGAGGACGCGCGCTTCAAGGCGGTGAAGGAGGCCGTGACGGCGGAGCTCAAGCGAACCTTCCGCCCGGAGTTTTTAAACCGCGTGGACGAGACGATCATTTTCCGCCGCCTGAGCGGGAGAGACATGGCGGAGATCGCGCGGCGGCTGCTTGCGCAGACGGCAAAGCGCGTGGAGGCGCTGGGTCTTGCCTTTTCCTATGACGAAGCGGCGGCGGAGCTGCTGGCGGAGAAGGGAAACGACCCGGCTTACGGCGCGCGCCCGCTGCGGCGGCTCATCTGTTCGGAGGTCGAGGACGCGCTCGCCTCGCTCCTGCTCGATGGCACGCTCACACGCGGCGACACGGCGGAGCTGACGGCGGAAAACGGGGCGCTTCGCGTGCGCAGGCGGGAGAGCAAAGCGCTCGCCGCGCTCTCCGCGCCCGCCGGAGACGAAAACGGCGCGGAGGTATAAAAAAGGGGGACGCATCGCAGGATGCGTCCCCCTTTTTTTGCTTGTGGGCTCACTCGTAGCGCTCGACGTTCGAGGCAAGGCCGAGCTTGTCCTTGAGCGCAAGGATCTTCGCCATGGGCTCGCCGGCGTGGTGCTTGTCGAGCGCCGCGGCGTCGCGCCAGTGCTCCAGAAGCATCACGCAGTTTTCCTCGCCGAGGGCGAGATAGTAGTCGTACTGCATGCAGCCGTCCTCGGCGAGGACCGCGGCGCGAAGGCCGCTCGAGAGCATCTCGTCGGCGAAGGCCTTCGCCTGCCCGCCGCGATAGGTCACGTGAAGAATGATACCGTTCATGATAAAAACTCCTTTCTGAATCAAGCCCCGGAACTTACGACACGTCGATCATTTCGAGGTATTTATAACCGTTTTCCGCAATGTGGTCCTTGCGGCCCTGCAAATTGTCGCCCAGCAGCAGATCGAACGAGCGCGCGGTGGCCTCCGCGTCCTCGGGCATGACCTTGATGAGACGGCGTGTCTCGGGGTTCATCGTTGTGAGCCACATCATCTCCGGGTCGTTTTCACCAAGGCCCTTCGAGCGGTCGACCTTATAGCGCTTGCCCTCGAGGGTCTTGACGATGTCATTTTTCTCCTTATCGGTGTAGGCGAACCACGTCTTTTCGCCGCAGGTGATCTCGAAAAGCGGCGTTTCGGCAATATAGACGTAGCCCTCGCGGATGAGCGTGGGGCAGAGGCGGTAGATCATCGTCAGGATGAGCGTCCGGATCTGGAAGCCGTCCACGTCGGCATCGGTGCAGAGGATGACCTTGTTCCAGCGGAGATTACTCAAGTCGAAGGCGTTCAGGTCCTTGACGAACTTGCCGGGGACCTCCACGCCGCAGCCGAGGACCTTCAGAAGGTCGGTGATGATCTCGCTTTTGAAGATGCGCGGATAGTCCGCCTTCAGGCAGTTCAGGATCTTGCCGCGCACAGGCATGATGCCCTGAAACTCGCCGTCGCGCGAGAGCTTGACGCTGCCCAACGCGCTGTCGCCCTCGACGATGTAGATCTCGCGGCGGAAAACGTCGCGCGTACGGCAGTCAACGAATTTTTCAACGCGGTTCGAGATGTCGATGCTCCCGGAGAGCTTCTTTTTGATGTTCAGACGCTGCTTTTCCGCGCTCTCGCGGCTGCGCTTGTTGATGAGCACCTGCTCGGCGATCTTGAGCGCGTCCACGCGGTTTTCAATAAAATAGGTCTCGAGACGGGACTTTAAAAAGTCCGTCATCGCCTCCTGCACGAACTTGTTGGTGATGGCCTTTTTCGTCTGGTTCTCGTAGCTCGTCTGCGTGGAGAAGTTGTTTGAAACGAGAATGAGGCAGTCCTCCACGTCCTGCCAGGCGATGCGGCCCTCGCTCTTCTGGTATTTGTTGTTGTCCTTCAAATACTTGTCGATGGCGTAGACAAAGGCGTTTTTCGCCGCCTTTTCCGGGCTGCCGCCGTGCTCGAGCCAGGAGGAGTTGTGGTAGTGCTCGATGCGCTGCACCTTGTTGGAAAAGCAGCACGCGCAGGAGAGCTTGACCTTGTATTCGGGCTTGTCGTCGCGGTCGCGGCCGCGGCGCTCGGTCTCCCAGAAGACGGGCGTTGTGAGCGCGTCCTCGCCCGCGATCTCGCCGACATAGTCGATGATGCCGTTTTCGTAGAGGAAGTCCTGCGTTTCAAAGCGGTTCGGCAGGACCTCGTTTTTGAGCCGGAAGGTGATGCCCGCGTTCACAACGGCCTGACGGCGCAGCGTTTCGACATAGTACTCAACGGGAATGTCGATATCGGTGAACACGTCGAGGTCGGGCAGCCAGCGCGTGCGCGTGCCGGTCTTTCTGCCGCGGTCGGTCGGCTCGGTCTTGAGCTCCTCGCCCTTTTTGCCCACGGGCTCGCCGCGCTCGAAGTGCAGGGAGTATTTGTTCCCGTCGCGCCAGACGGTCACGTCCATGTAGCGCGAGGAATACTGCGTGGCGCACGCGCCGAGGCCGTTCAGGCCGAGAGAGTATTCATAGTTGTCGCCGTCGGAGTTGTTGTACTTGCCGCCGGCGTAAAGCTCGCAGTAGACGAGCTCCCAGTTGAAGCGCTTTTCCTTGGGGTTATAGTCCACGGGGCAGCCGCGGCCCATGTCCTCGACCTCAATGCTGTGGTCTAAGTACCGGGTGACGGTGATGAGCCTGCCGTGCCCCTCGCGCGCTTCGTCGATGGAGTTGGAGAGGATCTCGAACACGGCATGCTCGCAGCCGTCCAGCCCGTCCGAGCCGAAGATGACGCCCGGGCGCTTGCGCACGCGGTCCGCGCCCTTGAGAGACGAAATGCTCTCGTTGCCGTAATTCGTTTTTTTTGCTTCTGCCATTGCGCTGTCTCCATTTCGCCGAAATTTTACATTCTGATCTTCAAACACAAGAGTTGGTACATTATACGATTTTTTGACCACAATGGCAAGTGGGCGGCGGGAAATTTCATTTTTCGCAGCAATATGCGCAAGCCGGCGGAAAATATTGCGTAAAATTGTCGCCTTCCGTCGAACCATAATCCCGGGTCAACCGGTGGAAAGGACTGCAAGCACAAAGTTATTCACAGTTTCCACAGAGTTTTCCACACTGTTATGTCAACAGAATAATCGTGAATGAAACACGCTTCGCGCGCCTTCCGCCCTTTGCCTGTTTTGCCGCGCGGTTGGGAATTTTCGTCAATTTAACATTCGGGCACATTTGATGCTTGCGCGGGGATAAAGAGCATGCTAAAATCGCGCTAAGAATACATAAAGAAACGGCGCGCGAGGAAACCGGACCGGTCCGCCGCGCCGGAAGGGCAGGAACATATGGAAAAGAAACACAAGGTCTCGCTGACGATGTGCCTCGTGGCCATCGGCATCGTGTATGGCGATATCGGCACCTCGCCGCTGTATGTGATGAAGTCGATTTTAGAGGGCAACGGCGGCATCACGCAGATCAACGAAGCGTTCATCGTCGGCGCGCTGTCGCTCATCATCTGGACCATCACGCTGCTCACGACGATCAAGTACGTGCTCATCGCCATGAAGGCGGACAACCACGGCGAGGGCGGCATTTTCTCGCTCTATTCGCTCGTGCGCAGCTGCGGAAAGTGGCTCATCGTGCCGGCGATGCTCGGCGGCGCGGCGCTGCTCGCCGACGGCGTGCTCACGCCCGCGGTGACGGTGACCTCGGCCGTGGAGGGCCTTCGCAGCATCGCGGTGATGGACCGGCTGCTCGGCAGCCGCCAGACGGGCGTCATTATCATCACGCTCTGCATCATCGCCTCGCTTTTTGCCGTGCAGCACGCGGGCACGAGCCGCATCGGCAGGGCCTTCGGACCGGTGATGCTCGTGTGGTTCCTCTTCCTCGGCACGACGGGCGTGATGAACATCACGGCCATGCCGCAGGTGCTGCGCGCGTTCAACCCCGTGCACGCCGTGGAGCTGCTCGTGAGCCCGTATAATAAGCTCGGCTTCATGATCCTCGGCAGTGTGTTCCTCGCCGCCACGGGCGCCGAGGCGCTGTATTCCGACATGGGCCACGTCGGGCGCGAGAGCATTTACATCAGCTGGCCGCTCGTAAAGCTCTGCCTTATCCTCAACTATCTGGGGCAGGGCGCGTGGCTTTTGAGCAGCCGGGGCGACGCTTCGCTCGCTTCCCTTGAGAGCCTGAACCCGTTCTTTTTGATGCTGCCCGGCGCGCTGCGCCCCGTGGCGGTCATCTTGAGCGCGTGCGCGGCGGTCATCGCGTCGCAGGCGCTCATCACGGGCTCCTATACGCTCGTGTCCGAGGCCATCCGCCTTGACCTCATGCCGCACCTCAACGTCAAGTATCCCGCCGAGACGAAGGGCCAGATCTACATCGACACGGTCAATAAGATCCTCTGGGCGGGCTGCACGTTCATCGTGCTGCTGTTCCGTTCGAGCGCGCGCATGGAGTCGGCCTACGGCCTTGCCATCACCGTGACGATGCTGATGACGACGCTGCTGCTGTTCGTCTACCTCTCGCGCGTGCGCGGGAAAAGGGCGCTCGCGTGGCTGGTGCTGGTCATTTTCGGCGCGATCGAGACGGTGTTTTTCCTCTCGAGCCTGTCGAAGTTTGCGCACGGCGGCTATGTCGCCGTCATCATGGCGCTGCTGCTGCTCGCGGTCATGGTCATCTGGCACCGCGGCACGCAGCTCGAGCAGAAATACAGCGTGCGCCTGAGGATCAGCGACTATACGAAAAATCTCGGCGCGCTGCGCGGCGACGAGGACCTGCCCGAGCTTGCGCAGAACCTTGTTTACATCGGCAGCAGCGACGATATGGAGACGCTCGACCGCAACACGCTCTACTCCATTCTCGACAAGGACCCCAAGCGCGCCCGCGCATACTGGTTTTTGAGCGTGCACGTGCTCGACGAGCCGGACGCGATGAACTATCAGGTGGAGACCTTCGGCACGAATTACATTTTCCGCGTGAAGCTCAACCTCGGCTTTAAAAACGACCAGCGCGTGAACATCTACCTGCGCCAGATCGTCAGCGACCTGCTTGAGAGCGGGGAGCTGCCGCCGCAGGAGCGCCGCTATTCGATCTACGGCCCCTCGCAGGTGGGCAGCTTCAAGTTCCTGATGCTGCGCAAGGCCGTGCCGACGATGTCGGAGCTGAGCCGCACGGACGAGATCATCCTGAACTGCAAATACGCCATCCGCCGCGCGGCGGGCTCGGTCATCCAGTGGTACGGACTCGATACCTCGTCGGTCATCGTCGAGCAGGTGCCGCTGGTCATCCCCAGCGCGCACGCGAGCAGCAAGCGCATCGAGCGCGTCAAATGAGCAAAAGGGAAGAGACGGTCAGTCTCTTCCCTTTCCTTTTTACAGCAGCATCAGAATGACGCCGTATACGACGCTCGCGAGCGTGCCGAACACGATGACCGGCCCCGCCACGGCGAACATCTTCGACGCCATGCCCGTGATGAAGCCCTCGCTTTTAAAGTCGATGGCGGGGGAGACGACGGCGTTGGCAAAGCCCGTGATGGGCACGAGCGTGCCCGCGCCCGCAAAGCGCGCGATGGAGTTATAGAGGTTCAGCCCCGTTAAGAGCGCGGAGAGGAAGATGAGCGCGATCGAGGCCGCGGTGCCCGCGTCGGTCCTTTCAAGGCCGAGGGCGAGAAAGCCGTTCTGGATGAGCTGGCCGAGCGCGCAGATCGCGCCGCCGGTGCAGAAGGCGAAGGCCGTGTCCTTGACGATGGGCGACTTCGGCGCGATGCGCTTGACGTAGGCTTGATATTCCTGCGGGGTCATGTCCATAAATGAGCCCTCCTTTTTGGCATAGGCTTTGCAGGGATCGGGCAGAATATCCGCGCGGGGAAATTTTGCCATCTTGCGCGCGGCGCGAACTGTGCTACAATAGGGCGGAATGCAGAAAAAGAAGGAGGCGGACGCCGTGCAGCCGCTGGGGCTTTATATCCACATCCCGTTTTGCAGGGCAAAGTGCATTTACTGCGACTTTTACTCGCTCCCCCGCTCGGAGGAGAGCATGGACGCCTATGTCGGTGCGCTCTGCCGCGACCTCGTCCGCCGCGCGGACGCGGCGAAGGGCTGCAGCGTCGATACGGTCTACTTCGGCGGCGGTACGCCGAGCTATCTCGGCGCGGACCGGCTCTGCAAGATTCTGGAGACGGTCTTTGCCTGTTATCACGTGGAGAAAACCGCCGAGATCACGACCGAGGCCAATCCCGACAGCGCGCGGGAAGCAACCGCGCTGCGGCAGCTCAGAAGCGCGGGCTTCAACCGCATCTCGCTCGGGATGCAGTCGGCGGACGACGAGGAGCTGCGGCGCATCGGCCGCGTCCACACGCACGAGGAGACGATCGAGGCCGTGCATGCCGCCCGCGCGGCGGGCTTTGACAATTTGAGCCTCGATCTTATCTACGGCCTGCCTGAGCAGAGCGCGGCGCGCTGGCGGGAGAATCTGCGCGCGGCCCTCGCCCTTGCGCCCGAGCACCTGTCCTGCTACGGGCTCAAAGTGGAGGAGGGCACGCCGCTTTTCCTTCGGCAGGACACGATGCACCTGCCCGACGACGACGCGCAGGCGGAGGAATACCTCACGGCGGTCGAAATGCTGGCGGACGCGGGCTATCGGCAGTATGAGATCTCCAACTTCGCGCGAGCAAACCGCGAATCGCGCCACAACCTGAAGTACTGGACAATGCAGGAATACCTGGGCTTCGGTCCCGGCGCGCATTCGGATTTTGCCGGGCGGCGCTTTGCCTGTGCGCGCGATCTGCGCGCTTATCTTGCGGGGGAGGAGCGCCTTTCCGAAAGCACGCGCCCCGCGCAGCGCGAGCGCGAGGAAGAGCGCGTCATGCTGGCCCTGCGCACTGTGCGCGGCCTTGACCTGTCCGCGCTCAGCGAGGACACGGCGCAGGCGGAGCGCGTGCTCGCAGAGTGCGCCCGCCATGGCCTTGCCCAAAGGGAAAACGGCCGCTGGCATTTGACGCCGCAGGGCTTTCTTGTGTCGAACGCCGTCATCGTGCGCGTGCTCGAGGCGCTCTCCCTGTGAGAAAAGGGGAAGATTTTGGAAACTTTTTTGGAATTTCTGCGTCTTTACTTATTGGGAACCATCTGCTATACTGATAAACCATGTTATGTATACCAAATCAAAGGCAAGTTCAGCAAGGAGGCAAATCGTGAGATCCATCATCCGTAAATTCCTGTCGCTTTCGCTCGCGGTCGCGATCGCGGCGGCGCCGCTGACGGCGCTGGCGTCCGACGCGCTCGGCGACGATCTGGCGGCTTCATCCACCACGGTGAACGAGCGCACCGAGCTCAACACCGGCACCTTCTGGAGCAATACCTACTCCGATCTCCGTCAGGAGAACTACGTGGTCTATTCGCCCAACACCCGCGTCACGCCCATCGTGACCGGCGGCGCCTACACCACCCAGCTCACGACCGTTTCAAGCGCGGCGCGGGAGCTGGAAGCGCGCGGCTACCGCGTGGTGGCGGGCATGAACGGCGACTATTACGACACCGCGACGGGCATCCCCCTCGGCAGCATGATGACCGAGGGCGTGCTGCGCAATGCCTCGGGCGAATACTACGCCGTCGGCTTCCGCGACGACGGCACGGCGGTGATGGGCAAGCCCTCGCTCCGAATCACGGCGCAGTCGGACTACGGCCGCAGCCTGACGGTCACGGCCTTCAACTACGTGCGCCAGAGCACGTTCGGCATTTACCTCTATGATTCGACCTTCAACGCCCGCGCCACGACCGGCACGAGCGAGGCGGGCGTGGACGTCGTCTGCTCGGCCGTCGGCGGCTCGCTCGCCATCGGCGGGAGCCTGATGCTCCAGGTCGAGCAGGTCATCGAGGGCGGCAAGGATACGAGCGTGGGCGCGGGGCAGTATGTGCTCTCGTCCAACTTAAAGGCCGGCAGCTATGCCGACCAGCTGCGCGCGCTCCAGCCCGGCGAGCGGCTGACGCTTAGCGTGAGCGCGCAGAGCAGCGAGTGGAACAGCGTGACGAACATGATCGGCGCGCTCTATCAGCTCGTGGAGAACGGGCAGGTCTGCTCGGGCCTTGTCAACGGCGCCGCGCCGCGCACGGCCATCGGCATGAGGAGCGATGGCTCGCTCGTCTTTTACACCATCGACGGCCGCCAGAGCGGCTATTCCATCGGCGCGACGCTGACGCAGACGGCGCAGCGCATGGTCGAGCTCGGCTGCGTGACGGCGCTGAGCCTGGACGGCGGCGGCTCGACCGCCATGGTCGCGACGAGCCCCGACAGCACGAGCGCTTCGCTTGTGGACAAGCCCTCGGGCGGCAGCGAGCGCGCGGTGACGAACCACGTGTTCCTCGTGGCGTCCAGCCAGCCGACGAACATGCCGGGGCATGTGTACGTGGAGAGCGAGAGCGCCCGCGTCCTGCCGAACGCGCAGGTGAAGCTCACGGCGACGGCGCTCGACACGAACTATATCCCCATGAGCGGCTATAAGGTGACGCTGCGCGCCGACCGCGGCACGCTCGACGGCGATATCCTCACCGTGCCCTCCTCCGGCAGCGTGACCGTGCGCGCCAGCGCGGGCGGCGTGACCGGCGAGACGAAGATCGACGTTATCACCCAGCCCGACAGCATCAGCGTCCAGCAAAACGGCAAGGCCGTCAAGTCCATCACCCTGAGCGCGGGCGAGCAGACCGAGCTTTCCGCCTCGGCGATGTACCGCCACCTGCCGGTGCTCGGCGACAACAAGGGCTTTACCTGGACCGTGCAGGGCAATGTCGGCACGATCACGGACGGCGTGTTCACCGCGTCCAACAGCCTTGGCAGCGGCAGCATCACGGCGAGCCTCGGCTCGATGTCCGTGACGATTCCCGTGAGCGTGACGGCCCGCGCGCTGCGCACGCTCGACGATTTTGAAAGCAATTTTGCGACCACGACCGGCACGCGCGCCATGCTCGCGCAGAACAAGGACCTCACGCGCGTGCACAACGGCCATGCCTCCGCGCGCCTTGACTATGCGACCGGCAGCGCCGGCAGCGCGTCGATCGGCCTGAGCTATGCCGTTCCCTCGGGGTACGACCAGCTCAATCTCTGGGTCTACGGCGACAACAGCGGCGCGCGGCTTCTGCTCACGACCGACATGGGCGGCGTGGATCTCGGCACGCTGAACTTCACGGGCTGGAAGCTCCTGACGGCGCAGCTCGGCACGGCCTCGAGCGTGACGGGGCTGACGGTCTCTTCGGGCGCCGACCTCATCAGCGCGATCTATCTCGATCAGTTCGTGCTCTCCTACGGCGGACTGACCGACGAGACCGCGCCGGTCATCTCGCTGCAATATGACGCCGCCGCCAACACCGTGACCGGCACGGTGAAGGATAATATCGACGGCGCGAATCTGCACACGCTGCGCGTGAGCTATGACGGCAAGAGCTATACGTCCTTTACCATCGACGCTTCGAGCGGCGCGCTGAGCATCACTCTTCCCGCCGCCGACGGCGCGCTGCACCGCGTGAATGTGGTGGCGGGCGACGCGAGCGGCAACCTGAGCCGCGCGGGCGTGGATGCCGGCACGGCGAGCACGGCGCCCGCCTTCAGCGACATGCAGGACCACTGGGCGAACAGCGCGGTGGCGTACCTCAAGCGCAGCGGCATCTCCAACGGCTCGAACGGCTATTTCCTGCCGGATACGAACATCAGCCGCCAGGAGTTTGCGGTGCTGCTTGCGCGCTACCTCGGTGATACGAAGGACTATTCCTCCGTGCAGCTCCCCTTTGCCGACACGGACCAGATCGCGTCCTGGGCGCTCAGCGGCGCGAAGGCGATGTATGAGCTCGGCATCATCAAGGGCAGCTCCGACGGCTCGGGCAAGCTCTACTTCAACCCCACAGCCAATGTCAGCCGCCAGGAGGCGGTGACAATGCTCGGACGTCTGACGGAAAAGGGCTACGCGCAGGGCACGCTCAAATTCACCGACAACGCGGCCATCCAGTCGTGGTCGGCAGAGTACGTGAGCACGCTGAGCACGATGGGCATCCTCACGGGCTTTGAGGACGGCAGCTTCCGCCCCGACGCGCCGATGACGCGCGCGCAGGTGGCGACGGTGCTCTACAAATTCTGACAATAAGAGGGAACGATTTTTCGTTCCCTCTTATTTTATTGAAAAAGGGGCTACCCTTTTTGCAGGGCGCGTGATATGATAACTCAGAATAGGCATACAAGGCGAAAGGAGGGCGGACGCATGAAAAAAAGGATTGTCGCGCTGGCGCTGTGTGCGCTAGCACTGGCGCTTTCCGGCTGCGTGTTCACAACGCCGGAGACCTCGCTCTACCGCCTGCCGAAGCTTGCGGGCGAGTATGAATCGCTCGAATCGCAGATCGACGCGCTTCTCTCCTTCGGCGGGGAGTACGCCGCGCCCACCTCGGGCAGCAACCTCCAAAGCGTGCAGATGATCGACCTTGACGGCGACGGCACGGAGGAGGCGGTGGCGTTTTTCCGCTTTCCGAACGACAAAAAGCCGATGCAGATCTACATCTTCAAGGCCGACGGCGACAGCTACGGACAGTACGCCCGCATCGAGGGCACGTCGAGCCTGATTTACAGCGTGAACTACGCCGACCTTGACGGCGACGGCGTGCGCGAGATCCTCGTGGGCTACCGCAGCAGCTCGGACGTGCAGGGCCTTGCCGTCTACCCCGTGACGGAGGGCGAGCCGCAGGCGCTGCTCATCACGGGCTATTCCCGCTACGCAAACCTCGACCTCAACGGGGACGATAAGCAGGAGCTCGTCATCCTCTGCAGCGACGAGGAGAGCACGGCGCGCGCGGACTATTACGACTGGTCCGACGGCACGCTCGGCGTGCGCAGCTCGATGCGCCTGTCGCTTTCCGTCGCGGAGCTGGGCAGGCTTTCCGCCGGCACGCTCACGGGCGGGGAGAACGCACTGTTCGTCACGGGCGTAACAGCGGAGAATATGATGGTCACGGACGTGCTGGCCCTGCGCAGCGGGCGGCTGCAGAATATCGCTCTTGGCACGGACGGCAACCAGATGCCGGCCTTTTCGGCCTTCCTCGGTCTGTTCCCGCGCGACGAGAACAACGACGGCGTGACCGAAGCGCCCGAGGCGCGCACGCTGCAGCGCTTTGACCGCGAGAGCGAGATCCAGTATTACGTGACATGGCGGCAGTTCAGCGCCGACGGTACGGCGCAGGACGTGTGCAGCAGCTTCCACAACGTCTCCGACGGCTGGAGCCTGACGCTGCCGGACGAATGGGACAAGGCAAAGCTCACCGCCGAGCGCGTGAGCGGCGGCGGTGAGACGGCGGTCTCCTTCTACCGCGTGGGCACGGGCGGCGCACGGGACAAGCTTTTGACGATCTACCGCCTGACGGGCGAGGCGCGCGAGGAGCTTGCAAACACCGGCGAGCGCATCACGCTCGCGCGGCAGGTGGAGGCGGTGTACGCCGCCGAGATCGGCGAGACCTGGGACGTGCAGCTCACCGAGCAGTCGCTGCGCGACCGCTTCTCGCTCATCATGGCCGAGTGGACGATGGGCGACAACTGAGAGGAGAAGAGATATGAAAAAAGTGCTGGTGCTGGAGGACGAAGCCAGTATCCGTAGTTTTATCGTGATCAATTTGCAGCGCGCGGGCTACGAGGTCGTGGAGGCCGAGTGCGGCGAGGAAGCGCTGCGCAAATTGCAGGATAACCCCGACACGCGCGTGTGCCTGCTCGACATCATGCTGCCCGACATCGACGGGTTCGAGGTCTGCCGCCGCATCCGCATGTCGAACGCGCAGATCGGCATCATCATGCTCACGGCGAGAGCGCAGGAGATGGACAAGGTGACGGGCCTGATGACCGGCGCGGACGATTATGTGACCAAGCCCTTTTCCCCCGCCGAGCTCACGGCGCGCGTGGACGCGCTGCTGCGCCGCACGGGCGAGAGCGCGCCGACGGCGCGCGCGGGCGAGCTGTACCAGCCGCCGTTCCTTCTGAACATGACGAACAGGACGCTTGAGAAAAACGGCGAGCGCGTCAAGCTGACGCAGCTTGAATACTCCATCGTCAAGCTCTTTATGGAAAACCGCGGCAAGGCCCTCGCGCGCGAGGAGATCCTCGACGCGGTGTGGGGCAAGGGGTACTTCGGCGAACTCAAGATCGTGGACGTGAACGTCCGCCGCCTGCGCCTCAAGATCGAGGACGACGCGCAGGAGCCGAAGTACATCTCGACCGTGTGGGGCTTCGGCTATAAATGGAACGTGTGAGCGAAAGGGAGGGGAGCGCCGTGGCGGAGAGCAGAAAGGGCTTTGTCTCGGCGCTGCATATCCGGGGCCTTCGGGAGCGGTGGCTTTTCAGCGCGGCGCTGCCGATCCTCCTTCTTCTGGTGCTGGCGGTGGCGCTGTTCAGCGTGGGCGTGCAGGAATACTACTATAACGCCATGCGCTCGGGCCTTGAGAGCCGGGCGCGCGTCGCGGCGGAGACCTTCTCGGGCTACGGCGTGAAGAGCTACAGCGAGTATTACCGCCTTGCCTCCTACTCGGCGGAGACCTTTGAGGAAAAGGACACGATCGAGCTGCAGTTCATCAACCCCAACGGCCGCGTGCAGGTCTCGTCCTACGGGCTGACGGCGGGCACGCTCCCCGGTACGAGCGACATTGACAGCGCCATCGGCGGGAACATGGATTCCTTCCAGGGCCGCGACCCGCAGACGGGCGAGATGATCATGGCCGTGTCATACCCGCTCTACTTCAACTCCCGCGTGGTGGGCGTGCTGCGGTACGTGACGTCGCTGCGCGAGGCGCAGCACCGGGTACTGATGGATTCGCTGCTGGCGTCTGCCGCGGCGCTCGTGTGCATGGTGCTCATCGCGGCGTCGAACGCCATTTTTATCAACAACGTCGTCGAGCCGGTCGCGGTCGTGAGCGACGCGGCGCGCCGCATTTCCGGCGGCAGCTACGGCATCCTGATCGAAAACCATTATCGCGACGAGCTGGGCGAGCTGGTGGACAACATCAACGACATGTCGATGAAAATCAGCCAGGCCGAAAAGATCCAGCAGGAGTTCATCTCGTCGGTCTCTCACGAGCTGCGAACGCCGCTCACGGCCATCAACGGCTGGGCGGAAACGCTGAGCGCGGACCCCGGCGCGAACATCGAGCAGACCAAGCGCGGCCTCGGCATCATCATGAAGGAGTCGCGCCGCCTGACCACGATGGTCGAGGAGCTGCTGGAGTTTACCAAAATGCAGGACGGGCGCTTTACCCTGCGCGTGGAGAGCGTGGATCTTGCCGGCGAGCTGGAGGACGCGGTCTACACGTATTTCGAGCTTTTCCGGCAGGAGGGCATCGAGGTCTGCTACACGGGGCCCGATGACGATATCCCGCCCATCGCGGCGGACAGCGAGCGCATGAAGCAGGTGTTCTGCAACGTGCTCGACAATGCCGCCAAGCACGGCGGCAGCGGCAAGCGCATCGACGTGAGCGCCGCGCGCGAGGGGGAGAGCTTCGTCATCCGCGTGCGCGACTACGGTCCCGGCATTCCCGAGGCGGAGCTGCCGTTCGTCAAGCAGAAGTTTTACAAGGGCTCGTCCAAGGCCCGCGGCAGCGGCATCGGCCTTGCCGTGTGCGACGAGATCGTGCGCCTGCACGGCGGCACGTTCGACATTGCCAATGCCGAGGGCGGCGGCGCGGTCGTGACGATCGCGCTCCCGCTGCACTGAAAGAAATAGAACGGGTGTTGCATTTTAGAAGCGCCCGTGGTATGATATCGCATAGAAAAAGGAGAACCATTCATGGCAAAAGAAAACGCTCCCGCGCCGAAGTTCCGCACGAGCATCGGCGGACAGGCTTTGATCGAGGGAATTTTGATGCGCGGGCCGGGTAAGCAGGCGATCGTTGTCCGCTCGCCGGACGGGCTCGTGGAAAAGGTGGAGGAGCTGACGCTCGTGCGCGACAGGTATCCCATTCTGGGTCTGCCCGTCATCCGCGGCGCGGTGACGTTTGTGGACTCGATGGTCAAGGGCGTCAAGGCGCTGATGTTCTCGGCAGACTATTTCCCCGACGAGGACCTTGGTGAGCCGAGCAAGTTCGACCGGTGGCTCGAGAAGAAATTCGGCAGCGAGAAGATGACGAAGTTCATCACCGCGCTCGCAGTCGTGCTGTCGCTGGGGCTGACGATCCTGCTCTTTTTCCTGCTGCCGACGTTTCTGGCCGGGCTGATCGACCCGTTTATCAAAAGCGTGACGGTGCACAATCTGGTCGAATCCGTCATCAAGCTCGTGATCTTTTTCGGCTATCTTCTGCTCTGCTCGAAGCAGAAGGACATTTACCGCGTGTTCCAGTACCACGGCGCGGAGCATAAGACCATCTTCTGCTACGAGGCGGGTCTGCCGCTGACGGTCGAAAACTGCCGCATCCAGCCGCGCCACCATCCGCGCTGCGGCACGAGCTTCCTTTTTGTGGTCGTGGTCGTGTCGATCCTTGTTTCAAGCGTCGTGTTCAGCTTTGTCGATTGGCGCAACATCTGGGTGCGCATGGGGCTGCACCTGCTGCTGCTCATCCCCATCATCGGCGTGACGTATGAGTTCAACCGCTACGTCGGCGGGCATGACAATCCCGTCACGCGCGCGCTGGCAAAGCCCGGCCTCTGGCTGCAGAACTTTACCACCAACGAGCCGGACGACAGCATGCTCGAGGTCGCCATCCGCGCGCTCGAGCTGGTCATTCCCGAAGAAAAAGGCAAGGATGCGTGGTAAGCATGGCGACGACATACAATAATCTGTACCTCGACCTGCGCGCGGAGCTCAAGCGCGCGGGCGACGAGGAAGCGACGCAATCCGCGCGCGAGCTTGTGTGCTCGGCGGCGGGCAAAACGCGCGAGGAATTCGTGCGCGACGGCTCGCTCTACGCCTCGCCCGAGGTGGAGCAGGCCGCGCGCTCTCTCGTGCGGCGCCACCTTGCCGGCGAGCCGGTGGCGTACCTGATCGGCGAGTGGGAGTTTTACGGCCTGCCGCTCGATATCTCCCCGGCGGTGCTCATCCCGCGCCCGGATACCGAGGTACTGGCGACGAAGCTCATCGACGCGGCGCGCCCCGCGGGCAGCTGCCGCATCCTTGACCTCTGCGCGGGCAGCGGCTGCATCGGCCTTGCCGCGGCGGCGAACCTGCCGAACGCGCGCGTGCTGCTCGGCGAGCTTGATGACGAGGCGCTCAAGATCTGCCGGCAGAACGTCCGCCGCAGCGGCCTGAGCGGCCGCGTGACGAGCATGAAGATCGACGCGCGGGAAAAGCCCGCGCGCGCACTGGGCGAGTTCAACTTTCTTGTGAGCAACCCGCCCTATATCCCCTCGCGCGACGTGGACACGCTCGATCCCTCCGTGCGCGAGCATGAGCCGCGCCTTGCGCTCGACGGCGGGGAGGACGGGCTTGATTTTTACCGCATGATCTGCGAAAAGTGGCGCGACGCGCTCGCGCCCGAGGGCATGCTCTTTTTTGAGGTCGGCATCGGGCAGGCGGACCAGGTGCTGCGCATCATGCGCACGAACGGCTTCGGCGATATCCAGATCGTCAAGGACCTCAACGGCATCCCGCGCGTGGTGTTCGGCACGCTGTGCGACCACATTTGAGAAGAGAATTTAACATTTACATCGTAACGGGAGGAAAGTGAATATGGCAGAAAAGTCTCAGACGAAGGCGGCCGCCGCGGTGGCTGACGACAAGAAGCGGGCCATTGAGACCGCAATGCAGCAGATCGAGCGCACCTACGGCAAGGGTTCGATCATGCGCTTTGGCGACAATACCGTGAGCAATGTGGAGGCCATCTCCACGGGCTCGCTCGCGCTCGATCTGGCGCTCGGCATCGGGGGCCTGCCCAGGGGCCGCATCATCGAGATCTACGGACCTGAATCCTCCGGTAAGACGACGCTTGCGCTGCACGTGCTGGCGCAGGCGCAGAAGGCGGGCGGCGAGGTCGCGTTCATCGACGCTGAGCACGCGCTCGACATCACCTATGCCCGCGCCCTCGGCGTGAAGGTCGAGGATATGCTCGTCTCCCAGCCGGATACCGGCGAGCAGGCGCTCGAGATCACCGAGGCGCTTGTGCGCTCCGGCGCAATCGACGTGATCGTGGTGGACTCCGTCGCGGCGCTCGTGCCGCGCGCGGAGATCGAAGGCGAGATGGGCGACAGCTTCGTGGGTCTCCATGCGCGCCTGATGTCTCAGGCGCTCAGAAAGCTGACGGGCGCCGTGGGCAAGACGAACACCATCGTTATTTTCATCAACCAGCTGCGCGAAAAGGTCGGCGTGATGTACGGCAACCCCGAGGTCACGACCGGCGGCCGCGCGCTCAAGTTCTATTCGAGCGTGCGCATCGACGTGCGCCGCATCGAAGCGCTGAAAAACGGCAGCGAGATCATCGGCAACCGCACGCGCGCCAAGGTCGTGAAGAACAAGATGGCGCCCCCGTTCCGCGAGGCGGAGTTCGACATCATGTACGGCGAGGGCATCTCGCTCATCGGCGAGCTTGTGGACCTGGGCGTGAAGCTCGGATTGGTGCAGAAGAGCGGCTCTTGGTACTCGATGGGCGAAACGCGCATCGGGCAGGGACGCGACGCGGCCAAGCAGTATCTGAAAAATAATCCCGAGATCGCGGACAGTCTCGAAGCGGAGATCCGCCGCAACTTCGACAAGCTGATGACGGGCCAGTCCCGCGTGGCGGCGAAGGCCGCGGGCCGTGCCGTGGACGTCAGCGCCGACGATTTCAAGGATGAAGATTGAGAAGATCGAACGATCAAAGCATCAGCAGGAGCGCGTTCTCGTGTATCTGGAGGGGGGAGACCTCCTCCGGGTCACGGAGAGCGAGCTTCTGCGTTTCGGTTTATCGATAGGACTGGACATTGACGAGGGGACTGTGGTAGAATTGCGGCAGTCCGGCGCGCGGAGCGAAACGCGCGTGCGCGCGGCGAACATGATCTCCGCCCGCCCGCTGTCCCGCAAAGAGCTTTTGAAACGGCTGCGCGAAAAGGGCGCGCTCGAAGCCGACGCCGAGGGCGCGGCGGACTGGCTCGAGGAGATCGGCGCGCTCAATGACGCAGACTATGCCGCGATGCTCGTGCGCCACTACGGCGGTATGGGCTATGGCGAGGCGAAGATCCGCGACGAGCTCTACCGGCGCGGCGTGCCGCGCGAGCTGTGGGCGGACGCACTGTCCAAATCGCCCGACGCGAAGGAGACGATCCTGCGCGTGATCGCGCAGAAAACGAAGGGCCGCGCGCTCGACGAAAAGGGCCGCAGGCGCCTTTCCGACATGCTGCTGCGACGGGGCTTTGCCTGGCGCGATGTGCGCGCGGCGCTCGCCGAGATCGGCGAAAATACGACGGAATTCGATTACGAAGAGTGATCGTTTGCAATATTTCTACAATCTGTTTACAATTAGGAGCGGTTTTTATGCCTTATCAGGTATCTTTCATTTCCCTTGGCTGCGCCAAAAACCAGGTCAACTGCGAGCAGATGATGGCCACGGTCCAGCAGGCGGGGTACGAGATCGCACCCGCGCCCGAGGGCTCGGACGTGGCGGTGGTCAACACCTGCGGCTTTCTGGCGTCGGCCTGCGAGGAGGCCATCGACAACATTCTGGAGATGGCGGAGCTCAAAAAGGAGGGCAAGCTCAAGAAGATCATCGTTACCGGCTGCATGGCGCAGCGCTACAAGGACGATGTGCTAAGCGAGCTGCCTGAGGTGGACGCGGTGCTCGGCACCGGCAGCTACGGCGACATTGCCCTCGCCATCGACGAGGTGATGGGCGGCAGCGGCCTGCGCCCGTGCTATATGGGCAGCATCCAGAACTGTGTGCAGGGCGGCGCTCGCATTCTGTCCACGCCCCCGTGGTACGCCTATCTCCGCATTGCCGAGGGCTGCGACAACTGCTGCGCCTACTGCGTCATCCCGCGTCTGCGCGGCCGCTACAGGAGCCGCCCGATGAATGAGCTGCTCGACGAAGCGAGCGAGCTTGCATCCTCCGGCGTGAAGGAGCTTATCGTCATCGCGCAGGACATCACGCGCTACGGCACGGACTTAAACGGCGAGCATCAGCTGGCCGCGCTTTTGCGCGAGCTGTGCAAGTTTGATTTCCACTGGATCCGCCTGCACTATCTCTATCCCGACGATATCACCGACGAGCTGATCGACACCATCGCGCGCGAAGAGAAGATCGTGCCCTATCTCGATATCCCCATCCAGCACTGCAACGACAATATTTTAAAGGCGATGAACCGCCGCGACACGAAAGAGAGCATCCGCAAGGTGTTCCATGATCTGCGCGCGCGCATCCCCGGCCTTGTGCTGCGCACGTCCATTATCGCGGGCCTGCCCGGCGAGGGGGAGAAGGAGTTCGAAGAGCTCTGCGATTTCCTGCGCGAGGAGAAGATCGAGCGCGCGGGCGTGTTCCCGTTTTCTCCCGAGGACGGGACGAAGGCGGCGGCGATGGACCATGTCTCCGCCGAGGAGGCCCAGCGCCGCACCGACCTTTTAGTGGACGTGCAGAGCCGCATCATCGACGAATACAACGACTCCGTTCTCGGCGATGTGCGCGAGGTGCTGTGCGAGGGCTGGAACGAGGAGACGCAGGCCTACGCCGGCCGCAGCTACGCCGAATCCGTGGACATCGACGGAAAGATTTACTTTTCCGCAGACCGTGATATAATGGCGGGTGAGTTCGTGAACGTCCGCCTGACCGGCACGATGGACGGCGAGCTCACCGGCGAAGCGGTCGAATAGGACCGGACAAAATCGAGAGAAAAGCCCTGCGCGGCAGGAGGAAAGAGAGACTATGACAACTGCAAACAAGCTGACGATTATGCGCATTGCGCTGATCCCCGTTTTTCTGGTGGTGCTGTATCTGGATTTCGCGGGCGCGAGATGGTGGGCGCTCGGGATTTTCATCATCGCATGCCTGACGGACTTTGCCGACGGCTACATCGCCCGCCACTATAACCAGATCACCAACTTCGGCAAGTTTATGGACCCGCTGGCGGACAAGATGCTCGTCATGGCGGCAATGTGCTACTTTGTCGAGTGCGGGCAGATGCCCGGCTGGTGCCTTGCCATCGTGCTGCTGCGCGAATTTGCCGTTTCCGGCATGCGCCTTGTGGCGGTGGAGCAGGGCCGCGTCATCGCGGCCGCGTGGTCGGGCAAGATCAAGACCGCCTCGACCATGGTGTGCCTGTGCCTGATGCTGGTGTTCAGCAGCGCGGCGCTGAACGCCGTGTGCATCGTCGTCATCGTGGCGACGACCGTGTATTCCGGCATCGAGTATTTTGCGAAGAATCTGGATGTTTTCAAAGAGGCAGACTGATTTTGTAAATTCCTCTTCTTAAAGGAGATACAACATGTATTTATACAATTCCGCGACCCACAAAAAGGAAGAATTCAAGACCCATACGCCGAACCATGTGGAGATGTACACCTGCGGCCCCACCGTGTACCACTTTGCCCACATCGGCAACCTGCGCTCCTACATCATGGAGGACGTGCTGGAAAAGTACCTGCGCTTTTCGGGCTACAGCGTGAACCGCGTCATGAACATCACCGACGTCGGCCACCTCACGAGCGACGCCGACGAGGGCGAGGACAAGATGCTCAAGGGCGCGCGCCGCGAGCACAAGACCGTCATGGAGATCGCGAAGTTCTACACCGACGCGTTTTTTGACGACTGCAAAAAGCTCAACATCAAGCGCCCCGACGTGGTCCAGCCCGCGACGGGCCTGATCGACGATTACATTAAGATCATCACCAAGCTGCTCGACACCGGCTATGCCTATATCGCCGGCGGCAACGTGTATTTCGACACGAGCAAGCTCGAGCGCTACTATATCTTTAACGACCACAATGAGGAGGATCTCGCCGTCGGCGTGCGCGAGGGCGTGGAGGAGGACGAGAACAAGAAGAACAAGAACGATTTCGTCCTCTGGTTCACCAAGTCCAAGTTCGAGGATCAGGCGCTCAAGTGGGATTCCCCCTGGGGCGTGGGCTATCCGGGCTGGCACATCGAGTGCTCCGGTATTTCGATGAAGTACAACGGCGAGTATCTCGACCTGCACTGCGGCGGCGTGGACAACGCCTTCCCGCACCACACGAACGAGATCGCGCAGAGCGAGAGCTACCTTGGCCACCCCTGGTGCTTACAGTGGTGCCACGTGGCGCACCTCAATACCTCGCACGGCAAGATGTCCAAGTCCAAGGGCGAATTTCTGACGGTCTCGCTGCTCGAAGAGAAGGGCTATGACCCGCTGGCCTACCGCTTCTTCTGCCTGCAGAGCCACTACCGCAAGAGCCTTGTCTTTACGTGGGAGAATCTTGACAACGCGGTGGCCGCGTACAACAAGCTCATCGCGAAGATCGCGAACCTCAAGGACGAGGGCGGCGTGGACGAGACCGTCCGGAATGAGTACCGCGCGAAGTTCATGAAGGAAATGGACAACGACCTCAACACCGCCATGGGCGTGACCGCGCTCTATGACGTGCTCAAGGCCAAGACCACGGGCGCAACGAAGCTCGCCATCATCGGCGACTATGACACGGTGCTGAGCCTGGACCTTCTCAAGAAGGCTGAGGAAGAGCGCGAAAAGAAGGAAAAGACCGCGTCCCAGCAGAGCGCGGGCGGCTATACGGTCGTCTCCGAGGACGGCACGGCGGACGAGACGATCGAAGCGCTTATCCGCCAGCGCGCGGAGGCCAAGAAGGCGAAGAACTTTGCCGAGGCTGACCGCATCCGCGACGAGCTCAAGGCGCAGGGCGTTGAAGTGACCGATATGCCCGGCGGCGCAAAGTGGAAGCACGTGTAAGGAGAAAAGCAATGGAAGTTTCACAGGCCATCCGCAGCAGAAGAAGCATCCGCCGCTATAAGGCCGAACCGATCGCGCATGAGGTGATCGAGCAGATCGTCGCGGACGCGGCGTATGCTCCCTCGTGGAAGAATACGCAGATCGCCCGCTATGTGCTCGTCGAGGACCGCGCGATGATCGAGAAGATGGCGGAGGAGATGGTGCTTGATTTCAAGCTGAACGAAAAGACGCTCAAGGCCTGCCCCGCTCTCATGGTGCTTACGTATGTGACCGGGCGCTCGGGCTACGAGCGCGACGGCTCGTTCTCCACGCCCAAGAAGGACGGCTTTGAGATGTTCGACGCGGGCGTCGCAGCGCAGACCTTCTGCCTGGCCGCATGGGAGCGCGGCGTCGGCACGGTCATCACCGGCTATTTTGACGAAGCGAAGATCATCGAGCTGCTGCACCTCCCGGAAAATCAGAGGGTGGGCTGCGTGATCGGCATGGGCTATCCGGATGAGGAGCCCGCCGCGCCGAAGCGCAAGGCTGTTTCCGACCTTCTGACCTATCAGAACGCGTAAGCGCGTTCTATTGAACAAATGAGAAAAGAGCCGCCCGCGGGCGGCTCTTTTTATCGTCTGGCATCGATGACAAAAATGAAATGATAAGGGATTTGCATGAATCTCATAAATGAAAGAACGCGAAGGTTGTGATTCATTTTCTGCAAGGTTCCGCGCGGGATTTCCCTCGCTTTTTGACGGAGAGTGTGGTATGCTGACGCAGAATAGTGTTGACGGAAAGGAAGTATTCCCATGATCGATATTTTTGACATGATGGGGCCGGTGATGGTCGGACCGTCCAGCTCACATACGGCGGGCGCGGCGCGCATCGGCTCCATGGGTCGCACGCTCCTCGGCGAGGATGTGGCCGAGGCGAAGATCGGCCTGCACGGCTCGTTTGCCGAAACGGGCTTCGGTCACGGCACGGACCGCGCGCTGCTGGCGGGGCTGCTCGGCATGAAGCCGGATGACCTGCGTATCCCAAACGCCTATCAGGAAGCGGACCGCGCGGGGATGAAATACTCCTTTCATACCGTGGACCTGCGCGACGCGCACCCGAACACCGCCCTTCTGGAGCTGACGGGAGTAAGCGGCAAGAAGATGGCGCTGCAGGCCTCGTCCGTCGGCGGCGGGGCGATCGTCGTCAACAAGATCGACGGCATCAGCGTGAATTTTACCGGCGAGTTCAACACGCTCATCGTGCGCAATCAGGATGAATCCGGCTCGGTCGCGGCCATCACGTCGATTTTGAGCCAGCTGCGCGTCAACGTGGCGAACATGAGCGTGAACCGCCACCGCCGCGGGGGCGACGCGCTGATGGTCATCGAGACCGACCAGCACATCAAGCGCAATCAGGTGGAATTTCTCGCCCAGCTGCCGGGCATTCTGTCTTTGACCTATTACGACAAGGAGGACGATGAAGATGGTTCTGGATTCGATGAAGCAAATCTTTGAGTGCTCGGAGTGGGAGAACCTTCCCTTCTGGGAGATCGTCCTGCACTACGATATGGACCTGCGGCAGGTGAGCCGTCAGGCCTCGATGGCGAAGATGCTCACGACCTGGCAGGCCATTCAGGACGCGGCGGACTCCTACACCGGCACGCAGCGCAGCGTGAGCGGCCTTGTCGGCGGCGACGGGCTGAAAATGCGCATGTATCTGCGCCGGGGCGAGAGCATCTGCGGCGATCTGATCGGCGAGGCGATCGCACAGGCCATCTCGATGGCCGAGTCCAACGCCTGCATGCGCCGCATCGTGGCCGCGCCCACAGCGGGCTCCTGCGGCGTTGTGCCGGCGGTGCTGCTGGCGCTCAAGCAGCAGGAGGACTACACGCAGCACCAGCTGCTCGAGGCGCTGTATGTCGCCTCCGGCATCGGCGCGGTGATCGCGTACCGCGCGGGCATCTCCGGCGCGGCGGGCGGCTGTCAGGCGGAGATCGGCACGGCGTCGGCCATGGCGGCGGGCGCGCTCGTCACGCTGCGCGGCGGCACGAACGAGCAGATCGGTCACGCGGTGGCCATCGCGCTCAAAAACCTTATGGGCCTTGTCTGCGACCCGGTGGCGGGCCTTGTCGAGGTTCCGTGCGTCAAGCGCAATGTCATCGGCGCGGTGAACGCCATTTCGGCGGCGGACATGGCGCTCGCGGGCATCGAGAGCCGCATCCCCGTCGATGAGGTCATCGACGCGATGGGCGAGGTCGGGCGGCGCATGCCGGTCGAGTTCCGCGAGACGGCGCTCGGCGGCCTTGCCGCAACGCCTACGGGCGAAGCCGTGAAGGCGAGAATGCCGCACGGCGCGGTACCGAAGAAATAAGAAAAAGCCTTTCAAAGCACTGCTTTGAAAGGCTTTTCCGCTTGTCAGGAAGAATCAGTCAAATTCGAGCTCCGCTGCCCGGCGCTCGAGCACATCGCCGACGATGGCGCTCCACGGCGCGAAGGGGCGGAGCAGCGCAAGGAGCTTTTCCGCCTCGCCGCGCGGCAGCGCGACGAGAAGCCCGCCCGAGGTCTGCGGGTCGGCGGCAAGGTCCAGAAGCGCCTGCTGCGCCGAGTGGAGCACCGCGAGGTGGGGCTTCACATAGTCCATGTTGCGGTAAGCGCCCGAGGGGATGATGCCCATTTCGGCCATGCCGCGCGCTTCGTCCATCAGCGGCAGCTTATCGCCGTGCAGGCGGATGGTCACGCCGCTGCCATCGGCCATCTCGAAGCTGTGGCCGAGCAGGCCGAAGCCCGTGATGTCCGTGCAGGCGTGCACGCCGTTCACCTGACGCACCGCGTCGCCCGCGGCTTTGTTGAGCGTGGCCATGTGGGCGTAGGCCGCGTCGCGCGCAGCATCGGAGATGAGGTCCGCCTTGAGCGCGGTCGTGAGAACGCCGCTGCCGATGGGCTTGGTGAGCACGAGCACGTCGCCCGGCTGCGCGCCGACATTTTTGAGGATGCGGTCGGGGTGCACGAAGCCCGTGACGCACAGGCCGTATTTCGGCTCGTTGTCCTGGATGGTGTGGCCGCCGGCGATGACGCAGTTTGCTTCAACGGCCTTGCTGTGTCCGCCCTCCAAAATGGCGCGCACGTCCTCCTTCGGCAGGCAGTTCGGCACGCACAAAAGGTTCATCGCCACCCGCGGCTCGCCGCCCATGGCGTATACGTCGCTCAAGGCGTTCGCCGCGGCGATCTGGCCGAAGAGATAAGGATCGTCCACAATGGGGGTGAAAAAGTCCACCGTCTCGATGACGGCGACCTCGTCGGAGACGCGGTAGACGGCGGCGTCGTCGCTGCTGTCGTATCCGACGATCAGGTCACGGTCCTTGACATTCGGCAGACCGTGCAGAATTTCCGTCAGGGCGCCCGGCCCCAATTTGGCCGCTCACCCGGCGGCGGTGGTCATCTGCGTGAGACGGAGTTTTTCCTTCATGCGATGCACCTCCTTGATTATAGTAGCAGCGGGCGGCGGGACCGCCCGAACCGGCCGATAGCACAGTGTCTCCATTGTAGAGAATCGCGCTGGATTTGTCAAATCGGAAAAGAAGATGAGAGCATCCTGTCAAAAGACGGCGGCCGCAAACGCGCGCGGCGAAAGCGCACAGGCAGAGAAAAGAAGCCATCAGAAAATGCAATCAAACCTACAGCAATATCTATAAAAACAATGACAAATGTGCGGGAAAAACGAAAAAGAACGTGCCAAAGGAAGAAATATCTGCTATGATGAGACATGGAAATTCAGCGGCACTGCCGCCAAAAAAGGAGATATGGAAGATGACGATCGAAGTCAATGCGATGGGCGATGCCTGCCCGATCCCTGTTGTGAAAACGCAGAAGGCCATGCAGGAGCTTGGCGGCGCGGGCGTGATCGAAACGCTGGTCGATAACGAGACGGCGGTGCAGAACCTCGGCAAGCTGGCCGCGAGCAAGGGCTGCGCGTCCAGGAGCGAAAAGCTCGGCGAGAACCAGTACCGCGTGACCATCACCGTGGGCGAGAACGCCAATACCGCGGAGGAGAGCGGCGAGTGCTATACCTGCGGCAAGCCGAAGATCGTGGCGGTGCTGTCGTCCGATAAGATGGGCGGCGGAAACGACGAGCTCGGCGGCGCGCTGATGAAGGCCTTTGTCTATGCGCTGAGCCAGCAGGAGACCCTGCCCGACACCATCCTCTGCTACAACGGCGGCGTGAAGCTCGCGTGCGAGGGCTCGGAGTCTCTCGAGGACCTCAAGGGCATGGCCGAGCGCGGCGTGGAGATCCTCAGCTGCGGCACGTGCCTGAACTTCTACGACCTGAAGGAAAAGCTGGCGGTCGGCGAAGTGACGAACATGTACGTCATCGTCGAGAAGATGAGCGGCGCGGACCGCGTCGTCCGTCCGTAAGATGATCTACCTTGACAACGCGGCGACCACGCTGAAAAAGCCGCCGCAGGTCATCGACGCGGTGGTACGGGCGATGGGGAGCTTCGGCAACAGCGCGCGCGGCACGCATGAGGAGGCGCTGGCCGCCTCGCGCGTCATTTACGACACGCGCTGCAAGCTCGCCGCGCTCTTTGGCTGCAAGCGGCCCGACCATGTGGCCTTCGCCTGCAACTCGACCGAGGCGCTGAACATTGCCATCAGCGGCTGTATCCGCCCCGGCGAGCATGTGATCTCGACGGATCTCGAGCACAACTCCGTGCTCCGCCCGCTCTACCGGCTGGAGGCGGAGCAAAGCGTCAGCCTGAGCTTCGTCCCCGCGGACCGGAAGGGAAACATCGACTACGCGGACTTTGAGCGGCTTCTGCGGCCTGAGACCCGTGCCGTCGTCTGCACGCACGCCTCGAACCTGACGGGCAACGTGCTGGATATCGCGCGCATCGGCGCGTTCGCGCACGCGCACGGGCTTACGTTCATCGTGGACGCGTCGCAGAGCGCGGGCGTGCTGCCCATCGACATGGAAAAGATGCACATCGACGTGCTGTGCTTCACGGGGCACAAGTCGCTCATGGGCCCGCAGGGCACGGGCGGACTGTGCGTGCGCGAGGGTGTGGACATCCGCCCCTGGAAGGTCGGCGGCACGGGCGTGCAGACGTATTCCAAGTCTCAGCCCGAGCAGCTGCCGACGCGGCTCGAAGCCGGAACGCTCAACGGCCACGGCATCGCGGGGCTGAACGCGGCGCTCGACTTTTTGAATGAGACCGGCATCGATGTTATCCACGCGCACGAGACGGCGCTGCTGCGCCGCTTTGCCGCGGGCGTAAAGGACATTCCGGGCGTGACGCTCTACGGCGATTTTGACCGCGAGCGCACGGCGGTCGCCGCGCTGAACATCGGAGATATGGACTCCGGCGAGGTCGCGGACATTCTGACCGAGGACTACGGCATCGCGACCCGGCCGGGCGCGCACTGCGCGCCGCGGCTGCACCGCGCGCTCGGGACCGAGGAGCAGGGCGCGGTGCGCTTCAGCTTCGGCTGGTACAATACGGAAGAGGAAGCGGATGAGGCCGCGCGCGCCATCCGCGAGATAGCGACATGAGAGAGAAAAAACTTTATCTGGTCATCACCTTCCACACGACGGCCGCGGCCATCGCGATGGAAAGGCTCTGCCGGGCGCAGGGCCTTCCGGGGCGCTTGATCCCCGTGCCGCGCGAGCTGACGGCGGACTGCGGCATGGCATGGCGCGCGGGCGTGGAGGACAGAGCCGCGCTCGAGGCCGTGGTCGCGCGGGAGCAGCTCGAGGCCGCGGGCTTCCACGAGTTGATGATCTGAAAAACAGCAAAGCATAAGAGCACAGGTGCAATCGTTTTTTTTAATCGCACCTGTGCTTTTTTGGCAAAATGCAACAACAAAATGCCGGAAATATTCGAGCGATTGTTTTTCTTGATGATGTGTGCGGTTTCATGCTGAAACGGCATTGGCGCTTTTCCCCGTGCTCCTTTATACTGGTCTCGGCAGGATCTGACACTGCCGGTGTGTAAAAAACAAAATTAGGAGAGTGGAAACATGAAAAAGGTACATTTGGGCGTCGTGATTGCCGGCGCCGCCGTGGGCCTTGCCGCCGTGGTGCTCACCATGCTCGGCAACCCCGCAAACATGGGCTTCTGTATTGCCTGCTTCCTGCGCGACATTTCGGGCGCCTGCGGCCTGCACAGCGCCGCGAAGGTCCAGTATGTCCGCCCGGAGATCATCGGTCTCGTGCTCGGCGCGTTCGTCATGAGCGTTGCGGGCAAGGAATTCAAGGCGCGCGCCGGTTCATCCCCGGCGGTCCGCTTTGTACTCGGCGCGTTCGTCGTCATCGGCGCGCTGGCGTTCCTCGGCTGCCCGCTGCGCATGGTGCTCCGTCTTGGCGGCGGAGATCTGAACGCGCTCGTCGGCCTTGTTGGCTTCATCATCGGCATCCTGATCGGCATTGCGTGCCTCAAAAAGGGCTTCTCGCTCAAGCGGTCGTATGAAGCGCACGCGGCGGAGGGCGGCGTGCTGCCCACCGTGATGGCCGCGCTGCTCGTGCTCGTCGTCACCGTCCCGGCGCTGTTCAAGTTCTCTGAGGAGGGCCCCGGCTCTAAGCACGCGCCCTTCTGGATCGCGCTCGCCATCGCGCTCGTAGTCGGCGCGCTCGCGCAGAAGAGCCGCCTGTGCATGGTCGGCGGCCTGCGTGACGCCTTCATGCTGAAGGATTTCCACCTGCTTTACGGCTTTGTCGCCATCTTCGTCGTCACGCTGATCGGCAACCTCATCAACGGCAGCTTCCATCTGGGCTTCGCGCTCCAGCCGGTCGCGCACAGCGCGCACCTGTGGAATCTGCTCGGCATGGTGCTCGTCGGCTGGGGCAGCGTGCTGCTCGGCGGCTGCCCGCTGCGCCAGCTCATTCTGGCCGCGCAGGGCAACGGCGACAGCGCCGTGACCGTGTTCGGCATGATCGTCGGCGCGGCGATGGCGCACAACTTCGGCCTTGCCGGCAACCCCGATGCCAAGAGCGAGGCGGGCGAGCTGATCGTCGGCGGCATTTCCAATGCCGGTAAGATCGCCGTCATCCTCGGCCTTGTTGTGATGCTCGTGATCGCACTTTTGAACATGCCCAAAAAGGAGGAAGCCAACGCATGATCGACGCAAGAGGTTATTCCTGCCCCATGCCCGTTGTCATGGTGCAGAACGAAGTGAAAAAGAACGCGCCCGCTTCTCTCGAGGTGCTGGTGGACAGCTTGACCTGCGTGGAGAACGTCACCCGCTTTGCAGAAAAGCAGGGCTATCAGGTAGACTATGCCGCCGAGGGCGAGGATTTCCGCCTGAAGCTCAGCAAGTAAAAAACGGGAAAAAGCGCCCGAAGGATGCTCCTTCGGGCGCTTCTTTTTATTCTTTCAGCAGCTGCATGCGCGCTCTCCAGTCCGGCATGTAGCGCTCGACGAGCGCGTAAAAGGCGGGGGAGTGGTCGTGATGGCGGATGTGCGCGAGCTCGTGCACCACGACATAGTCGATGGCATCAGGCGGATACTGCATCAGCCGCCAGGAAAAGCAGAGGCTGTTTTTCCCGCTGCACGAGCCGAAGCGCGTGCGCGCGGACGTGATCTTGAGGCCGGTGGGCGTCAGGCCCATGATATTGCTCCAATAGGCAACGCGTGCGGGAAGATACTCCTTCGCCCGCGCGATGAGCGCTTTGCGCTCATCCTCCGTCGGCTCGGGATGGGCAAGGCGGCGCGACGCCTGCTTTTCACGCGCCCGTTTGAGCCAGTCCGCGTGCCCGGCGACAAAGCGGTCGATAAATTCCTTTTTGACGCCGTAGGGCGCGCGGACGACGGCGTTCCCCTCACGGTCCAGCTGAAGTGACAGCGTGCGGCGCCTGGCGCGGATGAGGGTATAAGGTTCTGAGCGTGGCGTTGGCATGGGGCACCTCCTTGCAGGGCTTGCGGTCAGTATAGCACGGAAGCACGAAAAAAGGAAGCGGCGCGTGCCGCTTCCTTTTTGATTTCGTTTGGGGCTGCTTCTTAGTAGCTGCCGAGGTCGGCGGACTTGTCGCCCTCGACGCTGACGCCGAAGACATAGTCGTTGCCGGGCAGGATGGCGTTCAGGATGACGCCGCACAGGGCCGCGATGGCGAGACCGGAGAGCGTGACCGCCGCGCCGCCGACGGTGAAGGTGATGCCGCCGACCGAGCTGAAGCCCAGGCCGCTGACGAACATGACCGCCGCGATGATGAGGTTGCGGGACTTGGTGAGGTCGACCTGATTCTCAACAATGTTGCGCACGCCGACCGCGGAGATCATACCGTAGAGGATGAAGCTGACGCCGCCGACGATGGCCGCGGGGATGGAGTTGACGAGCGCGTCGAACTTGGGGGAGAAGCTCAGGATGATGGCGTAGATGGCTGCGAGACGCACGACGCGGGGATCGTAGACCTTGGAGAGGGCGAGCACGCCGGTGTTTTCACCGTAGGTGGTGTTGGCCGGGCCGCCGAACATGCCGGCGAACGCGGTAGCGAGACCGTCGCCGACGAGCGTGCGGTGCAGGCCGGGATCTTCAATGAAGTTCCTGCCGGTGGTGGAGGAGATGGCGGAGATATCGCCGATGTGCTCCATCATGGCCGCGATGGCGATGGGCGCCATGACGAGGATGGCGGAGACGTCGAACTTGGCGATGACGAACTGCTGGATACCGACCAGACTTGCCTCGCCCACGGCGGAGAAATCGACCTTACCGGCGACGACCGCAACAATGTAGGAGCCGACGACGCCGAGCAGGATCGGGATGATCTTGACCATACCCTTGCCCCAGATGTTCGCGACCACGATGATGGCCATGGCGACGAGGGCGAGCCACCAGCAGGTAGAGGCGTTGTTGATCGCCGAGCCGGAGAGGTTCAGGCCGATCATGATGATCATCGGGCCGGTGACGATGGGCGGGAAGTAGCGCATGACCGTCTTTGCGCCGAGCACCTTAAAGAGGAGCGCGAGCACGAGATAGAGGAGGCCTGCGATCACGATGCCGCCGAGCGCGTAGGCGAGCTTCGTTTCAGGATCGAGCCCTTCGTAAGCGGGCATCGTGGCGACCGTGGAGAAGCCGCCGAGGTAGGCGAACGAGGAGCCGAGGAACGCGGGGACCTTGAACTTGGTGCAGACGTGGAACAGCAGCGTTCCGAGGCCTGCGAACAGGAGCGTGGTCTGGATGGAGAGGGGCAGGCCGTAGCCCTGCACGAGGATGGGGACCAGCACCGTTGCGCCGAACATGGCGAACATGTGCTGCAGGCCCAGGACCAGCATTCGGGGCACACCCAGCTGGCGGGCGTCGTAGATGGCTTCGTGTCCGAGTTCTTTCTTCATGTGATTTTTCCCTTTCTTGCTTTCTGCTGACTTTTTATTCTCATTTCCATTTGAATAAACGCTGTTGGGCCCCGTGCGGGCAAAAAATAAGACCGGTAAAAATTACCGGTCAAAAGAAACAATATCAATAAAAACGGAAACAGCAATACCAAAGGAGGAATTTTTCTTTTTCGGCGCAGTGCAGAGCATCATGGCGGCGTTCCTCCGTTCGTTTGTTTTCGTCTGACACAGAATACCTGAAAGCGCGGAAAAATGCAAGCTGGGATTTTCACTAATTTAATTGCAGGAAGACTGTCATTTTTGTGCGGATTTTTCCATGGAACGACGAAGCTTTTCTTGCAGAAAAGGCTTGCAAAATGCAGGATGCTGTTGTACAATAACTACACCTCCTATTGATAATGCCTATAAGTGGAGGATTTTGATCAAGAAAGTGTGTGTAGTATGGAAAAGAAAAAATGAGCCTGCCGGTGCAGATCGTTTTGGCGCTGATCCTCGGTATCGCGGTCGGTCTGGCGTTCTATTTTGCCGGGGCCCCCGAGATCACAACGAACTATTTCAAGCCCTTCGGCACCATCTTCGTAAACCTGCTCAAGTTCATCGTCGTACCTGTGGTGCTGCTGTCGATGATCGACGGCATCATCTCCATGGGCGATATGAAAAAGGTCGGCTCCGTCGGCTGGAAAACGGTCGCCTACTTCCTCGTGACCACCGCCGTAGCCTGCGTTATCGGCCTGGTGTTCGCCAACATCTTCCTGAACGCCGGGCTCTTCCCGACGGACCTCACGCTGGTGGACGGCGAGACCTGGGACGGCGCCACGAGCGCGAACTTCATGGATACGCTCGTCGCCATCTTCCCGAGCAACATGTGGAAGTCCTTCACCGACGCGAACATGCTGCAGGTCATCGTCATCGCGCTGATGTTCGGCGGCGGCATCCTTGCCGCGGGCGAAAAGGGCAAGCTCGCGCAGGACCTCGTCAGCTCTCTCTACGCCGTCATTGACCGTGTGATGGCCTTCATCATCTCCCTCAGCCCCATCGGCGTTTTCACGATGATGGCCTGGGTCGTGGCCAATCAGGGCCCCGAGATCCTCGGCCACCTTGCGCTCGTGCTCCTGTGCGCCTACGTCGGCTACATCGTGCACGCTGTCGTCTGCTACTCCGTCTCCGCCAAGGCCTTTGCCGGCGTGAGCCCCTTTAAGTTCTTCAAGGGCGCGGCGCCCGCGATGATCTTCGCCTTCACCTCTACCTCCTCCGCCGCGACCATCCCGCTGAGCAAGGAGTGCGCAGATGAGATGGGCGCGGAGAGCGACATTTCCTCCTTCGTCATCCCCCTCGGCGCGACGATCAACATGGACGGCACGGCCATTTATCAGTGTGTCGCCACCATCTTCCTTGCCGCCTGCTGCGGCATGACGCTGACCGTCGGCCAGATGGTCACGATCGTCGTCACCGCGACGCTCGCCTCCATCGGCACGGCCGGTACGCCGGGCGCGGGCATGATCATGCTCGCCATGGTGCTCGAGGCGATGAACATCCCCGTCGATATGATTATGCTGATCTACGGCATCGACCGCCTTTTCGATATGGGCCGCACCTGCCTGAACATCACGGGCGATATCTCCTGCGCGCTGTGCGTGACCAAGTGGGAGAGCAGGAAGGCAAAGCTCGCCAAGTAAGCTGTTCTGATCGCCGAAATGCCGTTCCGCCCTTGCGGAACGGCATTTTTTGCGCCGGAAGCGCGCTTCCGGTTGCTTTTTGACGTGCCATGGCATACAATGATCGTGCTGCGCCGCGCGGCGGCGCGGGGGAGGAAGAAGATGACAGGAAAACAGAAACTCGGGTATTTTTATATCCTGCTGGCGGCGCTGATCTATTCCACGACCGAGGTGGCACTCAAGGAGCTTGGCGGCGCGTTCACGCCCATGCAGGTGACGGCCGAGCGCGTGCTGCTCGCCGCGGCGGCGCTGCTGCCCTTTGCCCTGCGGGACTTAAAGCGCCGGAGCGTCGCACTGACAAGGTCCGACTGGGGCTATTTTGCCGTGCTCGGCTTTCTGACCGTGGCGCTGCACATGTCGCTTTTGCAGATGGCGGTGCTGCACATGGACGCGTCGGCCACGTCGATCATCTATTCGGGAAACCCCGTCTTTGCGCTGGCGCTGGCGCATTTCATCCTGCATGAGCCGCTGAAGAAAAATCACCTCATCGCCATCGCTGTGGAAGTGGCCGGCATTTTGTTCATCCTCAACCCCGCGCACCTTGAGATCAGCGTGCGCGGCTTTGCGGAGATCCTTGCCGCCACGCTGCTGTTTGCCATGTACGGCACGCTCTGCAAGCTGCGCCTGCCGCGGCTGGGCGCGCTCGCGATCACGGCCTTCAACCTGCTCACCGGCGGGCTGGAGCTGCTGCTTCTGCTGCTGCTCGGCGAGATCCCGGCGGTCGGCGCGCTTTATACGAGCCTCGGGCTCGAGCTTTTTGCTGCCGTGCCGCTCTTTGCGGGCTTCACGCTCAAGTCTGCGCTCCTTTTGTGCCATGTCGGCATCGGCTGCGCGGGCGTCGGCCTTCTGCTTACGGCGAAGATCACAGAGTATACCTCCGCGACGGAGGCCTCGTTCGTCTATTTCTTTAAGCCGGTGCTTGCAACGGCGCTGGCCGTGCTGATCTACGGCGAGCACATCAGCGCGAACCGCATGATCGGCATCGCGCTTTTCATGGCGGCGTCGCTGTGCGTCAGCGTGCCGGTGCTGCGCGAGATGCGGCGCGGGCGCGTGCAGAACGCATAACAGAAAAAAGCGGAAGGGCATTTGTTCCCCCCTGACAGGGGTAACAACTAATTCCGGGGATACCCCGACAGGTTATCGTGTTTACGATGCCTGTCGGGGTTCTTCTGTTTTCCGGGGTTGCAGGCTTTCCATATCTTGCTGTTGGCTGTCCACGAAGCCGATGCCGTTGTAGTAGATCTCCACGGTCTGAGGCGCGTGTTTAGACCACTTCACCTCTTTTTCGTGTACCACGATCTTCTCAATAAACAGCCGCAGCAGTTCCGGTGTCAGTTCCGTAATGTCCGTATAACGCTTTGCCTTATCGAGGAAGTCCTCCGTCCTGCTCACCGTATCCCGCAGGCGTTGGATGTCGGCTTCTTTCTGCGGGATACCTGCGGCGATTTGATTCTGCTCCTCCATATAGCTGCCGGAAAGCGTCTGGAACTGCTCCGTGGTGATACGGCCCAGCACGCTATCCTCATACAGCTTCTTGAAGATGGTGTCCAATTCCATTTTCCGCTTCCGCATGGCGGCCAGTTCTTTCTCCTGCTTGCGGATCTCCCGCTGGATCTCGGCGGACTGCCTGCTGCCGATATAAGCGGCAAATTCCTCCGAATGTTCCCGTGCCATGGCCGTTACTCTCCGCAAGTCCTCCAGCACCACCTCATCCAGAACGCACTCTCGAATATAGTGGCCTGTGCAGGCTTCACCATCTTTTTTGTAGGTGCGGCAGGTGAAGTGGTTATAACTGGCGGATATGGTATGCGCCCGGTGCAGCACCATATTAGAACCGCAGTCGGAGCAGAACACAAGGCCGGAGTACTTGTTCTGCTCATCCATATTGGTTCTTCGGCGCTTGTTCTTTCGTACCCGCTGCACAATGTCCCAAACTTCTTGTGTAACGAGAGCGGGATGGGTATTCTCAAACACCAGGCATTCTTCTCTGGAATGCTCCACCCGTCGCTTATCCTTATAGGACTTGGTGCTGTATTTCATGTTGACGGTGTTGCCTATGTAGATCTCATTTTCCAGCATATCGGCTACCGTATCCCCAGACCAGTGATATGGGCGCTGGGTATCCAATCCCGTATGAGTCATACTGTACTTGGTATAGGCGTACATGGTGGGTGTCAGCACCTGTTCTTTTTTCAGGATTCTGGCGATCTGGCTGGGGCCGTTGCCACTGGCGCACATGGCGAAGATCCTGCGGACGATGGCCGCCGCTTCCTCATCCACCTCCAGCTTCTTTGTGTCTGGGTTCCTGATATAACCGTAGGGTGCTCTGGTCCCCAGCCATTCTCCACGCTCCGCCTTGGCTTTCAGCACTGCCCGGATCTTCCGGCTGGTATCTCGAATAAACCACTCGTTAGTCAACCTCGAATAAAGAATGACGCTTTATGCCTCGATATATCCGACGAAATTGTAGTAAATGTGAATGTCGCGTTCCTCGTGATCGTCCACGGTATAGCGTTCGCTGATCTCGATTTTCTGAATCAGCCGCACCAACGTGGGACGGTCTAATTCCTCAAGCTGAGCGTAGTCCTGCATCATATCCAGCCATGCGTCCACGGAGGATTCCGTCTCCCGGCTGGCGGCAAGCTGTTCCGTCAACTCCTTGCGGCGCTCCTGCTTTTCACGACGTTCGGCTTCGTACTGGTTGAGCAGATTGACGCACACGCTCTCCGGGATGCGACCCAAAACCTTATCCTCATAAGCGGACTGAATCAACTTATCCAACTCCGGAAGCCGCTTGCCGATGGCGTTCAGCTCCGCTTGCAGCGTTCGGGTGCGCTCAACGCTGGCGCTCTGTTCCCTCGCTAAAAGCTGCGTCCTCAGCGTCTCACGGCTGTTCTGCGCCCACATTGCCTTGCACCGAATGTCCGTCAAGATAATCTGCGTCAATACCTTCTGGTTGATGTAGTGGGACGAACAGGCATTTTTGCCGCCTGATGCGTAGCGGTTGCAGACATACGCCTTGTATTCCGGTTCCTTCTCGGAAACCTTTTTGCGATAGTCCCGCATATACCGCATGGACGATCCGCAGTCCATACACCGAAGCAGACCGCCGAACAGGGCAATCGTGCCGCTTTTGCCGCTGCGCCCTCTGGCGGGGTGGTTGTCCATCCGCTGCACAGCGTCCCACGTTTCTTGTGAGATCAACGGCTCGTGGGTGTTTTCCACCTTGATCCATTCGCTCTCAGGTTTGCTGACCTGCTTGTGGTTTTTGTAGGATACTGTTCCGGTCTTGTTCTGTACCATGTGACCGATATAGACCTCGTTGCGGAGAATGGTTTTGACCGTCACATCGTTCCAGAATGGCGTTTCGCCCCGCAGGTTTTCCCGTCCCTCTGCCATGTAGTAAAAGCTCCTTGGCGCTGGGACTTTTTCCGCGTTGAGCTGCAAGGCGATCTTACGAAAACCGTAGCCCTGCAAGCGCAGGTCAAAGATGTGCCGCACCACGGGAGCGGTCACCGGATCGATCTCAAGAACGTGCTTGTCCGCGTCGCTTTTCCTGTAACCGAGGGGCGCATAACAGCCAACATATTTGCCGCTCTTGAATGTGGACAGCTTCACCGCCTTGATCTTGCTGCTGGTGTCCCGCGCATAAAGGTCATTCATCACGTTTTTCAGAATGACCAGCATTTCATTGTTCTTGCGGAGCGTATCAACCCCGTCATTCAGCGCGATGAACCGGCAGCCGAGGGACGGAAACACAAAGTCTGTGTACTTGCCCGCTTCGATGTAATCTCTACCGAGACGGCTGAGATCCTTGCACAGGACAAGATTGATCTTGTGATCCGTGGCATCCTGCACCAGCCGGTTCAGCCCCGGACGGTCAAAAGTCGTACCCGAAACGCCATCGTCACAGTAATAGTCGTACAGCGTCCAGCCCTGTTCCCGCACATAGCGAGAGAGCATTTCCTTTTGATTTTCGATGGACACGGACTCCCCGGCACGCTCATCGTCCCGGCTCAGCCGTGCGTAAATACCAACGATATAGTTTTCCTGCATTTTCTTATTTAACCTCCCGAAATGCAGTGCGTGATACAATCAGAAATCTACAATGATTATACCACAGCACGGCTATGGATTCCACTGGGCAATGTGCCGGGATTCAGTTCTCCCGATTGACTTTTTCGAGGGAGAGCGCGTCCAGCACCTCACCCATCTGCTGTTCTGCGACAAAGAAGCTGCGCACTCGATACACAGTTCCGTCCTCCATCACCAGTTCCAACTGATCGGGCAGACGCAATTTCTTCTTCGTTTCGGGATAGTTCTCTTTGAGAAAATTGTCTGTTTTCATCTTCGTATGTCCTCCGTAATTTCGGGATGATGGATAGCACAGCCGATCACCGCTGTCAAGGAATCGGCTTCGCCTCGCTGCGCGTCCTTGACAGCGATGCTCTGCTGCGCAGGGCGGTAATCAAGGCGGCGGTGCCGCCATTTGCCAATGAAAATCAGCTGGATTCCGAGACTTTTTCAATCTCTCAGTCCAATTATAACAGGAACAAACGTTCGAGTCAATGCGATTGTTAGAGGAACAGCAAGCACAGCAAGTGTAGATACACTTGCGAAAAACGGCGTGGGTTGACTGGGATTTTCTTGCAGAGTAGCAAGCAAATCCGGTGAGTACCCACACCGGAAAAACAGAGCGTTCCGGCTGACTGCCGAAACGCTCTGTTTTTATTTTTGGGATAGTCCCAAACCCTTTATATTTACAGTTGATATAGGTCAGCGATGACTTTAACACACTTATCAATCCCCAGCACACCACTGTCCAGCGTCAGGTGATAATTCTGAGCATACCCCCACTTCATATTTGTATAGAAGCGATGATAGGCTGCACGACGTTTATCCTTATCCCGCAGGCGCTCCTCTGGAGACTGCTCCCGTTCACCATATACCTTGACGATGCGCTCAGCGCGGAATTTCATGTCTGCAT
>Ga0129311_1000051_pt1 | contig 115078 bp, 115 predicted proteins | sample Go1ome_FD_94435 | JGI IMG/M metagenome (GOLD analysis project Ga0129311, IMG submission 94435) | Western lowland gorrila individual fecal microbial communities from Wisconsin, USA - Go1022B metagenome | ecosystem: Host-associated > Mammals > Digestive system > Large intestine > Fecal | place... | reverse complement strand
CGTTGTACCACCCCCGCACAGTTGACTAGGTTGGTCGCAATTTTGCGAAGCAAAATGAGAACTGCCAGTCAACCACTGCGACTCTTAGGAATTCCTTGGATTCCTTCAACAGTCCACTGGACTGTTGAACCTGCCGACGGCACCACCTAAGGAAAGTATCAAAATATCACCAATTGTCCCAAAAGTCATCATCTTCTTTTTGGTGAGCTTCTTCGGTTTCTTCCTCTGTCTTTTCTGTTTTTCCTTGTTCAATGACCTTGCCGTTTTCATCTACTTTAGGTTTCATCACAAAGCTATAAGCAATAAACATGATAACTTTCAAAATTGAAAAAACGCCTAAAAAAATGACAACGATTAAAAGGGATTTATCCATAGCACACTCTCTTCTGATTTTTCTCTGTTGATTTTGATAGCTAATAAACTAACTTTCATAGCTTAATTATATCACAAACCATCCAACAAGTTTCTAAAGCTATTTGTTCCCAAAAGTGCCCATAACATAATAAAAAGCCCATCAATCAGGCTATAAAGCGCAATATGATGGACTTTTAAATGTAAATTATTTTACAGCGTCTTTAAGTGCTTTACCAGCTTTGAATGCAGGTACTTTTGAAGCTGCAATTTCAATTTCTTCACCAGTTTGTGGGTTACGACCTTTACGAGCTGCGCGTTCGCGAACTTCAAAGTTACCAAAACCGATTAATTGAACTTTTTCGCCTTCAGAAAGGAAGCTTTCGATTGCTGAGAATACTGCATCTACAGCTGCTGCTGAATCTTTTTTAGTAAGCTCAGTTGCTTCTGCAACTTTAGCGATTAAATCTTGTTTGTTAGCCATTTAACAAATCCTCCAATTAATTTCTAAGCGTTAACACTTTAACACGTTCTATGATACCCAAAAATACTTTTTAGGTCAAGTATTAAACGTTTTTTTAGTCGTTTTTCTTGTAAATATCAAAGTTAAATTGGTCTCCGACAAGATCGATAGTTGTCGCTTCCAAATAAATGTCTGCATCGTTCTCCAGATTTTGAATATTAATATTGATCGCTGACTCGTCTGGCAAAACTTCGACAAAACTTGGCAATTTATAACTTGATTTAATGTATTTCAAAACCTCTGATTCAGGCAAGGAAAGTGTACCAACTGAAAATGATGTAATTTTTAGCTGAACTGCCCCAGAATCAAGACGGCTAGGTTGAAAATAAATATAAAGCGGCACTTCATAGCCTAAAAGGGTGTATGTCCCTTCAAACATAATCGCTGATGATGTGGCATAGACGGTATAAGACATCTGGTCTGTCTGATAATCTTCCAAATAAGCAGCAACAGTTTCGTTTAATTGCTCACGATTTGTTGAAAAAGTCCCAACCTTAACACTATCCGTTTGTTTAGAACTAACGTTCTCAGCCGCTGGTTCCCTCACTTGAATCAAACGACTAGCAATAACGCCAACAAACGCAATATTTATAGCCAAAATGAGGAGAAATCCCCATTTCCACCAATTAATTTTCTTTCCATTCTTCTTTAGTTTCACTGATTTTCTCCATTGTTACATCTGACATGATTTGGTAACCAATATTATTTGGGTGAAAATGGTCACCACTAAAAAGTGCATCGTTAATCACGGTTGTCTGGTCACCAGAAGTTGAAACAATTCCTTCTTCACCATTAATTCCCTTATATAACTCGTCGTTGATAGGCACAAAATAGACATTGTCATACTCTTCGGTGACACTTTCAGTAGCATCATTCCAATTATCAACGATTTCTTGCATTTCCGTCATATCAGGGAAATTGAGGTAAAACGGATTGTAAATACCCAAAATATAAATCGGCAAATCTTCATTATCTGCACGCGCTAATTCAATAATCTGACGCAAGCGTTTCTGATAAGATTTGGCAGGTTTGGTAAAAGATGACACAGATAAACTCGTTAAATTCTTTCGAATAACTGCCATGACATCATTTCCACCAACGGTTAAGGTCATCATATCTGCCTTAGCCAGCGATTTTTGAATATCTGTCTTTTCTTGCATCCGCTGCAAGATTTGCTTGCTGGTATTTCCAGAAACACCATAATTACTATCGGTAACTTGATAATCATAGGTATCCGTTAAACTCTGCGCTAGCAAAGGAACAAAACCACCTTGGTTAGTAGTGTCACCAACTCCTTCCGTCAACGAATCACCAATCGCCACATAATTAAACGGTGTCGCTTCTTGCGCCAAAAAATCTTTCTTTGTTAGCTCTGTATCAGATTTTGGAATCAGCACACTAAAAATAACAATAAACAGAAGAAGGCTTGCTAAAAAGAAAGCAAACCCAGTTAAAATATTCTTTTTCTTACTCATAACGTACCATTACCGCAAAGGCGTTTTCACCAGTATGTGTTTGGATAATTGAACCTGTTTCAAGAACAGCAATCGGAGCTCCTAGCACTTGTAACTTTTCCTTAAATCCATTTGCCATATCAGCCGTACCACAGTAAGAAATACCGATTTCTGCTACTTTTTTACCTTTAGCGTATTCAATAAAATTGTCTAGCCACTTATTGAACGTTTTTAGACCACGTCCTTTAATAATTGGATTTAATTCACAATCAACCATTTCCATAACAACTTTAATGTTAAGGAGTGAGCTAATAAGACCAGTCACACGTCCGATACGTCCACCTTTTACCAAATTTTCAAGCGTTGACACACCAATATAAAGTTCAGACTTTTGACGAACTTCTTCAACTTTAGCAATAACTTCTTCTAAGCTACCACCTTCTTGAGCCAGTTTTGCAGCTTGAACAACTTGGAATTTTTGACATTGATCTGTAAAGGTTGAGTCAATAACGGTAACGTCAGCACCTGCTAGATTAGCCCCTTGACGTGCTGCTTCGACTGTCCCTGAAAGTGTATGTGTGATATGAATGGAAACAATATGCTCAGCACCATTTTTCATCAAGTTTTCATAAACTTCTGCAAAAACGCCTACTGGCGGCTGACTTGTTTTTGGCAATTCCTTACTGTTTCGCATCATGTTAAGGAATTTTCCTTCTTCTTTCAAATCACTATCTGAATACACGACACCATCAATCATGACCGATAACGGGATAACAGTAATATCATATTTTTCAACCAATTCAGGTTCAATAGTTAAAGAGGAATCCGTAACAATTTTAATTTTACTCATTTTCTATCCTATCATACTTTCAATACTTGTATCTAAATTTTATTCTAACATTAATTATACCAAATTTTTAAAACTTAGGGGACATTTTATCAGAGAAAGTCTAATTGCGCAAAAAAGAAGCCTTGCGGCTTCAATTTTATTTCTTCAAAAGTTCGCGAGCTTGTTCGCGCGCCATTTCGGTAATATCGCTACCAGCAAGCATTTTAGCGATTTCTTCCACCCGTTCTTCTTCGGTCAACAAGCGAACCGTTGAAACAGTCGTATTTTCATCACTGCGTTTTTCGATAAAGAACTGATAATCAGCAATAGCAATCACTTGTGGCAAATGCGATATTGCCAAGACTTGTCCGTTACTTCCGATTTTATAGATTTTTTGAGCAATAGCTTGCGCAACGCGACCAGATACACCAGTATCCACTTCGTCAAAGACGATACTTGTCTTGTCCTCTTTACGTGAAAATGCCGATTTAATAGCCAACATCAAGCGAGAAATTTCGCCGCCAGACGCAACTTTAACGAGTGGTTTGAAGCCTTCGCCAGGGTTTGTTGAAATGTAAAATTCAACAGCTTCATTGCCATCACGATTGAATTTTCCTTTGGTGAATTGGACTTGAAAATCAGCCTTTTCCATGTACAAATCAGCCAATTCTTGCTTGATTTCAGCTTCCAAATCTTTAGCCAAGGCATGACGTTCTTGACTGAGTTCTTCAGCAGCAACAATCAATTCTTTTTCCAAGCGCTTAAGGGCTTTTTCCATGTCATCAGATGACTCATCATTTCCAGTCAAAAGATTGTATTCCTTGGTGATATTATCATAATACTCTAAAACATCATCAACACTACCGCCATATTTGCGTGTAATGCTATAAATCACCTCTAGGCGCGCTTCGATTTGTTGCAAGCTTCCCGCATCAAAATCAAGGTCATCAATGACATCACCTAGGTGTTTCGTGACTTCTTCTAAGATATAGTAAGCTTCTGAAACATTGGCTGACATTTCTTTATAGTCAGCATCAAATTCTTCGAGCGTCATCAAATCATTCATGGCTGAACGAATGTTAGACAGACTTGAAAATTCTTCGTCATCAAGCATGACATAAGCATTGGTCAACGTATCTGCAATGTTTTTATGATTAAGCAATTTATCACGTTTTTGGTTGAGCGCTTGGTCCTCACCAGCTTTCAAGGCTGCCGCTTCAATCTCTGCTATCTGAAATTCTAACATTTCAATACGCGCTTTATGCTCTTGTTCATTTTTTTGCTTGGTCACGACACGCTTACGCAATTGACGATAGCTTTCAAAAAGCTCTTGATAATGTTTTTTGACATCAGCAAACTGTTCATTACCAAATTCATCCAACATCCGAATGTGCATATTGGGCTTCATCAATTCTTCTTGGTCATGCTGCCCATGAATATCAACGAGATACTGCCCAACAGCACGTAACGTTGTCAGATTCACCATTTGTCCGTTGATACGACCGATAGAACGACCATTTTGCAGAATGTCACGGCGAATAATCAATTCTTCTGTCACATCAATGCCATTTTCTTCCAAAATCTGTGTGAGCGCAGGATTTTCACCAACCGAAAAAAGCCCTTCAATTTCAGCCTTGTTAGCCCCATGACGAATAACGTCAAGACTAGCCCGCGCCCCCAACATGAGGTTCATGGCATCAATAATAATCGATTTCCCCGCTCCAGTTTCCCCTGTCAAAACCGTCATACCATTTTCAAAAGTGAGCGAGATTTCTTCGATAATGGCAAAATTTTTAATGGAAATTTCTAAAAGCATTGGGTGACCTCCCTTAGTTACGGTCTTTCATCCATTTAAGCACTTCTTGGCGGATTGCTGCTGCTCCTTCAGCTGTTTTGGCAACTACTAACAAACTATCATCATCAGCAATAATACTGAAAATCACATCTTTAAAATCTTCCAACAAGAAGCGTTTAATCAAACGGCTGTTTCCTGGAATCACATCAAGATTAATCATGTTTTCAAGTCCTGCTGTTTCTTCTGAAATCGCAAGAACAGTGCTTTTAATTGGCACAGAAACTTGACCAACTTTTTTAGTTTTATCTTTTGAAAGCCCATAAATATAAGGACCTTCAGGTGACGGTACTTTGATGATACCAATTTCATTCATGTCACGTGAAACAGTAGCTTGCGTTAATGTCAAACCTTCTGCTTCAAGCAATTTTAGCAAATCATGCTGTGTCTCAACAGCATTTTCAGCAACAATTTTTTTGATTAATTCTAAACGTTCACTCTTTTTCATCTTTAAATTCCTTATGTGCCTTTTCTACAATTTCTGGAATCATGGCAGTCACTAAATTTTGAGCGTCAGCTGATTTTTCCAAATGAGCCAAAAATTCAATGTTACCATGTCCACCTTGAATCGGTGAAAAATCAAGCCCTTTAACTGTAAATCCGTAATTTAGAGCAAAATCTGTCACATTTTCCAAAACTTTTTGATGAACAGCTTTATCACGAACGATTCCATTTTTACCAATCTGCTCACGTCCTGCTTCGAATTGTGGTTTGATAAGAGCTACAACTTGACCATTATCAGCCAAAATATTGTGAAGCGCTGGCAAAATCAAATTCAAAGAGATAAAGCTAACGTCGATACTAGCAAAAGTCGGTTGACCTTCTGTAAAATCCGCCAATTCGGCATAGCGGAAATTATACTGCTCCATGCTACGAACACGTTCATCCTGACGAAGTTTCCAAACCAATTGATTGGTACCGACATCAACCGCATAGACAAGTTTTGCACCATTTTGAAGCATCACATCGGTAAAACCACCTGTTGAAGCACCGATGTCGATTGTCGTTTGACCGTCAACAGAAATCTCAAAAACTTGTAAAGCTTTTTCCAATTTCAGCCCACCACGGCTAACGTATTTTAATTTTTCACCTTTGAGCTTTAGCTCCGTCCCGTCGTCAATCTTCTCACCTGGTTTGTCATAGCGCTCACCATTAATCACATTGACAACCAAACCTGCCATGACACCACGTTTTGCTTGTTCACGTGTTTCAAAAAGCCCTTGTTTATAGGCAAGCACATCAACTCTTTCCTTAGGCATTTAGTCGCAACCTTTCTATCATTTCAGTGATTTTTCCTGCATTAAACGCTTGTGTTTCCGAAAGTTTTTGGAAAATAGCTAGCGCTTGGTCGATTGATTGATTCAAAATGTCATATGATTTTTCTAAACCAAGCAAGCTTGGATAAGTAGCCTTATCAGCAAGCAAATCTTTTTTCGGCGTTTTTCCAATTTCTTCAAATGTTGCTGTCACATCTAAAATATCATCACGAACTTGGAAAGCTAATCCAACCAAGCTACCAGCTTCGCGCAATGACTTTAAATCATCAGCTGCTAAATTCGCAACAATTCCTGCCGCCACAACTGGGAAGGTCAATAATTTTCCTGTTTTATTTGCATGAATCATTTGCAATTCTGAAAGATTAAGCTTACACTCTTCGCCTTTCATATCAAGCATTTGTCCACCAACCATGCCATAAGTGCCTGAAGCTTGTGATAATTCTGCAATCAAACAAACTTTGGTACCAGCTGATAGCGCAGCATTTGCCACCAAACCAAATGGGTCTAAAAAGAGGCTATCTCCTGCTAAAATCGCCGTTGCTTCATCAAATTTTTTGTGGTTAGTTAAACGCCCACGACGATAATCATCATCGTCCATTGCTGGCAAATCATCATGAATCAAACTACCTGTATGAATCATTTCAAGAGCAGCTGCCACATCAAAATGACCTTCTGTCAACTCGATCCCAAAACCTTCCAGAATTTCTAAGAAAATCAAGGGACGGATACGTTTTCCGCCTGCCTCCACAGAATAAAGAATCGCTTCAATTAACTCTGGCGAAACAACATCTGACTGTGCATAATAACGTCGAATTGCCTGATTGATTTCGTTTAATTTATCCATTAGGCATCCATTTCCGTTTCTGTTCCGTCAGCCTGCATCACTTTGACAAGTGTTTTTTCAGCAGATTCTAACGTTTTTTGAAGCTCTTTTGATAACACCATGCCTTTTTGAAATTCTGCGATAGCATCTTCCAAAGCGACATCACCATTTTCAAGTTTGGTAACAATAGCTTCTAAATCTTGTAAATTTTCTTCAAATGTTTTTTTATTTGGCATCTTTTACCTCCACTTCAAGCTGACCGTCTTTTAGTCGAACAGTCAATTGGTCGCCTACTGTAACATCTGTCACGCTTGAGATAATTTCTTCGTTTTTTTGTACCATGGCATAGCCTCTGGCAATAATTCGACTAGTATCCAAAGACAGCAAAGCATCTTGTGCCTTTTCAAATCGTGCTAACTTACTATCATATTGGCTGGTCATGTTAGATATTAAAAGGCGTTGAAAAGCTTCTAAACGCTCTTGATAACGTCGAATATCACTTCCTAAGTCAACAGCCAAAAGACGTTGATTTAGCAGTTGTTGCCGTTGACTAGCCTGATTAAATTGAGTTTGCATAGTGTTCGTCAACTGAGTTGTCAAACGATCCAATTTTTGAACATATCCGTCGTATAATCGCTCAGGTTGTCTAAAAATAACGGATTTTGCTAGTTTATCCAAACGTTCTTGTTTTTGTTTAATCACGCGCAAACTAGCTTGATAAGCCCTATTTTGGCGCTCCGCAATCCAAGAAATAATATCAGCTTTCGTTACTGGCGTTGCTAATTCAGCGGCTGCTGTTGGCGTTGCCGCTCTACGGTCAGCCACATAATCTGCCAAAGTCGTATCAGTTTCATGTCCGACACTTGAAATAACTGGCAAACGTGATTCAAAAATGGCTTGAACAACGATTTCCTCATTGAACGCCCAGAGATCCTCAATCGAACCTCCCCCACGACCGATAATCAAAAGGTCAAGATCATCCCGCTCATTAGCTTTGGCAATATTTGCAGCTACTTCTTGACTAGCGCCTTCACCTTGAACTTTTGTTGGAAAAAGAAGGATTTCAACCCCTGGAAAACGTCGTGAAACGGTCGTGATAATATCACGAATGACCGCTCCGCTTGGACTGGTAACAACACCAATTTTCTTAACAAATTGTGGTAATTGACGCTTATGTCGCTCATCAAAATAACCAGCTTCTGCTAATTTTTTCTTCAATTGTTCAAACTGAATCGCTAAGGCACCAATTCCATCTGGCTCAGCTTTTTCAATAATAATCGAATAAGAACCACTTGGTTCATAAAGTTGGACACGACCAACAACATTGATTTTCATGCCTTCTTCCAGCTCAAAACCAAGTTTTTTAAAGGTTCCTGCCCACATCGTCGCTTGAATCACCGCATTTTCATCTTTCAACGAAAAATATTGATGCGTTGGACGACGACGAAAATTGGAGACCTGACCTGTCAAATAAACTCGCTCCAAATAAGGGTCACGATCAAATTTTAATTTAAGGTATTTAGTCAAACTCGAGACACTTAAATAATCCGACATAGCAGGCTCCTTTCCATAAAATTCCGTACATTAGACAATTTTTGCATATCAAAATAATTATATCAAAAAAACTAAAATATTGATACAATGCGTTATCGCGCCCACTCTTCACTTTCTTATTTTAAGATTTTTGGATTTTAAAAAAACTATCCAGTGGATAGTTTTTTTCTCTAACAATAATCAGTCCTTTTACAGAAACTTAATTTTCTAGCGAGTCTTGTTACCGACTTAAAACAGTCAGTTTTACTTCCACCTCCTGAAAGGCTGACCTATAATTTTAGAAAATTTTATATTGCCAATATCAATGAATGCTAACGATAACTCCCTCAGAGATGTTCTCGTAAAACCATTTGGCATCTTCTTTTGACATTCTGACACAGCCGTGAGAACAAGGTGTTCCTAATTTTTCAGCTTCTTCTTTAATTTCATTTCCGTTACAATCCGTTGGCACACTGTGAAAGAGATACGTTCCATGGTCTTTAAAAGACACCCAGTAATAAGCTCCCTCACTAGATTCTTCATTGTAGAAAAAATCACCACGTTCAGCTTCAATGGCAAATTTTCCTGTCGGCGTCGGACTATCTTTAGCACCTGTCGAAACGGTCGTCTTAAATATTACTTGATTTCCAGAATAAATAATCATCTTCTGTTGCTTAATCGAAACAAGAATACTCACATTGCTGTAATTTGCCAAATTAGGATAAACTTTCTTTTCGTTCTTCTCTTGAATCTGTACTTCTTGCTGCCTTGGCTGAATAGCTTTATTAATATTTCGATAAAGACAATAGCTAAGAATGATAAAGCACAAAGCTAAAAATAAAACAGTAATCCTTTTTGAAAACTTCTTTTGCATCTCTCTTCCCTAAAATAATGCTCCCACTAGAAAATCATTTCCAAGTAGGAGCAATATCTCTAAACTTAACAATTCTAATTAATCAATACATAACGTCTCAATCCACCATAACTAACATAAGAAATCCATTGATGACCGTCAGCACTAAACGCTTGGTCGTAGTGGATTTGATACCCTTTATCCAAGGTAAACTCGGTTGGTGCTGATACTTTTGGTTGACTTTTCACTTCTTTTGGACTTGTAAAAACATATGTTCCACTTTGTGGCATATCTGGCGCTGGTTGAGCTTTAGGAGCCTCAACAGTCATGCGAGTTGCTGAAACACCTTTTAATGAACCATCATTTTGCTCATAGTAAAGATGAACATTATACTCACCAGAATTATTTTTATGGTCTTTAACATTAACAGCTACCTTATAAGTGCCATCATTTTGTTTTGTCGCATTATACCAGATAATATCATCTTGCCCACCTTGCGTTGACCAAACTGGCACTTTCACCGTTTTCACTCCATTAGGATTTGAAACTTCCGAAATAATGACATCAAATCCTTGTGTTGATTGGTTGGTAATCGCCAATTGACCAGAAAGTTTGGCTTCTGCTACTGTTGTCTTTGTGCCGAGCACGCCACGCATTGCCCCATTTGATTCTTGGTAATAGAGGTGAACATTGTAATCACCACGTTCGTTTTTATGCTCAGACAATTTCACATTAACTTTATATGTGCCGTCACTTTGTTTCACGGCGTCATACCAGATGATGTCATCTTGGTCATTTTTTACTGTCCAAACGGGGACTTTCACGGCTTTAATGCCATTGCTATCTGAAACGTTCGACACGACAACATCAAAGTCTCCATTAGCGTGGTTTTGAATATCAACTTTACCAGTAACACTTGTTTTAGGCGCTTCTACTGTTGTTTTTGTGCCAAGCACACCACGCATTTTACCGTCTGATTCTTGGTAATAAAGGTGAACATTGTAGTCACCACGTTCGTTTTTGTGCTCAGACAATTTCACGTTGACCTTGTATGTACCGTCACTTTGTTTCACGGCGTCATACCAGATGATGTCATCTTGGTCATTTTTTACCGTCCAGACTGGCACTTTCACAGCTTTAATACCATTGCTATCTGAAACGTCCGACACAATAACATCAAAGTCTCCGTTAGTGTGGTTTTGAATATCGACTTTGCCAGTTGGAGCTTGTGTTTTTAGCGTAGCAATTGGAATATAGCGACGTACCCCACCGTAGCTGACATAAGAAATCCATTGGTGATTGTCGGCTTCTAAAACCTTATCGTAGTAACCAAGTTTAAATCCTTTTTCAAAGGTAAATTCAGTCGGCGCTGACATTTTAGGTTCATTTTTCACTTCGACAACTTCGTTAAAGGTATAAGAACCTTGTTCTGGAATATTTTGCGCACCAGTTGTTTTCTCTGGAACAGTAACCTTTTTACCCTCGATACCTTGCATTTTCCCACTTTGTTCAAGGTAATAGAGGTGCACATTATAATTGCCAGTCTCGCCTTTGTGTTCAGCAGTTTTGACAATAACTTTGTAATCGCCATTAGTCTGTTTCACACCGTCATACCAGATAATATCATCTTGGTCATTTTTATCTGTCCAGACTGGAACTTTTACCGCCTTTACACCTTTAGGATCTGAAACATTTGTCACAAGAACTTCAAAACCTTGGCTACTAACATTCTGAATATTAATAGAGCCAGACAATTTTTGAACAACTGTTGGTGTCAATTTCTGAATAGCAGCATAACGACGTTGACCTGAATAAGATTTATAAGAAATCCATTGGTAGCCATCTTCGCTCAAAACTTGGTCGTAAAAAATACGGTCACCAGCATTGGCATAAAAAGCAACTGGCGCAGAAGCTTTCGGTGTATTTTTGACTTCCGTCTGTTTGGTATAAGTGTAATAACCTTGATTAGGTAGGCTATTAGCTGTTACAGGAATTTTTGATTCTTCAAAAACACGCGCTTGATTTGTTTGAACATTTTTGCTCACTTGCGCTACATTTATAGTAACAACCTCATTTTGGTTTGATTCAACCTCACGTGCTTCAGATGTCTCAGTGGCATTACTTTCTTCTACTTGCTCTTCTTTCGTAACATCAGCAGTTTCTTCTGGCTGATTTTCATTTGCTACTTGACTAACGGCTTGTTCATCAGTTTCATCAGAAGTGACTGCTTCAGTATTTTCATCTTCTGTTGTGACATCTGCTTGAACATTAGATTCACTAATAGCAGATAGATTCTCACTTTCTTCTTGAACATCTATTACTAGTTCCGTTGAAATAGCATCCGCTGACACCACATCATCAGCAGCAACAGTTTGCCCTCCCATAACTAGCACACTTGCGATTAAAACAGAAGCAACCCCAACACTATATTTGCGGATACCAAAACGTTGCTCCTCACAACCAAATATACTTTTTTTCATAATTTCTCTCCCTAAAATGTTTAATTTCTGTAATATGGATGCTGATTAGCATCCCCACTTTGTCCAATTACAATCGTATCCACAGTTACTACTTCTCCAGAATAAGGATTTGCTGTTCCAGCAGGAATAACAATAAAAGCTGCTCCTCCCACTTCATAAATAGGATTAAAAATGCCTCCAAAGAAAACATTTCCTTCAATTGTTCCCGAAACAACTGAATATGGGTCAGAGTCACCAGAAACATTAGCTTGACCATTTGAATCAACTGTTACAGATTCCCCTAAATCGTTGCTCCAAGTCCCCGCAATTGTTGAAAAATCACCATTAGCAATATTTTCAACACTGATAGATGAAGCGGTTGTTGGTGTTATCGATTGAGAGTTTTCTTGTGTACCAACTTCTCCACTCTCAGCAACTGGACTGTCATTACTACTATCTTGGTTATTGGGTGCTGAAATTGATGAACTCAACTCTGTGCTTGATGAATTTTTAGTCACTTTCTTTTTCTTTATGCTACTCTTGCTTACTTGTGTTACTTTTGAATGGCTTGTGCTAACTTGAGATGACTTTTCCTTTTTTGAACAAGCTCCAAGTAACAAGACTGAGCAGAGTAATGTTACAGTTATTTTACAGCTCTTTTTCATAAAAAATCTCCTAGACATTTTTCATAAAACAGTGACTACAGCTGATTTTATAGCTAAAATCGTCACCATTAATTATTAGAATCGGCCAATTCTGAAAAATATTATAAAGTATATATTTGTAAAAGTCAATACAAAAACGTAATATTTGTAACATTTTTGAAATATTTTATGATATTTAATAAAAAAACACAATGCTACTCCTGATAATCAAGATGTTAACATTGTGTTTTCTATATTTATCTCTCCGAGAGTTCTTTCATGATACGGGGGAGTTCTGCGCTAATTGTCGTTGGTAAAACAACATAAGCTTGGTCGCTGAGTTGGTCAGCGATGTAGGAATGTAGGTACGTTGCTGTAGCAACACTGTTAAAGAGATTATCTTTAAACTGGGCGACAAAGCCTGCAATCATGCCACAAAGCGTATCTCCCATACCACCTGTCGCTTGGTAAGGACCGCCAACAGTTAGCTCGCCGACTTGATTTCCTTGAATGATTTTAGTCTGATGACTTTTAGCCACTAAGACGGTCTTTTCTGGAAATTCTTGCAGAGCTGCTTTGGTGTTTTCGATTGTCTGGTTCGAAATAGCGATTCCTGATAATCTTTCCCATTCTTTTTGATGCGGTGTCAATATGAGATGATTCGTTTTGACTGTGATTGGCTTAGCTTTTGCCAATAAATTCAAAGCGGAGCCGTCAATAATCAAAATCTGGTGTTCAGAAATATGCTCCAAAACCATTTGAAACACGGCTTCTGCTTTGCTATTTTCCCCTAAACCAGGACCAATCAAAACGACATCAGCCTTGGTCAAATTTTCATAAAATAGCTCCTTATCATCACAATCAAAAGCCATAGCTTCTGGAAGATGGCTGTGAAGAGCTGCGATATTGTCACGCTCAGTCGCCACAGTCACTAATCCAGCACCGCTTTTAACCGTGGCTAAGGCGCTCATGATAATCGCTCCACCATAAGGGTAAAATCCACCAATTAAAAGAACACGACCGTATGTTCCTTTGTGAGAATGTAGCTGACGCTTTGTAATCACTTGACGCGCCAATAATTCATCAATAATCATGCTTTCACACTTCTAAGGGCAGATTGATATGTTTGTTCCATAAGCATTGTAATGGTCATTGGACCAACGCCACCAGGTACTGGTGTGATAAAACTTGCGAGTGGTTCAACTTCGTCAAATTTAACATCTCCAATGAGCTTACCATTGTCATCACGGTTCATACCGACATCAATAACCACTGCCCCTTCTTTCACAAATTCTTTGGTTACAAAATGTCCTTGACCGATTGCCACGATTAAAACATCAGCTTGTTTTGTCACGCGCGCCAAATGACGTGTACGAGAGTGCGCCAAGGTAACCGTTGCATTTTTGTCCAATAATAGCTGCGCCATTGGTTTTCCGACGATATTTGAACGACCAATGATGACAGCTGTTTTACCTTCTAAATCAATGTCATACTCACGAAGCAATTCCATAATGCCAGCTGGCGTACACGGTACCATGACAGGACGTCCATTCCAAAGGTGTCCTGTGTTGATTGGGTGGAAACCATCTACGTCTTTTTTAGGGTCAATTGCTAGAATCACACGCTTATCATTAATGTGTACAGGAAGCGGCAATTGCACCAAAATACCGTGAAAACGGTCATCTTCGTTATATTGTTCAATCACTTGAATCAATTCTTCTTCACTGATTGATTCTGAAAGGCGGACAGTTTCACTTAAAAATCCTGCTTTCTTAGCAGAACGTTCTTTATTTCGGACATAAACTTGACTAGCTGGGTCATCACCAACAAGAATAACGACCAAACCAGGCACAACGCCCGTCTCAGCTTTTAATTTTTCAACTTTTTCAACTAATTCAGTCTGTTTTTTGACAGCTAAGGCTTTTCCATCTATAATTGTTGCCATATCATTCTCCCAAATTGTATTTCTTCCATTATACCAGAAAACAGCACTATATTCTATTTTTCAGAAAATTCTTTAAAATATTATTGATACTGTCTTTTATAGCTACAAAAAGCTTGCCCAAAATGAGCAAGCTTTCTCTTGTTAGTTTACTTTGATGTTTTATGCATTTCATCTTTGACTGGGCAATTACAGTCGCAATCACCACAAGAACCTTTTCCTTTGATGAAACTACGAAAGCCCATAAACACCGCAAATGCAATAATTGCAGCAATAATAATCGTTGCCATAGCGTTATTCTCCAGCCATTTCTAGATTATCCAAAGTAATCACTTTTTCTTTAACTTGTCTTGGTTTTCTAACGATAAAGTAAATAATAGCAATCAACAAGATAACGGCTACAATCGTCCAGAATGTGATGCCTTTGCCATAGAAAACAACAAGTCCAAGTTGATAGATAATCAAACTAACCACATAAGCAAGTCCTGTTTGGAAGCCAATTGCACCAATTGTCCACTTCGCATCTCCCATTTCACGTTTGATAGCACCCATTGCGGCAAAACATGGCGCACAGAGTAAGTTAAATGTCAAGAATGAATAAGCTGCTAATGATGTGTAATCCAATTGCAAAGCATGATACAAACCACTAGTTGTGCTGTCATTATACAAGACACCGAATGTTCCAACAACGGCTTCTTTGGCTGCAAGCCCTGTCGCAGCTGCAACAGTAGCTTTCCAGTCACCAAAACCAAGTGGTTGGAAAATCCAAGCAATTGCTCTACCAAGAGCAGCAAGGATTGAATACTCCGTATCAACAGCTTGGAAAGCAAAATCATAAGATGACATAAACCAGATAATAACCGTCAAACTGAAAATGATGGTACCAGCACGTTTTACAAAGCTCATGGCTTTACCAAAGGCATAACGTAATACTGACCACACTTTTGGCATATGATAAGCTGGCAATTCCATGATAAATGGACTAACATAGCTTCCAAGGAAACTTGTTTTCTTAAGCGCAATCCCTGATAAAATAATTGTCAAGAAACCGATGAAATATGTAGATGGCGCAACAAATGGATTATCTGGGAAAAATGCTCCCGCAATCAAAGCGATAATTTCCAATTTAGCCGAACATGGCATTAACGTTGCTGTCATAATGGTAATACGACGGTCACGTTCGTTTTCAATGGTACGACTTGCCATAATCGCAGGCACACCACACCCTGTCGCAATCAACATCGGAATGAAAGATTTTCCTGACAACCCGAAGCGTCGGAACACACGGTCCATGACAAAAGCAATACGGCTCATGTAACCAATATCTTCTAAAATACCCAAACAGATAAATAGAACAAAGATTTGTGGTAAGAAACCAAGAACCGTACCAACCCCTGCAACGATTCCGTCAATAATCAATGATTCTAACCAACCAGATACATGCAAGTAATCTAGACCAGCTTGTACCCAATTTGGCACTAAATCCCCAAAGAGAACATCGTTCACCCAGTCTGTCCACATTGTTCCGACTGTTTGAATAGATAGGTAATAAACCAAGAACATGACTACCGCAAAAATCGGCAATGCCAAAATACGGTTTGTTACGACACGGTCGATTTTATCTGAAATCGTCATCTTGAAATTGCTATCTTGGTTCTGCGCCATTTTAGCCACACGTTCGATAAATTCATAACGTTCATTGATAACAATAGATTCAGAATCCTCTGTGAAAATTTCTTCGGTGATTTTAATCACTTCATTGATTTCACCTTTTTGAAATTCTGACAATTCTACTTCATTTTGAACCAAAGCATCACGTTCAAAAAGTTTAATAGCATAAAAACGTGCAGAACGTTCTGGAACAATATCACCTAAAATATCAATAATTTGTTTAATTGCCGCTTCAAATTTATCACTATAAGTAGGATATTGAATGATATCAACGGTTTCTTTAGTAGTATGAGCTGCTTTTTTAACAGCTTTCTCAACGCCGACATTTTTAACAGCGCTAGTAGAAACGACTGGAACTCCAAGTTGATAAGAAAGTTTATCGATATTAATCGTTTTTCCTTGACCTTTGAGGGCATCGCTCATGTTAAGCGCAACAGTCACAGGAATCCCTGTTTCAATCAACTGCGTTGTCAAATAAAGATTACGTTCCAAGTTTGTCGCATCAACAACATTAAGAATACTGTCCGCATGATTACTCAACAAATAGTCACGCGCCACTTTTTCCTCTGGCGTATAAGGTGACATTGAGTAAATCCCTGGTAAGTCTTGCACCTTCCAATCACTGTGTTTTTTAACGGTACCACTTTTTCGTTCAACAGTAACACCAGGCCAGTTACCAACACGTTGACTTGTTCCTGTTAATAAATTAAAGAGACTTGTTTTTCCGCTATTCGGATTCCCAATTAAGGCTATCTCTGTCATTTTTTCTCCTCACTATCTACTTTTACAACACTAATCATCTGCGCTTCTGATTTGCGTAAGGTTAACTCGTAACCACGTAAACTAATTTCGATAGGGTCTCCTAATGGCGCTACTTTACGAAGGTAAACTTTGGTATGGCGTGTTAATCCCATATCCATAAGACGACGTTTTGCTTCATTAATAGCATAAATACCATCCACATAAGCAAATTCTCCAACTTTCAACTCTGAAAGGGGCAAAGTTTCAAGTTCTCCTTCTTCTTCAGTAACATCAATATGATTTAAAATTGACTGATCAAATGCCAAACGGCTTGATTTAAGCATGACAATTGCACTGGTTGGCGTTTTTGAAACGACTTTTAACGAAGCACCAACTTTTAACCCTAAGTTTGATAAATGTCGAACACTTTCATCAGGCAAATCAACACTAACGACTGTGTAAGGAATATCAACTTTAGCATTTTGCAAAATCAAAATTCTTGACCTCCTCGTAATTTTTTGATAAAATATTTGACCTTCCGCCCGATTCATTATATCATAAAAATAGGGCAAATTTTCTATAAAAATTAATTTTTTCTTTAATTATTCAATTAATTAGAATTGTTCTAAATAAGATGTTTTTCTATTTAGAATCATTATAATATAGACGTTTTCATTCTTGTTTCAATCATTTACATTTTTTAAAAAATAACTAAATTCTAAAAATTAAGTGTGCTTAATATATAAAATTCCACTCATTTTAATCTAATTAAATATCCATTTTTACCTATATTCAACTTCTTCCAGAACAAGAAAAACCTCAGTTGAGTTTATGCACTCAACCGAGGTTTTTTTATTCTATTATAAAACTTTACTCAAGAAATCTTTTGTACGAGCTTCTTTGGTTTGTTCAAAGACTTCTTCTGGCGTTCCTTGTTCAACAATGACACCTCCGTCCATGAAGATAACACGGTCAGCTACTTCACGTGCAAATCCCATTTCATGGGTAACAATCGCCATTGTCATCCCAGATTTCGCCAAATCTTGCATAACACCAAGCACTTCACCAACCATTTCTGGGTCAAGCGCTGATGTTGGTTCGTCAAAGAGCAAGACATCTGGATCCATAGCAAGTCCACGCGCAATCGCGATACGTTGTTGTTGACCACCTGACAAACTAGCTGGATAAGCATCTGCTTTGTCGCGAAGCCCAACTTTATCTAGCAAATCATAGGCTTTTGCTTCTGCTTCCGCTTTAGAGACACCTTTTGTTTTGATTGGTGATAATGTGATATTTTCAAGTACCGTCATATTTGGGAAAAGATTGAACTGTTGGAAAACCATTCCCATTTTTTCACGCATTTTGAAAATATCATTTTTCTTATCTGTAATATCAACATCTTCAAAAGTAATCACACCTTTTGTTGGTGTTTCAAGTAAGTTCATTGTACGAAGAAATGTTGATTTTCCTGACCCTGAAGGTCCAATGATAACAACCACTTCACCAGATTTAATATCAAGGTCAATCCCTTTTAGCACTTCATTTTTTCCGAAATATTTATGAAGCCCTTTAATTGAAATAAGCGATTCTGACATTAGTTGCTACCTCCGTTTCCCATGCGTTTTTCAAGTCGTTTCACTAAGAATGACATCACAGTTGTCACCATGAGGTAGTAGAATGCAGCAAATAACAACGGTGTGATTGGCAAATATGTTGCTGTTACAACCGATTGGGCACCATTCCACAATTCCATAACACCGATTGTTTGAAGAAGTGAACTATCTTTGATAATGGTAATAAATTCATTACCAAGTGCTGGTAAGATATTTTTAAGGGCTTGCGGCAAAATGACATAACGCATTGCATTGACTGGGCGAATACCAAGCGAATACGCCGCTTCAAGCTGTCCTTTTGGCACTGCTTCGATACCAGCACGGACGATTTCAGAAATATAAGCTCCGCTATTTAACGAAATAATAATGATACCTGGAAGCAAACGTGAAAAATCAAGGTCAAGAACACCAAAGCCAACGATTGGCGCATTATTAAAGTGCATCCAAGCAAAGGCAATCATGATTTGAACGACCATTGGAGTCCCACGAAAGACCCAAACGTAAAAACTAGCAATCCAATTTAAAATTTTTATATTTGTACGTTTAACTAAAGCAACCAAGATACCAATGATCGTCCCAAAGAAAACAACACATGCTGAAATCATAATGGTTACAAGGACACCATAGTTAAAATAAGCCCAATATTTTGGCAAAAATGAAAAATCCATTTATTTCTCCTATAAGCAATAATCAATTAATTATAACACAGATTGAATAAAAATACCAATGATTCATTTTTCTGAAAACAGGCGTAAACACTTGATATAACAGCATTTCTAGCATTTTAATAAACAAAAAAATAAAAAGCTCGCAGTTTGCGAACTTTTTGCAATTCAAAATAGCAATATAAGAAAACGTTGAAACCACACTTAAACAGGGCTTTACAAAAACCTTATACTCTGTCCTGAATTTTTCTTTATTTTAGTAAAGAAGGTCGTAAATTTCCATTGCGATTAAATCGATGCTATCAAATGAGTAAGACTCACGCGCTTCAACATCACGCAAAGTGAAAACTGGACCATTTTCAGGGTCATTGCTGAATGACACTTCTGCCACAACGACACCATCACGTTCAAAATTACGTTTAAGATTACTACTATCAGTTGTCATTAACTCAAGACGATTGATAATTCTCACCAAATGTGATTCCATGACTATTCTCCTCTTCGTTTATTGTCCATACTATTTTAACATAATTTCCTACAAACAAACAACAAAGGAATGTATTTTCTTGCTTTTATCAAAAATTCCTGTCAAAAGTGCCATTTTTCAGTGATTATTATCCCTTAAATTGCTTTTAGTGAATTGTACATAATCGCTTTGATAGAATGCATACGGTTTTCAGCTTCTTGAAAAATTATTGAACTGTATTTTTGAAAAATCTCATCGGTAATTTCAAGTTCAGCAAGACCATATTTGTCATAAATTTCTTGACCAATTTCGGTATTAAGGTCATGGAAAGCTGGTAAGCAATGCATGACAATCACATCAGGATTTTCAGTTTTCGCTAATAGTTCTGCATTGATTTGGTAAGGCAATAAGAGGTCAATACGTTCTTTGAAATCAACTTTTTCTCCCATTGATACCCAAACATCAGTGTAAAGCATATCAACACCTTTAACCGCAGCAAGGTCATCTGTAATGGTTAATTCAGCACCATTGTTGTATTTTTGAGCAATTTCAATAATTTCAGCTTCAGGTTGCAAGCTAGCTGGCGCAATAATTTTAACATTGACACCAAGAATTGCCGAAGTCACAAGCAAAGAATTTGCCATATTATTACGCCCATCACCGACATAAGCAATCGTCAAGCCTTCTAATTTTCCAAAAACTTCTTTTAAGGTCATAAAATCAGCAATCATTTGTGTTGGATGCCAAGTATCTGTCAAACCATTCCAGACTGGCACACCAGAATACTCAGCCAAGGCTTCAACATCTTCTTGTTTGAAACCACGGTACTCAATCCCGTCAAACATCGAACCAAGAACTTTTGCCGTATCAATGACTGATTCCTTTTTACCAAGTTGAATCTCGCTACTACCAAGATAAGTCACGTTCATGCCCAAATCTTGCCCAGCCACCGTGAAAGCTGAACGTGTTCGTGTACTTGTCTTTTCAAAAATAAGAGCAATGTTCAACCCCTCTAAATATTTATGAGGAATTCTTTTCTTTTTCAACTCTTTAAATTTCAATCCTAAATCAATCAATTCAACCAGTTCTTCCTTAGTAAAATCAATCTCTTTCAAAAATGAATCATTAATAGCCATACACTCGTCCATCCTTTTTCTTTGAATAATATACCTAATTTTAGCATAATTATACATTTTGTCAAGCAAATTTTGAATAAAAATAAAAAATCATCTCCCCCAAAATACCACCACATTTGTCATTTATATTTGACATGTCATATATAATCAATATATAATCAGAACGCATACAAACAAACTTTTCTCTTGAAAAACTTAATAGCATTTTATCAATGGATTATTTGCGAGCGAAGCAAGCAAACAAAACGATGCTTTCCGCCGTGGTAAAAGTGGCTGAATAATAAAAGAACAGCCACTCGGAAGTTTTGAGACTCTCGGCTCAAAACTTAGGCATGGAATTCCGACGGAAGTCGCTGCCGTCCGTACCACTTAAGGAAAGTATCAAAAAATTTTTGCTAAAAAAACAAATAGGTGTTGCCCGCCAAACGGTTAACCTCATCGAAAACAATAAATATAATCCGTCGCTTGACCTTTGTATCAAACTAGCGGAGGCACTGCAAACTGATTTAAACACACTTTTTTGGGAGAATAGACATCTATAATTTTGGGAATTTTAAAGGAGAATCATTATGAAAACGAAAAAAACATCACTTTGGCTAAAATTTATTAAACGTTTCTACGGAATTAATGGCGAATTAGACGAATATCGCGAACAAGAAGTTAACCGTATCGGCAATAAACTGTTTATTGGTCTCTTTTTCTTTGAGTTATTCTTTTCTACTATTATTTTACTCATCAACCAAACGATAGCGACCGCCGCTTTTCTCTATATTAATCTCTTCGTCCTCATTTTTGTTATTCCTATTATTCTTCTTGTTATGTTGACCAATCGTGATTTGCAAACATCATTGGAAGTCCCTAAAAATGAAGTCGAACAGACACGGCAGAAAGCTCGCAAAAAAGGCTGGTTAGCTGGTGGAATTTTTGCACTATTCATGCTCGTTTTTAACGCTTTTAGCAAGTGGCAAGAGGGAGAAAATCCTTTAGAACTCTTCACAAATCCTCTTGGACTTATCGCAATCATCCTTGGTGGGATAATTTTTGGTGCTGCTATGGGGTCTATGGCAGCCAGTCAGATTGACCCTGAGAAAGAATAGCACTCTTAGCATAAGAGTGCTAATTTTTTAATGCTTTTTACTTGATTTCTATTAACCTAGTGCTATAATAGAATCATGAAGTTTGACTATCTTTGACCTTTATTGTCAATGTCAAGCCATTACGAAAGGAGGGTATTTTATATGCTCTGTCAAAATTGTCATTTAAACGAATCAACAATTCATCTTTATACAAATGTCAATGGTCAGCAAAAGCAAATTGATTTGTGCCAAAACTGCTATCAAATCATGAAAACTGACCCTAACAATACTATTTTAGGTGGTTTAGGAGATGCACAAGCTTCTTCCACACAAAATCAATCTACTGGTATGAATCCTTTTGATGATTTCTTCAGTAATTTGAATAATTTCCACGCATTCGGTGGACAAGATTTCCAAAATACGCCTCCAACACAATCAGGTGGTGGAAATAACGGCGGCAATAATAACAATTATCGTCCAAACGGCGCAGCTAGCCAACAGCAACAACAAAAAGGTTTGCTAGAAGAATTTGGTATCAACGTTACTGATATTGCTCGTCGCGGTGACATCGACCCTGTCATTGGACGTGATGCCGAAATCATTCGTGTGATTGAAATTCTTAACCGTCGTACCAAAAATAATCCTGTTCTTATTGGTGAACCAGGGGTTGGTAAGACAGCCGTTGTTGAAGGATTAGCTCAAAAAATCGTAGATGGTAACGTTCCACAAAAACTTCAAAATAAACAAGTTATTCGTCTTGATGTCGTTAGCCTTGTGCAAGGAACAGGTATTCGTGGTCAATTTGAAGAACGTATGCAAAAACTCATGGAAGAAATCCGTGAACGCAAGGACGTTATTCTCTTCATTGACGAAATTCACGAAATTGTCGGTGCTGGTTCTGCAGGTGACGGCAACATGGACGCTGGTAATATTTTAAAACCAGCACTTGCTCGTGGTGAACTTCAATTAGTTGGTGCTACGACACTCAATGAATACCGCATTATTGAAAAAGATGCAGCGCTTGAACGCCGTATGCAACCTGTCAAAGTTGATGAACCAAGCGTGGAAGAAACGATTACGATTCTTCGTGGTATTCAAAAGAAATACGAAGATTATCATCATGTCAAATACAGCGATGATGCAATTGAGGCTGCCGCAAATCTTTCTAACCGTTACATTCAAGACCGCTTCCTCCCAGATAAAGCCATTGATTTGCTAGACGAAGCTGGCTCTAAGATGAATTTAACCCTTAACTTTGTTGACCCACAAGAAATCGACAAGCGTTTAGTGGAAGCTGAAAACCTAAAAACACAAGCTACTCGCGAAGAAGATTATGAACGCGCAGCTTATTTCCGTGACCAAATCGCTAAATACAAGGAAATGCAACAACAAACAATCAACGAAGACGATATTCCAGTCATTACTGAAAAGACTATCGAAGCTATCGTTGAAGAAAAAACTAACATCCCTGTTGGTGATTTGAAAGAAAAGGAACAATCACAATTAATCAATCTCGCTGATGATTTGAAAACACACGTCATTGGTCAAGATGATGCCGTTGACAAAATTGCCAAAGCCATTCGTCGTAACCGTGTCGGTCTCGGTACACCAAATCGTCCAATCGGTTCATTCCTCTTTGTTGGACCAACTGGTGTTGGTAAAACAGAACTTTCTAAACAATTAGCGATTGAACTTTTCGGCTCAGCTGACAGCATGATTCGTTTCGATATGTCTGAATACATGGAAAAACATGCGGTCGCTAAACTTGTCGGAGCACCTCCAGGATACGTTGGTTACGAAGAAGCTGGTCAATTGACAGAAAAAGTTCGCCGTAATCCATACTCACTCATCCTTCTTGACGAAGTTGAAAAAGCGCATCCTGATGTTATGCATATGTTCTTGCAAGTTCTTGATGACGGTCGTTTGACTGACGGTCAAGGTCGTACAGTAAGCTTCAAAGATACTATTATTATCATGACTTCTAATGCTGGTACTGGTAAAACAGAAGCTTCAGTTGGTTTCGGTGCTGCTCGTGAAGGACGTACAAATTCTGTCCTTGGTGAACTTAGCAACTACTTCAGCCCTGAATTCATGAACCGTTTCGACGGTATTATCGAATTTAAGGCTCTTAGCAAAGACAATCTTCTCCAAATTGTTAACCTTATGCTTGACGATGTCAATAAACGTCTAGCAACTAACGATATTCACCTCGAAGTCACTGATAAGGTAAAAGAAAAATTAGTTGACCTTGGCTACGATCCTAAAATGGGAGCTCGTCCATTACGTCGTACTATCCAAGACCACATTGAAGATGCCATTACAGACTTCTATCTTGAAAATCCAAGCGAAAAAGATTTGAAAGCTGTTATGACAAGCAATGGTAAAATTATCATCAAATCTGCTAAAAAAGTTGAAAAAGAAGAAACAACCGTTTCAGCAGAATCAGAATAATGAAACTCTAAAGAGTTTGGAACAACAATAGTTCCAAACTCTTTTTCTTTGCTTCAACGACTTCTCAGCAACAAAAAACAAGACTTGATGACGTTCCAGATTTCCACAAAGTTTTCTGCTCTGCTATTTTATAATGCATAAATTGTCACAAAATTAAAATCGAAATATTCCGACAACTTTATAGAAAAAAGTTCATTTTTTTAGTATAATATCACCAATAGACACTCGTATTAATTATTTCGGTCTCCACTATTTCTATCACATTTTTCATAGGAGAATATCATGACAAATCCAACTTTCGGTGAAAAACTTACAACTGTTGATTACAAAGCACGCTATGGTGTTTATGCCGTTATTCCCAACGCTGATAAAAGCCAGATTATCCTAGTTCAAGCACCTAATGGTTCTTGGTTTCTTCCTGGCGGAGAAATCGAGGCAGGTGAAGACCATTTTTCAGCTTTAAAACGTGAACTCATTGAAGAATTGGGCTTTTCGGCTGAGCTAGGTTATTACTATGGACAGGCAGATGAGTATTTTTACTCTCGCCACCGTGATACATACTTTTATAATCCCGCTTATATCTACGAAGTGACACATTTTGAAGAAATTGATGCTCCTTTGGAAGACTTCAACAACCTATCTTGGTTTCCAATTAATGAAGCTATTGAAAAACTAAAACGCGGTAGCCATAAGTGGGGCGTTGAAGCTTGGAAAAAAAATCATCACTAATATCTCTTATTCTACTTTTTCACTCAAAATAGTGTTATAATAGTGGTAGAAAATCACACAGGAGGAGATCTATGAGGTTAATCAACACAACAAGTAGTCATTCTGAGCTAGTTCGTAATCAGTTGCGAAATACGGACGCCAAGCTCGTCGAGACCTACTCTGCAGGAAATACTGATGTTATTTTCACACAAGCGCCAAAACACTACGAGCTGTTGATTTCAAACAAATATCGCGCTATTAAAGATAGTGAAATTGAAGCCATTCGTGAATTTTTCCTCAAACGTAAAATCGACAAATCAATCGTTCAATTAGACCAACTAAAAACCTTGCATACAGCAAATCTAATTGAAATTTCATTCCCAACAGCTCACTAATCAGGTCTTCGCAACCTGATTTTTTGTTGCTTTGGTATGTAAAAAACGAACTCAAAAATTTGAGTTCGTTTTTTTTGTATTTGTTAAACAGTAAAGTGATGTTATTTTGCTTTAACTTCAAATCCTTCTGCTACTGCTTCTGGGAAGTTTGCTTCAACGATTTCAGCACAGTGGTCACAAATAGTAACACCGTATGAACGTTCTTTAGCTGTTGGGTCAACACGACGGCAACGGTCACAAACTTGTCCGTCAGCATGAGCAACTGTGAACGCAACATCATCAAAGACTACTGCGTCAGCAGGCGCAGCTTCATCAGTAACAGTCAATTGAGATACAATCAACAATTGAGCAACGTCACTATCAAGTGCTGTAAGAAGAGTTTTCACTTCTTCGCTAGCATAAATTGTCAAATGAGCTTCCAATGATTTACCAATGATTTTAGCATTACGAGCTTCTTCCAAAGCTTTTTGAGCTTGGTTACGAAGTGTCATGAAGGCATCCCATTCTTCAAGAATATTTTCTTGCCCTGCAAAGACTTCAGCATCTGGTAATTCAGACAATTGAACAAATTCTTCTGGTTCGAATTCGAGGTATGACCAGATTTCTTCAGCTGTGTGAGGAAGAATTGGTGTCAACAATTTAGTGATTTTAACCAAAATATCGTAGAAAACTGTTTGCATTTGACGGCGAGCAAGGTTATCTGCTGCTTCGATGTAAACAACGTCTTTAGCAAAATCAAGATAGAATGCTGACAAATCAACTGTGATGAAGTTCACGACAGCTTTGTAAATCGCCATGAAGTCATAGGCTTCGTAAGCTTTGCGGATTGTTGCTACCAATTGGTTGAATTTAACAGTCATGTATTTATCAACTGCACGCAAGTTTTCGTAAGCAACTGCATCTGTATTTGGATTGAAATCTGCTGTATTAGCAATCAAGAAACGAAGTGTGTTACGGATTTTACGGTAAGTTTCTGATGTTTGTTTCAAAATATCCATTGAGATACGAACATCGTTGCTAGAATCAACGCTAGTTACCCAAAGACGTAAAATCTCAGCACCGAATTGTTTTTCAACATCGCTTGGAAGGATTGTATTTCCGAGTGATTTAGACATTTTTTCACCTTTACCATCAAGGACGAAACCTTGAGAAAGCACAGCTTTGTAAGGAGCATGTCCGTTAACGGCAACTGAAGTGATTAATGATGAGTTGAACCAACCACGGTATTGGTCAGAACCTTCAAGATAAAGGTCAGCTGGATATTCCAAACCTTCGCGGGCATTCATAACACCATTCCATGAAGAACCTGAGTCAAACCATACGTCCATGATATCAGTTTCTTTAGTGAATTCACCATTTGGTGAACCTGGATGAGTGAATCCTTCTGGAAGAAGGTCTTTAGCTTCACGTTGCCACCAAACGATTGAACCATGTTCAGCAAACAAATCCGCAACGTGGTCAGTCACTTCTTTCGTCATGATAGCTGTACCATCTTCAGCATAGAAGATTGGAAGTGGCACACCCCATGCACGTTGACGTGAGATAACCCAGTCACCACGGTCACGAATCATGTTGTAAAGACGTGTACGACCCCATTCTGGATAGAATGTTGTGCGGTCAATTTCATCAAGAATGTCTTGACGGAATTTAGAAACTGATGCAAACCATTGTGGTACAGCACGCCAGATGATTGGTTTCTTAGTACGCCAGTCAAATGGGTATGAGTGAGTAATGACTTCGCTAGCAAGCAAAAGGTCACCAAGTTTTTCAGTAACAGTTGGAACAACTTTATCGTAGAATTGACCTTGGAAATCTGGACCAGCATTTTCCATCATGATACCACGTTCGTCAACAGTAACAAAAACTTCCAATCCGTATTTAACACCAACGTTGTAGTCATCTTCACCAAAACCAGGGGCAGTATGGACAACACCTGTACCTGAATCAAGTGTAACGTGGTCACCCAAGATAACAAGTTCATCTACTTCTGTATCCCATGGGTGTTCTGTAACGATGTATTCGAGTTCAGTACCTTTATGTTTAGCGAGAACTTCAAATGATTCCCAACCAAATTTTTCAGCTAAGCTATCCAAAAGTCCTTCTGCAACAACGAATTTTCGATCATCATTAGCTGGTTTCACAACAACGTAATCCATATCAGGACCAACAGTCAAACCACGTGAAGCAGTTACTGTAAATGGTGTTGTTGTCCAAACAACGATATAAGTATCAGTATCAAGCACACCTTTACCATCTTTAACTTTGTTAGCATAGTAAAGTGATGTTGAATCGATATCATGGTATTCGATTTCAGCTTCAGCAAGTGCTGATTCAGATGACCATGACCAGTAAACAGGTTTTGCACCACGGTAGATGTAACCCTTATCAGCCATTGCACCAAAGACACGAATTTGAGCAGCTTCGTATTCAGGAATTAATGTGATATATGGATTTTCCCAATCAGCAGATACCCCAAGACGTTTGAAATCTTCACGTTGTTTATCAACTTGGCTAAGTGCGTATTCACGACACATTTCAAGGTATTCAGTCAAAGGAATTTCTTTGCGTTTCACACCTTTTTTAGCCAACACTTGTTCAATTGGAAGTCCGTGTGTGTCCCAACCAGGAATATAAGGAGCACGGAAACCAGACATTGATTTTGAACGAACAATAATGTCTTTTGAAATTTTATTCATGGCGTGACCAACGTGAATATTTCCGTTAGCGTACGGAGGTCCATCGTGGAGATTGAAAGAAGGTTTGCCTTCATTTAATTGTTGACGTTTAGCATAGATATCTGCTTCTTCCCATTCTTTTTGCCAATTTGGCTCTTTGTTTGGAAGTCCAGCACGCATTGGGAACGCAGTTTTCCCAAGATTAAGCGTATCTTTTAGTTTCATGACTACTCCTTATAAATAATAATATTTAACTATCATTGACATTGCCAATAACAGAAAATGACCTAACATATAAATGGTTAAACAAAAAAGCCTTCGTCTCAAAAAGGACGAAAGCTCGTGGTACCACCTTAGTTTAGAAATTTAATCTTTAAAATCTAAATTTCCCTCTTTAACTCGTAAGGTGAGTTTGCCCTTTTACCCTACTTGATTCAGGTAAAAATGTTAGAAAAGGATAATTGATACCCAAGTGATTGCAGGTCTCACACCATCGCCTGCTCGCTGTAAATATTGACTATCAACCGTGTTTTTCTTATTCTTCGATATTTAATTTAAATGTTTGTGTTTCGTTAAGATTGATTTCAGAATCTGCTTCGTTGTCATCTACAATAGCAATTTTTTGTGTTTCTTCAAGGTGTTTGTTCCCTGCTTCAACACGACGTTGCAATTCTTCCATTTCTTCTGGTGTAAATTGACGTGTTGCATCCATTGACAATTCATCATCTGTTTCTGGAACTTCTTCTTCCAAAACTTTTTCAACAACTTCACGGAAAGCAGCATCTGAGTTTTGAAGGTAAACTGCTGTTGGTTGCAACAATTCTGTCCATTCTGGTGAATTTGTTAAACCAAGTTGCCCTTCGATAGCTGCTACCAAACGTTGGTGGAATACACGTGTTTGACGTTTCAAATCTTCTGTTTCCACAGCAACACGTTTAGCTTCGTCAGTTGCATCGCGTAAAATTTGATTAGCTTTTGATTTAGCCTCATCAATAAGATGTTGTGCATCATAATTAGCTTTGCTAACAAGGTTAGCAGCTTCATCGTTAGCAGATGTTTTAACTTTTTCAGCTGTTTCTTGTGCAAGGATAACAGATTGACTCAATGATTCTTTCATTTCATCGAAGTAAGCTAATTTATCTTCTAAATCTTTGATTCTGTTTTCTTGTTCATGATTACGACGAACCAAGTCTTCATAATCATCTACAACAATATCAAGAAATTCATTAACTTCTTCTTCGTCGTAACCACGAAATTTTAATTTAAATGTTTTATCTTTAATATCAAGTGCTGTAAGTGCCATTGATTTCTCCTTATTTATGTATCATCTTATCTACGGTCAATTTACATTTTCCATTTTTAGTGAGACCATTTTCACTTAAAATAGAAAAGCGACCAAATCCTCTAACACTAATCAAATCTCCAACTTGAAGCATTTCTGAGGCTCTATCAACTATTTGATAGTTAAGTTTTACTTTATCAGTTTCTATCAACTGCACTGCTTGACTTCTTGAAAGCTTCAAAACTGTTGCAAGAACTTTATCCATGCGCATACTAGAAACCATGATGTCCAGTTGCCGACTATCTTTCTCACCTGCAATTAACTGTTCCAGAGGAATTTCTTTTAGTGAAACGCTAGCCTTAGCAATTTTAGTCACATTAGCTCTAAAGTAATCAGCCATATTTTGCGTTACCAAAAGCTGCGCATAACCAGATTCAACTAAAATATCTCCGATAACTGTTCGTTTAATCCCAAGCTTATGAAGTAAAGTCCCCATAATCTGAGAATGTGTCAGCTGATTAAATTTTGAATTGTAATTCACCTCAAGCAAGGTTAATTCAAAATCCTCAGGATTAAACTCATAATAGTCAGGTGCCACAATAAGTCGAGCATACTCAGCTGGATAATAATCACTCGAAACAAAATAGTGCAATCCTCGATTGCCAATAACACTTTTTGCGATATCAACTTGGCGAGGATTTAGAAAATCTGTTAAAGCATATGCATAAGTTTCTTCGACACGACGAGCAAGGTCATCAATCTTTTCAATAAAATCATACTCATCTGGTCGAAAATGCTGATATAAACTCTTTTTCATCGCCATGTTACGCAAAAATCATGATAAGGACACGACTTAAAACGTTTAGCGCAATTACTACGGCCAAAATCGTAAAGTCTAATCCCATGAATTGAAGATTAAAACGGCGAAAAGGTCTAATAACTGGTTCAACCAGTTGCCCCATGGCTCTTCCAAACCAAGTGTTGTAAGCTCCTGGGAACCATGAAAGCAAAGCATACGCAAATAACAGATAAGAGTAAAACTGAATTAGTCTTAATAGTACAATTAATACAAAAATCATATATTAGCGTCTCTTCATGTCAAAGTCAAAACCGATGTCTTGCCCGTTATTTGGAACAGCAAGTTCTTCAACATTAACAATAACGTTAGAAGGTGTCAATAAGTACATTGAACTACCAACTTTTTGAAGACTTCCATAAAGAACTTTACTTGCACCATCAATAAAGTCAAGGCAACGGCGTGCTTGTGCATCAAGCATGTATTGGAAATCAATCAATACACATTCATTAACAATCAAAAGGTCAACAATTTCTTGAGCATCCTCATATTTACGAGGAAATTTCAAAGCAATTGTCGTTGTTGCTTGATTAGCACGTACTTGCATTTGTTCTTCACGACGTTGATTTATTGAACGAACAGGTTGATTTTCTTCAACTGCTCGTCTTTGTTGAGGCTGTTGTGGACGTTGACGAGCTGCTCCACCACCTTGAACTTGCTGAGTTCTAACATTTTGAACTGGTTCAGCACGTCTTTGGGCTTGTTGTGGTACTGCTTCTGCTTGCTGTTGAACACGTGGGCGTTGAGCCTCTTCTTCAACAGTTTCTTCAACATCACTTACCTCATCAGTGTCGAAATAAGAAATTAGTTTGTCAAATTTATCTTTAAATGCCATCTTTTGTTCTCCCGTTATTTAAAGAATGATGTTCCAATTCTAACAAAAGTCGCTCCATTGCGAATCGCAATTTTGTAATCACCACTCATCCCCATACTTAATTCCGTAAAAGGCATATGAGGTAATTGGCGAGCTTGTAACTCTTGTCTAAGTTGGTTTGCTTTTCCAAAAATTTCTTCAATCTCACTTTCAGAAGCTTCTTTCGGAGCCATTGTCATCAAGCCCACGATTTCCACTTTATCAAATTCAGAGATTGCGGCTAAAGCTTCGTCAATTTCCGAAACTTTAAAACCGTGTTTGCTCTCTTCCTCTGAAATATTAACCTGTAAGAAACATTTGATAGTATGCTCTGCTCGTTTCTGAATCTCTGAAGCAAGTTTGACAGAATCCAAGGCATGGAAATAATCAACAAAGTTAATCACATTTTTAACTTTTCGACGTTGCAAACTTCCGATTAAATGCCAAGTCAAATTTCTATCTTTTAAGGCTTCATATTTATCAAGAAACATATCGACCCTATTTTCACCAATATGTTCAATACCTGTGTCAATAAGACGAGCAGCAACACCACTATCAACATACTTCGTCACGGCAATAACATTGACACTTTCTTTAGAACGATTGGCTTGTTGCGCAGCCTGCGCAACTTGTTCAAAAACAAGGTCTTTATTTTTTTGAAAATCTGTCATTAACGATTTTTAAAGAATGGTGGTGTTTCTAGTTCATCATCCGCATCATCATTGGCTGTAAATGTTGACATTGTCAATTTACTATCTAATTCACCTTCTGTTGGACGTGCAATGTTGTCACGGCGAAGATCCCAGTTACCAAATGAATTTTCTTTTTGTTGAGATTGGTTAGCTGCTGGCTGTTGTGAAGCTGGCATAGCGTGGCTTTCACCCATATCATAGTCAAAACTTGAACGACGTTCAAATGTTGTTTGATTTGGTTGTTGTGTACGCTCTGAAGCGTATTGAGCACCTGCTGCTTGTTGTGCATTAGCTTGAGTAAATGAACGAGTTGGTTGTTGGAATCCTGCTGCTTGCTCAGCGCGGTCTTGACGAACACCTGTTGCAACAACTGTTACGCGGATTTCATCTTTCATCGTATCGTCAATAGATGTACCAAGCCAGATATTAACACCTTTACCTGCTGCTTGACTAATGATTTCAGAAGCTTCTTCTGCTTCTGTAAGAGTCATATCAAGTCCACCAGTAACGTTAACGATAACATCTTGCGCACCATCAATTGTAGTTTCAAGAAGTGGTGAGAAGATTGCTTTACGAGCAGCTTCTGTAATACGTTCTTCACCAGAACCAATACCAATCCCCATAAGGGCGTTACCTTTGTTTGCCATAACTGTTTTAACATCGGCAAAGTCAAGGTTGATAAGACCAGGACTTGTAATCAAGTCAGTGATACCTTGAACACCTTGACGAAGAACATTATCAGCTTCGCTAAGCGCTTCAAGAAGAGGTGTTTTCTTATCAACGATTTCAAGAAGGTTATTATTTGAAATGATAAGTAATGTATCTACTTGTTCACGAAGTTCTGCAATTCCTTCTGCTGCAAAGTTACCACGTTTGTTTCCTTCAAAACCAAATGGACGTGTTACAACAGCAACAGTAAGAGCACCTAGGCTTTTAGCAATACGTGCGATAACTGGTGCAGCACCTGTACCAGAACCACCGCCCATACCAGCAGTGATAAAGACCATATCAGCCCCTGTAAGAGCTTCTGTCAACACTTCTTCACTTTCTTCGGCAGCCTTACGACCTACTTCAGGTTGTCCTCCAGCACCAAGTCCACGAGTCAATTTAGGGCCTAACTGAATAACAGTTTCAGCTTTAGATGAGCTCAATGCTTGGATATCAGTGTTTGCTGCGATAAATTCAACACCAGCAACACCTTCATCAATCATACGGTTGATAGCGTTGCCTCCGCCACCACCAACACCGATAACTTTAATAACTGCACCTTGTACTGATGCTGTGTCAAATGAAAATGCCATTTTTATTCCTCACTTATTGTTTAGTCAAACATACTTCCAAAAATACCACGAACACGTTCACCAAGTTTTGGTCTTGATTCTTCTTGTTTTTGAACTGGTGGAACCTGAGTAGGTTGCGGTACTAGGTTATCATTTGCTGGTACAACTGGGTCGTTATTATAGACCACTCGTGGTTGTACTTGCGGTTGTGGTTCAAAATCAACTGGTTTGCGTCGAAGAAGTTCTTCACCAGAAACTGCTCGTTGCGCAATCACATCCACTTCACTCATTGTACCAACGTATTCAACAAGGCTGATGACGTTAGCAAACATTGGGTTGCGGATACCAACTTGATTTGGAACATGTAGTTTAACTGTTGTTCCAAAAATCTCTTGAGCAACTTCAACCACACCTGGCATGATTGCTCCACCACCAACAAGAACGATACCTCCTGGTAAGTCGAGCAAACGTCCACGTTCCAAATCTTGTTTAACACGATCTAGGATGTGGCGTACACGCGCAGAAATAATTTCTGACAAGTAACGCTCGCTAACTGAGATAGGTGTATCACTACCAACGACATCAACTTGGACAGTTTCTGACAAACTTGCTTCCTCTAGGTTAGCTTGTCCAAAGTTGAATTTAAGGGCTTCAGCAATCTGCATAGATGTTTTCAAAACTTTTGAAATATCTTTGGTTACATATTCACCGCCCTCTGGGTAAATGTTAGTGTATTGCAATTCTTGTGCACGCATAGAAGCAACAGTCGTTTGACCGCCACCTAAATCAATTACAGTAGCACCGAATTCGCGTTCACCTTCATTAAGAACTGATTTTGCCATAGCAAGCGGTGTGATGATAATATTTTCAACACTAATGCCTGCACGTTCAACTGTTTTACGAAGATTATGTAAGATAGTGCTTGGTCCTGTATAAATCAAACCACGCATCTCTAAGCGAATCCCCATCATGCCACGTGGATCACGAATTCCTTGGAAACCATCAACGATAAATTCTTCAGGAATCAATGAGATTACTTCACGTTCCGGAGTAATACTTTTTGTTAATGCTGATTTAACAACACTATCAACATCTTCATCTTTAATTTCTTTTGATTCACTAGGTACTGGAATCATCCCTTGGGTGGGTTCGATTTGAAGCAAGTTAGCTGGAAGACCTACGTTAATCTTATCAATTGTCATTCCTGCTTTTTCTTCTGCTTGCTCAACCGCTTTTTTAATCGCTTCAGCAGCAGCCTCAATATCTATAATAATCCCGTCTTTTACTCCCGTACTGGGAACATTACTCACACCAATCACGTTCATTTCGCCAGAAACAAATTCTGCTACTAGAACCTTAATCGAGCTTGTTCCTATATCCAAACCTGTAAAAAAGCCATTTCTAGCCATTCACTCGACCTCACTATCTTTCCAATCATTTACTATTCTAAAATCTGTATAAAATCAGAATTATTCAGAAAATATTATATCATAAAAAAACGTAAAATGTTATCATTTTACGTTTTTTGTTATAGAAACTTAATTTTATTGTTGACCAACCTGCATACCAGATGTCATATTATTCGGATTTTCCTCTGTAGTAGGGTTATTATCGCTAGCACCATCTACTGCAAATGCTTCTGTTGATACTTCTGTATCACTTGATTCTGTCTGAGTTTCCTCACTAGATTCTGTTGTTGATTCGGTATCGCTAGACTCTGTATTTTCATCACTTGATTCTGAGCTAGCACTTTCTTTTTCAGCGGCAGCTTCGGACTCAATAGTTTCTGTCGTTGTGTAAATACCGACTTCCATATCAACAATGCTGGCTTCTGTCAGATTTCCCTTAATTTTCGTGTAGTAAGGTAATTTCTCAACAATTTCTGACAATGGTACACGAACAGTATTGCCATCATGCATTTCCAAAAGAAGTAAATCAGCTGTCGTCGAAGAATTCGCAGAGCTAACAATTTGAATTTGGCTAACCAAATCTTTATCTAGTTTTGAAAAAGCTTTTATCAATTTTTGAATATCGCTTTCAGAAGAAAGATTGATAGTCAAGAAAGTATCAGGTAATTCAGACGCCCCAACAACATCAAGGTGAGTTCCGTTTTCAAGAATTGGTTGGTAGCCATCATCCGTCTGGGCATAAGCCACAATATCATATTCTTTCACTTTTATCGTGAATTTATTCGGAAAATGATAAACGATTTTTGCTTCTTTGACCATTTTATCGTTTTTCAAAATGCTTTTTTCATACGCTGAATGGTTAAAAATCAGCGAGAAGAAATAATCTGAGCTTTTTATGCCCGACGCAGTCAAAACAGCATCAGAAGTTGTTGTTGATGTTCCCGAAACTGTGACTGTTTTTTGCTTGCTAATAGGCGTTACCAAAAAGAGCGATATTAGCAAAACTGCACCAGCAACAATAAGAACAGGATAAGCACGACGTCTCGCTTTTTGAAGTGGCGTGAGCTCCTTTTTCTCTTTTTTCTTTTTTTCTTTTCTGGCTTTTTTAGCTTGTTTTACTTTTTGTTTTTTCTCTTTTTTAGAAACAATTTCTTGTTCGTCAGCATCACCGTTGGTTGTCGCTTTGTCAGCTTTCTTTTCAGACTGGGAGTCTTTTTCTTCCTCGTCGTCATCTTCTTTTTTGACATGCGGCGTGCGTTCTAAACGTAATTTTTCTTGACGTTTCTTTTTCTCAGCTTCTTCAGCTTCTTTTTTCTTCAGAAATTCAATATTGCGTTTTTGCCATTCTGTCAGCGCAAGCTTTTCGTCATTTTGAGTTTTAGATTCTTTTTTATCTTGCTCTTTCTCTTTTGTCATTTACATTCCTTTTGCGGTTTTAGAGATGTCTTGCGTGATGAGATGATAAAATTCATCCTGTGATTTGATTTCGTTTGAAGTCGCCATTGCTGTTTTATAACTATCTTCGTGAGCAAAAAGTTGAGCTAATTCTTCTTCAAGATTAATAAAGGTTAATTTTTCTTCAGCAAGCTGACGAGCATAGCCTTTTTTCTCAAAATAAGCTGCATTTTCTAATTGGTCACCACGACTGGCTTCTTTTCCAAGAGGAACAATCAAGTGCAATTTGTGCATTGCAACCAATTCAAAGATAGTATTTGAACCACCTCGCGTCACAACCACATCAGCCATATCCATCAAAGGTTGATAAAGGTCTGTGACGTAGTCAACACGATAGAGGTTTTGACTTAAACCATTCAAACGTTTATCCCCTGAAATGTTGATAACATTGAAATGCTCGATTAATTCAGGAGTATTAGTGATGAAATCATTAAAAACACGTGCCCCAGCAGAACCACCAATAAACAAAAGTGTTTTCAAATTAGGGTCAAAATGATTTTTTATCTCTTCAATTTTACTGTCATCATAGTCAACTTTACTGCCGACTTTTGTAATCGCTCCAACATGTTTTGCTTTTGCTAAGCCTTCAGCTTGTTCAAAAGTTGTGTACATTGTTGTCGCAAATTTATAGGCGATTTTATTTGCCAAGCCCATAGACAAATCAGATTCATGAACAAATACAGGAACGCCTAACGTCTTAGCAGCAATGACTGGTGGAACTGACACAAATCCTCCTTTTGAAAAGAGGGCTTGTGGTCGAATTTTAGCAATAATTGCCAATGATTGTAGAATTCCAAATGATACTTTGAAAACGTCAAGCATATTTTGCCATGAGAAATAACGTCTTAATTTTCCTGTTGCAATGGAATGGAAAGTCACATCAAGACCTGATCTGGTGATTTGTTCATGCTCAATGCCATTTTTGTCGCCAATGTAATGAACTTCCCAACCGTCTTTGATAAATTTTGGGATAAGAATAAGGTTCAACGTCACATGACCAACGGTTCCACCGCCAGTAAAGACAATTTTCTTAGCCATGTTTATTCTCCTTTAATTGCTTCAAAGGTTGCAATAAATTCGTCACCACGAACTTCAAAGCTCTTGTACATATCCCAGCTAGCATTAGCAGGGCTTAAGAGAACAACATCACCAGCTTCAGCTTTGTCATAAGCAATGCGAGCAGCGTCTGCAACGTCTTTGGCATCAACATATGGAACATTTGCTTTGTCAGCTGCACGTTTGACACGCGGAGCTGATTCACCAAGGATAACCATTAATTTAACCCCAGTAATATCTGGAACAAGTTCGTCAAATTCATTTCCACGGTCAAGGCCACCAGCGATTAAAATCACTTTTGAATTCTCAAAGCCTGAAAGGGCTTTTTGAGTTGCTAAAATATTAGTTGATTTTGAATCGTTGTAGAATTTAACACCATTAATCTCACCAAGTGCTTGAAGACGATGTTTTACGCCACCAAAATGAGTCAAGGTTTCTTTGATAGCATCATTTGCGATTCCTGATAATTTTGCTACGGCAATAGTTGCCAAAGCATTTTCTACATTATGGCTACCTGGCACACCGATTTCTGAAGCTTTCATGATAGCTTCACCTTTGAAATACAACGTATCACCGTCTAAGTAAGCACCGTCAACTTTTTCAGTTGTAGAAAATGGAACGACTTGGGCAGCTGTTTTTTGTGCCAATTCTTTTGCCAAATCTTGGTTGAAATTAAGCACGACGAAATCATCAGCAGTCATATTCTTTTGAATGTTCCATTTTGCTGCAACATACTCTTCAAAAGTTCCATGATAGTCAATGTGAGTTGGCATAAGGTTAGTAATAACAGCGATATGTGGGTGAAAAGTATCTGTTCCCATTAATTGGAAAGAAGACAATTCCATAACCAAAATGTCTTTATCTGTTGCTGTTTGCGCAACTTCTGAAGCAGGAAAACCGATATTTCCTGAAAGAAGCCCAGATTTACCACCGTTATTAAGTGTTTCGGCAATCATAGTTGTTGTCGTTGTTTTACCATTTGAACCAGTAATTCCAATGATTGAGGCATCTGAAATCATGTAAGCTAGCTCAACTTCTGTGATAACTGGAATATTTTTTTCGATAGCACGTGCTACCATTGGATTATCGTATCGAATACCTGGGTTTTTAACCATTAATTCAAAATTTTCATCCAAAAGTTCCAACGGGTGGCTACCACAGATAACTTTGATTCCTTCTTCAAGCAGTGATTGTGCAGCAGGATTTTCATCGAATGGTTTACCGTCATTGACAGTAACGATAGCGCCCAATTTTTCAAGAAGTCGTGCTGCGGCTTCACCAGATTTTGCCAAACCAAGTACCAAAACTTTTTTATTTTCAAATGTTTTAATTGTTTTCATCATACATCCATTCTAACATTGCAAGTATAATAATATTCTACATTTATTTAAGGTGTTTTTCAATATTTTACGACATTTCCCGCCACAAAGCTGACCAAGATACGAAAAAAGCTGAGTACCCCTCAGCTTTTCTTGCTATAATGCTTTTTTTCATCTTTCTTAGACGGTAAGCGATAAACATCTCTTATGGCGAAGAATCCTAAGGCAACCATAGCAAGTCCAAGAAAGATTTCTGGTGGTGATTGCATAATTTTGACAAAACTCATAGCTGCCAAAACGAGCAATAAAGCTACTGCTCCCACCATACCAATCATATTTAAAGTGCTGCGAATTGTTTTTGGAGCCATGAAAAAATAATACGAAACAATCAAAATAGCAACGATTAAATAAAACATTCATAACTCCTTTCTTTTACAATTCAATTTATCAGTTTTAAACTGTTTTTACCAGTCGCTTTATTCTCTCATTTTTAAGCGAAACTTTGATTTAACCTAACAGCTTCCTCGCTTTTTTATTTTTAGGCTCAGACCTAAAACAGTCCTCTGGACTTCTTCGCTTACTTATTTTTAGGCGAAGACTTGATTTAATCTAACAGATTTCCTCGCTTTTTTGTTTTTAGGCTCGGACCTAAAACAGTCCTCTGGACTGTTTTACTCCTCTGCAGATTTTTTCTTCTTAGCTGCTTTAGCGCGCAAGTTTTTATCAAGGATTTGTTTACGCAAGCGGATTGATTCTGGTGTTACTTCCATGTATTCGTCATCGTTCAAGAATTCAAGTGATTCTTCAAGCGTCAAGATACGTGGTGTTTTGATAACAGCAGTTTGGTCTTTCGTAGCTGAACGGACGTTAGTCATTTGTTTAGCTTTAGTGATGTTAACTGTCAAGTCGTTTTCACGTGAGTTTTCACCGATAATCATTCCTTCGTAAACTTCAGTACCTGGGTTAACGAAGATTGTACCGCGTTCTTCAACAGACATGATTGAGTATGTTGTTGCTTTACCAGTATCGATAGATACAAGAGCACCACGACGACGTCCACCAATTTCTGCATTGATAACTGGCAAGTATTGGTCGAATGTGTGGTTCATGATACCGTAACCGTGAGTCATTGAAAGGAATTCAGTTGGGTATCCGATAAGTCCACGTGCTGGTGCCAAGAATACAAGACGTGTTTGACCATTACCAGTTGATTGCATATCAAGCATTTCACCTTTACGTTCTGATAATGATTGGATAACTGAACCTTGGTATTCTTCTGGTGTATCGATTTGAACACGTTCGAATGGTTCGCATTTCACGCCGTCAATTTCTTTGATGATAACTTCTGGACGTGATACTTGAAGTTCATATCCTTCACGACGCATTGTTTCGATAAGGATAGACAAGTGCAATTCACCACGACCTGATACAGTCCATTTATCTGGTGAATCAGTTGCTTCAACACGAAGTGATACGTCAGTTTGCAATTCAGCAAGCAAGCGTTCTTCAACTTTACGAGATGTAACGAATTTACCTTCACGACCTGCAAATGGTGAGTTATTTGCCAAGAATGTCATTTGAAGTGTTGGTTCGTCAATGTGAAGAATTGGAAGCGGTTCAACGCAATCTGTTGGAGTGATTGTTTCACCAACGAAGATGTCTTCCATACCAGAGATAGCAATCAAATCACCAGCTTTTGCTTCTTGGATTTCACGACGTTCAAGTCCGAAGAAACCAAACAATTTAGTAACACGGAAGTTTTTAGTTGTACCGTCAAGTTTTGAAAGAGTAACTTGGTCACCAACTTTAACAGTACCGCGGAAAATACGTCCGATACCGATACGTCCAACGAAATCATTGTAATCAAGAAGTGACACTTGGAATTGAAGTGGTTCTTCTGAGTTATCAACTGGCGCTGGAATATGGTCAATGATAGTGTCAAAGACTGGAGCCATTGTGTGTTCTTGATCAGCTGGGTCATCTGAAAGTGATGATGTACCGTTGATAGCTGATGCGTAAACAACTGGGAATTCTAATTGGTCATCGTCAGCACCAAGTTCGATGAAGAGTTCAAGAACTTCATCAACAACTTCTGCTGGGCGAGCTGATGGTTTATCAATTTTGTTAACAACAACGATTGGTGTTAAGTTTTGTTCAAGAGCTTTTTTCAACACAAAACGTGTTTGAGGCATAGTTCCTTCGTAAGCATCGACAACAAGCACAACACCGTCAACCATTTTCATGATACGTTCAACTTCTCCACCGAAGTCCGCGTGTCCTGGTGTGTCCATGATATTGATACGAACACCGTTGTAAGCAACTGCAGTATTTTTAGCAAGGATTGTAATACCACGTTCTTTTTCAAGATCGTTTGAGTCCATTGCACGTTCTTGCAATTCTTTACGTTCGTCAAGTGTGTGTGATTGTTTCAATAATTCATCAACAAGGGTTGTTTTCCCGTGGTCAACGTGGGCGATAATCGCCACGTTACGAATATCTTCTCTTAATTTAGTCATGATTCCTCGATTTTTTAAATTTATTCTAACTTTTGAATTATACCACAAATCCTATGAAAAAACAGCGATAAAACAAGTGTAAATGTTTTCAGGCACGGATTTAGCTTCTATAGTATGTAAAAAGTATTATTTTAATAAAAATTCATATTGCTGTCTGTCTTGAACATTGACTTCAACTTGACGGTATTTTTCTGGAGAATATCCTGTCCATTTTTTAAAAAACTTAGAGAAATATAATGGGTCTGAAAATCCAATGGAACACGCAATGACATTGACTGGTAATTCCGTTTTTGTTAATAATTCTTTGGCATTCTCAATCCGCAAATGTGATAGATATTGCTTTAAGCTGACGCCTGTTTTTTGTTTGAATAAACGAGCTAAGTAAGAGCGATTGAGGTTAAGGTAATCAGCTATTTCCTGAACTTTAATCGGCTTATCTAAATTGAGATTGCAATAAGCGACAGCTTCTTTGATGTAAGACAAATCATCTTTTTTATCTTGAGATTGATGATTTGGGAAATTTTCAATCAAGAAAGCAAATAAGTCATAAATAGCACGATTAGCTTTAAGTTCTCTCAATAAAACTGGCTCATTTGTTGCCTTAAAGAATTGATTATAAATCTTGACCAAGCGTTCGTCTTTATCATAATGAAACACTGGCTTTTCAAGCAAAGTCGTACAATCAAGATAGTGTTCAATTTTTGCACCTTGAACACCTATCCAAGCATAGCACCACGGTTCTTTTTTATCAGCTTCATAATAAATTTCCTCACCTGGTTTCATTAAAAAGGCATCGCCTGTTGATAACTCATATGTTTGATGATTAACTCTGAAAATCCCTTTACCAGCTGTAATGTAATGAATCATATAGCTTTTTCTGACAGCAGGTCCATAAAAATGCCCAGAATCACATTCCTCATAGCCGTAATTATAAAGCATCACATCTACATTTTGATAACAGTCATTAGAATAATTAATAATTTTCATTACTTTCTCCAAAAGTCACAAAATTCCATAAATAAAAAACGAAAATCCATATCTTTATATATTATAAACGTTTACAATAATTTTGTGAATTAAAAAAATATCCATTTTATTTTAGGAGGTTACTTATGTCTTTAACTGACAAAATCACGCAAAAAATGATGCCACTGGCTACGGCTATTTGTGAAAACAAGCATCTAACCAGTTTACGTGATGGTTTTATGGTTGCTTTCCCAGCCACAATGTTTGCATCTATTATGATGATTATCCAAAATTTACCCGCTACCTTTGGATTCGACAAATTTTTACCTGACGGTTTCATAACCTTTTTGAATGATTTTTTTGGTCCAATCGGAAATGCAACAATGAATGTCACAGCATTATTTGTTACTTTTGGTGTTGGTTATCATTTTGCTAAATATCTTAAATGCTCAAAGATTTATGCTGGTGCTGTTAGTTTAGCCTCTTTCCTACTACTTCTTCCATTTAAAACAGTAAAAGGTCAAGTTTACATGCCGACAGCAAAGCTTGGCTCTCAAGGAATGATTGTAGCCATCCTAACCGGATTTTTAGCGACAGCCATTTTTGCTTACCTAGAAAATAAAAAAATTACCATAAAAATGCCAAAACAAGTGCCACCTGGGATTGCAACATCATTTACGTCTATTATCCCAAGCGCGGCATCTCTATTGATTTTCAATACCGTTCGTTACCTCTTTACCTTTACAAGTTGGGGCAATGCTTTTGATTGTTTATTTAATGTTTTACAACAACCTTTAGTTGGTCTTGGAACAAGTTTGCCTGCTACTCTCGTTGCAGTTGTCGCTGCCCAACTCCTTTGGTGGTTTGGAGTTCATGGTCAAATGATTGTTGGCGCCATTACTGAACCACTACTGCAAACATCAAACCTCGAAAATTATGCTGCCTTTCAAGCTGGAAAACCGTTACCGCACATCATCTGTTCAACTTTCATGGGAATTTTCACACTTATTGGTGGTAACGGAATGACTCTGGGTGTTGTTCTGGTATCACTTTTCCTAGCACGCTCACTTCGCCTAAAAAGCACAATGAAAATGGTAGCTGTTCCTGCTTTCTTCAATATTTCTGAACCGATTACTTTTGGACTTCCAATTGTTTTAAATCCAATGGTACTCATCCCTTGGATTTTGGCTCCTGTTGTGACCGTGTTAACGTCATACTATGCTATTTATCTTGGTTTTGTTCCTCGTCCAATTGGTGTCACTATTGTTTGGACAACACCTGTTTTCCTTTCAGGCTGGATTGGAACAGCCTCTATTGCTGGTGGGATTTTACAACTGGTTAACGTGGCAGTTTCTATTGCGATTTGGCTTCCATTCATGATGGCAATTGACAAAACATATCTCGCTGATGAAGCTAATCCTGTAACAGAAAGTGTGGCAGAAAATGATTGAAAACACCGTATTAAGCTACTCTAAACAAATTGATTGTCCTGTTGAGGTGATTTATCAAGAAGTCATTGAGGAAACACTACAATTTTTCAAATACTACGATAACCACATCACCCAACTTCAGGAACAGATGACAATCAAGAAACCATTTTACACTAAAACAACTAAAGAGAGAGTTTGGGGTAAAACAACCGTCATTGAAATGAAAGAAAATCACTCTTTAAAACTGTCAAGTAGTTACGCTGGTGGCAATATTTTACAATGTTTTCTTTTTGAGACCGTTAATGGTAAGACAAAAATCGAGTATCAAGAAGCTAATAGTTTCACTGATAAAAGCAAGCAAGTTAATTTCTTTATTGTCTCGTTATTATACCGCTTTGTTTTCAAATACAAAGCAGCCAAACGTCTCAAGTACATTGCCACAAAGGTTGCTTAGGGGGTATTCATGTCAATTACAAAAATAAACAATATTTTTCACTTGTCAAATACTGATATGAGTTACCTCATCAAAATCATGCCAAATGGACAACTTGAACAACTGTATTTTGGTCCAACATTAGTGCTAAAAGAAGATGACTTTTCCCTTTTAGAACACTCAGAAGGCAAAGCTGCTGGCACTGTTAAATATGCCAAAAATAGCAGTTTTACATTAGCTGATAAACATCAAGAATGTGCCCTTTATGGGACAACGGCTTTCCAAGAAGCTTCACTTGAAGTGACCGTCCATGATACCCCACACTATTTAGAGTTAAAATACCTTGATTACGATACTCAAAAAGAAAAGCTCTCCTATTCTGGACCACATGTCAGACTAAATGATGACGCTGAAATATTAAGCCTTAGGCTAGAAGATGCTGGGTTGCAATTACAAGTCACTTTAGAATATGTTTTTTTTAAAAAAGGAAAAAATATCAGCAAACGCGTCCTTATTAACAACAATGGACAACATGATATTGTCTTAACACGCGCACTCTCCTCAACCTTTTGGCTAGAAGATGCCAACGACTATCAAGCTTATCATTTTTCAGGTGCTTGGATTTCAGAACGTCAATTAAAAAAATACCCACTTCAACAAGGAAGTTTTAAAGTCGAAAGTTTAACTGGGACAAGTAGTCATCAACACAATCCCTTTGTCGCTATTGCCAAAAAAGAAACGACTTTTGACACAGGCATGTGTTATGGAGCAAACTTGGTTTATTCTGGTAATTTCATTCAACAAATCGATGTTAATGAATGGAATCAAGCAAGATTAATGAGTGGGATTTCACCTTATACTTTTTCTTGGCAACTAAAACCAAATGAAAATTTTGCAACACCGCAAACTGTTTTAAGTTTTAGTCAAGATGGTCTCAATGGCTTAGCACAAGAAAACGCTGATTTTATTTCTGAACATATCATTTCTCCATTCTGGGCAAAACGAGAGCGACCAATTGTACTAAATAGCTGGGAGACTTACGTTTTTGATTTCGATGAAAACAAGCTTTTAACCCTTGCTAAAGAAGCCGCAGCATTAGGTATTGAATGTTTTGTCGTTGATGATGGCTGGTTTGCTAAACGCAACAACGACCGCTCATCATTGGGTGATTGGTACCCAAATCCTGAAAAATTTCCAAATGGATTACAAGTATTTGCCCAAAAAATTCACCAAATGGGGTTACAATTTGGTCTTTGGTTTGAACCCGAAATGGTTAACGAGGATACCGAGCTTTATCGTAAGCATCCTGATTGGATTGTTGAGCCACCACAAGGACGTCATTCATACGGTCGTGGTCAATTAGTGCTTGACTTTACCAATCCAGCTGTTGTCGAAAATATTTTTGAACAAATGTCTCGAATTATCGATGAAACACAACTAGATTATCTCAAATGGGATATGAACCGAAATTTAACCGAAGTTTATTCCAATTATCTCGCCAAAAACGGCATCAGACAAGGAGAATTTTTCCATCGCTATGTTCAAGGTGTTTATCAATTATACGAAAAATTACTTGAACGTTACCCAAATCTCCTCATTGAAGGTTGTGCATCAGGGGGCGGACGATTTGATTTAGGTATTCTTTATTATAGCCCTCAAATCTGGGTTAGCGACAATACCGATGCGATTGCCAGATTGGATATTCAAGAAAATACTGCTCTTGCCTACCCAATCACTTGCCTATCTAACCACGTCTCTCAAGTTCCAAATGGTCAAATTCAACGTATTACCCCTTTAGAGACACGTTTCAACGTTGCTATTTTTGGAATTCTTGGCTATGAACTGGATTTATTAAGTTTAGACGAACACTCAAAAAATATTATAAAACAGCAGATTACACTGTACAAAAACCTTAGACATGACATCATGACTGGACGTTTCTACCAAGTTCTGAAGCGTCCAAACCAGCACATTTGGGCGCTTCAAAGTCCACAGATCATCTTGGTTGGGTACTTTTCAATCCTAGCTGATATTAATCAAAGTACCAGCAAAACATTTACCCTTCCTTTTGTAGATTCTCAAACTACATATGATATTGTGGATAATCAAACTGTCAGTGGCAGTCTATTGAAATATCGTGGTATGCCTGTTCCAATCGCCCTAAACGGAACTAATCAAGAAACTGCTGCTTTGGTTGGTGATTTTCAATCAAAACTTCTCCTCCTCAGAAAACATTGATATCACCAATCTTCCTCTTTCCATAACCCAAAAAAGATGGGAACCACGTCCCATCTTTTGTTATGTTTTAACTATTTCAGCATTGTCTTATTCGACATAAGCGGTGCTGACAACGCTCCAATTTGTTGCTTCGAGTGTGCCTTGTTCAAGATAGCCGTCTGCATTAACACGATATAAGGCTAAACGTGTTTTTGAATCGCTATTTTTACGGACACTAGCATAAACCAAATTGTCATCATATGCTTTGACATTTACAAAATAATTCTCTTTATCTTCATCAGATAATTGATTTTGCGAAGCATAAATGGCAAGAACCCAAGCTTCCACTTGCTCAGTCGTTAAATTTTTAGTATCAATGGCATCAGCAACAGCTGCTTGGTCGGTTGATACTAATTTGAGATTAGTGTTTAACGAATAAGTGAATTTGCTAGAGGTTGTTGTCCAGAATTGTGGATAAATATAGCCATTTTTGACATAAATTCCCGAAGCAAATTTTGGTGTTGTTTGGTAACTACCACCGATACCACCAAAAATAAGTGCCCCGATGGCTTCACTATCACTTCCATCAGCAGGATAAAAACGATAGACACCTTGTGCCACTTCTTCATAACCAGAAACACGCTCTGTAACGATATAATTAGACTGATTTTTAGTCATTGTGCCATCTTCACTGATTGTCAGAATAACTCCGTCAAAATCAGCTGTTTTCCAATTTCCAACAAGCTCCGCAGGGACACCTTGTTTTATCGTTGAAGAGGTCTTGGTCTCGCTCGTGCTTGATGAACTTGAAGAACTTGATGTACTTGTTGACGTAGCTGTTGTAGATGGCGACCATTCCGCCTTATTATTGGCGGTTGTTTCGCGATTGAAAGCTGTGACGAGATACAAAATAATCAGAGCCAAGAAAAACAATGGACTGATTAAAAGAATCCTGATTAAACGACGTTTCTTGTTTTCTTGCAATTTTTCGACGTAAACATTGCGTAACGCTTCAAGTCTCTTTTTATCATCTTCGTCTGTTACTTGGCTTAATTCCAAATCCAATTGAAAAATCTGATTTTTGAGGTATTTTGATTTCAGGGCATCCTTACTCTCATCGTTTTTTCTCTTTAAATTTTCTTTTTCAAATTCCATATGTTGGTAAATGATTAACTTTCTTTAACTTTTCCTGTCCAGTAGTCAAAGCCATCTTTAAGAACATAAAGATTAGTGTAGCCTGCTTTTTTAAGTGTTCTAATAACACGTGGAAGTGCTGAACTTCTACTACTATCGTATAAAAGAACAGGTTTATCTTTACGAATAGCAGACATTGAGAGTTGAATTTGACTAGCTGGAAGATTACGAGCTCCCATGATATGTTTTGTTTTGAAAGCGCCAGCCTCACGCACATCAATCAATTGACTTGTGTGAATCATGCTTTCAAACTCAGCATTATCAATAAATTTCGCTGCACGGCGGAGACTAAAATAAGTCCAAGCCATCCAAGCAACGATAGCAACTAAAATAACTAAAACGATAATCCAGTTCATGTTGCGCCCCTTTAATCTACAAATTGACTTGCAAGACTTGCTGCACCAATGATACCAGCATCATTTCCAAGTTCGGCAATTTTGATTTTTGTTGTTTTGCGCACTTGTGGGAAAGCGTAACTGACAAAATATTTTTCAACGCGACTACGCAAGAATTCACCTGCCGCTGAAACACCACCACCGATAACAACTGAATCTGGGTTCAAGATGTTTGCGATATTTGCTGTTGCTTGACCAAGATAGAAACCAACTTTTTCAACAACTGAATCGGCAAAATGGTCACCCGCTTCAGCAGCGACAAAGATGTCTTTACTTGTCACCGCATCACCATTGTCAATGGCAGCTTTGATGCTTGAATCACCTTCGTATTCTTCAGCCAAATGACGAGCCACACGCACAACACCTGTTGCTGAAGCAACTGTTTCTAGACAACCTTTGTTACCACAAGTACATTCAAATCCATCAACTGGTTCAACATTCATGTGACCAATTTCTCCACCAGCACCAGCGACACCGTGGATAAGGTTACCGTCAGCGATAACACCGCCACCAACACCAGTTCCAAGTGTTACAAAAACAACATCTGGATTGTTTGCGCCAGCACCTGTCCAACGTTCACCAAGTGCAGCTACGTTTGCATCGTTATCAATAGCAAATGGAATGCCAAGTTCACGTTCGATAACTGAACCGACTTCTTCAGTGTGTGCCCAGTTCAAGTTGAAAGCACCTGTAACTGTTTTTTTAGCGCGGTCAACAGCACCTGGAGACCCCATACCGATACCTACAAAATCATCTTTTGTCAAACCGTAAAGATTCAAACGGTGTTTAATTGATTCAACAATATCAGGGACAATGTGTTTACCATCTTCAAGGATATTCGTGTCAATTGCCCATTTTTCTTGCACTTCTCCCTCAAGTGTTAGGATACCGAATTTAATCGTTGTCCCACCAAGGTCAATCCCTAAAAGTTTTTTAGTCATTATTTTCTTTCTCCATTTCTAAACGGTGCTCACGTCGCAAAATCAATTCAGCTGTCAGGTAATCCGTCTTGTCAATCAACCCATTTTCATACAATTTTTCTAATTCCAGTTTCATGACTTCAATATCATAAAGACGCTTACCGATATAGACATAAATACCAAATCGTTTCAACAATTGTTGCACATCATATAATGTTTTCATATGAAGCATTTTATCAAAAAAAGCAAGCATTTTCAATAAGAATATGCAATCGGTTTCTCTGGTTTTTACATACTTTCAACATAAACTAAAAGCAGGTCATGCGACCTGCTTTGTTGTCTCTAGGCGAGTGAAAAAACGTCCACTGGACGTTTTTTTATCTATTTTGAAAATTATTTGATTCCTGGTGCTTGTCCGCGTTCGGCTTGGAGCATCCAGATTGTCTTTTCAGCATCTGCTTGGGCAGCTGTGAAAATATCGTTAGAAGGTGCGTCACCTTCTTCGTCAGTGACATCAAGCCCAACTTGGTAAAGTGCTGACAAGTAAGTATAAACGTCAACCAAACGTGCCAAATGTTCATCCATTGTTTTATCAAATGAACCAGTTGTTTCTTCAAGTTTAGAATTTTCGTCAAATTCTTTCAATGTTGAATATGGAGCACCACCGATTGTAATCAAACGTTCGCTCATTTCGTCCAATGAAGCGTTAAGACCGTCCATCAATTCGTCCATTTTTGGATGCAAATAATAGAATCCTGCTCCACGCATGTACCAGTGAACTTGGTGAACAATTGAGGCAGCTTTTGACAAATCAGCAACCGCTTGGTTAAGAACAGCTTTTGTTTTAGCATTTTTAGCAGTTGATTTTTGTGAGATATTATGTGTTACAGATGCGTAAATGTTTTCAGTGATTGTTTGAGTCATAGTAAACCTCCTCGTCAAATGACATTTTAGGATTTCTCATCCTTTACTTTACAATGCTATTTTAGAATAATTCTAAATAAAGAGCAAATAATATGCTCACTTTTTTAATTATTTTTCGAATAAACTAGTATGGACATTTTATTATTCTTTTTTCTAGGGGCTTCTATTGCTTCTTTTCTTAGTTTAATCGTTGATCGATTTCCCGAAAAATCAATCATTTTTCCTGCCAGTCATTGTGATTCTTGTGGAAAACAACTTGCCGTTCGTGATTTGATTCCCATTTTTTCTCAACTGATAAATCATTCACGTTGTCGTTTTTGCCACACCAAAATTCCTTTCTGGTATGGGCTGTTAGAGCTTTATTTTGGGGTCATTGTCGTACTTTACTATTGCGCACTTCTCTCACTCGACCAAGTTTTTATCTTGTTTTTTAGCACAACTCTTAGTCTTTATGACTTGAAATGTCAAGAGTTTCCATTGTTGGTTTGGCTCCTTCCAAGTATTTTTTTGCTTTTTGTCACGCCGATTAATGCGCTAGCTATTATTCTTTTGGCTTTTGGGATAATGGCAGAGCTGATTGATTTGAAAATCGGTAGCGGTGATTTTTTCTACCTTGCCAGTTTGAGTCTGCTTCTTGACCTTCAAACCATTTTATGGATTATCGAGCTTGGCTCTCTTTCGGGTATTATTTACTACTTTTTCCAGACAAATAAACGGATTCCCTTTGTGCCATTTTTATTTTTAGGATATCTAATTTTGTTTATTTTTAACCACACTTAATTTTTTAATTAAATACGCTTTATTTTTTTAAATTTTCTGCTATAATAGGCATTAATAAGAGATTTAGAAAAGAGGTAGTGCCTTGGAAACTTCTACACATTACCAAAAATCACTCAGTGAAGTTAATCAAAGTATTGCTGTCCCAAAAAATGCCTCATTTTGGCGTACCCTTAGAGCCTTTATTGGACCAGGAGCTCTGGTTGCCGTTGGTTATATGGATCCTGGTAACTGGATTACTAGCGTAGTCGGTGGAGCAACTTATAAATACCTGCTTTTGTCTGTTATCCTCGTCTCATCTTTGATTGCGATGCAGTTGCAACAAATGGCTGGAAAATTAGGTATCGTGACCAAATTGGATTTGGCTCAAGCAACAGCTGCACATTTGCCAAAGAAGCTCCGCTACTTACTTTTTATTGTGATTGAATTAGCATTAATGGCGACAGATTTGGCTGAAGTCATTGGTTCGGGAATCGCTCTTCATTTACTTTTTGGTTGGTCTTTGTTATTCTCGATTTTCATCACGATTTTAGATGTCTTTATTCTCTTATCTTTGATGAAATTGGGATTCCGTAAAATTGAGGCTATCGTATCGACCTTGATTGCAACGATTTTGATTATTTTCCTTTACTTGGTCATCCTATCAAAGCCGAGCCTTTCAGGAATTTTGCACGGTTATCTCCCTAATGCGTCGATTTTAGATTTAAAACAAAGTGGCGTTAATAGTAAATTGACATTAGCTTTGGGGATTATTGGGGCGACGGTTATGCCACATAATCTTTATCTCCATTCTTCTATCTCACAAACTCGAAAAGTTAATTATAAGAGTCAAGATTCCATTAAACAAGCTGTGCGTTTCATGACTTGGGATTCCAATATTCAACTCTCGCTTGCTTTTGTGGTTAATTCCCTATTGCTCATTTTAGGAGCTTCACTCTTTTATGGGCATGCTAGTGAAATCAACGCATTTTCACAAATGTATGACGCTCTTCAAAATTCTGAAATTGCAGGTAGTGTTGCTAGTGCTGCTCTATCAACTTTATTTGCTATCGCTTTGCTTGCTAGTGGGCAAAATTCAACCATTACAGGCACACTAACTGGACAAATTGTCATGGAAGGCTTTTTGAAACTCCATTTGCCACAATGGGTTATCCGTTTGGTGACACGTTTGGCTGCTCTTGCTCCCGTTATGATTGTGGCTGTGCTCTATGGTAGTCGCGAAAGTGTCCTTGACCAACTCATTGTTTACTCACAAGTTTTTCTCTCGGTAGCTTTGCCATTTTCAATCTTTCCATTGGTTTATTTCACATCAAACCGCAAACTTATGGGAGAATTTGTCAATGCCAAATGGAACACTATTCTCGGCTATCTCGTCGCTATTGTATTAACACTGCTCAATTTAAAACTCATCATTGATTTGTTCTAAATAAAATAAATTAAAAACAGAGACTCCACATCAAAGGAATCTCTGTTTTTTTGCTGAAATGAGGTTATTTTTGATAATTTGAGCCGTATTTGACGAAGTCAGCAACATCATCTGTTTTTCCTTCGTGTAAGTCTCTAACAATTTTCGTTCCGACAATAACACCGTCTGATACTTTGTTAAAGCGCTCAATGTCCGCTGGAGTTGAGACACCAAAACCTGTTAAAACAGGAATGTCTGCAATGGCTTTAAGATTGGTCAAATGTTTATCCAAATCATCACGATAATTACCAGTTTTACCAGTAACACCGTTAATAGCAACGGCATAGATAAATCCTTCAGCATCTTTACATAACGTTTTTTGACGTTCAATACCTGTTGTCAGACTAACGAGTGGCACAAGCGCAATATCTGTGTCGGTAAGATATGGTTTTACCATATTTTCGTGTTCGTGTGGTAAATCAGGAATAATCAACCCTTTAACAGACGTATTTTTCAAGTCAGCAATAAATTTCTCAATGCCGTATTGATAGACAGGATTGATGTAAGTCATGATGACCAAAGGAACTGTCGTTTGTTTTTCTTGTAATTTTTGAACAATCGCTGTTAAATTCACACCGTTAGCCAAGCTTCTTTGCCCTGCCAATTCAATGACTGGTCCGTCAGCAACGGGGTCTGACCATGGAATGCCCACTTCAATAGCAGAAGCTCCGCTATTTTCCAAAAAAGTAATGGTGTCAAACAAACCGTCTAAAGCTTTTTCGTGGTCTCCTGCCATAATGTATGGCACAAAAATTCCTTTACCGCTTGCTGCAATGTTTTCAAGATGTTTTGTGAGTGTCTTAGTCATAGTCTATTTCCCTTCTGCTTCCAAACGTTCTTTTACTTGCACAACATCCTTATCACCACGTCCAGATAGACAAACAATGATTGATTTATCTGGTCCTAATTCCTTAGCCACTTTTTGAGTCAAAGCAATGGCATGACTTGATTCGAGAGCTGGAATAATCCCTTCCAAACGTGATAGAAGCATGAATGCTTCAAGTGCTTCATCATCGGTAATAGAATCGTATGTTGCACGACCAATGTCTTTGAAATGGCAATGTTCTGGACCAACGCCTGGATAATCAAGACCAGCTGAGATTGAGAAAGCTTCCATGATTTGTCCATGACGGTCTTGCAAAACATTCATCAAAGCACCATGCAAAATACCTATACGTCCTTTGGCAAATGTTGCAGCGTGTTCTTCAGTATCAAGTCCATGTCCTGCTGCTTCAGCACCGTAAAGAGCAACTGATTCATCTTCGACAAATGGATAGAAAAGACCAATCGCATTTGAACCACCACCAACACAGGCTAGGACAGCATCAGGCAATTTTCCTCCTGAAATCTCTGCATATTGTTCCTTTGCTTCTTGACCGATAACAGATTGGAAGTCACGAACCATTTCAGGGAAAGGTGCAGGTCCGAGAGCTGACCCCATGATATAGTGTGTATCTTCGATATTAGCTACCCACGCGCGAAGGGCTGCATTTACGGCATCTTTCAAAACGCGTGAACCATCAGTTACAGAAAAGACTTTAGCGCCTAGCAATTCCATACGGAAAACATTGAGTGCTTGGCGTTTCACGTCCTCTTCACCCATGTAAATCGTACATTCCATGTCAAAAAGTGCAGCTGCTGTTGCTGTTGCAACCCCGTGTTGACCAGCACCAGTTTCGGCAATGATTTTCTTTTTGCCCATTCGTTTAGCAAGGAGAACTTGACCGAGGGCATTATTAATTTTATGAGCACCTGTGTGGTTAAGGTCTTCACGTTTGAGGTAAATTTTCGCACCGCCGATATGTTTGGTTAAACGCTCTGCATAATAAAGCGGTGTTTCACGACCAACATAATTTTTCAAAAGCGCATCGAGTTCTTCTTGAAAGCTTGGGTCTGCCTTAGCTTCGCGGTAAGCTTCATCAAGTTCGATAACCGCAGTCATCAGCGTTTCGGGAACAAATTGTCCACCAAATTTTCCGTAAAATCCATTAGTATCTGGTTGGTTATAGCTCATTTTTTCACACTTTCTATAAATTTTGCAATCTTCAATAAATCTTTTTCACCATCCGTCTCAACACCAGAAGAAACATCAACAGAGTAAGGATGAAAGAAAGTTATGGCCTGCTGGACATTATCGACAGTTAATCCGCCTGCTAAAAAATATGGCTTCGTGATTTTCTTATCTTTTAACAATTCCCAATTAAATGTCTTGCCCGAACCAGCCAAGGGGGCGTCAAATAATAAATAATCCGCTTGACTATCAATTTCTTCCAGTGCTTTTTGGACAGGAATGGCACGAATACTTGGAACATCAATTTTCTTAAAGAGCTCTTCTTCAAAATCTCCATGGATTTGTACAAAATCAAGAGGCACTTTAGTAATCGCTTCTTGAAGTTCCACCAATGTTGGACTTACAAAAACACCCACTTTCTGGACAGTTTCTGGAATAAACTGAGCTAAATAGTTAGCTTGTTTTATGCCAACTTGCCGCTTACTTTTGGCAAAGACAAAACCGATATAATCTGCTCCGCTTTTGACTGCCTGTTCAACGGCTGCTTGTGTTGAAAGCCCGCAAATTTTAACCTTTGTCAATTTGCAACTCCTTCACTTTTTCAGAAACATTATCTGCTTTCATCAATGCCGTGCCAACCAAGATGCCATTGAAAAATGGGGCAACCAAGGCAGCATCGTCTTTGGTGAAAATAGCTGATTCTGAAATATAAACTGGCATTTCTTTGAAATGCGCTGATAATTCTAAGCTGGTATTAATATCTGTTTCAAAAGTCACTAAATTACGGTTATTAACGCCGATAATTTTAGCACCAATGCGATGTGCGACTTCCAATTCAGGTAAATTATGCGTTTCGAGTAAAACTTCTAGTCCTAACCCTGTCGCAAAATCATAAAGCTCTTTCAAGCGAGCTTCTGGCAAAGCTGCCACAATCAACAAAATTACTGTTGCTCCTGCATTACGACTACGAATGATTTGTTTTTCATCAATAATGAAATCTTTGGCAAGCGTTGGAATACTCACTTGACTAGAAATCTGACGGAGGTAATCAATGTCACCTTTAAAGAAGAAAGGGTCTGTCAGCACCGAAATCATTGCCGCACCGCTATCTTGATAAGTTTTAGCTTGTTTGACAATGTCAACATCAAGGTTAATGTCACCAAGGCTAGGACTAGCTTTTTTGACTTCAGCAATCACTTGAAGTTTCTTGGCATTATTTTTGAGATAGTCATACAGCTTGTAAGTCTCACGAAGTGGTTGTAAGGATTCCGTTTCTAACTCTTCCACTTCTTTTGCTTTTTGCTTCAAGATAGTTGGGAGAAATTCTTTACTCATATTTGCACCTCTTGTAATTGGTGAAGCTTAGCAAGGGCTGAACCGTCTGCAATCAACTGACGAGCAAGGGCAACACCCTCTTCTAAACTATCCACTTTTCCATTAGCGTAAAAGCCAAGTCCAGCATTCAATACCGTTGTTTCAAGGTAAGGGCTAGGTTCATTTTGAAGAACACTCAGCAAAATCTCTGCATTTTGCTTGGCATCTCCACCAACAATATCATCAAGTTCAACTTTTGGCATTCCAAGATCTTGATAAGTAAACTGATGTTGGCTAATTTTGCCATTATCTAAAAGCGTATAGGTATTGGTACCATATAGCGCTGCTTCATCCATGTTATTTGGACCAGTAATGATAATGGCACGTTTACGACCGAGTTTTTGCATAACTTGCGCAGCCGTTTCTTGCAAATCTGCACGATACAAACCCATTAATTGAGTTTCAAGGTCAAGTGGATTTGCCAAAGGTCCAACAATATTCATAATCGTTGGGATTCCTAGAACCTGACGAGCTGGACCAATAAAACGCATAGCAGGAAGCATGGTTTGCGCAAAGATAAAGGCAACGCCAACTTCGTCTAGTGCTTTAGAAAGCGTCTCTGGTGAGGCTGTGATATTGATTCCCAATTCTTCAAGGACATCGGCAGAACCTGATTTTGATGAAACCGAACGATTTCCAAACTTAGCCATGCGGATACCACCTGCTGCTAGAATAAAGCAAGCTGTTGTTGAAATGTTAAAACTGTAAGATTGGTCACCACCTGTGCCACAATTACACATGGCGTCGTCAAATGTTTGCGGCAAATCGACCGCATGACTTTTAAGCGCACGTACAATTCCAGTAATTTCAGAAGGTGTTTCTCCCTTAACCTTAAGCCCCATGAGAAAAGCTGCAATCTCGCTTTCTGAGACATCATTATTTAAAATGCCATCAAAAAGTGCTTCAACTTGTTCTTCGGATAAATCTTCTCTGTTAGCAATTTGATTAAAAAGTTCTTTCATTGTTTTTCCTCACTTTATTTCTCAACAACCAATCGCACAAAGTTTTCAATCATTTGAAGCCCGTCTGGTGAGCCAATACTTTCTGGGTGAAATTGAAGCCCATAGATTGGCAAGTTCTTGTGTTGAATTGCCATAATTTCTTGGTCGTCCGTTGTTTTTGCCACGACCTCAAACTCTTCTGGCATCTCCGTCACAACAATCGAATGATAACGCATGATTGGTAATTCATTTGCTAGATTTGAAAAAACAGGTGATTCTGCCAAGAGCTCAATATCGCTTTGCTTGCCATGCATGACATTTTTAGCCAAGCCGAGCTTTCCACCAAAGGTTTCAGCAATCGCTTGATGCCCAAGACAAATTCCTAAAATAGGTTTCTTTCCAGCAAATAAACGAATCATTTCTTCCAATTTTCCAGCATCAGCTGGCCAACCAGGACCTGGTGATAAAACAAGCGCATCAGCTGTTTGAGCAGCTGCTTCCAATGCCGCATCATCATTTCGCAACACTTGAACGTCTGAAAAAGTTCCCAAATATTGTGCTAGGTTATAGGTAAAAGAATCATAATTATCAATTAGTAAAATCATTGGCTATCCCCTATTCGTGTCATTGCTTTAGCTTTATTAATCGTTTCGTAAAATTCATTTTCTGCTACGCTATCATAAACAATTCCTGCTCCTGCTTGCACGTAAGCTTTTTGATTTTTGAGAATCATTGTCCGAATCGCAATGGCAAAATCCATGTCACCAGTTGCCGAAAGATAACCAATCGCTCCCGCATAAACGCCACGCTTTTCTTCTTCCAATTCGTAAATGCGTTTCATGGCACGAATTTTCGGCGCGCCTGATACGGTACCAGCTGGTAAAGTCGTTTTCAAAGCATCAATACTTTGCACATCTAGTAGCAATTGCCCCTTAACCACGCTCGTCAAATGCATGACATAACGGAAATACTCAACTTCCATGTATTTCGTCACCTTGACCGTACCGTTTTGAGAAATTCTTCCAATATCATTTCGTCCTAAATCCACTAGCATACGGTGCTCAGCTGTTTCTTTGATGTCAGCTTGCAAGTCTTTAGCTAGCGCAGCATCTTCAGCATCGTTTGCCCCTCTTGGACGTGTGCCTGCAATCGGATTTGTAGTGACTTCGCCATTTTTCACAGAAACCAAACTTTCTGGGCTTGCGCCAATAATCTGATAATCGCCAAAATCATAGAAATAGAGATAATTTGACGGATTTGTCACGCGCAAATTGCGATAGTAATCAAGCGGGTCACCCTCAAATGGACTTGAGAAACGTTGACTAAGCACGCATTGGAACATATCTCCCTCACGAATCAGTTTCTTAGCCGTGTCAACCATCTGTTCAAATTTTTCTTTTTCAATATGGTGCTTGAAGGTTAAAGAATGTAATTCCTGTGGAGAAAATTCATTTGGCGCTTGTGTTTGCAAATCTTTGACGACCTTACCAAGCGCTTGACGTGTCGCATCATTGTCACGATGACTGTAAATATTATCTTCAACCACGTAAACTTTTTCTGTCTTATGATCAAAAATCAAATAAGACTCGTAAACAAAGAAATGCATATCTGGCGTTCCAATAGTATCTTCAGGAATGTCTCCGATATTTTCATAAAGGCTAATCATGTCATAACCGACAAAACCAATCGCACCGCCACCAAAAGGCAGATCAGTAGCTTCTCCTTTGACCGTTACATGATTAAGATAATCAAGTGGGTCACCAGTAATGACTTGACCATTTTCGGTTAACTCGCCATTTTCATATTTGATTTCAAAAACGGGATTATAAGCCACGATTGAAAAACGCGCATTTTCTTTTTCTCGTGGAATTGATTCAAGAATAACCTTATGCTCACCTTGAACTCGCATATAAGCAAGAATAGGTGTTAAAGTATCAGCAGTTAAAATTTTTCGCATAAAAAACTCTTTTCTATTTTTTTGACTGACTATTTACTTCTGTCTCTAACGCTATAAACGCTCCAATCATCGTTCGCCAGATAGCTTCTGCAACGCGAGGAGATAAATTTGCTGCTCGTGCACGCTCGCAACAATTTCTAATGACTTCTTCAACACGTTCTTGTGCATTTACCGCTTGAAGGTCATTTTTAGGTTTTAAGAGTCCCGCTTCTTCAACTAAGCGCTGTCGCTTAGCTAAATATGTGATTAAGTGTTCGTCTATCTTATCTATTTCTTGACGAACTGTTGCTAAATCTCTCATTACCTCTCCTCCATTTTTAAACAAAAAACCCCACACAGAAAAAACTTCTGTGTGAGGGCGTCTAAAGCTAGTTAGCGCGGTGCCACCTCATTTAACGAAAAATAAGTTTCGTCATCTCTATCTCCTCCAACAAGGAGCTGCACGATAAGGGGTGCCTACCTGAAGCGTACCACTAATTCTCAACTCATCATCAGCGTTTGCTTCACTTTGTTTTTAAGAAATCTTTTCGCAGTTTGCTACCTAACTCACTTATGCTAAACAAAAAACCTCACACAGAAAAAACTTCTGTGTGAGGACGTCTAATCTATTAGCGCGGTGCCACCTCATTTTAACGGAAAATCATACTCCGTCATCTCTATCTCCTCTAGCAAGGAGCTGCACGATAAGGGGTGCTCACCTGAAAACTATTTCTTATCTTCAACAATATACCATCAGCCCAATTTCACAACCACCTGCTACCCGTTCACAGCAACCACGGGCTCCCTGTAAGCAAATCCTTGTTACTTTCTGATTGATTAACATTATACCCACCGTTTTTCTCCTTGTCAAGCATTTTTTGCGAATTTTCTAAAAAATACAACATTTTTCACCAAAATGTACGTTTTTAGCCACTAAAAAGAGCTTTAATGTGAAAAAAATATCTCTAAACCACTAGTCATCCGTATTTTCAGACTAAAAGCTTAGAGATGATGTTAAAAAGATTAAAATGATTCAAGCGTAACAGTCATGACTTTCTTTTCTGGAACGAGTAGGCGTTCTAAATGATTGATGAGCCTAATCAACCACGTAAATGCTAACAAGAAAGCACTCATTTCAAATGCTGTTAAGGACAAGTAATGGACAACTTCAAAAGCTACCTCTAGCCCAACCAACATGCCGCCAATCACATATGACATTACCAGAAAATCTCGGGTCACATTTGGCAAAAGCCATTTGACACTAATAATCAAGGCAATGATAATGAAAACCAAGTAACCAGCAACACGAGTGTGCAAAAGATGTGAGCTAGCATTATTTGGAAAATAGCCAACAGCGCCCAAATCAAGCCCTAGCACGGTTAGCATCACGCGCATCAGTCGTAGTTTCCAATTTCTGCCGTATTTTTCACCGAGAGCGACAAAAAGGTAATCAACCAAGGCAACTAAAATCAGCGCCGACAACATTAAGGTCAAATTGAATTGCCAACTGTCTTTAGCTTCTTTTGTTCCTAAAAAACTAAGATTAAAGTGCCACCATTGCAATGAACTATTGGTTGCCATGGAAATAAAGACGCCGCTAATCATAATAACCGTAAATACTGTCGTCAACCAAGTCGCTCTAATCTGCTCTGCTATTTGCCCCCAAAGCGCACTTACAGCATAAATCGAAACTCCTAAAATCAAGGTAGCTGTTAATTTATCAAAAGACGCTCCTGTAAAAATCTGCTCCAGCAGCCAGCCAAAGCCTAATAAAGCTAACAACAAAATAACCGTAAAGGACATGATGATGACGGGAAGCATCCGCCAGAAAACACGCGCCTTCAGTCCACCCAGAAACAGATGACGGTTGAGAATGAAGGTAATGGTGAAAATCGCCATTCCAAGCACCCCACCAAAGCCAATCAAAAAGGTGATAATCGAGTAGTCGCCAACCAATAAAATCTGGCTCCTATTTTGCATAGAACTAATGGCAAAAAAGACCACACTCAGCAAAACAGTCGCAATAATTAATACCCAACTCGAAAGGGTACGCCGTTCAGGCTCTTCTTCTCTTTGCAGCACTAATTTATCAGCGTATAACTCGGCTTCCAGCTCCTGCCCACTAGCAAGATTCAACTGGTCAATAATGTCTTTGTTTAAAACAATATGCAATCTTTCTTTGTTCATATCATCATTATACCATCTAACATGTTTTTTCAAAACAGCTTATTCTCAGGGGAAAATATATTTTTAGACCGACGAAAATTGTCTTTCCACGATAATCAATTTTGATTGCATAAACAAAGAGGCTACGCACTTTTGCCTCAACCTCTTCTAAAATAATCTCACTTTATAACGACACTTATAATGGCTAAAATCCATAAATGCAAAGGATAGAAAACATAGAAGAACCATTTTTGATAAGGTCTTGATTGCCCTTTTTCACCATTATAGAGGTACATAAAAGGAATCACTAAAAATCCCATCCAGTCCGAATTCACACAGAACATCTCAAAACCTTGTTTTATGGCTAAACTCAAGCCACCATAAAGCGTAAAGAAAAGAATAAAGCAATAAAGAAAATAAACCACCGCTTGTTTTGTTTTTTGATGATAAAACAAATACGTGATAAAAACAAATGGAATAATGGATAAACCACCTTCACTAATTACCATGCCCACAGCAGCAAGTGCTACCGCTCCCAAATTTAGCAAAATCTTTTTATTTCCTTTTGCTTTCTTAGCTGTATCAATCAGCCATATCACACTAAATGATATCGCTAAGGTCAGAAAGATATTGTCAGAAATACCCTTTTCTTTCAATAAAGCCAGTGAAATAAAGTCACCAATCTGCATCAAAACAGCAGCTATCCACAACCTTTTGCAATATTCTTTTCGAGAGTGGGTATGAAAGAATCCCTCAACCATCAACCAAGCAAATAAAGGAGCAACAAATCGAGTTAATAAATGAATAATGCTTGGCAAACCAGCAAAACGAAGATAAATATTATCAAAGACCATAAAAATGGTTGCAAGAGCTTTTAACTGATTTCGATTCAACTTGAATCTTTCCATACCGCTTCTCCTATTTTCATTATAGCAAAAGGAATCCTTAGATATAAACCACTTTCGGTTGACAGTATGTCACCATAAATACCGTCGTCCTTTCCTATAAGAAAGTATCAACTCTCTAGCCGTGTCATAGCTCATCTTACCATCCAAAGCTAACTGCCTAATCAACTGAATATAATTATCATCTTCAACCATACCATCACCTGATACTTTTTGAATCAATTTATCTAGCCTTAATCGAACAGTCGGATAAGAAATATCATAGTAGCTCGCCATTTCCTTTAACGAACCTGAGCTTATAATAAATTGCCTAATGAAATCAAGGTCTTTCTCGGTCAGCACCGCTAACCACGGTGGCAATTGATTATTATTTGTCATACCCTCACCTTCCCTAGTAACCGTATACCTTAACGATATTAAAATTATTATTTAAATATCGTTTCATAAGAAATAGCATAAAAAATCATCAAATAGTTTAACAATGTATACTTTTTGATAACTCACAAAAAATTATTTATCATTTTTTCTAAAAAATCCCCAAATGACTAAGGTACATATAATAATTCCAAGAATAGCAGGCTTAATAATTAAATAACCACTACTGCCACCAAAAATAACACTATGTATAACTTTTAATATTGCACTAATGATGATAACAACTAGCAACCATTTCCACGTTGTATAAATTAAGAAAATAAAGAAATGTATAACAGCAGTTACCACAAAAATTTTATCCAAATTCCACCCTGCTGTTAAATAGTTTCGTTCAAAATTTAAAAATTCTATAACACTATCATCTATCTCATCAGGTCTTGCAAACCAAAACATACTTGTAAACAGATAAAAATTGAACCAAAGATAACTGTATAAGATTTTCTTAGTGCACCTATCATAATAGGGATAATAAACAGCGGTCTAATATACCAACTCAAAATATTCTGATGACGTGTAAAGGACCATTCAAAAAAATTATCATTGGTAAAAAATAAAAATATAGTGATACAAGTTGCTAAAACAAACGAAGTAGCAAATATCTTATCATACTTCCTGAACACAGATATTTCCCCATCACTTCTAAATTAGTAAAGTCACTTGTATTACCAAATACGAGAGGACGTATGAAAAGCTAACATACCACTAGCAATTCTACTATTAAAGGAAAAGAATAATTAAACTGATTAATAATGCAAAGTATTCTGCTAGCAAGCTAAAACATAAACAGCATTTATGAGTTTGTTAGTCTTTCATATCGTTTCCCATCCCCCATAATTTTATTTTATCACAGAAAATTATGAAATATAATCATTATAAATTCACACTATGTAAACCTTTTTTATTGATTATAAAAAGAAAAAATCTTTAGTAAAGATTTAAAACTGAAAAGAAAGTCTTTTTTGATATTTTCCTTAGCTTCCTTGCTTTTCAATTTCTAGGTTCAGACCTCAAAGCATCTACTGGATGCTTTGAATCATCGTAAGTCTAATAATACAGTGGTCTGTTAGAAGAATCAAAGGAGTTCTTAAAGCTTCCGAGATGTAGGAGATACTTCGTTTCTCTTATCCGCAACCTTAAACAATTTCCAAAATTGTTTAAGCAGCGCAAAGTATCATTTGGTTAAAGTCCAAACCACTGTATCTTGTAAATTATAACTACATAAACAAAGAAACTGAGAATTTTATCTCAGCCTCTAGGTGTTAAAGTGTTAAAAGTGTATATTATTTGAGTTAAAAAGTTTCCTAAGCCTTTTTAACTTTGTGATAAACCAATCCAGCAAGGAGCGCAATAACAAGCACTAAGCCAAGAATTGTCAATCCCAAGCCACTACGGCTTCCTGTTGATGGGAGAAGAGCTGCAATGATGTTTTTATCTTGCTCTTTATCAGATTTTTTATTTGACTGACTTGGTGTTGTTGGCTCATCTGATGATGGTGTTTCTGGTGTCGTTGGCGTATGCGTATTTGTGATGGTCACATTACCATTTTCAACCTCACCAACTGTTGCGGTATAACCATCAACAGCTGAAACTTCTTCAACAGTATAAGTAATAGTTTTCTTATTGGCTTTTTCCGCAAGGCCTGTCCATGTATAAGTCCAATTGTCAGCTACTGTCAAGGTAATGACATCACCTGATTTTTCACCGTTTGCGTACAATTGTACTTGGATAGCATCTGGACGGATACCATCTTGGTCATTGTTATCATCCCAAACTTTTGTGACTGTAATGCTTGTTTCGCCCGGGGTGTAACTGTTAGTGATATTGTAACCATCATAAGTTGTTGTATAGTCAGCTACAGTATCTTCTGTCACCGTATAAGTGATTTCGTTACCATTGTCATATTTAGGTAAGTCTGTAAATGAATAACTCCAATTATCATCCGCTGTCACTGTCTTAGTATCAACAACTGTACCATTAGCTAAAAGGTTAACGGTAATCGAATCTGGACGCTTACCATCTTGGTCATCATTATCAGCCCACGTTTTCGTGCCTGAAACTTCTGTTGTTTCTGGGGTGTGCGTATTGGTAATAGTTGTACCGTCTACAGATGACGTATAGCCATCTGGTGTTGTTGCTTCATCAACCGTATAAACAATCTCATTACCATTGTCATACTTAGGTAAATCAGTAAAGGCATAGTTCCAATCATTATCGGCTGTTACCGTTTGACTAGCCACTACTTCACCATTTGCCAAAAGGTTAACAATAATCGAATCTGGACGAAGTCCATCTTGGTCATTATTATCATCCCAGACCTTAGTTCCTGACACTTCCGTTGTTTCTGGAGTGTGGGTATTGGTAATAGTTGTGCCGTCTACAGATGACGTATAACCTTCTGGAGTATTGACTTCTTCAACGGTATAAGTAACTTTTTCACCATTACTGTATTCTGCTAAATCGGTAAAGGTATAAGTCCAATCACCATCAGCATTTGGTGTCACATCCACTGTATCAACCACTTCGCCATTAGCCAAAAGGTTAATGGTTACTGAAGTCGGACGAAGACCATCTTGGTCATCATTGTCATTCCAGACTTTATCAACTTTAAGAGATGTTGTGCTTGGATTATGCACATTTGTAATCGTAACATTTCCGTTTTCAACCACACCTGTAGTTGTTGCATAACCATCTACAGCTGACACTTCTTCAACAGTATAAGTAATGTCTTGTTTGTTTGCTTTTTCCGCAAGACCTGTCCATGTATAGGTCCAATTTTCAGCTGCTGTCAAGGTAATCGCGTCACCTGATTTTTCACCGTCTGCGTACAATTGCACTTGGATAGCGTCTGGACGGATACCATCTTGGTCATTATTATCATCCCAAGCTTTTGTGACTGTAATGCTTGTTTCACCCGGGGTGTAACTGTTAGTGATATTGTAACCATCATAAGTTGTTGTGTAATCAGCTACAGCATCTTCTGTCACCGTATAAGTGATTTCATTACCGTTAGCATATTTAGGTAAATCGGTAAATACATAGCTCCAATTACTGTCGGCTGTCACTGTCTTAGTGTCAACAACTGTACCATTAGCTAAAAGGTTAACGGTAATCGAATCTGGACGTTTACCATCTTGGTCATCATTGTCAGCCCACGTTTTCGTGCCTGAAACTTCTGTTGTTTCTGGGGTATGGGTATTCGTAATATTATAGCCATCTACAACTGTTGTATAACCATCTACCATTTCCTCTGAAACTGTGTAAGCAATTTCATTACCATCAGCATCATATTGCTCTAAATCAGAGAAAGCATATGTCCAATTGTCATCCGCCGTTACTGTCTTAGTGTCAACGACTGTGCCATTGGCTAGTAGGTTAACGATAATCGAATCTGGACGTTTACCATCTTGGTCATTGTTGTCATCCCATGTTTTAGTTCCCGTCACCTCAACAGTTGCTTTTTTATCGGTTACTGTGACCGTTGAATTATCAGCTTCTGCTGTAACTGGGTCTGCAATAGCATAACCTGTCGGTGCTTTGGTTTCTGTGATAATATAATTATCTTTTAACAATCCACTGATTGTCGCAGTACCATCTGAACCAGTCGTAATAGTCCCAACAACTTGTCCAGTTGATTCACGTGTTACTGTAAACTCAGCTCCAGCAAGCGCTTCGCCAGCTTCATTCACTTTTTGAACGGTTAAACTATAGTTATAACCGCTCGCTGTGCCAGAAGCCCCTTGATACGTAAAAGTATTATCAGCATATTTAGTGCAGTATTTTCAGAATAATAAGTCGCCGAATTACTAAGTTGCTCACCGTTAATAAGAGTATAGTTAGCTTTAACTCTATATCTAATCATATACCCTTTAGAAATTGTTCCAAGATTAATTGAAAAAGAGGTATTATCAGCAGAAAGCTCAATATTATAATTGCTAGTAACATTCGTTGAACCACCTAGCGCCCAATAATTTTGAGCATTTTTATACCAAGTCCCTTCAAATATTTCAAAACTTCCATCTACATATTCCAATCCAGCAGAATTAATCGTATCAGAAATAACGACATTAGATACAGTAGCTGCAGATGTATTGACATTAATCAAGTACATGACTTCGTCATCACTATAACTGACTCCATATTTCCAAAAGTCAATATCATCGCTATCACCGGTACTAACAGTATAATTAATACCACCACTACTAATCGTAATAGTCGTTGTTCCATTTATCGTTACTGTTGCTGGTACTGTTGTCGCCTCTGTTACAACTGTTCTATCCACAACAACATTCATTGAGAGATGTCCTGTAACATCATCATGCGTATCAACATAATCCGTATAAGTTAATGTCAATGTTTTAGTTGTGGTATCAATGACCGCAGTTGCTACCACTGTTGTACCATCTGAAGCATAAACGTTAAATGTTTGATTGCGTTGAAAATTTAATTCATCTGGTAATGAAATAACCGTTGTATCTCCAGATTTTGCTGAATTTGGCACTGCAAAGTCAAACGAAAATTCCGTAGAAGTTCCTCCATTAATGGCATTCGTAGATAGCGAAGTATTACTAACAGTAATATCTACGGTATCAGCAAATGCTACTCTAGCAGAGAAAATACTACTACAAAGTAATAGTAGGGCAATGAGTATCTTCCTTAGCTTAGCCATTTGTCTCCTCCTTAAAATAACCTTAAAATATATACAAAATAATTTTAATATACAAATTAAAAAATGAAAAGAATTATAAATTTACACTGTGTAAATTTATTTTTTTATCTTTATTTTAATTTGATTATCTTTAAGTTCTAAGTTATAATTTATGCAAACGTTTTATTCATCATTTAAAGGAGTTTCTATGACAAAGTGCACCCGTGAAAGAATTATCAATGCTTTCTTTGAGTTGGCTATAAACAATCCCGAAAAAACTACTTTTACCATGTCAGAAATTGCTCGCCAAGCTGGCCTGACGCGTCAAGCTATATATCGGAAACATTTTCGAAGTCTTCAAGAGATTATCGATTACGTACATACTCTGATTGATAAGCAGATTCATCAAGTTTATAGTGATTATGATATGACGACAGACGGCAACCCATTTAATTACGTGGCTGATAATGTTCTTCCTGTCATTTACGAGGGAAGAACATGGATTACTTGTCTATACACTTCTGCGATTGACTCTTCTTTTGAGCAATTTATTGTCTCTACTTATACCAAATGGGGCATGGAAAATGTCCACCCACAAAGTGAGAAATTCCACTTACCAGACGATGTTTTAACCCAATTAATCGTCGAACAGACCATTGTCATTATCAAAAATTGGATTATCCAAGAAAATCCCACACCACCTGATGAATTTAAAGACGATTTTCTAAGGCTTATCAACGCTCCACTTTCTACCTATCTGAAGGTTGACGACAATAAAACTTCAAATCAGAAAGAGGTTAATCATGCAAATTAGAGCCTTTAAGTCAGAAGATACTCCTCAAATTTTAGCTTTATCTTCACGTTTTAACGAGATAGACTTTTTAGCCTATCGAGACCGTGATGTTATGACGCAAAAGCAATTAGAACTTGCCCAAAAATCGATAGCAAGCAACGCTTCTAATATTTTTGTCGCGGAATCAAACGGGCATTTTTAGGCTACTTAGAAATGAGTAGCGAAAAAAATTATTTCACTCAAAAAAAGTTCATTGAAGCTATCGCTGTGCTTTCAACCGCAAAAAAGTCAGGGAGTTGGCAACTATTGATGACAAAAGCAGAAGATTGGTGTAGAGAACAGCATTGCACAGAACTTGTTTTAGACGTTTTTAGCGCTAATCAAAAAGCCATTTCCTTTTATGAAAGGTTAGGCTTTGACAAAGAAATTATCAAAATGGTTAAGTCTGTCACTCCAAAATCATAACACTTTTTAAGCATAAGAAAATCCTTTGGCAGCATTTTTCAAAGGATTTTTATTTAATGTATTAAACGAATGGTAAGAGCAAAAATAGGATTGCCCCTGGAATATTATTGAGAATGTGCACCAACATCGAATCTTTGATATTGCCACGACGACGATAAGCAAGGTAAAAAGCACTTCCCATGCCAAAGTAAAGGATGAATTCAAGAATAGTCGTTGCGTGTGGTAGCGCAAAAATGGCTGTTGTAACGACACCTGTTACCCAAGTTAATTTTCCGTTAAACAGAAGGTAGGTTGGAAAAGCACGATAAGCCATTTCCTCGATAATGGGACCAAAAATACCAATTAACAAACAATATAACACAGTGTAGAAAAAGAAACCACCACTAAAGTAAGTGGCCACATTCATTAGAGCTTCATCATTTGCTGTCGAAGACGCTCCTGTTAAGGCAGTGATAATCACCGTTCCTCCAGCGGCAATAATACGTGCGGCTAACCAGTAAAGCACAACAAAGCCGAAATCTTTAAGCTTAATTGGCTGTTTAAATAAGTTTTCCTTATCATGTGCAGACAACTTTTTCCAAAGGAAAAAAATAACCGCTAGGATAAAGATCACATAAGCAATTCCTAACAACCATTTAATCGGAGTTGACAAGTCATTTTGAACCCACAACAACACTATCGGAATAGAGTTGCAGGTAAGAGACAAACAAATAATCCCTAAAACTTTGAGAACATTGAGAAAAATTTTCATAAGTACCCACTTTCTGTATAAGCAGAAAAACACAGTAAACCGTAAATTTAACTTTTCGTATTATATCATTAATACAATAACTGTATCATATTGCTTCCAAACGGTCAACCAAAACATAGGAATAGCTTGAGGTTATGAGGAGAGTGTGTGTTTTCAAATATTTTTTCAACTTCATTTTTTCTTACCCGTTTTCTTTGATTTTTTTAGTTTGCTACTGAATTCGCATGGCTTGCGCCCCATCCAAGTTGGTAATCGTTCCAAGCAAGTGGGGCAGGTCTTTAAAGAGATTGGCCATTCCCCCACCCTTGTAGTCAATGAGCAAGAAGGCCACATCATACGGGTGGAAATTAACCGCTAAACTCAAAATGTAAGACTGAATCAGCTCTGACTTCCCAGACCCCGTTGTCCCTGCAATCAGCCCATGCGGACCGTGAGCCCGTTCATGCAAGTTGAGCGACACCACATCATCTTGACCACGTAAGCCAAGCGGCACCGCCAAACTCTTATAAGGCGCATGACTGTCCCAACGCTCAGGCACTTTCAGCTCCTCAACACTTTCAGCATGGTACATCTCCATAAAGGTCACACGATCAGGAATAGAGGACTTAAGGTTTTGCAAGTGATTCAGCGGCGCCAACCGTCTAGCAATCGCTTCTTTGTCATAGTCGGCTGGAAAATGGTCTAAGGCAAAATCAACTTCTCTTAGCTCCCCTTCTTCCATGACCAACTGCCCATGATTACGGTCTTTGACATTGATAATCGTCTTGATATTTTCCGACAGCGAACTCAACACGTCCTCCACAAAGATAATCGAACAACCAAGAGCGGTCGGATCTTCCGTGAAGAATTCCATGATAACATGGTCTAAAATCAATTTTTCATCGGTCACAATCACCACATAATGCGGACTAAATAAGGTACTCTCAGCACTTTCTTTTGACTCTTGTTGGCTACGACGCAATTTTAAAATTTGCGTTAAGCTATTTAACACCTGATCACGTGTGCGTTGATTATAGACAAAACCACGCACATTCATGCCCTGCAAAGTAGCATGGGGCAACCAACGCATCCATTCCCATTGCGGTAATTCCTCTTCAGGCATAATGGTAATGAATTGCACATCATGATAAGAGTGGAAAAAGGCTAACTGATTGACCATCAATTGGAGCTGTTCTAAGACCAACGGACGTGGTCCAATGTAACCAACAGGACCATGAGCCAAATTGGCAACGATTGGCATCCCTGAGATTTCGCGTTCACGACGATAAAGCGCATAACCTTCCGCTTCCAAAGGGTCTGTCTGTCCACTACGTTCCGTTTGAGAATACTTCAACGCATACGTCGTTGGAACTTTTCCCAAGCCCAAACGATAGTAAAGAAAGTCAAAGTGTAGCGGTGTTTTTTCATAAATCCGATGATTGTAATGAGCAGATAACTCATCCAAGGTCTCAATCGCAGGATAATGATACAGTTGCCCCTGCTTTTGATCTTGTGCCAAGTCATTAAGCTCAATCGCCTTGTCTGACAAATAGCGATGATAAGACGCTATCCGCTCACGCAAATCAACTTTATACTGTTTCCGATTTTTGATGTAAGTCGTGACTGAAAAGATAACGGTCACTACCGACATCGCCATCGTGACTAAGATATAAATCCCACGTGGCTGAATCAGCGAAATAAGAATGGTTACCGATACCATAACAAGAGGTGGCACAATCATGCGCAAAAGCCCATCTTGCGGTTTATTAGGCTCTTTAGCTGGCGCATTAATAGCAATCGTGTCTTCCGAACTTCTGTAAATAATGCGAGGAGAACGGTGATAATCTGGATACTCCTCATAAAAAGTATGGTTAGACTCTGTCTTTTCAATCAATTCTTGTGTGACTGTTACTGGTCCTTTAACCCAAACTTCGTCTCCGAAAAACTTGAAAAAGACATTGCCAAAGCTCAACTCATCCCCAAAAGAAAGCTGGATAGTTTCTGTTGTCAATTGAACATTATTCACGTAAAGTGAGCCAGCAAGAAGTGTTAACTGCCAGTTTGTTTCTACTCTTTGAAGCACAGCTTCAACATCTGCATTCTCCAAACAGAAATCACTTCCACTTTTTTGGCTAATGTAGATTTCCTGTTTATCCAGCAAATCAAAAATCTGATAATTCTCTGCTAAACGATAGAAAGATACATCATCTAACGCAACTCCATCACTTAATTCACCAGTCAAACCATTGTATTCATAAGTTATCTTATCTTCTTCTAAACTTAATCGAATTGCAGCTGGTAAGCCTTGAATGTGAAACGTTGCTTTCTCGGTATCAGAAAGTAACTGTGGTTTATCTTCTGATAACGGCAACTCATATCGCAACCCTTGTTTATAAATCGCTAAATCTTTGCTCATTCCCTTATATTCCCTTAATTATCGCTTGATTCGGATGTGCTCGTAGAACTACTACTTGAGCTATCATCTGATGAACTATCAGTATTGCCCGAAGCATCCGTCAAGGCATTCGTACGATCTTCCCAATATTTATCGTACTCACTCTGTAAGTCGTCTAATTGACTTTCACGATCACTACCTGATAATGAATCATCATTACGCACATTTTCCATTTCTTGAGCAATCGCATATAAAATCAAATCTGAATCATCTAAACGTTTGGCAATATCCAAAGCATCATCTGCATTACCACGACCAATTTCAATCCAGTATTCCAGATAAAGATCTTCCGTTTTCAAAGTGACGTTATTCATGATAACTTCTTCTTTATCCTCTGAAAAATCTAAGCTTTTGATATAAGAATAGGCTAATTCATATTTTTGTGTGTATGGTAAGTCATCCACATCGACATTCTTTAATTCACTAATAACAGCAGAATAATCAACTTTGATAAAAGCCGTATCTGCATCTAACATCTTTTCTTTAAAAGGATTTCGGATAAATACCAAGTAAATCAATGGAATCAACAAAAGAACCACGAGTGTCGATAGCCAGATAGAAGCATACTTGTAAAGTTTATAACGACTTTTCTTAACAATTGTGAGACTAGCTGACTCCTGCTCACATTTTTCACGATAGTAAGCCGTTAAACTCTCTCTAACATCTTCAACGCTTGATAATTTACGGATATTATCCAAAAATTCAGGAACTTCAACAACGTCCAATGCTCCCTCATACAAACTAGAAAATGGATGTTCCGTAAAAATAGCAATGATATAACATTTAGCCTGCTTTAAAAATTCTTCACTATCGATACTAGCAGGTACCATAATGTCTGGCATAGCACGATAAGCAATTTTCACGCGCTCATCTTTCGTTATAAAAAGATTCTCAGGGTGCAAGAAAAACGTCACTGGCAGTTGCAAACACTGTTCCAAATCCAAAACATTAAGCGCCAAACGAAGCTGTTCTGACAAGGAACGTGCCTTGATAGTAGCCAGATTAAGCCCATCTTCTTCCAACTCATAGTTAAATTGTACCGTGTCATCATCAAAAGACATGCTTTGTTCTAAAAACATTGGATGATGCAGATTCAGCAAAAGCAAACGATTCATGTCTTGAGTTGCGACATCTGAACGTTTCAAATGAACTTCCCAATTTGTTTCATTCTTCTTGTAAACAAAATCTTGTCCCAAAAATGTTAGCTTTACATCACTCACTAATTTATCTCCTCTACCTCGATCACATCACCTGTCGTCACAGGGTAATGCGCCAACCATTTTCCCTCGTCTAATACTAGACCTTTATTCACAACGCGTAGTTGATACTTGTGGCGTAAACTGTCATTTCCAAAAATTTTATCAAATTCTCGGATTAATTTGCGAACTTCTATTTTTATAGGGATACGTACGTCCATACTCTGCCCTTTAAAAATCAGAGTAACATTAATATGGTTATCCACTATTCTTCTCCTCTGCTTACTACGTAGGTAGCAAAACTAGCCCCACAAATAAGTAGCAGGCTAGCGACCCCATAAAAGATCGCTAAAAGACCACTAACATTACTTGTTTGGCTAGTTGTATCTACACTCGTATTAACTTTGGTTGTATATTGACCAACTGCTGTTTCCGAAGAAAACAAAGCCTCTACTTGAGAATCATCTGTTGCTATCGTTTCTTGCGTAAAAAGTTGATCTTGTTGCTCTTTAAAATCATTTGCAACATTCTCTTGATTTTTTTCCAAAAGCGCCCGATCGCTATTTGAAAATAGATTTTTAGTCAAGTCTAAAGAACTACTAACATCAGTCGTTTTATTTTCTTCTAGGCGACTACTATCAATTTGTAAACTATTATCTTTCAATTCGTCGTCTGCTGAAATAGTCGAAACAGTCAAAGAGAAGCAAGTCAATAAACCAATGATAAAAACGAGATATTTTTTCATAACTAGACCTCAGCTTTAGATGCCTTTTGAAGTAATTTTTGCCAATTCAACGTTACAAAAACATTGACACCAATCAACAGAAGAATGGCTACAATAGCACCAAGAAGCAAAAGTAAACTTGCTGATTGCCCATCAAAGTAAGATGACAATGTTTCTTCCAAGATAGACAATACATTGAGTTTCTTGAGGTTTGCTGGTACTCCTGACAAGGTTGCTGTTGTCCCAATCGCATTTGAAAGATAGACAAAGCTGATTGTCATAAAGAGACTCAATCCCATACCAAAGGCTTTAAAATTCTTAATCAAGAGGTACTGTCCTTGCGTCAAAATAAGGCTAAATAGAGCGACAACAAGTACCCATGACGGCATTAATTCACGTTCAACTGATAATCTAGACGCTGAAACACTTCCTAGAATCACACCAATAATGATCGCTAAAAGTGCGATAACAGCAGTATTTAAAATATCTGTTTCTTGAAGTTTATTAATGCTAAATTTATCTTTTACTTTTTGAATGACATTATAGGTTGCAAAAATGTAAGCTGTAAAGAGAGTTACAATTTCTAATAGAAGAATCCAAGTAAATGGACGATAGACATTCACAGTCGCTTTAACAGAAGATGATGATTCTGTTACTGGATTTGATAAGAAATCAAGCAAAGCTTCGTTTGCAACTCCGTTGCTATAAGCATTGTTCAATACTTTAACAAATGAACCGACAAAGTCACCACTTTCTTCTAATTCCTTGTTAAACTGTGCCATCAAATCTTGAGCATCTGTGGCTAACTTACTACTATTACTTTGGGCACTTTCCACATCACTATTAAATGAAGAGAAAAGGGTGCTCACTTGACTAGCTTCATCAGCATTAGATTCTGATGTTGATTTCAATTCAGATGTTGATGATAGCAAATCAGATAGCGTTGAGCTCAACGTACCCAAGGTTGAATCTGAATCACTTAAAGCAGAAGAAACTGATGTTTCTTGAGTTTTCAAATCTGAAATTTGTTCTTGTAATGATTGAACAGCATTAATTTCTGAAGTCAAACTGCTAGTGATAGCCTCGTTTGAACTTTGAAGACTTGCTAACTGATTAGCGATTGTATCACGTTTTGCTTTCAAATTGTCAATCTGTTGTTTGATTGAGTCTGTTGTAGATGTGCTATTTTCAGTATAACTTGTTAGATTATCCGTAAGAGCTGTCGTTACAATATCAGTTATTAAATCTGTCACAGATTGGTTAAGAAAATCATCTGTTGTATAGTATTGATTTAGTAGCGTTTGAGCATTTTTATAAACATCTTTTACTTCTTGAACCTTAGCTGTGTAAGCTGATTCCGCTGTACGATAAGCCTGCGCTTTAGTCTGATAATCTGTCATATCAGGCATTGTATCCGCAGATGTCACGGTCACACCATTAATTTTTACAGAAATGCTATCGCTAACTGAACTGTCATCAGTTGTGTCTGCGGTATCTGTATCGTAATGGTAAGTAAATTTAAAGCTATTATCTGAAGATGATGAATCAGACAAAGTCACTTCGACATTTTCAGTATCGCTACTGCTATAAGTCTTTCCATTATAAGACCAAGAATCCAAGACAAAACCTGCACGACTTGGTAAAGTCAATGACACTTTTGCTTTAACTGTTGTTGCTGAATTTGTAGCATTCGTCACTGAATTCGTATAAGTCTGTTCTTCAGTTTCAAAATCATTCTTAGCGTTTTCTAGCGCTGTTTTAGCAGCTGCCAATTCACTTGAAAGTGCAGACGGTGTGTATGAAACTTCTGAACTAAATTTAGCCGCTAAATCTGTGCTAAAGTCTGAAAGACTATCTGCGGCACTCGCATCCAAGTAAGTCATGTTAGCAGCAAGACTACTGATACCACTTTGGTCGATTGCTGGTAATTGATTAAGAGCTACTGATGTTGTTGATTGTAAACTACTGCGGTAAGAATCCGCTGTCGTAGCAAGGTAAGAATTACCATCACTTTTCTGATTTAATAAATCTGCTACTGTTAAATCAGAACTGTCTTTATAGTATTTTGCAACTTCTTCTGCTGCAAATTGTTGGATATTATCTTTTTGTTCTTGCAAAACTTGGAGTTGTTCTGCAAATTGATTTTCTAAAGTATTGATTTGTTCTGTTAAAGAATCAACTTGATTTTGAACGTCATCATTTCCACTAGTGCTAGACGAAGAAACGCTAGAAACCGTTGTTTCTAATTGGCTTTGTGTATCTTGTAGTAACTCTGTCATTGTTGTCAAATCAGTTGACAAAGCGTCAGGGTCAACAGCCATCAAAGCACTCGCAAAATCTTCGTAGCTAATACTATCATTAGCACGTTTTTCAACCAAACTCATCAAATCAGTACTGAATGATTGTTGTGATGAATCCAACGTATTGTAAAGAGATGAGAAGGTTGATAATGATTGAATCAAAGCTTCATTTGCAGTTAAACTACTGTTTGCAGTAGTTACCAAAGTAGGGAAATTATTCTCAAAATCAACTGCTGAACCAAGTAAATTCGTGCGATAAGAATAGATATTACCTGATTGTTGATTAGCGATAACTTGTACATTTTGTTGGGCTGTATAAAGATTGCTCAAAATACTAGCCATATACATATCAACCAATTGATTATTCAAATCGGAAACAATATCCTTACCAACTTTAGTGGCTTCTGTTTCGATTTGTTGATTACCATCGGCTTTTACTTCATAACTAATGGTTGCTTGTTCAGCGCTCAAGCTGTTTAAGTCAAGGATTTTAGCTGAAAAATCACTTGGAATAATGACGATTAACTGATAATTTCCACTATCTGCTGTACCACGAGTAACAACAGACCAGTTTTGACTATCATCTTTTTCTAATTTCTTAATATAGCTATTCCCAAGGCTATATGTATTATTACCAGAAACGACGGCTTTATCTTCATTAACGATAGCAACGTTAAGACGCGTTGCAGTTCCAGATGACGATGTCGCTGTCGTCTCATTATTATCCTGAATAGCAATATTCAACCCCACTACAGCCACTAGTAATAGAACAACTGCACCAATACTGACAATATATTTTATTAACTTTTTCATATTTCTGATATTTAAAACCCAAAATAGCAGAGCAGGTAAGCAACCTGCCCTGCTATTACACTAATTCACCTTATTAGTTAAAACCAATTTGTGATGCAATTTGTGCATCTGTTTCTTCTAGCGTATTCGCTACTTGATTCAACTGTTGGTTAATTTCATCCAACAAATCAGCAAACTGACTTACTTTTGGTGATAGTTCATTAAACTGTTGTTCAAAGCTGTCAAATGCGTTCCCATCCCAATTGGCATCAATCTCAGCTTGTGTATTTGTCAAGCGAGTCAAAACATCACGTACTGAAGTTGCTCCCTCAGTGTAACTTTGTGCCTGTGTACGAAGTTCATCAGGTGTTAATTTAATTTGTGCCATAAAATAAATCTCCTTATTATTTATGATTAATTTTTCTATTATTCTATCATATTTAGAATTTTCTAGCAACTCATCTCAGAAACAAAAAGTACACACGGTGTCAACTTTTTTGAAGAATGCGTTTTCATTAACAAATATTACATTGCCAAGCAGTCGCTTTCAGCTAAAAAAATTTCCCCCTACACCCATCCGTGTTCTTCGGCGATTCTTGTGGCTTCTACGCGGTTGTTGGCGGATAATTTGTTAAGGATAGATGAAATGTAATTTCGGACAGTTCCGTTTGATAGGTAAAGGGTATCAGCGATTTCTTGGTTTGTTTTGCCAAGCGATATTAACTGTAATATGCGTTTTTCTTGTTGGCTAAGTGGGTTATCTTGGGTCATCATGGTTTCCATGAGTTCTGGTGAGTATTCCTTTTTCCCTGCAAGCACCGTGTGAATGGTCGTCATGAGTTCTGATGTTGAGCGATCTTTTAAGACATAAGCATCAACACCTGCCTTAACGGCTCGTTCAAAATAGCCCACACGCTTAAACGTGGTCACAATAATCACTTTCATTTCCTTATGTTTTCGAATCCATTCCAAAACATCCAGACCTGATTTTTTCGGCATTTCCACATCAAGGATAGCCACATCAACATTTTCCACTTGCAATATGCCAATAGCTTGCGCCCCATCTCCTGCTTGCAAAATCTCATCGACATCATCTTCCATAAGAAGCAATTGGCACAGCGCGTCTCGCAACATGGATTGGTCCTCGGCAACTAACAATTTCATCTTAATTCTCCTTTGAACTGATACTAACTTGGATCATGGTTGGTTTAGCTTGGGATAAAATCTCCACCTCTCCCTTGACCAACAGCAAACGGTCACGAATGGATTTTAATTCATTTCCTGTTAAGTCGTCAAAACCAACTCCATCATCTGTAATGATCATCACTAATTTTTCTTGTTTTTCAAAAAGGTGAATACGGCAAGTTTGCGCTTGGCTGTGCTTGATGACATTATTGCTTAATTCACGCAAAATCATACCGATACTTGACTGCATCAAGGGTGCCATGGCTTCTACATTCAAATCATTTTGCAGCTGATAATCAATATCTGTCATGGCAAAAAATTCATTCAAATGCTCAATCTCTTCGCTCACCGTTCTGAATTTGAGATTATTGACAATGTTTCTGACATCATGCATGGAAGAACGACTGGTTTGATTCAATTCTTCCAACTCTTTTTTGACAAGGTCATATTTGCCTTTTTCCAATTGCTTGAGTGCTAATTCTGTTTTCAAGGTCATTGCCGCAAAAACGTGCCCCAAAGTATCATGCAAATCACGCCCAATACGGTTTCGCTCATTTTCAGCCAATAAAAGATTAATGGTGCGATTCTTTTCCATGATTGCTTTTCGTTGAATTTCATTTTTTCGATCATCCATCCAATAAACTAAAATGCCATAATTGACAACAGGAACCAAAAAAATCATTACCTGTGACGATAAGTCATCTGCCAAACTGACACCAGCAATAATCATAAACAGCATTGCTAAATCATAAGCGAGAAATCGAAAGGAAGCGTAGTTATCTTGAAATCGAAAAACTAGCAAACTATTAAAATAAAAGGTAAACCACATCATGCCACCATCTACATAAATGGTCATATAAACAACATAAAGTAGCATAAAAATCCAGCAAAGGTTTGTTAGGATATTTTCTTCAAAATGTGTGAGAAATAAATAGCTTAGTAAAAACAGAAAAGTTATCCCAAGTGTCCAAGTTGGGTAATCAAAAAAGAATACCCCTAAAACGGGGAATGCTAGGAATGCTAATGGCATATAAAATAACGGATGGATGCCCCTAATTCTTTTCAACATCATTTAACCTCAGTTTTATTCTTAATCATAAGCGCTAACGCTGCTATTATTATGACATAGCCGAGTATGATAATCAAGGACTTGCCGTTTACCTGTCCTCTTTGAGCAAACTGTGTCACCAATTGATTCACATGATAAACTGGTGTTACTTTAGAAATCTTTTGCATCCAGTCTGGGAAATTCTCAATCGGCATCCATGAACCACCGATAATGGCTAAACCAATAAAAGAAATATCTCCGACAATCGTCATTAATTGTTGTGATTTAATTTGTGAAATCAATAGCCCAAATGCTAAGAAAAGGAAACTTGATACCAACAACAAAGCACCTGCTCCAAACCAACGACTAAGTGGCATGCTCACCCCGCGGAAAATAGCTCCAAATAAAAAGGTCGCCACGATAGAAAGTAAGAAGCAAAACAAGACACGAATCACTTTTACCAAATAATACTGCCAAACAGGGATAGAAGAATGCTCAATGTAAGTCAACCAATAGCTTGTCTTATCCTCAACAAGCATAGCTGGAAATGAGAAAAATCCAAAACTTGACATAGAAAAAGCAGTCATTGTCAGCATGTAAGCTGTCACAAGCACTTTTTGTTCTTCAGGATTCGACGACAGTTCCATACCTGAGAAAAACAAGAAAAAGAAAACAGGCATACCAATCGACAAAACAAAGGTCATCCAAAAACGCCATGTTTTAATCCATTCAATTTTCAATAAAGCAATCATTTTTCATCCTCCTGTGTTTGGTCAAACAATGTGTTTAATAACGTTTTATTTTGAATTTCAATATCGGCAATCTGACAACCTTGCTCTTGCAATTTCTGCCAGACACTATCAATTTCTTTGGTCATAAACGTCACCGTGTCGTTTTTCAGTTCAATATTATCAATATGTGGTAATTTTTCCACTATCGACAAAAAGTTTTTTGGTAAAGTCAACTGTTTTTCGTGTTCAGCTTCTCGCATGGCAAACGGTGTCGTATCACGCAGCAATTTTCCATGATGCAAGACCAAAATGCGTTCTGCCGTATGTTCCACTTCTTCAATATAATGGCTCGAATAAAAAATCGTTACGCCCTTTGCTTTCAGACTTTGGATAATCTGCCAAAAATGCTGACGTGTTGAGGTATCCATTGCTGCCGTTGGTTCGTCTAAGAAAAGAATTTTCGGTTGGCTAATGAGGCATAAGGCAAATGCTAATAAGCGTTTTTGTCCACCAGACAATTTCTCTGTCAATTGGGCTTTTTGTTCCTCGCTAAATTGTAAAATCTTATCAATTTCTTGGTCTGCTAAAGGTGTCTTGGCAATGGACTTGAAAAATTCAATGAGTTCAGACACTCTTAACTTTTGCGGCAAACGATTTTCCTGTGGTAACACGGCGACGATTTCTTTTAATTGCTGACTTTTCGGTGCTAAAGCATTGATGACTATCTTTCCTTTGCTGATTTTCAAATCACCTAACAAGCATGACATCAAGGTTGTCTTACCAGCGCCATTAGGACCAATCAATGCCACGCAATCTCCAGCAGCTACTTCAAAGGAAATGTCTTGCAAAATTGGCTTTCCTTTAATTGTTTTAGATAAATTCTCAACTGTTATCATTTCATTATCTCCAATTTTCTCATCTGTGATAAATTTATTTTATGAAAAAATAGCTGAGCTTTTTAGCTCATAATGTCATGACATCACATGACTTTTGTCATGTTTTGGAGACTAAAAAAGAAGCTGGGACAAAGTACCCAACTTCTTTGTTTACATAGTGATTATTTACAAGACGCAGTGGTTTGGACTTCAACAATCTGGGGATAGACCGTTTTAGGTCAGCAACAAGAAATTAAGACTTGCTGAAAATCAAGTTTCTGCGAAACTTCGCTTTTTGCTTTTTAGACTCATGAATAAAGTCTCCACTGGAGACTTCATTTGTCTCACTCCCTTAGTTTTCCATCATGTCTGCTTGTAATTGATACATGCGATAGTAAGTGCCTTTTTGGCTAAGGAGTTCGTCATGACTGCCAGATTCGATAATCTTGCCTTTGTCCAGCACGTAAATGCAATTAGCATCTTGAATCGTTGACAAACGGTGCGCAATAGCAATCGTTGTCCGACCTTGGCGCATTTTTTTTAATGATTCCTGAACAATGGTTTCAGTTTCAGAATCAATATTGGCTGTCGCTTCATCAAGGATAAGGATTTTAGGCTGACTAGCCACGGTTCTTGCAAAAGCTAATAATTGACGTTGCCCTGTTGAAAAACTCGAACCACGTTCGGTGACTTTTGTCTCGTATTTTTCAGGTAATTTTTGAATGAATTGGTCAGCATCTACAAATGCCGCAGCGGCTTGAACAGCTTCGTCTGAAATATCCTGATACATCTTGATATTGGACTTAATTGTACCATGATATAAGAAAGGGTCTTGCAAAACGAGACCGATATTACGGCGCAACTCTTCTTTAGGATACTCACGAATATCAACGCCGTCAAGCAAAACTTCTCCAGACTGAAATTCATAAAAGCGCATGAAAACATTGATAATCGATGATTTGCCAGAACCTGTCGAGCCAACAAAGGCAATCGTTTCGCCTTGATTTACCTTAAATGAGATATTATCTAAAATTTGGCGTTCACCGTCATAAGAAAAGCTGACATTTTTAAATTCAATATTCCCAGCTTGCACGGTTGCTTCGCCATTTTTCTGTTCAGGTTCGTACTGCCGTTCATCAATCAAATCAAACACACGACCAGCTGAAACCATTGACGTTTGTAGCGTTGAAAAATTCTGCGTCACTTCAATCAAAGGGTCAAATAATCGATTAACATACTGAATGAAAGCGTACATTAACCCTGCTGAAATCCCAATTTCCATGCCACGAAAACCAAAATAAGCCATTAAAATAGCATAAGCAAGGAGTTTTAACAGCGACATAGCTGGGCGAAGAAAAAGACTATCTAACGCCATGGAACGATTAGCATAGAGCACATGCTCCTCATTAATCGCTTCAAATTCGTCTTTCAAACGGTCCTCTTGACTAAAAGATTGAATGATACGTATCCCTTCAATACTCTCAGAAAGTTTACTGTTAATATCCGACAACAAAGCACGTGTCTTTTCAATGACTGCAACCGACTTCTTACGATAAAGATTAACCAAAATAAAAATAAAGGGGAGAAAAATGGCAACCCAGCCCGTCAAAACAGCGTTCAATCTTAACATGGTCAATAACGTTACCGTGAAAATGAAAATCGCTGAAATAAAACTAGACAAAATCCCTGAAAACATATCACTGACAGCTTCCGTATCATTGGTCAAACGCGACACAATCGAACCTGCTGGCGTCTGGTCAAAATAAGCCATTCCCAGTTTTTCCATATTGGCAAAGGCATCTCGACGAATGTCTCGGACAACGCTGTATGACACACGCGCAAAATAGAAATTCCCTAAATATTGGATAATCGTCTGCAAGACATACATGAGATAATAACCAACCAAAATCAACATGGCTGTCTGATTCATATCAGTCAAAAAATGGTCGATAAAGTAAGAAGCAATCAAAGGAATGACACTTCTTACCACCGTCGTCAACAATAGCAAAGCTAAAGCCAAGATTGTTAAAAATTTATATGGTTTGAGATAGCTCATGAGACGCTTAAAAACCCGCCATTGATTTGCATTATTCTTCATCAGCATCTCCTTCCATTTCTAATTGTTGAGCTTCATAGGTATCAGCGTACCAACCACCTTGTTCAATAAGTTCCTCGTGACGACCACGCTCAATAATATGCCCGTCTTGCAGCACCAAAATCAAATCAGCATGAACCACTGCACTTAAACGATGCGCCGTGATAATCGTTGACTTATTCTGCCGTGTTTCTTTAAGATTTTCAATAATCGCATGCTCGGTCTTGGCATCAACCGCTGAAAGAGAATCATCTAAAATCAAAATATCAGGGTCAAGAATCATGGCACGACTCATGGCAATACGTTGCTTTTGCCCACCAGACAAACTGACACCCTTTTCACCAATCACTGTCTCAAAACCGTCAGGCATTGCTACAATATCGTCATAAACCCTTGCTAATTTAGCCGCTGCTTCAACCTGCGCCAAAGAGCTTTTCGGATTCCCAAAACGAATATTTTCTAAAATACTCGTCGCAAATAAAAATTGGTCTTGGGGAACATAGCCAATCAAGCGACGTAAATCAGCCAATCGATATTCTCTAATATCATGCCCGTCAAGCGTGATTTGTCCCTCTTGCAAATCATATTCCCGCAGTAGCAAGCGAATTAAAGTTGTCTTTCCAGAACCTGTTTGCCCAACTAAGCCCAAAGTCTGACCTTGTTCAAGCGCAAAATGAATATCCGCAAGCGTTTCTTCATTTTCATAGTGAAAAGCATCGATATCGTAAACCAAACGCCCATTTTTAATCGTTGGGAGTGGATTTTCGGCTTCTTTAACATCTGATTCTTGTTGCAATAGTTGACTAATTCGCTCATAGGAAACCGATCCACGTTGCACCATATTGAATAAAAAACCAATCGCCATCAAAGGCCAGACAAGCATATCTAAGTAAGTAATAAACGTTACCAGACTACCGACCGTCACATGACCAGCCGCAACCATGATTGCTCCCATAAATAACGTTAACACATAGCTTGCTCCGATAAATAAAAGCACCAAAGGGTCAAACATGACATCATACTTCATGGTCGTCATATTTTTCTTGAAAGTCATTTCATTGGTCTCTTGGAAAGACTGTAACTCATCATCTTGATAACCAAAAGATTTAGTCACCTTGATACCAGAAACCGACTCTTGAACCTTGTTATTAAGCTCTGAAAAAGCCGCTTGAGATTGACTAAACGCCTTGTGCGTTTGACGTCCTAAACGACTGGTTGCATAAGCCATGAACGGCAACGGAATAATGGCAACCAAGGTCATTTGCCAAGAAATCGTAAAAAACATGGTAATTAAGGTTACCATGGCTGTAATCGTGGCATCAACTGCTGACATCACACCACCACCAGCTAAACGTGTCAAGGCATTAATATCATTCGTTGCATGCGCCATCAAATCACCTGTTCGGTATTTTTGATAAAAACTCGGTGACATTTTTGTGAAATGGTCAAAAAGCCTAAAACGCATAATTTGCCCCAAACGATAAGACGTTCCAAAAATGTACATGCGCCAAATGTAACGCAAAAAATACATGGCAACTGCTGATAAGACTAGCCACAATAAATTTAATAGTAATTCAGAGTGTGTTAAATCGCCCGCCGTCACACGGTCGATAACTGTTCCCATAACTTTAGGTGGAATAAGGTTTAAAACCGCCACCAAACTCAGAGAAATAATCCCAATAAGATAGCGCCTTTTCTCCTGACGAAAAAACCACCAGAGATCTTTTATAATTTTCATAAAACCTGCTTTCTAGCTGCTATTATACACCTTGGAGTGAACTCTAAGTCAAGTTATATTTCCTCATCAACTCATCTTAGCATTATCTCACACCACGCAAACTAAAACACGACTTCAATAATAAAAGAGCAAGACAACTATTCATTGGAAAATAGTCATCTCACTCTTTATAACCTAATTTTCTCTTTGATATTTCTGATATCCTTTAACAAACCACTGATAAGCTAAAAAGGCTAGCAAACCACCAAAGGTATTTGTCCAAAGGTCATCAATTTCAAAAACACGATTAGCATTGTACAGCAAATCCACCACAATCTGCGTAGTTTCAATACAAAGACTGATAATAAACGCCAATAACGTAGCTCTTTGCCACGTTCTCAATTTCGGACATAATGCTACCACCCCTAGCATTAAGGGAAAAAGCAGAAAAATATTCATCACATTTTGCGCAATTACCCAAAAAATCTCCAAAAATCCGTCTAATTGGCTAAACCCAACAAACGTGTTAAACGGCACAAGCAAGAAACGTAAACGACCGTAATAAATGATATTTGGTGTTTCAATGCCATCAATGGTCGTTTGTGGGCTAAAGCACATCAAACAAATGGCTATGGCGTATAAAACCACAAGCACTTTTATAATCCGACGTCCCAATGGCGTTAATTCAGCAGTCTTATCCAAAAATCTTGACATCATTAGTTTGTTTTTTCAGCAACGGCTTTTTGACGGTCACGTTTCATAGTATTTGAGCGCAACTGTCCACAAGCTGCATCAATATCAGTTCCATGTTCTTGACGAACGACACAGTTAACCCCATTTTTCTTGAGAACATCGTAAAAAGCAGCTACACGTTCTTTACTTGAACGGCTGTATTGGTCATGCTCTGATACTGGATTGTACGGAATCAAGTTAATATAAGACAACTTGCGGATCTTCTTCGTCAAATCAGCCAATTCTTGCGCATTTTCTGGAAAATCATTGACTTCATTTAGCATGATATACTCAAATGTCACACGACGATTTGTTGTTTCAACGTAATATTCAATCGCTGCAAAAAGTTTTTCAAGTGGGAATGAACGGTTAACACGCATGATTTGTGAACGCAATTCGTTGTTTGGCGCATGAAGTGACACAGCAAGGTTCACTTGCAAGCTTTCGTGAGCAAAATCACGGATTTTATGTGCTAAACCTGATGTTGAAACCGTAATATGACGCGCACCAATTGCTAAACCATTGTCATCATTAATCGTACGTAGGAAGCGTAAAACATTGTTGTAATTGTCAAATGGTTCACCAATTCCCATGACAACCACGTGACTCACACGCTCATCTTGACCACGTTCATCAAAATATTTTTGTACCATCATGATTTGTGATGTAATTTCGCCACTTGTCAAATCACGCTGTTTTTTAATCAATCCGCTAGCGCAGAATGAGCACCCCATGTTACAACCAACTTGTGATGTCACACAGACTGATAAGCCATAATGCTGGCGCATCAATACTGTTTCAATCAACATGCCATCAGGCAATTCAAACAAATATTTGACTGTTCCGTCAGAAGCTTCTTGAACCACACGTTGTTTCAAAGGATTCACACAGAAGTTTTCATTCAAAACAGCAATAAAATCTTTTGAGATGTTTGTCATTTCTTCAAAAGATTGGACACGTTTACGGTAAAGCCAATCCCAAATTTGTGTCGCACGGAATTTCTTTTCCCCGTGTTCGATTGCCCATTCAATCAATTCATCACGTGTTAAACCGTAAATCGAGGGCTTCATGTCCTTAGTTTCTGTTTGCATTCTGTAAATACCAAATCCTTCCTATTTCTCTTTTCGGCGAATCACAAATTGTTTTTTTGCCGATTGAATTTCTTTTTGTTGTTCTCGTTTTTGTTGACGTTCACCACGTACTTTTGTATCTTTACGTTTTTGGCTCTTAAAATGTTTATTTGCCGAGCGGTCAGATTTTTTAGGTTCTGATTTCTTTTTCTGTGATGAGCGTTTTTGTGATTTATGACGTTTCGTTGGCTTATCGTCGTCAGATTTAGCACGACGAGGCTCTAAATTCTCAAGCACAAAATAAGCACAACCAAAATTACAATATTCCTTAATGTAATCGTCTAGACGTGAGATTCGATTTGTTTTCTTAACATCTCGGTCATCCTTGTAAAATCCCTTCAAACGTAACTGTTCATTTCCCCAATCACCGACAATATAATCGTATTTTAGTAAAATTTCTGAAAAACGTTGACTAAAAACAGTTGCATCAAAAGCATTCTTCTCATTTTCCAAAATTAACAATTCAATATCATCACTCTTGACACGGTCAGAAAACGCCACAAATTGCGGACCAGGAAATTTATTGTAATTGTACATTTCAGGAGAGATATCTTTTCTCATCGGTCTCCTCTCTTAATCGCTAAAATTCATATTATTTTTTAAGGTAGGTCTCTACCAGTTCACGTAGTAATTCGGGAAAAAGTAACTCTGCTTGGTGAGATTTTATGGTCTCAAAATAACGTGCAAAGTAATATTGGTCAACTAAGACTAAACTGATAGTGTCCTTTTCATTCGTAACCTTTTTATTATACACTATTTTTCCATTTTTGTAATCAAAGCCGCTAGTTAAAACCCTACCAAATTCCTTTCCGCGAAAGCCCATGCCACGGATTTGTTGATTAGCTAACAATTCTGCTTGTGAAAAGACGTCTTGGCAAATCGTCGTTAATTCGTCAGTCGTCACTTCTAGTCTTGCCAAGCGCATTTGATGTGGTAAGGAATGCTGTAGTGTATCCTTGGTGACCTTTTTAGAAAATGGGGTCACCACTAAACCAGAATTTATCATGGCAATATCCGCATTAGCGTATTCTTTCATTGCTGTCATAACGATTTGACATGACTCATCAAGGCTTAATTCATGGTCAAAAGATTTGACTACTTCTTGGCTTAACAGTTTGCGACCATTCGCTTCAACTGTTTCTATCCATTCTTTATCACCAGGCTTACTTGGCATATGACTCGTTTCGTGGGCATGAATGGTGATATCGCTCAGCTCACGGTGCTCAAAGGTCAAGTTGATTTCACCAGCAAACTGACCATATTTTCCAGCAGCCGCTAAATAAGTACCGTTAAGACAAGCACCGTCCTCAAAGACATGATGCGTGTGAGCACCAATAATCAAGTCAATTTCTGGCACTTCTGCGGTGATTTTTTCATCCAATGGCAAACCAAGATGACTCAATAAAATATGGAAATCTGCTGATTTGACCTCTGGAATTTCCAAATCACGCTTTAAGCATGTGATTGGGTCCAGCACTTGCCAACCACCTGGATGATACGTTAGGTAATAAGGAAAAGTGTAGGCTAAAAAGACAATCTTTGTCCCAAGAGCTGTCTCATAAATCTTGTAAGGCTTAGCCCACGTTGGACGCCCAGCTTCATCCTCTAAATTTCCTAAAATCACATCAAAATTGGCACTTTCGTAGACTTGATTGAGCATCGTTTTAGCCAGTCCAATGCCTTCGTTATTCCCAATTGTCGCAAAATCAATGCCTAGCTCATTCATCAATTGAACATTATATTTTCCTTGCGTTGCATCAGTCATCGGATGCCAACGATCAATATTGTCACCAACATCAATCTTGATAACCTCAGCATCTTGGTCAGCATAATCTTGGAAGAATCGTTTTAATTTTGGATAGGTTTCAAAATGCGAATGCCAATCATTTAAATGTAAAATCGTTAGCTTTTCTGTCATAATTTTATTATAGCATTTTCCGCGTAAATAGTGATATTCTAGCGTTTTTAAGCCATTTTTATCACAAAAAAATAAGCCAGACTTTAAAAATCTAACTCATCCTACTACTTTTTAAGGATACATTGTCCGATAAATCGTTTTAAGCATCTTTCTTACTTCTTTTTTGACGATATTGAGTAATTTCGTCTGTTGCGTCGTTGTTATAGCAACATCATTTCCTTGAGCATCTCTTACCGTTTGATAAGCGATATTAAAATCACCATCTAACTCAAAGTAAACCGACACTTCTTGCTCATCTTCAGTCGTTTCAAATGTCACAAAAAAGGCACTACTATCGCTTGATGACTCAATCGTAATCGCTGGCGTACCAGTTGTCGTGAGCGTTACAATCCGATTATACATGACGTAATCAACTTTATCCACTTCATAGCCAGCCTCTTCAATAACAGTTACATAACGTTGACTGTTCATTAACACATCTAGCTGCTCAAATAACGTTCCATGTTCATAAGCCCTTTTAAAATCGTTACGGCGGTAAACATGATAGCCAATAACAGAACAAACTGTCGTGATACCAAGTAGCGTTATCACTACCAATAACCGCTTACCTTTAGCCGACATGCCTACTTCTCCGAAACTTAATCATCATTTTTTACATCTCCTTTTACTCTTTTTAATTAACATCCTAAATGAAAGCCCTTTAAAAAACATCTGTACACACAAACTGCACTAGTTAAAACTAATGCAGATTATCATATGTTATTCTGTTTCAAGTAAACTTTGCGAAACAATAGAAGCTAGAACTCCACCAACAATTGGTGCCAAGATGAAAATCCAAATTTGACTTAAAGCATCTCCACCTGCCAAAAGCGCTGGCGCTAAACTACGTGCTGGATTAGCTGACATACCCGTTACTGGAATACCAACAAAATGAATTAACGTCAAGGTCAATCCGATAACCAAACCTGCCAACTGAGCATTGCCTTTTCGACTCGAAGTTACTGTTAAAATAACTAGAATAAAGATAAAGGTTAAAATCACTTCTACTAAGAAGCCTGTCACAAGACTGTAGCCATCCGCAACAACATTTTGCCCTAAAGTAGCATTATCACCAGTAATGGCTAAAAGTGTAAAACTGCCAAGAAGTGCTCCCACAACCTGTCCTAAAATATAAGTACCAAGTTCCTTACTATCAATACGTTTATTCAAATACATTGCAATCGAAACCGCTGGATTCAAATGCGCACCTGAAACTGTACCAATACTGTAAGCAGAAGCCACAATCGTTAAGCCAAATGCCAATGCAATCGACGCATAGCCAACAACACTATCTGCTCCGCCGCCCAAGACAGCTGCTCCCGTCCCAAGAAAAACCAAAACAAATGTCCCAATTAGTTCTGCAAAGAATTTTTTTGACATAAAAATCTCCTCCTTAAAATTATGTGTATTATAACACTTTTCTTAAGAATTCGTAAATAAAACAACTCGTTAATTATAATCATTTTAAAAATTAGCACATTTGCACCTATTTAAAGCATTATTTTTATTAAACTAAGCATAAAAAATGAATCAGATTCTGTAAATCCAACTCATTATCTACTATTAAACCACATGCCTATCTTCTTGTTTTCTTGCTTGTTTAATGTGTTTAAAAAACATATACCCCACACCCTGACACATCCAAACAAAAGCATAACAGAGAATCCACATTAAAAACGTTAGCCATTTCATTTGCATTGTCTGATAAACACCATCACTATTAATCGACCGAATAAATATCAACAAAGTCACATCTAAAAAAATAAATAAAATGGCAAGATTAAACCAAATCACAAATCGCTTTTGCCAGTTCGTCATAACTCCCTCCTATCTATTGTTACTAATCTACTGCTACATTTTAAGGAAATTTTACCCAATGAAGCTTAAGAAAAAATTAATTTAAAGTGAACAAAAAACATCTCCGTATTCACAGAGATGATTTCGTTTTAATCATTGTTTCGTAGATAGTCAATTGCTTCTTGGACGGTTGTTACTGGGACGATTTTCATATCGGTATCGAGGTCTTTAGCAGCTTCGACAGCTTCTTCATAGTTCGTTTTTGCATCAGGATCTTTTTTCAATGTTTCCTCATCCACAGGGTTATTTGGAACAAAGAAAATATCCGCACCAGCTTTAGCAGCAGCAACAACTTTAAGTGCTGCGCCACCAATATCCCCGACTGAACCATCTGATTCAATCGTACCTGTACCAGCAATTTTACGACCTTTACGCAAATCTTCACTATTTAATTGGTCATAAATATCAAGCGTAAACATCAAACCAGCACTTGGACCACCGACACCACTCGTATCAAAATCAACATCAACATCTGATGACACCGACGTATGATCTACCAAACCGATTCCGATACCATTTTTTCCATTTGACAATTCAATAATTTTTCCTGTGGCTTCTTTTGCTTCGCCGTCTGATGTATATTGAACTGTTACCTCAGACCCTAAATCCAAATCAGCCACATAGGCCATTAATTCTGCCGAGCTGTTAAATGTCTGACCATTAACCCCAGTTACCGTATCAGCGATATTCAAAATCCCTTTAAACGTCGAATTATCACTAACATTTAAAACATAAACCCCTTGATAATCAAGCGTCGCTTCCTTTCCTGCCAAGGTTAAGGCTTGATAAGTCGCTGTATTCTGAGAGGTTTCCATGTAATACTCATTGATACGAAGATAATCAGCATTGCTATAACCACCAGTCACATCTGCGGCTGTCGAAATTTCTGTGTAAGGAGTTAACCAAGCATAAACCAATTGTGCCAAGGTCGCCTGACTAACCGTGACAGCCACAAAATTATAAGAGCCATCTTCGTCATCTTCCTTATTATCAACCGTTAAAACGCTACGAATATCATAAGCACCACCAGGCATTTCAATATAGTAATCAAGCGGATACAACAAGCTAAATAGTAAGAAAACAATGCCTACAACACCTAATATCCACCACTTAAAGCGATATAAAATACGACCCAACTTTTTCAAAATCTCTTTAAATCTTTTTAAGATTGCCATATTTTTCCTCCACTTTTTTGACAACACTTGTTGGCACAAAATCTGAAATATCTGAATGGAAATAAATCAATTCACGGATGCGACTTGATGAGACATGAACCAAATCAGGAGAGCTCAATAAAAAAACAGTCTCAATCTCTGACGCCAGATAATGATTATAAAACGCTAAATCAGCCTCGTATTCTAAATCTTTCCCATTACGGAGACCTCGCACAAGATAACCAACTTCTAAACGCTTGGCAATATCCACCACCAAAGAATCACGCGCCGTAATCACTTTTACGTTCGGAAATTCTTGCAGTGCTTCTTCTAACATCTGCCGTCTCTCTTCAACGCTAAAGAAGCCATTCTTATCTTTATTGTAAAAAATGCCCACAAAAAGTGTGTCAAACAACTTACTTGCACGCGCTATGATATCAAGATGCCCATTTGTCACAGGGTCAAAAGACCCCGTAAATAAACCAATTTTAGCCATATTGCCTCCATTAGTGATAAAATCACTCAATTCTACCTAACATATACCGTAACCTTACTAATGCCATATGTTTTTTGTTTCCAGATGCCAAAATTTGAAATTTCTTCTGGTAAATCAACAGCCTTATCCGTCTCACAAACCAGCATGACATCCTCAGACAAAAGCCCTGCTTCTTCTAATTCCGTAATATTTTTGACAATTTCTTCCTTAGCGTATGGTGGGTCTAAAAGCACCAAATCAAACTGTCCACTAACAACGCCAATTGCCTTATTAGCATCCATTTTTAACAAGTGAAATTGCTGCTCAGACTTTGTCATTTTGATATTTTCTAAAATAATAGCTTGCGCTTGACGATTGCGTTCAACCAGCACAGCTTCATCCATTCCGCGTGAAATAGCTTCAATCGCTAAACTTCCACTACCAGAAAACAAATCTAAAACACGTCCACCATCAAAAAATGGACCAATCATATTAAAAATAGCACCTTTAACCTTATCTGTTGTCGGGCGCGTAATTTTTCCATCTAGCGTCTTTAAAGGACGCCCACCAAATTTTCCTGCTACAACTCTCATAACAACCATTATAGCAAAATTCAAATAAAATACCTTAAAAAATGATCAAGTCATCTTTACACTAAAAATGAGATTTGATATGATTGTTGTGATAATTTTAATTGTCAAAGTTTTTTAGGATAAAGGAGTTATGATGAATTTTAAAACATTCTTTAAAGACAAGAAAAATCTTGCCATTACCATTTTATCGGTATTACTGATTGCTAGTTTTTCTAGTCAAGGTAACCAAAGTCAAGAATTATCCCAAGCAGAGGATAAGATTGAACAGCTTAGCCAAGATGTCAAACAAGCCAAATCAGACTTAAAAGATAGCCAAGATGAACTGGCTGATTTTAAAGAAGAAAACGCTGATTACATTGAAGTCGGCAAAAAAGAAGTTCAAAAGACTAAAGAGATTGAAAACAGTGCAGAAACTGCCGTAAAAAATCTCGAGAAAGACCAAACGCAGGCTAATCTTGATTTAGCAACAAGTAAAGTTGACGCTGTTACAGACGCTGACAAAAAAGAGAAATTTCAAAAGCGTATCGCAACTGTCAAAACAGCCATTGAAGCTAAAAAAGAAAAAGAACTAGAAGATAAAGCAGAAACTGCGGTTAAAAACCTTGAAAATAACCAATCGCGTGATAACATTGATGACGCTAAAAATAAAGTTAATGCGGTAAATAATTCAACTAAAAAGGAAGCCTTCAACAACCGTATCAACGCTGTCGTTTCAGCTATCGAAGCCAAAGAAGCCGAAGCTGCTAAACAAGCTCAAGAACAAGCCGCTGCTGAAGCTGCTGCTCAACAGGCACAGCAACAACAAAACCAAGCAGCTGCCCAACCAGGAGATACCACAACAGTTTACATTACAAGAACTGGTAGCCACTACCACCTCAATCCAAATTGCCGTGGCTTAAATCGCTCAAAAAGCACTACACCAGTTAGCTTATCTCAAGCACAGGCCTTAGGCTTAACACTCTGTGGTTTTGAATAATAGATTATTTTAAGTCGTTAGAGATTGCTCTAGCGGCTTTTTTATAGTATTTTTTACGCAAATATTTTTTGCTTAATTTTTCCTTAAAAAGAGATTTACAGAATTATTCCAAAATGGTATTCTTTTAGTGTAAAAATTTTATCATTCAAAGTTTTTTCAGGAGGAATCAAACATGAAGAAGAAAATGAAACTCGCCATATTATTAATGGCAACTGCACTAATCGGAGTCTCTCAAGACCAAGGATTTTTAACAACATCAGTCGAAAACAATCATGTTGTTTTAGCGGATACTAAGTCTAAAAGTAAAACCACCAAAAAAGACGATAAAGCTACTAAAGCAGCCAAAAAAGCTGTTAAACAACTTGAAAAAGACCAGACCCAAGAAAATCTTGATTTAGCTACCAAAAAAGTTAAAGCCGTAAAAAATAAGAAAGTCAAAAAACAGCTTAAGAAACGTATCGCAACTGTCAAGACTGCGATAGAAACACAAAAACAAGAAGAGACAGCTCAGGCAGCTGCTGAAACTGCTGTTGCAAACTTAGAAGCTAATCAAACTCGTGAAAATGTTGACGATGCTAAAAATAAAGTTGATGCAGTAACAGACACAGCTAAAAAAGGTGATTTTAACAATCGTATTAACGCCGTTGTTTCAGCTATTGAGACTAAAGAAGCCGAGGAAGCGGCTCAAGCTGAAGAAGCAAGAAAAGCCGAAGAGGCTAGACAGGCTGAAGAAGCCGCTAGACAGGCTCAAGAACAAGCTGCAGCCGAAGAAGCTGCACGCCAAGCACAAGAACAGGCAGCGGCTCAACAGGCACAACAACAAGCTGCTAGTGGATACTCTAGAGATGCTCGTGGCAGATGGCATCGTCCAAATGGACAATACGCTTCAAAAGCTGAAATTGCTGCAGCAGGTCTTCCTTGGTAAGCAATTTAATTTAAATAATTTTACAAAAGTTGTTAGAAAATCGCTCTAACAACTTTTTCTATTCCCAAAATCAAAAAGCCGACTAGTTGTCCTAGCCGACTTTTCTTAGTCCTTAAAATAAGATTTCTTCTACTTAAAGAATATTTTCGTAAGTGTCACGAACTTCTTTTGGCCAAACACTTGATTGAACTTCTCCGATATGTTTCTTACGGAGCAAGAACATTGCCATACGAGATTGACCGATACCACCACCAATAGTAAGTGGGAAGAGACCATTAAGAAGAGCTTTATGCCATTCTAGTTGCAAACGATCTTCGTCACCAGTGATTTTAACTTGACGTTTGAGAGCTTCCTCGTCAACACGAATACCCATTGATGACAATTCAAAGGCAGAATCCAAAGCTTCATTCCAAACAATGATATCACCATTAAGACCGTGGTAACCATTTTCTGATTCAGAAGTCCAGTCATCGTAGTCAGGTGCACGACCATCATGACGTTGACCATCTGGCAAAATACCACCAATACCGATAAGGAAGATTGCTCCAAATTCTTTAGCGGCAGCATTTTCACGTTCTTTCGGTGTCAAATCTGGATAACGTTCTACCAATTCTTCTGTGTGGATGAATGTGATTTTCTTAGGCAAAACAGCTTCGATATCAAAACGAGCTTCAACAGCCAATTCTGTCAAACGAATAGCCTTATAAACTTGTTCAACTGTTTCTTTCAAATATTCGATGTTGCGACGACCATTTGGAATAACTTTTTCCCAATCCCATTGGTCAACATAAATAGAGTGGATTGGATCTAATTCTTCTTCGTCTGGTCGGAGAGCTTTCATGTGTACGAAAAGCCCTTCTCCTTCATTGAAGCCAAAACGTGCTAAGGTATGACGTTTCCACTTAGCAAGTGAATGAACAACTTCATATTCAGCATCAGGAATACGTTTTACGTGCACTGATACGGGATTTTCAATACCATTCAAATTATCTTGCATACCATCCCCGACCTGACTGAGAATAGGTCCTTGCACTTCAACGATGTCAAGTTTATCAATCAAATATTGAGTGAAAGTATTCTTGACAAAAGAAATCTCCTGCTGTTGATGAATAAAGCTTTTCTTCATATGCTCCTCCTTAAAAATTTTTTATTGAAATACCAAAATGATAAATAAAGATAGTGAGATAATTTTGTATTTCGTGACCGCTTTTACAACGATAGAGCTATTATACACCTAAGCTTTTAAAAAATAAATACTTTTTTGAAAATTTCTACAATATTTTTTGAGTTTATGTTAGAAAACCTTACATATATTTGGAATAAGTCAATCATATCAAGAAATTTCAGCCATTTTTATCAAAAAAATATAAGAAAAAAGACCTGAAAAAAGTTGTGTGCGCAATCTTCTTCAAAGTCTTTTTATATTGTTAAAATGATTCTTTTTTAATAACTGTTATAATTTTCAAAAGTTTTCTAAAAAATCGTTTTGCTGCCGTCTGGTAGGTATTTCGGTTTTTGAGGTAATTTTGCATAGATATAACAGCCTCTCAGAGCAAACATAAGAGTAACTAGCCCAACAAAGTAATACCAAGGATTATTACTAAGGGAGAAAAATTGCGGACTAATTAGTGCCCACATATTCCATGGATTGAAAGACATAATAGCCACCAAAACAAGGACAATATTCAACTGCCAGCTTGCTCCAATACGTGTGCCACGCTTTTCCCAAAACAGTCCTGGAACAGAGCAGATAATAACTTGCGTAAAAATCCAGAATTTAAACATCGAGATATCATGCAACTCTACTCGCAGAAGATTAAGGCTGACAAAGAAAATTAAGACTTGTAAACAGCAATCAAAAATTGCTTTTTTGAGAGTCACTTTATCGCCCCAAATTTCTTTTCTTTCATAGGTAACCGCTCGCCAAAGACAGTACAATTCAAAACCAACCCAAACAATCTCACCAATTACGCCTAATAGAAAGAACCAAAAATGGTGATAATTTTGATAGGCTGCTAAAAACACCCAGATTCCCATAAAATCTGCTGCACAATAAAAAGTGTGCATCCATAATGGATAAGGACCACTTTTTTCTCTATCCACCAACACGAAAGAATAAATATAGACTAAAAATCCCAACACAAACGTGATAAGAACAGTTGTTAAAGTCAACATGAAATTGGGCGCACCAGGCGTTAAAGCTGTCACAAAATCTTGTAACGTAACGTCACCTTGCGGATACGCATTAAATAATGTGTCAAAAACCATTTGAATTCTCCTTTTATCTCTTCTTGTTGAAGATTCTACATGTGAGTATTATAATGAATAGCAAATGGCAAAACAATGACAGCTTTTAAAAATCTGGGCATTGTTCCACAGAATGTGAAAAATTGGGGTATCAATATGAAACGAAGTGAACAAAAAGCGCGCACGAAGTATAACATTCGTCAGGCGTTTATCGACTTATTACAGAAAAAGGAAATGGACAATATCACCATAACGGAGTTAGCCAAATCAGCTAATATTGACCGTAAAACGTTTTATTTGCACTATGATACAACCTTTGATGTTTATCATGACATCATTGACGATGTCAGTAATCAGTTAGACGACATCCTCAAGCAACAGAATGATTTCGATTTTTTTATCTTTTTTAATGAGTTGAATCAAGTCATGCAAGCTAATTTCAAATTTTATCAAACCATTGCAAAGCAAAAATCTTACGCCTATCTCATCAAAGATTTTACAGATATTTTAGAAAATGGTTTAACTCACTACTACCTTTCTTCTAATCAAACAACATCAAATAAAATCAAAATCAGATACATTTCAAATGGCATCATGGGTGTCTATATCAACTGGTTGGCACAGCCAAATAACATTTCCCAAGACGAACTCGTTCACATCTTGAGTGACTTACTAGAAAATGATATTAAACATTTGAATAACTAAAAGGGAGTGAGACAAATAAAGTCTCCAGTGGAGACTTTATTTATGAGCCTAAAAATTAAAAGGCGAATCAGTAGTTTCGCAGAAACTTGATTTCTCAGCAAGTCTCAATCTCTTGTTGCTGACCTAAAACGGTCTATCCCCAGATTGTTGAAGTCCAAACTACTGCGTCTTGTAAATAATAACTATATAAACAAAGAAGCTGGGTACTTTTCCCAGACTCTTCTTTATTCTTTATCATTCGTTTTGCGTAGTAACATCAAGAAAATGAAAGATAAGATGATTACCGCCAAGCCAACGAATAAATAATTAAATTCATAGTCTGGGCGCAATATGATTGTAAAAATAGCTGTTCCAAGAGGCATAAAGAGCACCGCTATTGTAAAGACAATTCCCAAAACACGCCCCAAATAATCGCTATCAACTTCTCTTTGAACAAGTGAAAAAGAATGAATGTTAAAGACCGTCAAAAAGATGCTACAAAAAGCTGGTGATAGCGCCAGAAAACCAACATTTGGAAAAATATGATACAAAATTGGTGCTAAACTAAGAAATAAACCAGCAACTGCCAAGAAAGTCATTAACAAGTCAGTCGATAATTTTTTATTAACCCTACCGCTGATAAGAGCACCAATAAGCCCACCAACCGCTTCAGCTGTCAAAAATGTTCCGTAAATATTCTCAGTAATTTTCGGGAACATTTGGTTGCTGTAAGGCAGTAATAGGTTATAAGCAGCCATAAAAAAATTCACAGAAGCCGATAGAGCAATCAAAACCGAAACTTGGCGTTTTTGTGCCAAATAACGAAAGCCACTGATTAAATCCTGAAAGATACTAGCCATTGAAAAATGATTGTTTTTTGTATTTTCTTCTAAAATCGGAGAAACAAAGGCTACAATGATGCTTGATAATATAAAGGAAACACCATCCAAAAGCAGAGCACCATGAATACCTATCAAGCGATAAACGCCGACCGCAACGATTGGAATCACAATTTTGACAACCGTAGCCGCTGTTTGCAAGTAAGAATTTAGTAGAGCAATATTGTCTTTTTCCACCACTTCTTTCGTAAAAGCGTTATAAGCAGGTGTTGAAAAAGATGATAAAAATGCCAAAAACACATTGGCTGCAATAATCGCATAAATTAACCATGTATTATCACTGATAAATGACAAAGCTATACAAGCTAGACCACTTAAAAAATCGCTCAAAATGATGATTTTCTTTCGACGAAAACGGTCAGCAATCACACCACCAAAAAGATTAAAAAGGACTCCCATAATGTTTTCAAGTGATTGATACACCCCAACTAACACCATTGAATTCATATTCAAACTAGCTAAGAATGAATTGTTAACATAATCAAATAAAACGTCCCCAATTTTTGAAATGGCGCTGCTTGAAACAAGCAAACTAGCATTTTTCTGTTCTACTTTTTTCATATAATAAATCTCCCCCGTTCTTAAAATAGTATATACCTTCAAAGTATTTTTTGCAATATTCTTTCAATTCTTTTTAAAATAAAACACAAAAAATCTTGCACTTTCGCACAAGATTTCACGATTTTATGTTCGAATCAATCAAGGTAATTAATTCTTTTGTCATACGGCGTGGTCCACGAATGTTAGTGACACCACATTCTTTCAGCACAGCGATTGGAAATTGGCTATCCGAAAAAGTTTGCAATAGCTCAATTTTCATTAGTTTTTTAATTGATTTTTCTTCTCGATAACCGCTATTTGGAATGTCGGATTCTAAGACACGGCAAAGGTAGCGAAGGGCGCGTGTTGGTGCCGTAATATAAATGGCAACATAATCACCCGCTTTAATACTGGCTTTTTGTGTCCAATTAATAATCGAATTTGCAGCAAATTCCGCATCGATATCGTAATATTTCAGATTGGCAGGGATAATCCAATAATCAGGCCCAGATAAGCTCCCAAGACTTTTCCCTGCAACTAAAGCTCTGCTATTTTCCACCAAAGAAAAAAGCAAATCATCCGAAACCGTCTCGTCCAGCACTAGCGACACCCACGATTTCTTGCTCATATGGTAAGACGGGTAAATGCCGCTTATTTCAAGCAATCGGGGCAAGTCTTTGGGTTTAACTTTGATATTGATAATCTCGATTTTCTGTTCCAATGCCTCTTTTGACCACGTTTCATCGCCCAAATCCAACTTTCCACGCGCAACCGTCATAATCAACGCATACCACTTATGATTCTGCGGGTAACGGTAAGACGAAAACTCAGGATATTTTTCAAAAGGATGGTCATACATGTCGCCATATGTCGCTTGCAAGTAGTGTGCGAGACGATTGGTTTGTGGATTGAGAAATGGCAGAGCTTCAAAGCAAGCTGTCGCCACACGTTCAAGCACCGCAAGATAAGCTTCTCTGACTTGCCCAACAAAATTTCCCATTGCTTGCGCCACATGAATGGCAAGATATTCCTCGTTCAAATCAGTATCAATCACATGAGTTGACACCTCCCCATCTGCCGCAACATGAACACGCACTTCAAAAGCGCCGTCCAAAATAGTTTCGCAGAACTCATAACCACCCTGTGATTTCTGAAAACCAAACGGCACCAAGCGCTCAAACACCACCCGCTTCTTCCTAAAAATATCCGATTCAAATGACATAGGGACTCCTTCAAGTAGAAATATATCATCATTATAACAAATTTTTCTTTATAATCATTACTTTTAGTTTGACAAGTTTACTTGGCAGGACTATAATTAATTCGACAATAAAACTTGGCAAGAGGTGAATATTATGAACAAAGAAGATATTTTAAAAATGGCTCAAACTGAAAAAATTGATGACTTGGAATTACAAGTGAAAGATAAATCAATGATGTGGTCGTATTTAGTGATGATTGTATTGGCTGCTTTATTTAGCTTTTTTAAGGCATTGCATGGTTTTCCGATAACGGATTTAACGGCTACAATCTGTGCTTCTATTTGCGCAAATGCTTTTTACCGCTATTTAAAAACCAGAAAACAACAAGACCTTTTCCTAGCAATCGCTATGTTTATTATTGCACTAATAGCTACAATTCACTTTTTTATAGGATAGCAACCAATGAATAACAAACTTGAATTAAAAAACAATGTCAAACAAAGTCGTCTTGAAAAAAATCTCTCCCAAGCCACATTGGCTAAACTAGTCGGAGTATCTCGAAATACCATTAGCTCAATTGAAACAGGGCAATTTAGCCCAACAGCTAAACTAGCTTTATTATTGTGTATTGCCCTCGATAAAAAATTTGAAGACTTGTTTTATTTTTAACAAACCAATAACCCCACCTCAACCATTAGTTGAAGTGGGGCGTTCTTTTATAATCGATTTATTATTTCACCAATTTTTTCATATCTTCGATACGAGCGACTGTTGCGTCGTATTTGGCTTGGTAATCGACTTGTTTGTCGCGTTCTTTTTGGACAACTTCTGGTTTCGCGTTAGCGACGAATTTTTCGTTGCCGAGTTTGCGTGCCACCATATCCAATTCTTTTTGCCATTTAGCAAGTTCTTTGTCAAGACGTGCCAATTCTTCTTCAACATTAAGAAGGTCAGCAAGTGGTAAGAAGATTTCAGCGCCTGTGATCACGCTAGACATTGCCAATTCTGGTGCTTCAATGGTAGAAGAAATTTCTAGTTTTTCAGGATTTGTGAAGCGCTTGATATAGTTCACATTGCTGTTAAAGAAGTCTTCCAATTCTTTATCACTTGTTTTCACAAGAAGTGTGATTGGTTTACTTGGAGCAACATTCACCTCGCTACGTGCGTTACGGACAGCACGGATAAGATCTTTAAGACTTTCAACACCTTTATGCGCAGCTTCATTTTCAAACGTTGGGTTAACTGTTGGGTATTCAGCTGTTACGATTGAACCTTCAGAAATTTGTTCAAAGATTTCTTCAGTAACAAATGGCATGATTGGGTGAAGCAAACGAAGAATTTTATCAAGAGTGTAAAGAAGAACTGAACGAGTGATAACTTTTTCATCTTCATTGTCACTGTAAAGCACTTCTTTTGTCAATTCAACGTACCAGTCAGCAAATTCATCCCAGATGAAGTTGTAAAGGATATGACCAGCCACACCAAATTCAAATTTATCAAAGTTTTCAGTAACTTTGGCAATTGTTTCATTCAAATTGTGAAGAATCCAACGGTCAGTTACGTTACCAGCCGTACCAGCAACAACTTTGTCAACATTTGCGCTAGCTTGGTCAAGCGTAAGGTCTTCATTGTTCATCAAAATGTAACGAGAAATGTTCCAGATTTTGTTAATGAAGTTCCAAGCAGCGTCCATTTTTTCGTAAGAGAAACGAACGTCTTGACCTGGTGCAGAACCGTTTGATAAGAACCAACGAAGCGCGTCAGCACCGTATTTCTCGATAACATCCATTGGGTCAATACCGTTACCAAGTGATTTAGACATTTTACGTCCTTGCTCGTCACGAATAAGACCGTGGATAAGCACGTTTTCAAATGGACGGCGTCCTGTGAATTCCAATGATTGGAAAATCATACGTGATACCCAGAAGAAGATGATGTCATAACCAGTTACCAATGTAGATGTTGGGAAGTAACGCTTGAAGTCTTCTGCTTCTGTGTCAGGCCACCCCATTGTTGAGAATGGCCATAGTGCTGAACTGAACCAAGTATCAAGCACATCTTCGTCTTGAGTCCATCCGTCACCTTCTGGAGCTTCTTCACCGACGTACATTTCACCTTCAGCATTGTACCATGCAGGAATTTGGTGACCCCACCATAATTGACGAGAGATAACCCAGTCGTGAACGTTTTCCATCCATTGTAGGAAAGTATCGTTGAAACGTGGTGGGTAGAATTTTACTTCGTCATCAGTGTCTTGGTTGGCAATGGCATTTTTAGCCAATTGGTCCATTTTAACGAACCATTGTGTTGACAAACGTGGCTCAACTGGCACACCAGTACGTTCTGAATGACCAACGCTGTGAACCATTTTTTCGATTTCAACAAGCGCACCGATTTCTTCCAATTTTTTAACGACAGCTTTGCGAGCTTCAAAGCGATCCATACCAGCAAATTCACCAGCAAGTTCGTTCATTGTACCGTCATCATTCATGACGTTGATTTGTGGCAAGTTATGACGCTGACCAACTAAGAAGTCATTAGGGTCGTGTGCTGGAGTGATTTTAACTACACCAGTACCAAATTCTGGGTCAGCGTGTTCATCACCGACGATTGGAATAGCTTTGTTAACGATTGGAAGGATAACATTTTGACCAATCAAATCTTTGTAACGATCATCATTTGGGTTAACCGCAACGGCAACGTCACCGAACATTGTTTCAGGACGAGTTGTGGCAACTTCAAGGCTACGTGAACCATCTTCCAACATGTAGTTCATGTGGTAGAAAGCACCTTCGACATCTTTGTGGATAACTTCGATATCAGAAAGGGCTGTACGAGCTTTTGGATCCCAGTTGATGATAAATTCACCACGATAAATCCAACCTTTTTTATAAAGTTCAACAAAGACTTTACGAACCGCTTTTGACAATCCTTCATCAAGGGTGAAACGTTCACGTGAGTAGTCAACAGAGATACCCATTTTACCCCATTGTTGTTTGATTGTTGATGCGTATTCATCTTTCCATTCCCAGACTTTATCAAGGAATTTTTCACGACCAAGGTCGTAACGTGAGATACCATCTTCAGCAAGACGTGCTTCAACTTTTGCTTGTGTTGCAATCCCCGCATGGTCCATACCAGGAAGCCATAACGTATCAAAACCTTGCATCCGTTTTTGACGGATAATAATATCTTGCAAAGTAGTATCCCAAGCGTGACCAAGGTGAAGTTTACCAGTTACGTTTGGTGGTGGAATAACGATAGAATACGGATGAGCTTTCTTATCGCCAGAAGGCTTGAAAACATCCTCATCTAACCATTTTTGATAACGCCCAGCTTCAACCTCAGCTGGGTTATATTTTGGTGAAAGTTCTTTTGACATAATGTGTCCTTTCTACATTTTTTCAATATCATTTAATTTTTGTAAAATAAGCTGTGCTGATTCACGAGCGGATAGCTCGGTATTATTGATTTTATAATAATACTTAAGAAATTCTGGTGACTTCTCTGGATTAAATTGGGCAAATGTCATCGTTGACAAAATATCATTTTCAGACCATTCCAAATCACGCTTTAATGGTTTGCACTGCAAGCGATGCTCAGTACGATTACGCCGAAGTCGTTCAGTTAAATCCGTTTCAAGTTCTACAAACAAGACCTCTCTATTAAATGAGTGAAAAACATCTTGAATCTGTCTCAAAAAATCAATATCATTTGAATCATTAAAATCAATCACAACAGTAAAAATAAGAGGTTTATTGCTCTGAGCAAAAGCTTCAAAAAAATTCATTCTAATTTTCCGAATAAGTTCAGTTGAGATAGGTCCATATTCCATAAAACGCCTAACAAAGTCAATGCTATCGTGATTATGAAACAAAGTCATATCAGTCATCTTTTCAATTTCTTGACCAATCGTCATCTTACCTGAAGCTTGTGCACCAATAATAACAAGATTCATCATCTCCCCTCCCACTCACTTTTTAATAGTCCGTAGCGCAATAGGTCACAACGTTTTCCTTGTGCGTCTTTGCGGTCACGGATTCGAGCTTCGAGGGTGAAACCTAATTTTTCAGCAATACGTTGGCTTGCTTTGTTGTAACCATAACATTCAATTTCAATTTTGTGGAGATTGAGTAGGGTAAATCCAACTTCCAACAACGCACGCGCAGCTTCTGGCACGAGTCCTTGCCCCCAATAATCTGGATGAAGCAGATAGCCCATTTCAAGAACATCATCAGCATGGCGCTTATTAAAATCAACCGAGCCAATGACTTTATTTGTCCCTTTTAAGCAAATACCATAACCAGACGGTACCTTTTGCTCAACCCAGCGCTTTGGCATAATGTTTTCAAGATAATATGCCTCTGCTTCTACGCTTTCTGCAGGTGGAAAACCAGCTGGCCAAGTCACTTCTGGCAAGCTCGCATAAGCAAAAATATCCTCAGCATCTGAGACCAGACGTGGGCGTAAATATAGCCGTTCTGTCTCAATATCAGGAAGTTTACTGTCCTTAATCTGACCTAAAATTTTAATCATAAGTTCTCTCCCGTTTTGGTGATAAAAAATCGCCCCTGTCTTTCGACAGGGACGAACTTTTTATAAATCCGCGGTACCACCCACATTCGAGTGACTAGCACTCGCAACTTGATTATTCAGTTACAACGTTCAGCAACCAGCCTTAACATTTGTACGGATTTCTCAACCACACCGCTTTCTGTAACAAATGGTCTTTAAGACACCTCTGAATGTTTTTATTTTAACAGATTTAGTCAGCTAACGCAAATAGATTAAGCTTTGAAAGCTACGCCATTTTCTTTCAATTTATTAACAGTTGCTGGACCAATTCCTTTAAAGGCCAAAACGTCTTTTTCAGTGAAGTTTTTGAAATCAGAAACTGATTTAATCCCTTCATTGTAAAGTGTTTCAATAAGTTTTGGTCGAATGCCTTCTACGGCAGAAATCGCTGAAAATTCTTCCAAACTAAGAGTCGCTTTTGAAACAACATTAGTAGCTACTTTAGCAGTTGCTGTTGCAGCTGTTTTGATAATGCCTGCACGTTTCAATTTCAATAAGTACTCTTTTTTTCGATTCTTTTTCTTTGCCATTTTAGTAATTTCTCTCCCCTAAAAGATTATCTGGTAATTCGTGGAAACCTTTTCCGGCTTTATAATTAGCAAATTTGCCTTGGATAAATTTGTAAGCATCTAACTTACTTTCATAACGGATGTAGGCATCAGCTGCGCGTTCATCCTTATCTTCTTCCACAATCTTACGACTAGCTTCCATCGCCATTTCGTTGATTGCGATTTGTGAATCTACCCAAGCTTCAAATTCTTTTAAAAATTCTTGTTCGTAAGTCATAAACACCTCTCGTCTGATTTCCTAGGTCATATTATAACACAAACATAGGCAAAAAGAGAAGTTTGTAAAGGATTTGTAACATGATTTCCACGAATCATTTCTTTTTACAGGGAAATTTTCAGAAAAAACATCATTTTTAGTGAATTATCTTGTTTTTTCCAGAGTTTTTAAGTAAAATGTTAAAAATATTTTGAAATTCAAGGAGGATGTGTTGGCATGATTTTATCACAATTTGACCATCAGCAAACGGCGATTATTAACCCAGGGGATGTCATCCAAGCTTTGCCAGATTTTCCAAAGACAGCTGTGACCTGTTTTGCAAGAGGAACTTTCGCACGAATCTTAGCTGAATTTCCTCACCGTGAAATCGCAAAAACAAGTGTCGCAAATTTGGAAATTCCAATCTATGAGCTAGATTTTCAGGGTCAAAAAATTGCTTTTTTCAACTCCTATGTTGGGGCAAGTGGCTGTGTTGCTATTTTAGAGGATATTATTGCTATGGGCGCTGAAAATATCCTTATTTTTGGCACGTGTGGTGTTCTAGATAGCAATATCAAAGAAACCTCAATCATCATTCCTACAAGCGCTATTCGCGACGAAGGCACAAGCTATCACTACGCTCCGCCAGCAAGTGAAATTGCGCTCAATCACACCTATCGCAAACAGTTTAAACAGTTTCTTGACGCGCAAAATATCTCCTATACAGAAGGAAAAGTTTGGACAACTGACGGTATTTACCGTGAAACCCATCAAAAGACGGCAAATCGAAAGACACAAGGTGCTATCGCCGTTGATATGGAATGCTCTGCGATTGCCGCATTTGCCAACTTCCGCAAGATTAATCATTTTCAATTCTTTTATTCGGCTGACAATCTAGACGCTGAAGCTTGGGAACCTCGAACTTTGGCTAACGATGCTGACCTTGAAACCAAAGACCGTATTGCAAACATTGCTTTAAGTTTTGCCGTTGAATTATTCCGTTAAAATCATTATAATAGTGATAACTTTTTTTCCGAAAAGAGGAGAAACATGGACATTCAATTTAAATCATTTACTGACGAAGATACCGCTCAAGCCATTGCGATTTGGAATCAAGTCGTGACCGACGGAGTAGCCTTTCCACAAACCGAAACCTTAACCTTTGAGACAGGAAAAGCCTTTTTCAAAGCCCAAACTTACACAGGCGTTGCCTACCAAGCGGATACTGGACAAATTGTCGGTCTATATATTCTTCACCCAAATAATGTAGGACGTTGTGGACATATTTGCAACACCAGCTACGCTGTTGATAGTCATTTTCGTGGACAACATATCGGTGAAAAACTCGTCCGCCATTCTATGGTGACTGCTAAAAAATTAGGATTTAGAATTCTTCAATTCAATGCCATTGTCAAATCAAACCAAGCCGCACTTGCCCTCTACCAAAAACTAGGCTTCCACCAACTTGGAACGATTCCTGCAGGATTCCTCAATAAAAACAATGAGTACGAGGACATTATTCCACACTATTACGACTTAACCAAACTGCCTGATTAAGCAGATTCACATCAATAAAAGCATTCTGATATTACCTTTATGGTAACCTAGCAGGAGGCTTTTTGTTATTTTGTTCAAGCTATCCGTTCAGATAAAAGTAATCAGTATAGCACAAAAATAATAATTTTCAAGTCTTGCAAAACACAAAATATAGTGCTAAGATTTTATACAGAACACAAGATATTGTGTTTAATATGCAGTTTCAACAAGAACGATTTCTTGCCACTACATAGATAATACTTAGAGAAAGGAGGCTATCTTCTTATTTCCACAATACCATAACTTCCACCAAACATTTACTACCATTTTTTAAATAGATGCTCAAATCTATTTCCATAACTATTCTCACTTACATTAGCATATTGGAGGTGCATTACCATCGTGATTATTCTAGCAGGAATGATAGGAGTTGGAAAAACTACCTATACTTCTCTTTTAGCCAAAGAATTAGGCACAACAGCTTTCTTTGAACCTGTTGATAACAACCCTATTTTAGATAAATATTATGAAGACCCTGAAAAATACGGCTTTGCTTTGCAGATTTATTTTCTAAATAAACGCTTTAAAGCCATTAAAAAAGCTTATGATACTGATAATAATGTCTTAGACCGTTCCATCTACGAAGATGCTCTCTTTACGTATATCAATACCCTTCAAGGCAGTATCAGCGAACAAGAATATAAGATTTACCTAGAATTGTTAGATAACATGATGGAGGAGATTGACGGACTTCCTAAAAAATCCCCTGATTTGCTCATTTACCTCGAAGGCAGTTTTGACCACATCATGAACAACATCAAAAAACGTGGACGTGATTTTGAACAGCCTGATAATGCTAACGGGCTCACTGATTACTACAAACTCCTTCACACACACTACAACAGCTGGTATGAAAACTACCAATACAGTCCTAAAATGAAAATCAACACCGACCATATCGATGTTACAAAATCGGAGGACTGGGCAAAAGTTTATCAAATGATCCGTCAAGAAATGAAATCAATTGGAATTGGAGATTAACATTTTTTGAAAAAACAATTATCACTTAAAAATTCTTTCAACCTTGCATGGAATCGCCTAAACACTAAAGAAAAACTGTTTGTCATTATCGCTTTTCTGGCGTCACTTAGCTTTACCCTCTATGGCATGTTACCGACACTAGTCACAGGTGATTTTACCGCCTTAAATACTCTCTCAATTATCATGTCAATCTTTGGCTTTATCGGAACATGGACTTTGGCGCTCCAATGGCAGCACACTTTTAAGGCAAATGGGATTCAAAACATCGCTGGGATTTTAGTTGCTGGAATGCAAGGCATTTACGGTGATATGTTTACAAGTTTTTATTACCTCGTAACCGAATTTATCGGGCATTACAGTTGGAAAAAACGCCGTAATAATAATGGTGAACTTGTTGTCGATAAAAAATTCGGAGCCAAAGACGTCTTTCTCGCTATCTTCTTTTGGACAATTGGACTTGGCTTTCTGTCTTACTGGATGGGTGGGCAAAAAATTGTCCTCGATGCTTTGACAAACGGACTATCATTCACCGCCCAACAACGACAAGTAAAAGGGCACCTTGATGGCTACTACATTTGGCTTTTGGTTGACTTTCTTAGTTTTATGCTATTTATTTCCATTGGAAACCAAATCGTCGCTTTCAGCTACCTCGGCATGTTTGCTCAAGGATTGGTTGGGATTATGATTTGGAAGAAAGGCAAAGGACAAGCTTAAATTTCCACTAAAAAAAGCCTCACACGAGGCTTCCAAACTATCTTTGCCGCCACCGAGAATTGAACTCGGAACGGAGCATTACCATTGCTCTATTATACCATTTAACTATAGCGGCTACCTACTTATAGTAACATGAAATCACTTTCCTAGCAAGAAAAAGTTACCCAACTCATTCTTGTCAAACTACTCCACTAAACCTGCATTCCATGTTTATAAATGAAAGCTTAACTCAGAATATGAGTTAAGCTTTTTGTGTAACTTCATGAATTGATTTGACAGGTTTTACATGGTTATCGTGCTCACCTAACATTTTTTCCATCCAAATCATATCATACCAATGGTTAAATTTATAGCCAGACTGATGAAATTTTCCGACTAACTGGTAACCAAGGGCACGGTGGAATTTTTCACTGCCATTTGTCAAATAAGCATCTTCTGTCTCAGTTGAAGCAATGCAAGCATTGAGATTCAAAATTCCCATTTTTATCAAGTATTCTTCCAAAGCACGGTAAATTTGACGTCCTACACCTTTTCCACGCGCAGCCTTGTCCAAATACACCGTTGCCTCAGCCGACCAAGCATAAGCAGCTCTTGGATGAAAAGATGACGCGTAAGCATAACCCAAAATCTGCCCTGCCTCTTCTGCTACCAAATACGGATAAAAAGCCATAATAGAGCGCATTCGTTCCTGAAATTCCTCTAAACTTGGCACCTCATACTCAAAAGTAATAGCCGTCTTTTCAACATAATAACGATAAATAGCAAGTAAATCTTTGGCATCCTCTAAACGAGCCAAACGAATGATAACTGTCATATGTCCTAAAATACCCTCTCGAACGTAATTTTTCACCAGTATATCGAGAAAATCCTTTACTGTCAAAAATAAAGTGACATCTTTCGTTAGCTATTTTCTACTCTTAAAACGTTATTTACTCTGTTCGAATAACCAATCACGCACTGCCTCAATAGTATAACCATAGTTAAACGATAACAGGTGTTCCTCAGCACCTGTTGGGACATACCATGGCAATACTGAGCCTTTCGTATAAGTAATGAAATTTTGTTTATAATTATCACTATACATATCATTTGCAAGCGTATTTAGCTCACTTGAATCCGCCTGTGCATCCACATCCGTTAATTCGCCATAACTAATTCCTGCTTCACTTAGCATGTCTTTGACTTCTGTTTGACCAGTTACCGCACGCGTATCACCACCAGCAGCAAAATAAGTAAATGTCGCATCTTGCAAACCAGATAATGTCGAAATATCCCATTGACCATCAACTAAAATGGTCGCCGCATACAAATCAGGATGCGTAGCTTGAAGATACATTGTAGTCATAGCTCCCATAGATTGACCAGTTCCATAAATCCGATTCGTATCCACTTGATTTTCTCCAGCAACTGACTCAATCATCCGTGCCGTTGCTTCTACATAATCAGTCATGGTATAACCATCATGGTCATCTAAGATGATTTCTGGGTATTGTGGTACCAAGACAGCACTCTTGTGCTTAGCTTGCTCACTATCACTCGCCCAAATCATACCACCAAACCCTTGATAAAGTGGCGCTGTTGTTTCATAATCACCAGCCGAACTCGAGTCTGCAATAAAGACCACCATAGGGACAGTCTCATCACTTGTCATATCCTCTGGCACATAAAGATTATAATTAATCGTTAACCCTGTTTCACTATCAGTATAAGTTCCCGTTGTAAATTTATCGGCGACCTCAGACTTCAAAGACTGAACAGAACTACTATGTGCCGCCAAAAGGACACCTATATAGTAAGAAAATGTTGACCAAGTTGCAATCAAAGCTACCAAAAGCGCAATTAAAACACCAAGAATTATTTTCTTCCATAACGCCATTTTCTTCTTAACTTTTTTTGTCATTGCAAATTCCTTTCATAGTGAGTTGTGTCTTTCAATTGACAAGCTTATTATAGTTTATATACAATAAAGTTATTATCATTTTTGTTTATTTTTTATTATATTTGAAAGAAATACCTATGAATTTATCACAAAATACCCTAAAAAGATTTCAAAATCTTTATGAGATGAGCCAAATTCCGTTTACGCTTTTCTCATTGAAAGACGGTCCATTTTACTCATTTCCTGTGGGATTAGAAAAATTTTACGACGTTAACTTTTGGAAACAAAATCGAGGAACTCCCACAGATAGGGAGCACTATTTTGACGGCGTTAGTTTATTTGAAAGAGCTCCTCTTGTTTTTTCTGTTATCTGGAAATTAGACCCACAAACTATTTTTGTGACAGCTCCGATTCGCACACACCCCGAAGCTTCTTTAGATTTCATCCACGAGCCAAATATCGGCTTTACTTCTAAACATATAACAGCATTTCATCGTTTATTACTGTCTATTCCGTGTCAAAATTTAGCACAATTAAAAGCCTTTGGAGAATTAGCCTATTTCCTCTATCACCAAGAAATGCCTGAAGGACTAAATATTCACTATCAAAATTCCCACCAAGAACGCCATCAATTATCGCAAGAAAAATCCCCTAATGCCTTTGAATTGAGTCAGCAAACACCTCTTCCAGCAAATACTCCCAAAACTCCCACCAAAGAAGAAGCTATCTTCCAAACGATTGCTTCAGGCAACCTGTATGAGCTTGAACACTTGCTCCAAGCTCCAAATACTAATATTCGGCAACTAAGCCACTCTCAACTTCAACAAGCCCGTTATCATTTTATTACCAATATTACATTAGGACAAAATGCAGCCATTTCTGCGGGAATTCCTTGGCAATCTATGCAAGTTATGGGAGATTATTTTTATTTACAAATGGACCAGCTGGAAACAATACAAGCAATTGAAAATTACGAACACAAGTGTTTACGAGAGATTTGTCAAAAAGTGCAACAGAAAAAAGGTTTTGCTGACCTTTCCTATTATACACACTTAGCTGTTGATATTATCCATTCCCAGCTTAATCAAGCCCTAACGGTTAGTGATTTAGCTAAACAAGTCGGTGTTAATCGTTCTAGCCTCACTCACTATTTTAAAGCAGACTTAAACCTGACACCAGCAGCATATATCCTACAAGAAAAATTAAAAGAATCTTGTCGCCTATTAATACAAACAAACATTTCGATTCAGGAAATCTCAGAGTTGTTAGCTTTTTCTAGCCAAAGCCATTTCACAGAACGTTTTAAAGAAACCTATGGAATCACACCAAAACAATATCGAGTACGATTAAAATAACAAAAAAACTGAGACAATGTACCACACCAAAAGTTAGATAAAAACTCTAACAATTAGTAGCAGTACAAAGCGCTCAGCTTTTTTGTTTATTATTATAGTTACTTCTTAGTCAATCATCCATTTTTCACTCACGCATCAACTTGCCACTGCTTCTGTCCGTACTTACTATAATTTATCCAATAGATGATTTCAGACTGTTACCTAAAACAGAAATCACTTACGCACTAATTTCACTACCGCTTCTGTCCGTGCGGTATGCGGAAACATATCCACCGACTGAATGTAATGAACGTCGTAAACTTTACTCAACTTGACCAAATCTCGAGCTAACGTTGCAGTATTACATGACACATAAACCATTTTAGCAGGCTGATATTTCAAAATAGTATCCAAAAGCTTATCATCAAGTCCCGTACGCGGTGGGTCAACAATCAAAGCATCCGCACGGTAACCTTCCTTGTACCACTTAGGAATAATATCCTCTGCGCGCCCAGCTTCGTAGTGAGTATTCTCAAAGCCCATACGTTGCGCATTTTTCTTGGCATCAGCAATCGCCTCTGGAATAATATCCATACCGCGAACGCTCTTCACCTTAGCTGCAAACGCAAAACCAATTGTCCCAACACCGCAATAAGCATCAATAACATGGTCATTTTCCGAAACATCAAGCGCTGCAACAGCTTGGCCATACAACACTTCTGTTTGCTGTGGATTCAACTGGTAAAAAGCTCGTGGCGAAAGCGAAAATTGATAATCTAAAACTTCCTCGGAAATATCAGCATTTCCCCAGATAACTTCAGTTTTTTCACCATAAATTTCACTTGATTTAGAACGGTTAACATTAACAGCAATTCCTTTAATCATGTCAAATTCAGCCGTTAATTGCTTAATGACAGGGGCTAAAAAAACATCTCGACTAGTGATAAAAATCAACTGCACTTGATTAGTCGCAATAGCTTTACGAATCATAACCGTACGCACCCCAACAATTTTACGTTCATCGTAAATTGGAATGTGGTGCTTTTCTAAAAGTTCAGTCACACGATTAATAATCGCTTGCGTCAATTCATCTTGCACCAAGCAATCTCTAATATCAACCAAACGATGACTACCTTCTTCAAAAAGACCAGATTTTACACTTCCTTTAAATGAACGTGTTTGAAATTGCAACTTGGCACGATAATGATATGGCACCTCCATACCAAGCGTATGGCGAATATCATAATTCTCATAGCCAGCAGGCTTAAATTTTTTCAACGACTGAGCAATCAAATCATCCTTAAACTCTAACTGCTTATCATAACGAAGATGCATGATTTGACAACCACCACATTTTCGATAAATCGGACACGCGGGCTCCACACGAAATTTCGATTTTTTATTAATGGTTATCAGTCTTGCTTGTGCAAAATTACGTTTAACCGCTGTAATCTGACAAAAAATATCCTCACCCTTCAAAGCACCTGGGACAAACACCAAGGTTTTCTTATAAAATCCAATCCCTTCACCATTGATTCCCATACGCTTAATTTTCAAAGGAATTTTTTGCTTTACTTTTAAATTCATTAGTGACTAAATATGACTCCTATATCTTTTAAATTTTCTATCGTAATTTTTCCAATTTTCGGCAAATCCAAAATCTCTTCTTCAGACCATACCTTGAAATCATTGATGCTATAAATACCATTTTCTTCAAAGACATCAAGCTGCGCTGTCGTCAAAAAATCAAGCTCATCCAACAGTATATCCATTACCGTATCCAAACAATAACTGCTCAAATACCCCGAAAGATAACTTGCTGCTCTCTCCACCAACGGCAAAACAAGACGAAACGCCGCATAAACAACCTCAATATCATTTTCAGCATACTCAAGTTTTAAACCAGAATCATCTTCTGCCAAGACCTTGCTCAATGACAAATCCGAACGTAAACAAAAGTCCTCAAATCCCTCAACTTCATCAAATAATCGTTTGAGCAATTCATGAGCAGTAAAATCATCATCCGCAAGAATCGCACCAATCAAAAGAAGCGTTTGTAGCAAATAATCATGTTCATAAGAAACACAATTCTCACAAAAAGCCTTAGCTGATGCATAATCCGACATCAAAATATAAAGTGACACAATTTCATAATGACAACCATGGTCACCATTTTCATCACATTTATTTAACTCCTCAAACTGTGTTAAAGCCTTTTGATAAAGTCCATTTACCTTATAAAGCGATGCTAATCTCAATTTTTCACTAAAAAAAGCAAAAGACATTTGTTCAGAATTCCCAATCAAAGAATCGAGCATCTCTTCAAGAGCCTTGATATCAAAATACAAATCATCCGATAACCGAACATCTCTAGGCACAACTTGTTCATCTCTTTTGCCAGCAAAATCAAGCACATCATCGTCAAACATGAAATCATCCAAATCCCAAAAATCTTCCCCTGCTAACTCAGAAAGCTCTTTTTTCTGAAGAATTGTCTCCCAATCAATTATTTTATTCTTATCACCTTTCATCATCTCACCCTCCCATCTCTACATTTTAATTCTAATCCCTTCTATTTTAACATTTTTGTTATAATGAATATATGAAAATCACTAAAATTGAAAAGAAAAAACGACTTTATCTTTTAGAAATCGACGCTGATGATAAACTTTACGTTACAGAAGACACTATTGTTCACTTCATGTTAAGTAAAAATATGGAAATTGACGAAGCAACACTCAAAGACATTCAAAAATTTGCTCAGTTTTCTTATGGCAAAAATCTAGCGCTTTATCACATTTCTTTTAAACAACGCACAGCTGCCGAAGTCAAAAAATACCTTGAACAGCATGATATTGACAGCCTTTATATCCCTGAAATTCTTGAAAATCTCAAAAAAGAAAACTGGATTAACGACGAGCAATACGTTGAGACGTATTTATCACAAAATCTCAATACAGGTGACAAAGGTGCCTACGTTTTAAAACAAAAACTCATTCAAAAAGGAATTAATTCCCAACTCATTGACCAAAAATTAGCCAATTTAGACTTCTCACCTCTCTCCGAAAAAGTAGCTCAAAAACTTCTCCGAAAATATCAGCATAAACTCTCAACAAAAACACTTAAAGATAAAATCATTCAAAATATGATGAATAAAGGTTTTTCCTACTCAGAAGCCAAAATAGCTTTTGAAAACCTTGAAGTTGAAAAAGATAACGAACAAGAATTTGAATTACTTTATAAAGAACTCGATAAACAATACCGAAAATATAGTAAAAAATATGACGGCTACGAATTAAAACAACGACTAACCCAGTCACTCGCACGAAAAGGCTTCAGTTTTGATGACATAGCCAGCGCCCTCAGAGACTATTTATAGAAATAAATAACATTTCTAAGTGTCTTTTTTCAGAAAATTATGATAAACTATAACAGATAAGTTTAATTGTAGAAAGTTGGTAAGGCATGAAATTACCTAAGGAAGGCGACTTTATTACAATTCAAAGTTATAAGCATGATGGTAGTTTGCACCGTACATGGCGCGACACTATGGTACTAAAAACAACAGATAATGCTGTTATAGGAGTTAACGATCATACACTAGTCACAGAAGGTGATGGGCGACGTTGGGTTACGCGAGAACCAGCTATCCTTTATTTTCATAAAAAATACTGGTTTAACATTATTGCTATGATAAGAGATAACGGTGTTTCATATTACTGCAATCTTGCCAGTCCATACGTTATGGATGAGGAGGCTCTTAAGTATATTGACTATGATTTAGACGTCAAAGTTTTTGCAGATGGAGAAAAAAGACTACTTGACGTCGATGAGTACGAATTACATAAGCAAGAAATGGGCTACTCTCCAGACATTGATTTTATTCTAAAAGAGAATGTCAAAATTCTCGTTGACTGGATTAATAATGGCAAAGGACCGTTTTCACAAGCCTATATTAATATTTGGTACAAACGTTATCTTGAACTGAAGAATCGTTAAAAGTTGCAAGCACTCCTTTTTGGAGTGCTTTTACACTACTTGAAAGGAGTAACTCACAATGGCATTTGAAAAAACCAAAGAACGTTACGCAAGCTTTGGCGTCGCTACTAGCTTACCACATGAAATTATAGATACATTTTGGGATTTATTAGACCACTACCTAAAAAATGTTGTCCCACTTGACCCAATTTTAACATTTAGACTAGCTAATAATCATAACAATGTAACGTTTGAATATCACGACAGCAAACGAAAAATCTTCATTGGTTTTGATTACAACTTCCCATTCGATCCCTTTTTCCCAGAAATCGTACACATCATTGACCAAGCAGGCGTAGAAACACTCCTACTCCCACACGAACTTGATTAATAATAAAACTCTCTACTATACTAATTGAACTACACCCCAATCGTTAGATTTTATGCCTAACTTTTGGATTCAGTACAAATTGTGTAGAGAGTTTTTATATATCTAAAACAAAATAGTTTTTGTCCGCCTGTGTTAGCATTGTTTTGGAACCATTCGAAACAGCACAGTTCAAAAAAGTTCTGTAACTTTTAAGTAGAATCCCAACTACTAAAAATCGAAACAAAACCAAAAAAGAAGACCAAGTAGTCTTCCTCAACCTTTTTAAAAAATAAATAAAATAGTCCGTACGGGATTCGAACCCGTGTTACCGCCGTGAAAAGGCGGTGTCTTAACCCCTTGACCAACGGACCATATTTCTAATGGGCACAAGTGGACTCGAACCACCGACCTCACGCTTAT